>JADMIO010996622.1_pt1 | contig 25055 bp, 22 predicted proteins | sample 8958161 | NCBI WGS metagenome assembly JADMIO01 (sample SAMN16585339, study PRJNA669376) | soil metagenome | isolation source: Crop rotation soil | place: USA: Cullars Rotation, Alabama | collected 2011
CGCGACAACTTGTCCACGTGGAATTCTAAGCTTAGGATCCCAATGTGCTGGAAAGGTGGATACTCATCGTTCGTCATACAACGCGCTGAACGCGAGCTCACACAGCGGCGCGCCGCAGAGAAACAGCGGGCGTTCGTTGCGAGGGAAGAGGACTACATCAGGCGCAACATTGCCGGGCAAAACACCGCGCAAGCGAAAGGCCGGCGGAAACGCCTCGATCGCCTGCCGCGCCTTTCGCCGCCACCGGGAGAGTCATCAGCGATGTCCCTCCGGCTGGAGGTCGGCGAGCGCGGCGGTGATCGCGTGGTGCAGACCGAAAAGCTCAGCGTTGCCATCGGAGATCGCACGCTCGTGCGCAACGCGACAGTGCGGGCGATGCGCGGCGATGTTGTTGCCCTGATCGGCCCGAATGGCGCCGGGAAAACGACGTTGCTCTCTACATTGCTCGGTGCAATTCCGCCCGCGAGCGGCGATGTGCGCATCGGTTCGTCGATCACGCCCGCGTGGTACCGCCAGGATCTCGCCGGCGTTCCGATGGATCAGTCGATCTACGATGTGATCAACGACCTGCGACCGCTATGGACGCGCGGACAGATCCAGGGACACCTCGGCGCTTTTGGATTCAGCGGGGACGAAGTCCTGCGCTCGACGAACACGCTGTCAGGTGGCGAACGCGCGCGGGTGGCACTCGCGATGATCACACTGCAAAGCGCCAATCTCCTGGTGCTCGACGAACCGACGAATCACCTCGATGTCGAAAGTATCGAAGCACTTGAAGACGCAATTGAGGAGTATGAGGGCACGGTAATTCTCGTCAGTCACGACCGCGCCTTTTTGCGTGAGTTGACGACGCACGTCTGGGTCATTCGCGACGGCACGCTCGAGGATTTCAACGCACCATTCGTCGAATGGGAAGTTGTTCAGGAGGAACGGGCGAAGGTGCGTGCGTCAGACACCGCCGCCGATAGTGCCGCGCGAAAGTCAGTGGAGCGCGCGGCAGCGCAACGCGCGACAGCGGCGAAGGACCAGAGCGCGAGTGCACGACGGTCCGCCCAGCGGGATGTCGAGCGTACAGAACAAGCCGTTGCGGACGCCGAAGTGCGGATTCAGGAGATTGAATCGGCGCTGGCCGACCAATCGCTGTACGATGGGAGCGCCGCGAACGCGCGCCAGGCGGGCGAGTTGCAGAAGCAACTCGCTGAGGCGCGCCGCGCGCACGACGCCGCTGTTGACGCGTGGGCCGCGTCCACTGAACGCCTCGAGGGGTTGAGTGGTTAGTTAGCTTTCTCGCATGACTGATGTTGCGAACAAACAGGAAGTCGCGACGCTGGGCGGCGGATGCTTCTGGTGCACCGAAGCGGTGTTCGCGATGCTCGAGGGCGTCATCGACGTACGTCCCGGCTACTCCGGGGGGCACGTCGACCGTCCGTCATACGAGCAGGTCTGCGGCAAGAAGACCGGACATGCCGAAGTGGTGCAAGTGACCTTCGATCCCGCGGTGCTCTCCTACCGTGATGTGCTCGAAGTTTTTTTTGCGTCACACGACCCGACAACGAAGGACCGGCAGGGAAATGACGTCGGCCCCCAGTATCGTTCCGTGATTTTCACACACTCCGATGAGCAGCGCGCCACCGCCGAAGCGGTGATTCGTGAGTTTGATGCGGAGCATGCGTTCCCGGCACCGATCGTGACCGAGATCAAACCCTTCGACAAGTTCTGGGTCGCGGAACCCGAGCATCTCGACTACTACCGTCGAAATCCGGCGCAGATGTACTGCGCCTACGTGATCTCGCCGAAGGTGGCCAAGGTTCGCAAGAAATTTGCTGACCGGCTCAAAGCGTCGGAGCGCTGACGTCACGCAACGTGAGCTGATGACCCCAGGGGTCTGTCAGTTCGCGTGTCGCCGCACCGGGCGTGTCGATCACGAATGCACGAAGACCTGCGTGTCCCGGAGGCGCAGGGTGTGACGCCAGACTGTGCCACGTGTTTGCGCCGATGTGATGGTGGTACCCATCCGCGGCGAGAAACGTCGCCGACGCACCAAACCTCGTGACGAGGGAAAGTCCGACCTCGCCAACATAAAACGCTTCCGCGCGGGCAACGTCGCTGACTTTCAGATGGATATGGCCAACGCGTGTGCCCGCCGGTGCCCGGTCGAACGGACGATCCGCCGTCGCGAGCAGGCTGTCGATATCGAGCGGAAGTGACGCCATCTGTATCGCGCCATTTTCCCTCGGCCACTCCTCGCGCGGGCGATCGCGATACAGCTCGACGCCGAGTCCGTCGGGGTCATCCAGGTAAAATGCTTCGCTGACGAGATGGTCTGAGGCGCCAGTGAACGGATAATTCCGTGAGGTGATGTGCTCGATCACGCGCGCGAGCGCTGCGCGATCGGGAAAGAGGATGGCGGTGTGATACAGGCCGGTAGCGCGCGGCGGTGGTGATGCGGCGCCGCTTTCTTCGACAAGAAAGAGAATCGGCGTTTCATCGGCACCGAGCTGTGCGCTTTTTCCGGCGCGGGTGAGCTCACGCAGTCCAACCAGATCTCGATAGAACCCGAGCGACCGCTCGAGATCTCCCACGCCGAGCGTCGCGCTTGCGATCTTCGTTCCTGACGGAAGCATGTCGTGACGTCCGTTGAGTTGAGCAAGTAGTGGAGCTGCAGACGGGCCAGCGCGGGAGACCAACGGCTGGTCCCAAATGGCCGCAGCTCACGCGTTCACATGCGCATCGTACACGTGATGAACCGCTTCTTCAATGCAGTCGCTGTGTCCGTTTCCGCCCTGACGATGGTTTCGTGCGGCAAGGACGATCCTGGAGCGCCAGAGGACGGAAACGCAATCCGCGTGCTGTTCATCGGCAACAGCCTGACCTACACCAACGACTTGCCTCACATGGTGCAGGACCTCGCGGAAGCGTCGGGGGAGAGCATCGTTGCGCAGTCCATTGCACTTCCCAATTACGCCCTGATCGACCACTGGAAGGAAGGAGTAGCGCAGGAAACCATCAGGAGTGGTGGTTTCGACTTTGTGGTGCTGCAGCAGGGCCCGTCATCGCTGGCGATCAACCGCGACTCACTGCGCCTGGTAACGGCGATGTTCGACGGGGTGATCCGGCAGTCAGGGGCACGCACGGCACTGTTTGCGGTTTGGCCTGAGCTCGAGCGCTTTTCCGTTTTCCCCGTTGTGGCTGAGTCGTACTTTCTCGCTGCGCAGGATGTGGGCGGCATGTACCTGCCTGTCGGAAATACCTGGCTTTACACATTCAACACGCGACAGGATGCCCCGCTGTACGGACCTGACGGATACCACCCTGGTGTGGCCGGAACATACGCAGCCGCCGTTGTGATGGTGTCGATGTTCACCAGCCGTGATCCTGAGTCCTTGTCGCTCGATGTACCGGGGCTCGATCTCGACAAGTCGCTGATGACCATCATCCAGACGGCTGCGCGCTCGGCGATCGCAGGACCGAGTGTTCTGTCGCGATAACCGATTCGCACCACCAGCCCGAGCGGTCTGTTGTCGACTCCGTCCGCATAACAGTTTTCTGTGAGTCGCTGGTCATCGCCGGCATACGCCGGTTTTTGTTCACTCTCTGCCACGCATCTGTGTACGCGAACCCTTTCAGGTGGTGCGTCATTGCGCTCGCCGGCGCCGCATGTGCTCGCGGCACGACCGCCCAGGCTCCGTCGTCGGGGCCCCTTCTTCCAAGACTGTCTGTCGGGACGCGCGCGACATCGCTTGGGGGTGCCTGGGTCGCCGGCCGCGATGAAGACGTCGTGTTCTACAATCCTGCGGCAATCGCCGCGCGCACCGGCTTCAACCTTTCTCTCGCGCGCTACGGATCGACGGCGACGCAGGGGTCGATGGCATCGGGCACGGCGGGTGGACCGTGGTCTCTCGCGCTCGGGTGGGGCATTCAATTCGCGAGTCTCCACGCGGCGGCGGACTACGTGTATCCACTTTCTCCAGACGTGATCACGAGCGGCGGTCCGGTCGACGTGCTCTCGATGCAGGCGGTCCTGGGCGCATCGATTCTGTTCAAGGGATTCCGGGTGGGCGCCGCTGGGAAATACGCCACAGATCGCGCGAGCACTGGCGGTGACGTGAGCACGAACAGCGACCAGCGTCATGATGCATGGCTCGCCGATGTCGGTATCTCGCGTAACATTTTTTCGGGGACCGCAGCGCTCGCCGTGCAGAACATCGGCGGCGGTCCCGCGGACGGTGCTCGCGAGATCGACGCCCCGCTGCAAGCGTCGATCGGCTGGTCATCCGTGAACTGGTCGCCCGGTGAATTCGATCTGGGCGTGTACTCGCAGGTGACCGCGCGCACCGGCTGGATTGCGCCGGCGATTGGGGCCGAATTGAACTACGGATGGATTGAGGGATTCAGCGCCGCGATCCGTGCTGGAGTGCGGCGTCCGGATTCGGAAACGGAAAAGCCCTTCGTGCTTGGCGCCGCATTCACCGGCGACCATCTGACCGTCGACTTTGCACATCAGTTTTTCGACGGCGGACATCACGCCAACAGAGTGACAATCAAATGGCGATGAACTCGCGAACGACGTTTCTTGCCGTGGGTCTCACCGCGGCTGCCGGAATTGGTGCGTGTACACAGTCTCTGAAGCTCATGCCCGACGATTCCGCCGTCGTGCTCGCACATCAGACGATTGCTGCACCCAATCCCGCTGATGTCGGCCCGTACAAGGTCCGCCACATGTACTACGGGTCGGGCACCGACAAGCAGCGCGTCGAATACCGCGATTCTGTCACACTGAAAACGAAGCCGGTCGATGTCTCGCCGTTCGCGTCGATCGCACCGGCGCAGGCGAAGTCGCGCAACAAGTGGTGGGGGTTTGATCTCAAAAAAGCGCCGATCAACGGACGCGTCTGGTATCCGGAAGGCGACGGACCGTTTCCGCTCGCGCTCATCGTGCACGGCAATCACAGCCCGCAGGATTTTTCCGATCCCGGCTACGCGTACCTCGGTGAGCTTCTTGCGTCACGCGGATTCATCATGGTCAGCGTCGACGAGAATTTCATCAACGGCCTGAGTGGCGAAAACGACGGGCGCGCCTGGATGATGCTCAAGCACCTCGAGGTGTGGAAACACTTCAACGATTCGGCGGGGAGCCCGTTCTACCACCGCGTCGACATGTCGAAGATCGCGCTGATGGGCCATTCACGCGGCGGCGAGTGCGTGCCGCTCGCCGCGACGTTCAACAAGCTCAAGTACTATCCCGACGACGCGAAGCAGAAGTTCAATTTCAACTTTTCCATCAAATCGATCGTCGCGATCGCCCCCGTCGACGGACAGTACAAGGCTGCCGCGCAGTTCACGCCGCTGGAGAACGTCAACTATCTCGTCATTCACGGATCGCACGACGGCGACGTGTCCACCTTCAATGGGCTGCGACAGTTCGAACGTCTGCAGTTCACCGACGGTAAGCCGTGGTTCAAGTCGGCCATCTTCATGTATCGCGCAAATCACGGACAGTGGAATACCGTGTGGGGCAACAAGGACAATGGTGAGCGCAGTGGTCGCTCTCTCGATCTGCGCGCACTCATCGACCCCGAGGCGCAACGCCAGTTCGCACGCGTGGTAATTTCGGGTTTCCTCGAAGCAACGTTGCACGACAAGCGTGAGTACATCCCGATGTTCCGCGATCACCGAACCGCCGGATCGTGGCTGCCGAAGACGATGTACACGACGCGCTTTCAGGAAAGCGGATACCGCGCACTCGCCGAATACGGCGAAGACATCGATCTCACGACGGGTTCGGTTCCCGGCGTCGTGATTGCCGGCGATAGCCTCGGCACATGGCGCGAGAACGTCCTCCCGTTCCGCGGTCGTGGTGATGATCAACGCCACAACGCTGTGTGGCTCGGCTGGAATAATCGCGTTGCGGGTCCGGACACCACCAGGATGGGCATGCCGGCCCGATACTCATTGACGATTCCTGACTCTCTCGGCACCACATGGCGCGTCGGGCCGCAAAGCGCGCTGTACTTGTCGCTCGCGGTCGCGAACACGAAACCGGGGCCGCGTGCGGCCCCGCGCGATACGACGAAGAAGCCGGCAGCCGACACAGGGAAGAAGGCGAAAGCCCCGAAGGCGCCAAAGCCACCGCCGCCACCGAAAGAGAAACCCGACTCGACACCGATTGATCTGAGCGTTGAGCTCGTCGATGCGGCCGGACACGTCGCACGAGTCCCGCTGAGCCGGTTTGGTGTACCGCGCCGCCCGCTGGACGTCCGCCTCTATCGTCGCGAAGGACGCGACGCGCAGCGCTTTGCGAGCATCTCGGAAATGGTGCCACAGACATACGTGATTCCGATGCGCGATTTCTCGGCGGTCACCGCAGACTTCGATCCAGGACGCCTGAAGTCGATTCGCCTGGTGTTCGATCGAACGGTCGCGGGAACCGTTATTCTCGAAAGTGTCGGATTGTCGACGCCAACGGACGCTGCGTTTCTCGCGAGTATGCCGCCGGAGCGATGAACATCGCGGAACAGATGGCAGATGTTCGCCGGGGCCTCGAAAACGCTGAGGCGAGTATCGCACGGTTTGCCGATTCCGTCAGCGATGACGCGTGGACGAGACGAACGCCGTCTGGAGGCTGGTCGCCGGCTGAGTGCATCACGCATCTCACGATGACCACGGATTCGTACCTCACATTGTTTGCGGACGCTCAGAAGCGAGTACCGACCGGCGCGGCGCAGCCCCGGAGTTATGGACGCGGACTCGGCGGACGCTTGCTCGAGTGGATCCTGGAACCGCCGTATCGTGCACGGTCAAAGACCATCGCGGCGTTCGTGCCGAATTCGAATGCACCGAAGAGCGAGACGATGGCGTCGTTCATTCGCAGTCAGAAAGCGTTGTACGCCTGGATGAAGTCTGTCGAGGCCATGCCGCTCGATCAGATGGTCATCACATCACCATTTAATGAACACTTGAAGTACAACGCCTACGCAGCGCTTCGCGTGATCGCCGCGCATCAGCGACGGCATCTGTGGCAGGCCGAGCGTACCGTGAAGGGCGTCGCGTGAGCCCCGCGGGATATTCGGGCACGCCCCTCGCCAGAAAGCTCGGTATCCCCGATGGCGGGAGTTTTGTTACGCTCGGTGCGCCGGCGAACTACGATGAGCTGATTGCGCCGCTGCCCCGCGGCACACGGCGCGTCACGCGGGCAGGAAAGACGCCGGCCTTCGTCCATGTGTTTTCAACGAAGAAGACCGATCTCGCGAGGCAGCTGAAAGTCCTCCGAACGTCCATCGCGCAGGACGGTATGGTGTGGGTGTCGTGGCCAAAGAAGAGTTCCAAGGTCGCCACCGACATTACCGAAGACGTGATTCGCGATGTTGCCCTGCCGATGGGATTTGTCGACGTGAAAGTGTGCGCCGTGGACGAAACCTGGTCCGGACTCAAGCTGGTGATCCGGAAGACCGAGCGTAAATAGCTACTCGCCGCCGCTGAGGTCGCTGGCGCGTTCGGTGTTCGCTTCGCCGGGTGTCTGAACGACGAGCGTCTGGACGTTGTTCACGAGCGTAGCGCCGGCGGCTGCGATGATGTTCATGATTTTGAGGTAGATCTCTTCGCGCGCCGCGCGGAAGATGTTGTAGTCCGTCGTGGCGAGCCATGCGATGACATCGAGATCGAGCGAGGAGTCGCCGAAACCACGGAACCGCACGATAATGCGATCGGGCCACACGAGCGGGTGCTCGACGAGCAGATGTTCGATCTCGTCGCGAATGCGGCGGATCCTGTCAGCGCTGGTGTCGTATCGCAGACGCAGGATCGCCTTCAGCAGAATGCGATCGCGCACACCAAAGTTTTCCATCTGCTGCTCGGCGAGCCTGCCGTTCGGGAAGACGACGAGCGTGCGTTGCATTGTGCGAATGCGCGTCGACCGCAATCCAATGGATTCGACTTCCCCTTCCGTCTCCCCAATCTTCACCCAGTCGCCGACGCGGATCGGCTGGTCCAGTCCAAGCGCGATAGAGCCGAACGGATGCTCGAGGGTCTTCTGCGCTGCAAACGCCAGCGCGATACCGCCGATCCCAAGGCCCGTGAGCAGCGTCGTCACCGTGTAACCGAACTGTGCAACGACGGCGATCGCGCCCATCGCAAAAATGAAGATGCGCGCGACGCGGCCGATCAGTGGCGCAAAACTCTTGATCTGTGTCTCGTGCCCCGCCGTAAACGTCGGGAGTTCCTCTTCGAGCACGTATGTCGATCGCAGCAGCAACCACGTCATCAACGCAGCCGTCGAGGCCTTTACGCCGAGCGACACAGCGTCTTCTGCGCTGAGCGACAAGCCCACAAATTCGACGAGAATCCGGTAGACGATCACCGCCCAGAATGCGCGGAGCGGTCCGGTGATGTGTTTGAGTAACCGGTCGTCGAGCGTGGTCTTGGTCTTGCGAACACCGCGCTTCAGGATGGCGATCGTGAAACGGCCGATCAGGAAGCCGATGATCAGCGCCGGCACGAGCAACCCGATCAACATTACCCATTGCCAGCGATCGACACCGAGGAAGCTCGGCTGCTGCAGCACAAGCGGCATGCGCTCACGAAGCCAGTGCGCGCCGAGCAGGTCGTACCACGCATCGATGCGCGCGACCGTCGTTGACGCGAACAACCACGCAGGCTCCGCGCCTTCGCGCGGGTTGAGCGTCAACCGTATTGGCTGGAGAAACCCGCCTTTCGTTCGAACCGTGCCAATCTGTTCCGTGCTGTCAGGCAACCCGTCGTTGAGATCGCCCTCCGCCAGCGGCGAAATCAGTGTCAGATCGGGCGCGAGATTCTGATCGAGCACCGCCTTGAGCTGGCGAGCCCGCTCAGGCGTCCCTCCGTAAAGGAGAAATTGCGCGGCACTTTCAAGTTGTCCGCGACGCGCCCGCGCGAGAAACTCCTCGACGGCCGCCCGTGGAGAGCGGGGATCGACGCGTTGCGTCGGCGCAGTATCCGCGCGCTGGGCAGGCCGGTTTTGCCCGTGCGCTCCCTGCGCCAACGCTCCCGTCAGAAAAAGGAGCGTCGCAAATACCGGGGATCGATTCATGGCAAGATCGCGCGTGCGCGACGGCCGGTTAGTTCATCTTGCCACACTTTGGATCAGCAGCCGGTGCACCAAATCGTGCGCGCGTCATACGCGGTGGTCCTGAGGCCTGCAACTGCAGCGTGATGATCTGGTCGTAGTCGCCATCGCACAGGTCAGGCAACGATGGCGCGCCGAGGGCAGCGGCGATTTGCATGATCGTGTTGCTGTGGCCCACAACAAGGATCGCCTGACCCTGATGCTTGCGTACCGCGGCGGCCACAGCTTGTGCGTGCGCAGGAACAGCCGACCCGATCGCGACGGTGTCGATCGTGATGCCGAACTTCGATGCCACAGGGCGCGCCGTCGAAAGTGTTCGCGCGAACGGCGTCGAAATGATCGCCCCAATCCCCGCATTCGCGAGAACCTCACCCAACGCCTTCGCGCGGATTTCTCCCTCGGGCGTCAGCGGTGGATCATTGGCCGGCACTGCTGCTTTCTCGGCGTGGCGCACCAGAAACACCAGCGTCGATTGTGCTGACGCAGCCGTTGCGACGCAGAGCGCCGCGCAAAGCAGCAGGAGCCGCCTCACGTCAGGATTCGACGGCGGGGCGCGCGGTCCGGTACGCCTGAATTGCCTGCTTGAGTCCCATCAGCGCGGAACGCTCGAGCTCGTACTCCATTGTAAGCTCCGCGAGTTTCTCTTTCGCGTGGCGGCCGGCGAACTTCGAGACATAGTCGGTTCCGGCGTGGCGGCGACGCAGTTCGCGTCCTGCCAGCCAGAGCGCATTCGCCTCATGCCACCAACGCTCGTCTTTTGCTTCCGGTGCAGCGGTTGCGGCGGACTCGTATTCAGCGACGGTGTCGTCGAGGTGTGAATCAGCGAGATTCGTGAGCTGCGCGATGCGCACGAGTTCTGCATCAGAGCAACCGATCTCGAGACAGCGGCCGAGGCGTTCATGTTGTCTCGCGCATTCCGCGGCAGCGCGGAGCATCGCATCGGCAGTCGCGCACGCGGCTGCAGATGGAGACGTGGAAGGTTCGGCGAGCGTGTTGGCGTTGGGCTTGACCATCTTCATCCTAGAGGCGACTGCGCGGAAGATCGCCGGGGCGATGCTCTACGCGCAACGGGCTAAATCACGACCCCCACGCACTCCCCAAATCCAATACGGCGGAACCCGAAGCGTTCGCTCCATCCACGCATGGTGATTTCGTCGCCATCCTCGAGGAACGACCGCTGCTCGCCATTGGGAAGCACGAGCGGATGCTTCCCCCGCTGCGTGCGCTCAAGCATGCAGCCGCGCGACTCCTGTGTGGATCCACTTACTGTACCGCTCGCAATGAGATCGCCCGGCTTCATGTTGCAGCCATTGCTGGCGTGATGCGCAAGCATCTGCCCCATGGTCCAGTACATGTCGAACGCGCCGTGCGATACGCGCACCGCGCTCAAACCGGCGGCGCGCATTCGCGCCGTACGAATCCAGACCTCGAGCGTGATGTCGAACGCGCCATTGGCCCGGTCCATCTCGTCGTGCAGGTACGGCAACGGTGCCGGATCGCCCTGGGGCCTCGCGACGGGAGCGCGGCGGAACGGCGCGAGTGCCTCGAGCGTCACCACCCAGGGAGAGATGGTCGTCGCAAAATTCTTGGCGAGGAACGGGCCGAGCGGCTGGTATTCCCATCCCTGGATGTCGCGGGCGGACCAGTCGTTCACGAGACAGAGCCCGAAGAGGTGTGCGTCTGTCTGGCTCAGCGCAATGGTTTGCCCAAGTGCGTTGCCGGGCCCGATAAAAGCGCCGACCTCCAGTTCGTAATCGAGAGATCGCGAGGGTCCATACATCGGTGGCGCATGTGGGTCAGGCCGCGTCTGCCCGCTCGGACGCTGCACAGTAGATCCGGTGCTCACGATCGATGACGCGCGCCCGTGATAGCCGATCGGCACCCACTTGTAGTTCGGCAGCAGTGGATTGTCGGGACGAAACATCGCACCGACATTCGTCGCATGATGCACGGATGCGTAGAAGTCGGTGTAGTCGCCGATGTCGGCCGGAACGCCGAATGTGCATTCGGACATCGGGCGAAGGATGGCACGTCTCCTGGCCTGCGCGATTTGTCCGGACTCGGTATCAGCGCGCAGCGTGTCGCTGACGGCAAGTCTCAGGTTTTGCGCGCCGCTTCTGCCAAGCGCGAGGAGTGGATTCAGCCGTAACGCGGTACAGGCATCGCGAACGCGCAGATCGAGACCTGCAAGCAATCCTTCGTTGATGCACGCCCCGAGATCGAGGATCGAATCACCGATCGCGACACCGATTCGGCGCGGCGATTCCTTGCCGTGGCCGAAGACGCCAAGCGGCAGATTCTGAACGGGAAAGTCCGATTCGGGATCCTGTGCAGCGTCCACCCAGCTTGTCAGCTCAGGATCATGGGTGTGATCGACAGTCACCATCAGGCGAATCCGAGTGCGACGATTTCGTCGACCGGCTCCGTAAAAGAGCAGGAACCAAATCCGGCGAGTGCGTCGCGACGGAGTGTCGCGATCGCCGTTGCCGGAATGAAGAGGCCTACCCAGTGTATACCCGTCGCGTCGACGCTCAATGATGTCACATCGCGGGCCTCGAGCAGCGTGACGGCATCCTGCTCCGACCCGCCGCTGTGCAGGAGGGCAGCTGCAAGGAAAACGTTGAGGTAGCCGAACATGACTGCCGTGGCGCTATCTGCCTCGTACGTCAGACGGTATTCGCCGCGGACGGGATGATGCAGTCCGGCGGTCGCCTTGAACCGGACGTGCGCCCGCACGCAGCGGCTGAGAAAGCGCGCAATCTGGCTCGACGACGGAATGGCGGATTCGGCGATCCCTCCCGTGCGCACCTTCGCGCTGAGCCCGGTATCCGCAATCGCTTTGATCAGGTACCCAGGATCGGAATCGATGCGCACTTCCACATATGCGCGTAGCGTTGTGCCCCGCACCGCGGCCGCAATGACGTCAACCGCGGCTTCTGATGCAGCACGCACCTCGATGACATCGCATTGTGCCCAGGTGTGTTCCCGATTGAACGCTGCGACGACGGCAAGATCGCGTGCAGGTTCATCGACGAGCACGCTCAGCAGCCATGCCCGGCCGCTCTTCTGCGTCTCTGGTACTGCCTCGACGAGTTCCGCGAGTCGCGACGCCGGTACCACGAAGCGGCCGAGCATCCATGCGTGCGGCGATGTCCGATACTTCGCGTAGCGCTCGACGGCGTCGCGCATCGTCAGCTGTGCCGGCGGAAACAGACCTGCGTAATCGACGGCGCCAGCGAGGAGCGCCCTGATCGGCTCGCTCACTGCGGCGTGGCGTCAGGCCCGCGCAGTTGCACGGGCTTCGACTTCGCCCGAAGCTTGATGTTGAGCATTTCGACGAACATCGAGAACGCCATCGCCACGTAGGTATAGCCCTTGGGTACGTGGTATCCGAAGCCCTCGACGAACAGGTTGCCGCCGATCATCACCAGGAACGCGAGCGCCAGCATCTTGATCGTCGGATGCTTCTCGACGAATTCGCCGATGGTGCCCGCCGCAGCCATCATGATGAAGAGCGCAATGACGTTCGCGATAATCATCACGCTGACCTCCTTTACCATCCCGACGGCCGTGATCACCGAGTCGATGGAGAACACGATGTCGATCACCATGATCTGCAGCACGACGGCAATGAACGACGCCGCCTTGACGCTGGCCGATTGCTCACTCTCATCGCCTTCGAGCTTCGAGTGAATTTCGTGCGTCGCCTTGCCGATCAGGAACAGACCGCCGACGATGAGGATCAGATCGCGACCGGAAACATCATGACCGAACACACCGAACAACGGCGAGGTCAGCCGCATCACCCACGCGATCGACAACAGGAACAGGATGCGCGTGATGAGCGCGAGAGACAAACCCCATCGCCGCGCTGACGGCTGACGATCCTTGGGCAATTTGCCAGCGAGGATCGTAATGAAAATGATGTTGTCAATGTTGAGGACGATCTCGAGAAGCGCGAGCGTCAGCAGTCCAATCAGCGCATTCGGGTCGGTAATCCATTCCATGTGCGATGCGAGCTAGGTGGTAGAGTTTGCAACAGAGCGACACTGGATTTCCCACTGTGTCGTCTCCCCAGGTTCGATCCATCGAGCGGTGTTCCAGGAACCGACGGCATCGCTCAGCATGCCGGGCGCGCCGACCGCCGGCCCGACGACGAGCGTCTGTTCGGACGCGAACGGACGCCACCAGCGGCGCGGCGTCGTCCGTCCAATGTCCGTATCGTTGTTCGTCCACACGTGCGCATGCGATACGGTCGGCGAGTCACCGGCAATCTCCATCGAGCCGGAGTCTGATCGCAGCGTAAACCGTCCTCGCGACAATTCGACATAACAGAGCACCGCACTGCGGGCGTCAATGCGCGAAGGGCGCGTCAGGTCGATGAGCTTTCCCCCGTCGCGCAGCGAGGGCCATGCGAATTCGCTTCCCGCCTTTGGCAATCCGGTGCCGTATGACGCGGCAACCCGTGAGCGCGCCGCGCGCGGGAGCTCGATCATCATCGATCCACTCCAGGCGAGCGGAATGCGAAGTCCCCACAGGAAGGGGAGCGGCGACCGATGCGCGTTCGTCACACCGTACTTCACGCGGATGGCGCCGTCGTCGTCGAGCACGATCTCCCGCCGCCATGTGAGCGGATAGAACGACGCCGGCCAGACGGCCGTGATCGACGTGCCGCCCGCCGCGCGCACGTTGATCTCCGGCGTTTCAGCGCCGAGCAAACCGCCTTCGGGAAACGCACCCTTGGGGGCGCCCGTTACGAACGTGGGCAACGCGCACGCGGTCAATGTCGGGGCGTAATCATACCACGGTCCGGCGACACACCATTCCCGCCCGTCGATGCAGCACGAAACGATCGGCGCTCCAGCCGTCATGGCGACACGCACCGACGAGTTTCCGCGTCGAAGTTCCGCGGCCGCGGGCTGTGACACCGGCTGTACCGCGGCGGTCGTCACGCGTCGTCAGCGAATCGACGCGGGATCGATGCCGCGCGTCGCCAGCACGCGCGCAACTGCTTCGCCGATCTTGTTGTTCGGCGTGCTCGCCCCCGCTGTCAGCCCCACCGTGATCGCCCCGTGCATCGGCAGCCAGTCTGATGACGTCGTTTCCTGCTTGGTGCCGATCGGCTGGTGACGGATCGTCTTCGTGTCGACTTCGATGCACGCCGCATCCTCGACGTGATACGTCGGCACGCGCTCCGCGCAGATCGCGGCAAGCGATATCGTGTTGCTCGAATTGTATCCGCCGATCACGAGCATCACCGTCGGTTTTTCTGCGAGCAGGGCCAGCACAGCATCCTGCCGGTCCTGCGTCGCACTGCAGATCGTATCGAACGTACGGAAATGTTCAGAGCGATACTCGGAACCAAACCGCGATTCCATGGACGTACCGACAAGCTCCCCAACCGCGAGCGACTCGCGCGCGAGCATCGTCGTCTGATTGGCGACACCCACGCGGGCCAGATCGCGGTCGGGGTCAAAATCCGGGCTCGCTGCATGCGCAAATCGCGCGCGAAACGCATCGCGATCACCGCGCCCTTCGATGTAATCGACAACCATCTGGGCTTCGCCCAGGTCGCGCACGACGAGATACCGTCCCCCTTCAAACTTCGTGACCTGCGAGGCGGTCGCACGAGTTTCTTCGTGGTAATACTTCCCGTGGATCAGGGCCGTGAATCCATCCTTCGCGTAACTCTCGACACGCTTCCAGACGTTGAGCACGGAGCCGCACGTCGTATCGACCATGACGCACCCGAGGGCACGCAACCGCTCGAAGTCGGCGATCGTGACCCCAAAGGCAGGCAGAATGACGACGTCCTCGGGTTGAACCGAGCTATAGTCGAAGCCGTCCGCGCCAGCGGCCAGAATCACGATCCCCATCGCCGCGAGCTTGGCATTCACGTGTGGATTGTGAATGATCTCGCCCGCGAGAAAGATCCGCCGATCGGGAAACTTCTTGCGCGTCTGATACGCGTATTCCACGGCGCGTTCGACGCCGTAGCAAAAGCCGAATTCCCGCGCCAGCCGGATGGTGACATCCCCGGCGGCAAGCACGTACTCCTGCGCCCGCAACAGGTCGACGAGGTGTCCGGTGTAGTCGCCAGACAACTCCTCTTCGACCTCCGCGCGCAGACCAAAACCTTTGCGGTAGTACGTGGCGTCTGGCATAGAGGAAAGTTAACCCATCGCCGCCGGAGGCCGTGGCGGACCGCTAATGCCTCCGGTGACCCCTCGAGTCGGATAAATCTGCCGTCAGAAACGGCTTTCTGAGCGCAAACCGGGCGCTGGCTCTTGCCGGATCGGGCGCGCGCGCCGATAGTTTTTCATTCCTCGGACGAGCGAATTCGTCGGGGAATCGATGCGTCGCCTAACCCGCGGATATGACCGAAGTCGAGCGATTTGATCTGGTGGTCATCGGTGCCGGACCCGCGGGCGAAAAAGGCGCCGCGCAAGCGGCCTACTTCGGGAAGAAAGTCTGCATCGTTGAACGCGCGCCCAAGCCGGGCGGTGCGGCTGTCAACACCGGCACAATTCCGTCCAAGGCCCTCCGCGAGACCGCGCTGTATTTCTCCGGACTCAAGCAACGTGGCCTATACGGCGTTGACTATCACGTCAAAGCCGACATCACGGTCGCCGACTTCATGTTTCGCGAGCGCCACGTCGTTGAGGCCGAGTGGGCACTGATCAATCAGAATCTCGAACGCCACAACATCTCCGTGGTGCAGGGTGCGGCAAAGCTGATTGACGCGCATACAGTCGAAGTCACGCGATACAAGCAGGCGGAGCGCCACATCCACGGTGATGTGATCCTCCTTGCCACGGGATCGCGACCCATGCGCCCCGCGTCTATTCCGTTCGACGATACCATCGTTGTCGATTCGGATTCGCTGCTGCGACTGCAGCGGATTCCGCAGCGGATGGTGGTCATTGGCGGCGGCGTCATCGGCTGTGAATATGCAAGCATTTTCGCGGCGCTCGGCGTGAAGGTGACGATCGTCAATCAGCGCGAGCGGCTGCTCATGCAGCTCGATGGTGAAGTCAGCGAGGTGCTGCGCGCAGAGCTCACCCGGCGACTTGGCGTGAACGTCGTACTCGACGTTGAAATCGACAAAGTGGAAGCCGACGACAACCTCGGGCGCGTCACGCTGGCTGACGGGCGAGTCCTGCACGGCGAGTGCATCCTCTACTCCGCCGGACGCGAAGGCGCGACGGAGGACCTGGGCCTGCAGAACGTCGGCATCAAGACGAACAACCGCGGCTTCGTTGCCGTCGATGAACATTTCCGCACGGCGGTGCCGAGTGTGTATGCCGCCGGTGATGTCGTCGGTTTCCCGGCACTCGCGTCGACGGCAATGGAACAGGCGCGTGTAGCGATGTGCTCGGCGTTCCAGCTCACGTACAAGGATCGCGTGTCGCCCGTGCTGCCGTACGGTGTGTGGACGATTCCTGAAGTCGCGATGGTTGGTGAGACTGAAGAGTCCGCTCGCAGCAAGGGACTGCTCTACGAAATCGGCAAGGCAAGTTTTACGCAGAATCCGCGCGGTCTCATCGTTGGCGACGAAGGATTTGTAAAACTGATTTTCGATACGAGAAATCAGGCCCTGCTCGGCGCGGCCATCGTCGGCGAGGGCGCGTGCGAACTGATCCACGTCGCTGCGGCCGTAATGCTGAACAACGGAACGATCGACTACTTCATTCAGGCGGTGTTCAATTATCCGGCCTTGTCTGACGCCTACAAGTACGCCGCGTACGATGGTCTCCAGCGCATGGCCAAGCGCATTTCGAAACAAGCAGGCCTGAAAACGATTGAGAACGCACATCCGGCGTAATCACCAATCGAATATTCACCAATCGAATATTCACCAATCGGATATTCGCCAATCGGATATTCGCCAATCGGGTAATCGCTTAATCGCCAATCGGGTAATCGATTAATCGAGTAATTTTCTGGTGCCATGACCCGCCTCTGGCTCGACTTCGTAAACGATGAGGACGCGCTCGGTTCATTCGACGCCTACGTCGCCTGGCTCGAAAAAGTGAATCTGCTCGACGCGGAACGCGGCACAACACTGCGCCGCCGCGCGCTGTTGCAACCAGCAGGTGCGACAGCAGCATTGATGGAAGCGCGACGTATTCGTGCGGCGCTGCATGCCCTCGCAGAGCGCGGCACGGCGACCGACAAATCCCGTGCGCTTGCTGTTGGTGAGCTCAATCGCGTCCTCGGTCGCAGCGCCGGTACTCGTCGTATCGATCAACTCGAGGATGGACGCTTCGTTCGCAGCTTCAACGCCTCGGGCGACGCGTTTGCGGGGCTGCTGATACCTCTCGTTGAATCCGCAACCGATTCCCTCGTTCGCGGAGAGCTCGGTCGTATTCGCCGCTGCGCAAATCCGCGTTGCGATCGCGTGTTTTACGACACGACGCGTAATGGCAGCCGTCGGTGGTGTGCAATGGGTGCATGCGGCAACCGGACGAAGGTCGCGCGCTTCAGGCGAAAGACGAAACCGAAGTAACTACCGGCGCCGCCGCGGCTTTCCTTTCCATGGCGGCTTTCCAGCGGACCGACGTTTCCCGCGACGGTCGAACCGATCTCGTCCCGTCCCGTCTCGTCCCGACTCACCCTCACTCGTCCTGTCTCGTCGTGTCTCTCGTGCAGAGAGCTTTTCTCGCAGCTCACTCAGCGTCTCCGCCTTCACGATGCCCTGCGCGCCCCGATACACGATGAACCGCACCGGACGATCCAGTTCCGGCACGTCTTGTTCGTCGAGCTGATTCGCGAGCTTTTCCGCCAGACGCAATCGTGCAACAGACTGCTTGCTGCCATCGGCAGCAGTTTCGACATCGTACTCAATCGGCACTGCGCGTCCGCGTATTTCTGCCGCGCCAGGCAGTGACATCCATTTGACGCGTTCGCTCGCCGGCATGACGGATTCCCAATCCACCGTAATCGGCGACGATCGCCACTCGTGCACGTTGGTCACACTGCTCAGGGCGTTCTCATAGATTGCCACGAGCGCTGCATGATCGAGAGGCGGAGTCGTGCCGCCGGACCGGCGCCACGCTTCGCGAATCTGATCGATCACCTGGCGATGGCGTCGCACGGCAGGATGGAGCGCCGCACCGCTGGCGAGTGCGGCCGCCAGCGCGTGTCGCGCTGCGGGACCTTCGGCGCCGCTCCAGTCGCGGATGGGTTCATCCTCGCGCTCGAGCTCAAAATCGAAGTAGCTCACGCGCCGCCGCCGGACGAGCGGCGTCTGCGCACGGTCGTGAAGAAAGACGAGCTCGGACGGATGCTCCACTGCGTATTTGCGCACCAGATCTCGCGGGATCTGTGTCCCTTCGATCGAGGCGCGCGGCGTGCCAAATCGGTCGGCGAAGTACCGCAGCGTCCCCGCGATAGCACCCCAGCTGCCACACACGCTCGTCTTGGAGACGCGTGCCTCTTCGCCGGTGGAAGTCTGTTCGTCAATGACCAGGGAAAACGGCTGCACACGTGCGAGCAGATCCTGGAAGCGTCGCAGCATTTCGTCGCGCGCAATCGGTAGATCGGCAGGAAGTGGCAATCGCATCGCACGGTACACACTCGCCATCGCCAGCGCCGCGTCCTCGACTGATTTCAGCAGCACGCCGCGGCGCTCGGCCCACTCAGTGACGTCTTCGTAGAACAGATGCCGGGGCAGTCCATACACCTCACCGACATACCCGTATTTGGTGTACGCCTCCGCGTAGAGGTTGTACGCGGTGAGGTGATCGCTGCCGGCGATGATGAGGCCGTCGAGATTCCGGTCTTCGCGGGTCATGCGGTGCAGTGACTCGATGCCACTCATGATCGCCACGGCGGCGAGCAAATCATCGTCGGTGTGCACGAGCAGTTCCGCCCACGGCCGGTCGCACGGCATCGCCTCTACGGCTTTGCCATATGCGGTGAGGACGCCGTTCTCAGTGATCCCGCGATAGTCGAGCCGAGCGAGCGCCGCGCGATACGCCGCGCGATCAAGGGGAACAGGCAGATCCAGGTCGTCAGCACGCACGCCGAGCGCCGCACACGTCAGCGCGACGCGTTCTGAGTCCCCGCCGAGCTGGAACTCGGGCGATACAGGCCGCAGTGCGCCAAACTCGAAGATGCGATCGCTGAGAATGAACACGCGCCCGTCAGTGACACGGCCGTGCACGCGCCCTGCCATTTGCAGGATCTCATTGGCTCCGAGATTGAGCTTGGTCAGTACGTTGCGGCCGCGCTCGATCACGTTCGCAAAACGGGTATCGTCAATCACCACAGTGTCGAGTCCCTGCACGTTCAGCGCGCTCTGCCCTGCAGCAGTCATCGTGAGAACAAACGGAGGGCGGACCCCACCTTCGAGAAACGGCCGAATGACACGGATCGGTTCACCGCCGTGATAATGCGCCACCTCGAGTCGGGGAAACCGCTCTGCGATGTCGGCGGCCACCTGCTCGACCATCGCGCGTGTCGGAAGAAAAACGCCGACGCCGCGTTTTTCCTTGATCACCCGGTGCATGAACTTGTCGTCGAGAAACTGCAGCGGATCGCGCGCCAGCACCTTGACGGTCGCCGCCTTCGAAGGATCGAACGCGGTACTCTGAATGACCGCCGCTGCGTTCAGATACTTCGCGTAGAACGTCGGGTCGACGGTTGCCGAAAGCCAGATGAACTTGCACCCGACGCGTTTGCCGAGCGCCAGGCATAGCTCGAGCTCGGCCGACGTCTGGTGCACTTCGTCGACGACCAGCGTATCGCGCGCGAGAATGTCGTCGTCCTGAAACCAGCGGCGTGCGATGCCGGTCGTCACGATCACAACGTTCCAGGACGGGGCCTCCGGCGGTGCTTCGCGTTCGCGATTGATTACGCCGACACGAAGATCCTTCGTTCCCAGCAGGGCGTGCGCAATCGGTTTGATCGAAAGCGTCTTTCCCGTTCCGGTGCCTGCCATGACGCCGAACGGCTTCTTCGCAGATGCGAGCGCCGTCAGTTCCTTCGAATGTTCACGCCACAACAAGGTTTCGATGTCGAGCGTGAAACCAAGTTCAATCGTTTCACACGCGGCGCGCGTGGGTGCAATGACGATGATTCGTCCACCCGGCGGCTCGGCCGCTATGAACGCGTCGTGATCTGGCGGGAGGTATGGGTCGCGAACATCACGCACGCGCGTAACCTAACGCGCGCGCGCTGTTCGTCAGTGCAATCCGCGCGAGACAGTATCGCCGCGTCCGCGCGGTCGCGTCTTCGGCTTCGTGGTATCGGGGGGACTCGTGCGGCCGGTCGGACCACTCGGCGGCGTTGGACTCACCACTGGCTTTGCTTCGCCGAAAATGACACGGCCGTTCGTTGGCTTATTCTTGAGCGCGGACGCGCAATCAGTCGGCGCTGGCTGCTTGTTCGCCGGAACATTGTCTACCCAGATTCGGCACATGCCAGGCGGCGGCTTGATCGCGCCACCATTTCCGCCCGGCTGGGCGAGAACGGGTTTCGGCGCAACCGCGGCCGCAACGATGACTGCAAGAATTGGAAGGCGATGTATCACGGCAGGCTCGGCATCGAGCGGACGACGATTGGCGCCGCCATAGTGAAACACTTTTTGGGGCACCCGTGAAGTACCCATGCCTACCCCGGCGAGGGACGGCGGTTCGCCCATGCGCGAAAATCGCCTATTTCTTCGCCGAATCCTGCCGAATTATGACGATTTTGCCCAGGCCCACACGCTGCGTGAGCTCCTGGAACCGGGGATCATCCCGGAGCGGGTCCCAGAAGTGAAGCGCGAACGGCTCCGACGTAAACGCAGGATCATGTGCATCGGCGGCGCGTTTGAGCCACGTGATGGCGCCCTCCTTGTCGCCCAGCGCGAGGCGCACTTTGGCAATCGATGACGGCGCGCGAGTCGCACTCGACATTTTTTCAAGCCGCGCCAGCATCTCCTGCGCACGCTCCTTCTGACCGGCGGCGGCATATGCTGCACCCAGTGCGCCGAGCGCAACAGGTGCGCCTTGCGCAAGCTCCCTCACTTTTTCCAGTTCAACCACGGCTTGTTTGGGCTGTCCCGCATCGAGGAGCATTGTGCCATAGATGAGTCGCGGCGCAACGAGCGAACGATCGAATTCGACGGCACGCTTCGCCGTTGCGAGCGCGCTGTCCTTCTTGCCGGTGACGAGTTGCGCCATCGCCTCGACCGATCCGATAATCGGCGAGCCGGGGTCGAGGGTCGTTGCCTTGGCGAGCGCCTCCTTCGCTCCCGCGCCATCACCCTTGATCAGCTTCAGTTCGCCGAGCCATTGATGCGCGAGTGGATTGTTCGGCTCGAGTTTGACGGCACGCTGTAAATCGCGCGACGCCTCGTCAAAGCTCCACGTCATCGTGTGCAGCACGCCACGCGCAGCGAGTCCTTCTGCGAGCGTCGAGTCCAGACGCAGCGCGGTGTTCGCCGCGGCGAGTCCCTGCTCCGCCGTCGTGCGAACATCAGCAACACCATAGAGCGGCATCACCGCGTATACGGATGCGACGCCAGCGTGGGCGCGGGCAAAATTCGTGTCGATCTTCGCCGCCTCGCGGAATTCCTTCAGCGCACTTTGCAACGATGCGCCGTCGCGCCGTTGAAAGAGGGCACGGCCGCGCAGATAGTGATCGTACGCGTCAGGATTTTTCGTCCCGGGATCGGCGAGGGGCCGCGGCGGCGGTTCCGGTTCTGCAGTGGCGGTTGTCGGTGCTTCTCCGTTCAGTTCTGAGTTGAGGGCGTCTGCCACCGACCGTGCTATGTAGTCCTGCACACCGAACAGATCCGATGTCTGCTTGTCGTACACGTCGGACCATGCGGTGAATCCATCGCGGGTGTTCACCAGCCGCGTCGTCACCCGCAGACGTTTGCCCTGACGCTTGACGGTTCCTTCGAGCAGATACGCCACCTTCAGATCACGCCCGATTTCTTCGGGGGAGGCGCCACGTTCTTGTGCTGCCTTCGATGCCGTGCCGCTCGCCACACGAAAATTGGCTATTCGCGAGAGGGCATTCGTCAGCTCATCCGTAATTCCGCTGGCGAGGTAAACGTCGGCGGAATCCTTGCTGAGACTGACCAGCGGGAGCACGGCGATGGAGCGGTCGTCCACAGCAACCACCGGTGCCGGCGTCGCTCCGGCGCCCGACGAGAACACGCCGGTCGGACGAGCGGCAAATACACCAATCGCAACAAGAGCGATCGCCGCGGCGATACCGAGCGTCCAGCGCACCGGCAGCGACAGGCCGGGCGGATGCGCGACCGGCATCACCGGCGCGGACGCGAATGCGCCGCTCACCATCGCGGGATCCTCGAGGGCCACGGCGATTTCTCCGGCGGCCTGCGCGCGTCTCGAAGGATCCTTCTCGAGACAGCGCATGATCAGATCCGCAAGTGCACGCGGTATGTCCGAGCGAATCGCCGCGATGTGCTTCGGCTGTTCCGTGATGTGCGCGGCGAGCAGCTGCGCAGGCGGCCGTCCCGCGAACGGAGATTCGCCGACGATCATCTCGTACGCCATGCATCCGAACGCGTAGAGATCAGCGCGGTGATCCGTATTGGGGTCGCCGGCCGCCTGTTCCGGCGCCATGTACGCGGGTGTACCGAGCGCGGTGCCGGCCGTGGTGATGGTCGCGTCGTTCTCGTTGTGGCGCTTCACCCGTGCAGACGAGAGCGCTTTCGCGACGCCAAAGTCTGCGACGACCGCCGCACCGGCGGTCAGAAGGACGTTGTCGGGCTTGATGTCGCGATGCACGATGCCGCGCTCGTGCGCGTACGCGAGCGCACGCGCCACATCGCGCAGCACGCTCACCGATTGCGCGACGGAGAGCGCCCCGTGTCTTTGAATGCGCATCCGCAGCGACTCACCATCGACGAACGGCATGGTGAAGTACGGCAGTGTCTCGACTTCTCCTGCCGTCAGGATGCCGACGATGTTTGGATGTTGTAAGGACGCAGAAACGAGGATCTCGCGACGAAACCGATCGTGCGAGACGGTCGCGGCCAGGTCAGGCGGAAGAACTTTGATGACAATGCGCCGCTCGAGCGTCGTGTCGCGCGCAACGTAGGTACGCGACATGCCACCGCCGCCGAGCTCTCGCTCGACGATGTACTGCCCTCCCAAGGCCGCTTGTAAATGGCTCGGCGAGCCAACCCCATTCATGATCTGATTTTCTGAACGCTATACGCTAAACGCTGAACGCTTCTGCAGGGTTGGACACTACGGCCCGCCAATTAGGTTGCGCCACCCTTCCGGATTGGTTGACCAAAGCTGATGCCGGTCGCACGAGCCGTCAGTACTATGTCGTGATTCGGATCAACACGTTTTGTCTCGCGCAACGCTTCCGTGATCGGAATTGTCACAATATTGGGCGTCTGCAGTGCGACCATGTGTCCCCAGCGTCCATCGGCGATCGCGCGAATGGCGGCGCCACCGAATCGAGTCGCGAGGAGACGATCGTAGCCGGTCGGCATCCCCCCGCGTTGCAGATGTCCGAGCACCATGGAGCGCGTCTCTTTCCCCGTTCGCTCCTGGATTTCGCGTGCGAGTTGTGCGGAAACTCCGCCCACGCGTGGCGCCTGGCCCGGCAGCGACGCGCCAAGAATTGACGTGACACCGCCTTCAGGAAATGCGCCTTCAGCAACCACGATCATCGTGTATTTCTTGCCACTGCGATCGCGATCCGAGACCACCTTGCAGATACTGTCGAGATCATACGGAATCTCGGGAATCAGAATTACATCGGCCGCTCCTGCAAATCCCGAGTGCAACGCGATGAACCCCGTGTGACGGCCCATGACCTCGAGAATCATCACGCGATCGTGACTCTCTGCCGTCGTATGCAGTTTGTCGATCGCCTCGAGTGCCGTACTGACAGCCGTGTCGAAACCGAATGTCGTGACGGTACCCGAGACGTCGTTATCGATCGTCTTCGGTACTCCCACCAGACGCACGCCCTTCTCGAAAAGCTTTTGTCCAATCGCGAGCGATCCGTCGCCGCCAATCGAGATGATGGCCTGAATGCCGAGATTGCGCGCATTCTCGATCAACTCATCGCTACGATCCACCTCGACGATTGTTCCGTCGGGCTGACGTGTGGGGTAACAGAACGGGTTGCCGCGGTTCGTGGTGCGCAGAATCGTTCCGCCAAGATGCTGAATGCCGCGGACCACATCCCTCGTCAGCGGGACGACTTCGTCTTCACCCAGCAGCCCCATGTAGCCGCGCTTGATTCCCAGCACCGTCCAGCCGCGGGCAATTGCCGACAGAACGGCGGCTCGGATGACGGCGTTGAGGCCGGGCGCATCACCGCCACCAGTGCTTATCGCTATTCGCATGAAGGTCGCGGATCAGCGTGGAATGTGCTGTCGCAGAAGGTTGAGAATTTCGCCAGGCAATGCATGACGCCCAAGCTTCGATTTCTCGAAAATCGGCGTACCATCGAGATCGATTTCGAATCGTCCGCCCCTCGAAGGCTTCATGGCAATTTCAATTCCGGGGAATGTCTCCCGGAGCGCGGCCGCCAGACCGGAGGCCCGTGGTTCATAGTGTCAAACGACGCAGTATTCGATGGTCACGCGCATGGGAGATCGGTCAGGGTGGGCGTAAGATAACGCTCGCGAGCGGCGCCACTCGCGCGGTCCATTGCTTGTACATCGAGGCGCTCGGATGGAGCCCATCCTCCGCAACGTCGCGCGGCGCGGCTCTGGTGAGATCGGTGATATCGACCCAATGCGCTCCCGACCGGGCAGCCTCCGCCCGCGCGACCACGTTGAACGCATCGATCTCCCGCGCAACCAACGCACGATCGCGGTTTGAATTGAACGGGGTCACACCCCAGTCCGGGATACTCACCAGAATCACGCGCCGCGCCTCTGCGCCGGCAAAGCCGATGCCGCGCGCGATTTCCAGCACAGTGGGATCCGAAGCTTGGAATTCACGTGACTTGAAGTCGCGGC
>JADMIO012791416.1_pt1 | contig 25054 bp, 24 predicted proteins | sample 8958161 | NCBI WGS metagenome assembly JADMIO01 (sample SAMN16585339, study PRJNA669376) | soil metagenome | isolation source: Crop rotation soil | place: USA: Cullars Rotation, Alabama | collected 2011
CGGAAGGTTGCGGAAGGTTGCGGAAGGTTGCGGAAGGTTGCGGAAGGTTGCGGAACCTACCGTCACCTCACTTTTCGGAAAAACGCAACCCCATTCACGTCTCGTTCCCTCCTGCCTCAGACCCAATTCGTCACATTGACTTGCAGGTCACACCCGGATATGCTGGGAATTCTAAATTAGGACATGCGCGAAACGATCGAAAAACTTCTAATCCTTCAGGACCGCGACCGAAAAATTCGTCGGATGAGCGTGGAATTAGCCCACATCGAGCCCGAGCGGCAAATGCTCAAGGCCAAAGCTGCCGCCACCCAAACCGCCTTGGAAGAGGCAAAGACCCGCCTCAAAAAGACCGAATCGGATCGCAAAGACCTGGAACTCGAAGTTGAGTCTAAGAAACAGTTAATCACCAAATACGCCAACCAGCAGCTCCAGACCCGCAAAAATGAAGAGTATCGGGCCCTGAACAACGAAATCCTGACCTGCAAGGAAGCCATCTTCCAAATCGAGAACAAAGAGATTGAGCTGATGGAACAGGCGGAAGCGGCCCAAAAAGAACTCGCCCGTGCCACCCAGGCAGCCAACGAGGCTCGCAAGCTTGTCGATGATCAGATCGCCCAACTTGGCGCTCGCGAACAGAATTTACGTAAGGAATTGACAGCTCTGGAAGCAAACCGCCAGGACCTTGCTCTCGCCGTCGATGAGACCACCAGAAGCCGTTACGAGCGCTTGCTGAAGAACAAGGGGGATAACGTCGTCGTTGGAGTTCAACACGGGGTTTGCGGTGGATGCCACATGCGCCTGCCGCCGGCGTTGCTCGTCTCCTGCCAGGCTCTGCAGGAACTCGTCATCTGCAGCAATTGCGGCCGTATCCTGTATTATACTGGGGATATGGACCTTGCGACCGTCGGCTAACTTAGCTTCCCGGTAACTCAATTCCCTTGAGTTTACCGCCTTTTTCCTTAATTTCTTCCTTGGTTTGGAAGGGCGGAGAATCGCTTTCGTTCCCATGGAACGAGGGAGGAAAGTCCGAACACCATAGAGCGCGATGCCGCGTAACTCAGGTTTCCTGAGATACACGCGGGAGGCAATGCCGAGAGGCATTCCGACGGAAAGTGCCACAGAAACTTAAACCGCCCTGCTCTCACGGGCAGGGTAAGGGTGAAAAGGTGGAGTAAGAGCCCACCGTTCCCATCGTAAGAGGGGAAGCACGGAAAACCCCATCGGGTGCAAGGCCAAATAGGGGACCTCGGAGCTGCTCGCTCCATGCTTCGAGATTCGAAGCGGGTTCCGGGTATTGGCCGCTGAGACAAATGATTCTCTCCCCGGCGTCTGCTTAAGCCGGCGAAACGCTCACCCCGTGCCACGGAGTGATTGCATAAGTTTCGCTGGGTTCAGCAGGTGCCGGGCAGACAAAATTCGGCTTACAGCCCTTCCAAACCATTTCCCTCTTGTGGGCAATGTCCCGACGCAAGTGTGTCCCGGATTATACCGTATAGCTACCCGATGACACGCTGCCGCCGTGGCCCGTCCAATTCGTATGGAAGAATTCCCCCCGCGGTTTATCCAGCCGCTCATAAGTATGCGCGCCGAAATAATCCCGCTGCGCCTGCAGCAGGTTCGCTGGTAAGCGTTCGCTTCTATAAGAATCGTAAAACGCGAGCGCCGTGCTGAAAGCCGGCACCGGAATCCCTTTTCGCGCCGCAATCGCCACCACCACTCGCCAGGAACGTTGGCATTCCTTGATCGCTTTTCGAAAGAACGGGTCCAGCAAAAGGTTCGTTAGCTTCGGATTCTTTTCAAACGCGTCCTTGATTTTGCCCAGGAAAACGCTCCGAATAATACACCCTCCGCGCCACATCAGTGCCACGCCGCCATAGTTCAGATTCCAGTTGTACTCCTTGGCCGCTGCTCTCATCAACATATAGCCCTGTGCGTAGGAAATGATCTTCGAGGCATATAACGCTTTGCGAATGTCCTCCACGATTTTCGCTTGGTCGCCTTTGATCACCGGTTTAGGGCCTTTTAACTTCTTGGCCGCCGCGACCCGCTCATCTTTCAACGCGGAGATACATCGTGAATAAACCGCCTCGGAAATCAAAGTGATCGGTATTCCCAGATCCTGTGAGGAAATCACCGTCCACTTGCCTGTTCCCTTTTGGCCCGCAGTATCGAGTATCTTATCCACCAGCGGTTGGCCATCCGTGTCCTTAAACGCCAAAATATCGCGTGTGATCTCAATCAAATAGGAATCCAACTCCCCTTTATTCCACTCAGCAAAAACCGAATGCATTTGTTCTGCATTCATGCCCAGTCCGGTTTTCAGCAGATTGTAAGCCTCACAAATAAGCTGCATGTCTCCGTACTCGATCCCGTTGTGCACCATTTTTACATAATGGCCGGCACCATTTTCTCCCACCCAATCGCAGCACGGTGTCCCATCCTCCACCTTGGCCGCAATACTCTGAAAAATATTCTTTACGTGCGGCCATGCTGCCGGAGACCCGCCGGGCATGATGCTTGGGCCTTTCCGCGCGCCTTCCTCACCGCCGGAAACGCCCGTGCCAATAAACAACAGTCCCTTGGCCTCCAGTTGTTTTGTCCGTCGGATGCTGTCTTGAAACAATGAGTTTCCGCCATCGATGATAATGTCTCCCGGCTCCAATAGCGGAATCAGGTGCTCGATAAACTCATCCACCGGTTGGCCCGCCTTCACCATCAGCATCACACGTCGTGGCCTCTTTAACAAACACACCATTTCCTCAAGCGAATGCGCCGCAATGACCTTTGTCCCTTTGGCTTCCTGGCTCAGGAAATCGTCCACCTTTGAAACAGTTCGATTAAAAGCGACCACAGTAAAACCATGGTCGTTCATGTTCAGTATTAAATTTTGGCCCATCACCGCGAGGCCAATGACAGCAATGTCAGCTTGAGGTTCCATTTTCGTTTTAGAATTAAGAATTTCTATCCCGTCCCGAAACCTTAACCAAGTCCGCGTTCTGCGCGAGAGTTTTTTCAGGGCACCCTAAAGCCTGTGCAGCAATGCCGGTGCTCCCAATCAGTTATTTCTTCGCCTGCGTGGAAGCGTTCGCCTGCTCAAGGAATTCTATAATAACTTTCCGGTATTGAGATGGTAGTCCCAGGAGCGGGGGTTGCGGTAAAACGATCGGCGGTTGCGATTGGTCTTTCGGATACACGACCACTAATGGAACCCCCGCACTGCCAAATCGGTTGAGTTCTTCCGTCATTCTTTCCGGGAACTTTGTGTAATCAGCCAAAAATGCTGCCGCATTCATTTTCTTAATTTTCACGCTCACGGTGTCATGCTCAAATGCTGGTTTCACAGTCGCATTGCAAGTGGCGCACCATTTCGCAGTGAAATCCACCACTACCGGGCGCCCTTCTTGTCTTGCCGCGATCACCGCTTCGGGACTCCACGGTTGCCAGTCAATTGTTGTCGAACTTCCTTTGAGTTTTCCTTCAATTACCGTCACATACCCCACGACCAGTATACCGACTGATACTGCTAATCCCGCGGTCCGCGCTCGATTGCCTCGCTGGACAAATTCTCCAAACACCCACGCCGCGAGCGCCACAATAACCAGGAAAATCCCCGCCCACCATGCACGTTCCCCATAATGGGTTGTCAGAAGACTGAAAAGCCATAAAGCGGTCGCCAGCATTGGAAATCCCATCGCAATCTTGAATCGCTCCATCCATTGTCCCGGCTTCGGCAGGAACTTTAGCCAACCCGGCTGAAAACTTAGTGCCACGTAAGGAAATGCTAAACCCAGGCCCGCTGTTAAAAACATCAGCAAAATGACCGATGCCGATTGGGCAAACGCAAAACCGAGAGCGAGACTCAAAAATGGAGCCGTGCAAGGCGTCGCCAGCACCGTGGCCAGAATCCCATTGAAGAAAGCACCCGCTGCCCCATGTCCGGAGGCCGCTTGCCCGGCGGCTCCCATTACTTTTCCGGAAAGATTTACGTCGAAAAGTCCAAACAAATTCAGCGCCACCAAAGTGACCAAGACGGTTAATACAATGATGAAATTTGGGCTGGCAAATTGCATGCCCCAGCCCGCTTTGTGGCCCGCCGCCTGCACTCCAATGACGAGTGCGGCCAAAAGCAAAAACGAAAAAAGCACGCCGGCTCCATAGATGAGTCCCAACTTACGAATTTGACGTGGTTCATCCTTTGCCTGTGCCACGAATCCCAGAATTTTCAAGGCAATGACAGGCAGCACACATGGCATAACATTCAGAATTAGCCCTCCCAGAAATGCGTACAACAACATCAGCCCAAGTCCTCGCGACCCGCTCGATAACGCCGTAGTCGTGCTCGCCGGTCCCGAATTGCTGATCGCTGCTTTGACTTCCCAGGCCGAAGCTTGTTCACCTCCATTTTGAATCGCTAATCCCGACATCTCAGACGGCCATGATTCTCCCGTTTTGACAACGTTAACCAGCATTTCGGCCTTCCCTGGCTTCGCCGATTTCGCCATGCCGACGACTTGGAATTCGAATCCATCCCTTTCATACGGATAAAAATCCACCGGACCTTTGTCCTCACTGGTTTTGTTCCATTCCAGCAAAAGCGGGCGCGTGTTTGTAATGCCTGCATTGGTCCAAGACGCCTTAAAATCCAGTCTTTCTCCAGCGACTGGCAGCTTTTGTCTCCATCGCTCAATCAAATCCGCTTCAGCAGAGGCTTTATCCTGCTCACCAATCGTGGCAGTCGCTGCCACCGCCGCATCCCCAGGAACACATTGGGCCTCGCACTCAATCCACGACACTTTTGCTTTCAGCTCGATCCTGCCTGGTTTCACTTCCGAACTCACCGTAAGCGGCACTAGCAGAACGGTTTCGTTCTCATAAATGTAACTGGTTAGTCCCTGGTCGCTCAACTTCTCCGGTAATGGCCATTGTATCGCCCCTACCTTGATCCCTTGCGGCAACTCCCAATCCACGCTCGTGGACATTCCCGACCCGCCCGGATTTCTCCAATAAGTATGCCAGTTCTTCTCCATCCGTAGATGGATGCCCGCCCAAATCGTTTCGCCAGGGCGAACCACCTCATTTGCCAGAATCAGATTCGCCCGCGTATGCGCCTTCGGCGCTGCACTCAGGGGCAGAGCGCATAACAGCAGCATGAAGAAGGCGAAACTCTTTCTCATTTAATTATGAATTACTTACTCATTTTGGCCTTTAGACCCGAATCCAGAGTATCATAAGCATGGGAACAAGACTCAGGAATTGCAAGTACCACAGCGGTCCCTCATTATAAGCTGTCGTGAAATATCACTCATCCTTACACCAGGTGAGGGTCTCTGCGGAGTTGAAAAGTCGAATACAGCAACTAGCTTAGGGAATGCGGGCCGAGGTTGTAAATCCGAGCTGTAATTGGCTTTGTACCGGAAACGAGGTGTTTCCGGCGATGCTCGCCGCCATTGACGCTGCTCAGGAATCAGTTTGCCTCGAAACCTATACTTACAGCGCAGATGAACTCGGGCAGCGGTTTCGCAGCGCCTTGATTCGCGCACGTCAAAGAGGTGTAGCGGTTCGCGTCCTGATCGATGCCCTCGGCTCTTTTGGGTTATCTCAAACGTTCTGGGAACCACTCCGAAATGTCGGCGGCGAAGCGCGCCTTTTTAACCCGCTCCGCCTGAATCGGATGGGTATCCGCAGCCATCGAAAACTGCTGGTATGCGACGAACGGGTTGCATTTGTCGGCGGCTTTAATATTAGCCACGAATACGACGGAGACGGTGTGTCATGCGGTTGGTGCGACGTGGGCTTGAAAATAGAAGGACCGCTCGCCGCCGAGTTAGCGTCCTCCTTTTATGACATGTTCGGGTTGGCCGACTTTAAGCACAAACGCTTCATCCGATTGCGCCGATCTAATATCAATCGGACCGTTCACGCCCCCAACGAAGAATTGTTGCTCAGCGGTCCGGGTGGGCTTGGCCAAAACCCAATCAAGGCCGCCCTCAGGAGAGATTTAGCCGGCGCGAAGGACGTGCAAATTGCGATGGCATATTTTGTTCCCACCTGGCGATTGCGTCGTCAATTGTTTCGTGTTGTCCAGGCAGGAGGCCGGCTCCGATTACTCCTCGCCGGCAAATCAGACGTATCAGTTTCCCAACTTGCAGCTCAGAGCCTCTATCGCCGCTTCTTAAAAGCCGGTGTGGAAATCTACGAGTATCAACCTCAAATATTGCACGCCAAGTTGATCATTATCGATGACATTGTCTACATCGGGTCGGCCAATCTGGATCAACGCAGCCTCAACATAAATTACGAGTTGATGATTCGCTTCGATAACAAAACCGTCGCCGACGAGGCGCGTGAGGTGTTTGAAAATAATCTCCGACACTCCCGCAAAGTGGACCTGGAACAATGGCGGGAGGCGCGAACTCTATGGCGCCGGCTTAAACAACATTGGGCCTACTTTTTACTCGTCCGAATTGACCCGTACATTGCCAGACGCCAATGGCGCAGTCTCCCTGATTGATTGCGACGCTTTAACGAGCGAGCGCGACCAGATATCGCTGCAACCGGGTGATTTCGTCAGCCGCTTCAAGCTGCAGGTAAATTTGATGCAGATTGCCACAGATCCGCAGTAACATCCGGCGCGGGCTCACCGGCGTAAGATAATCTTCCTTCAAACTAAAGCTGCCATGCACCAAGTATTGCACGCAGTCACCTTTGGTCAGCAGCTTCCCGGCGTGAAACGGATCAATATAAATTTCTGCTCCGGTCGATTGATAACGGCAGATAAAATGACCGGGCAAACCGATCCCGGTTAATGGCAGCCGTAGCCGGCGAGCCAATAATACATAAAGCAAACAAAGGTTTATGGGATTGCCCTTCCGGCGATCGATCACCCGGTTTAGGTAGCTATTTTCCGGATCGTAATAATTCTCTTCATTGCCCTGAAAACCAAGTTCTTTGAACAAATAGTCGTTGATTGCACGCAGCACCTGCCTCGGTTCGTCCCCGGGATCGATTCGCGCCGTCAACTCTCGAGCAAAGTGATCCATTAAGGCGCGATACCCTTCGATGTTGATGCCCGGATAGCGCGTTTGGGCAAGCATCCAGGAAGCCTGTTCCAGGTCGAACTCCTCACCATTGCGCAAGCAAAACCCCAAAAATTGATTATCCGCCTTTTGTCGCTCGAAATAGAAAATAATCTCCTGTGCCCGACGCCGTAGGGCCGGATCGTTACTTAAGGTGTGCGATTGCAGCCATCGCGAAGCCTCCGGTCCCAGTGAGAGAATTTTTTCGCGAACCGTCCAGTAAACGGCCGGATCCTCGTCCGTCAGTAGGTTCAATAATGCAGCCCTGCGGCTTTCGGGAAGTCCTTCAACAAACGTGGCGGCGCCAGCGGAATTCATACACTCTGCATCCTTGGGGACTTAATCAAAATTCGGACGGAAACTCAATCAATAAAAGATTAATTAAGATTGGAGGTGGAACTGTTCTTCCCGTCGGAGATGTAGCCTGGTTTTCCATCTCCGGTTCTCGAGGACGCGCCAGTTTTAATCTCCTTCAATGTGCTCTCGAGCAAATCTTTTTGTTCTCTCTGCGTTCGAACTCTTAACGCTTTCACGTCCGCCAGGGCAATAAACACCGCCGTAATCGTGAATGCAAAGCATCCGAGCCAGTACAGCAGGAATCCCAGCGGGCTGAGTTTGCCCTTCAATATCGTTTCCCCACAGATCAGCATAACCACCGCCATTGTAAGGACCAGGCCTCCAATCAACCTTCGGCGCGTGTTCGAATCCAGACTCATTGCCAAAACCTAACACCAATCAGGTTTCAGGCGAGGAAGAATGATTCTCTTTTACATCCGAATTGGTGTGGCTGAAAGTAGCGTTATCGGGTCCTCTCGGGTATCATGTGCTCCTGTGCCAACATGGGAAACTTCAACCCTTAAACCTCACTTGTATGGAAATCACTAAACAATTGGCAATTTTCCTCGAAAACCGACCTGGAACCCTCGCGCGAGTTGCGGATGCTCTGGCGGAAGCCAGGGTAAATATTTACGCGATTACCACCAGTGACACGGTTGACCACACCGTCATCCGCCTGGTCGTGAATGACTATCGCAAAGCGCTCCACGTTTTCGAGGAGCACGGAGCCCTGGTAGTCGAGGATGACGTCCTCCTGATCGATGGCAGCAACAAGCCGGGAGAGTTGGCACGTCTCGCCCACAAACTGGCGGAAGGTAAAATTAACATCGAATATTGCTATAGTGCGACACCACCGGATTCCAAAAAAGGGCTCATGGTCATGCGTGTCTCCGATGCCAAAAGGGCGTTAAAGGTCCTCAACACTGCGTCCTGAAGGACAATGCGCTATCCCCTGATTTATGAAATCAACACGCGTTGCTGGCTGAATGGATTACGGGCAAAGACCAATACCGAGCTAACTTTATCGGCTATTCCGGATTCAGAATTCGAGTTCTGGAAAAGCATGCGATTCTCTCATATCTGGTTGATGGGAGTCTGGAGTACGGGTCCCCGCTGTCGCGCAAAAGCCTTGGAAACCCTCTGCCAAAGGCAGAGCTACGATCTTGCTCTTCCCGGGTGGACAGAAGCAGATGTAGAGAGTTCCGCCTACGCCATCTCTGACTATTCTGTCACTCCGAGTCTCGGCGGTGACGCCGCTCTCCGCCAATTCCGGGAGAAACTTCATCGATCTGGGCTAAAGCTGATGTTAGATTTTGTGCCGAACCACCTCGGCCTGGACCATCCATGGGTGAATAGTCGTCCGGAGCTTTTCATTCAAAGCAAACAGTCGGCAGCAGGCAATTTTTTCTCTGAAGGGAATGGGGCAGGGCATTGGTTAGCCCACGGCAAAGATCCCTATTTTGCACCCTGGATCGACACAGCCCAACTGGACTATTCCCGGACTGAAACACACCGCGCCATGGTCGACCTCCTTAAATCCGTCGCCGCAAAATGTGATGCCGTCAGATGCGACATGTCCATGCTTCTCCTCAGGAAGGTATTCTCAAAGACATGGCAGCATTTGATTGGCGCATCCTGGGAAGCACCGACCGAGTTTTGGCATACCGCTATTCAAACCATTAAATCTCTCCACCCGGAATTCCTGTTCCTTGCTGAGGCTTATTGGGGCCTCGAGCCGGACCTCCAGGCTCTCGGATTCGATTATACTTACGAGAAACAATCCTATGATTTCCTGGTCGCGAGGGACCCGGCAGCCTTATCCACTCACCTTTTGAATATGCCCGCTGAGGTGCTTTCCCGTAGCGCGCATTTCATTGAAAACCACGACGAGCCTCGTGCGGCAACCCTGTTTTCTGCCGAGCAACACCGGATGGCAGCCACTCTAATCCTTTCGCTTCCGGGGATGAGATTACTTCACGAAGGCCAACTCGAGGGTAGGAAACGCAAAATTCCTATACAGCTCATCCGCCGCGGGTCGGAAACCCCGGATGCAGCCATCGAATTAATTTACAAACAACTATTGCCGCTCCTCGCCAGCACAAGCATAGGGCAGGGGAGTTGGTGTTTTCTGCGCCCCACCGAATTCTCTCCCGGTGATAACACATATAAAAACTTCTGTTTAATACATTGGCAAAGCGCTCCCAAAGAATCGTTTCTCGTCGTTCTCAATCTGGGTGACTCCTCAGCCGCCTGTTCGGTGAAAGTCCGCTGTAAAACCCCTCCCGCCCTCCTCTGGGGTCAAATAAATCTAAGTTCCAACTCGCCAGCTAATCAAAACAAACCCATTCCTCAAAACTCACCCTTAAAGTTGCAAGCCGCTCCTTACGGAGTGGGTATCCTGAAAGTTCAGTTGGACTCCTAGACTCTCACCAAAGTGCAACATCTGTAACTTGCAAAGGCCATCCTGCGCCTGTTAAATGCCGCGGTGCTACAGCAGCAAACGCTTAATCGCTCCGCTAGCTTTTCCGGTGTGGGTCTACATAGCGGTAACCGCGTCACCATGACGTTTCACCCCGCTGCCGCAAATTCCGGCATCCGTTTTCGTAGAGTCGACCTTGATGGTAAGCCAGAAATCGAAGCCCGCGTCGAAAACGTTGCCGAGACGAATCGCTCAACGACACTCGCCAAGGGCAACGTCCGCGTCCACACCGTCGAACACGTTTTGGCCACCTTTGCCGGTTACGGTATCGACAATGCCATCGTCGACCTTGATGCGAATGAGCCTCCTATTGCGGACGGCAGCGCCCGTGAATATTGCAAAATGATTCAGTCCGCGGGCATTAATCCTCAAGAGGAAAGACGCGAAGTATATGTGGTCTCATCGCCTATCGAACTGGAAATGGGCGAGACGGTAATGACGTTGTTCCCGGACGATGCCTACAAAATCTCCTGCACGAGCTCGGATAAGCAGGGCCGCTTCACGCAATTCTACAACGTCGAGCTTTCACCCAAATCCTGGGAGCGGGAATTGGCGCACGCACGGACGTTCTGCTTTTATGAAGAAATCGAATTTCTGATTACCAACGGACTCATCCGCGGAGGTAGCCTCGAAAATGCAGTAGTCATTCGAGACGATGCAGTGCTTACGACCGAACCGCTCCGGTATCCCGATGAATTTGTCCGGCACAAAATGCTCGATATCCTGGGGGACCTAAGTCTCCTGGGCCGGCCTATTCGCGGCCATCTCACCGCTGTAAAACCGAGCCATTCCGCAAATTGCGAAATGGTTCGCCGGATTAGTTCACAAATGCGGAAACCTATGGTCGCAGCTCAAACTTTTGCTCCTCCACCTCCTGCGCCCGCCAAGAGCCTGCCGGCGAGGCCGGTTCCTTCTGGCATCGATGAAATCTCCGACAGTGAGGGTGCCATGGACATCCAGGGTGTCATGCGAATTCTCCCGCATCGATATCCGTTTTTAATGGTGGATCGTGTCGCAAAGCTCGAAGGCAATCACATCATCGCCGTTAAAAGCGTTTCGTTCAACGAGCCGTATTTTCAGGGGCATTTTCCCGGTCACCCGATTATGCCGGGGGTTCTGCAGTTGGAAGCTATCGCCCAGGCCGCCGGTATCCTCATGCTTCGTAAAGCGGAGCATGCCCAGCTTATCGCCTATTTTATGTCTGCCGAAAATGTAAAGTGGCGCAAACCAGTTCTTCCTGGCGATACTCTGGTCATCGATGTCGAATTGCTTAAAATGCGAGGCAAAATCGGAAAAGCCAAAGGCGCCTGCAAGGTGCGCGGAGAAATCGTGAGCGAAGCCGATGTTACTTTCATGGTGGGGCCTGCGGATTCAAGGTAACGCAGGTTCAAGTCAGTCAAATTATGATCCATCGCACAGCGGTTATAGACTCAAATGCGCAGATTGGCGCTGACTGCGAAATTGGACCTTACTGCGTGGTCGGCGGCAATGTGAAATTGGGCGCTCGCTGCTGTCTCCACTCGCACGTTGTCATTGATGGTTTTACGATTCTGGGTGAGGAAAACGACGTTTATCCCTTCGCCTCCATTGGGCTAAAAACTCAGGACCTGAAATGGGCTGGCGGCACCACGTGGACTGAAATCGGCAATCGCAACACCATTCGGGAAGGCGTAACCATCCACAGCGCTACCGGTGATGGAGAAAAAACCGTAATCGGCTCCCACAATCACATACTCGCAGGAAGTCACATCGGCCATAATGTCGTTCTCACGGACCACATCATTGTCTCCAAAGCCGGATTGGCGGGTCATGTTATCGTCGAAGATCACGCCATCATTGGTGGAATGTCGGCCGTTCATCAATTCTGCCGCGTTGGCCGCATGTCCATCATCGGTGGGTGTTCAAAAGTGGTGCAGGATGTCCCGCCCTTCATGTTGGTGGATGGCAACCCCGGCGAAACCCGGGCGGTCAACAAAATCGGCATGGAGCGAAATGGAATTTCCGAGGAAGCTCAGAGCGCCATTCGACAGGCATTCAAAATTCTATTTCGAGAAGGATTAACCGTTTCGAACGCAGTCCAAAAAATCGAAAGCGAATTGCCTAAATTGCCCGAAATTCTCCATCTCGTGCAATTTGTCCGTACCAGTGAGCGCGGCATCAGCAAATAGCCAAACCTTCATCTCCGTGTCCGCGCCACTTCCCGAGCCGAGCCCCTCCCGCGAGTTGCCACCGTTATCGCAAAGCACTCTCTATTTAGTCGCGACGCCCATCGGCAATCTCGAGGATATCACCCTCCGTGCTTTACGGACTTTGCGCGAATGTGACGTTATCGCGGCCGAGGACACGCGTCGCACCGGCCAATTGCTCAAACATTTTGGAATTTCCAAACCGTTACTGAGCTATTTCCAATTCAACGAAGCCAAACGAAGCGAGGAGATTGTCGCCCGGCTCAAACAGGGTGAAAAAGTGGCTCTGGTCACGGATGCCGGCACTCCCGGAATCAGCGATCCCGGCGAGCGAGTGGTTCGCGCCGCCTTGGCGGCAGGTTTGCGTGTCGAACCCGTTCCCGGACCTTGCGCACTGGTTGTGGCCCTGACCGCGAGTGGCCTCAATACCGCTGAGTTTCATTTTATTGGCTTCCTTGCTCACAAATCCGGCCAACGCCGAAAGCGGCTGGAAGCCTCTAAAAACCTTGAGGCCACCCTGGTCTTGTATGAATCCCCTTATCGCGTCACGAAGCTTTTGGGTGAATTGGCAGAAATCTTTCCGGAGCGTCAAATTGTGCTCGCGCGCGAGTTGACGAAAAAGTTCGAGCAGTTTCTGCGAGGAACCGCGGCCGAACTATTGTCGCAGCTCGCCGGCCGGAATCTCAAAGGAGAGTTCGTCGTTTTGGTTCAGGGAAACGAGCCTGTTTGATCGCTTTTTGGGCTTGTGCCGTTTTCGGGTTTGTCCTATTTCTCAGACAATTCAGCAGCAAAGACTTGGTGACTCGGAAACCGTCTCCAGTGCTTTCCAAGCGGGCGGTTTGAAACCTGAGTACAGGAACGGTCGCTTCGGCTTCGCCGCGGAACGAAAAAGTTAAGTATGGCCTCCAAACTATTCGTCGGTAACCTTCCCTTCACAACCACGGAAAACGACCTGCAGGACCACTTCGGACAAGCAGGTGCTGTCATCGCTGTCAATATCATGCAGGACCGCGCTACCGGTCGCTCACGTGGGTTTGCGTTCGTGGAAATGGCCTCCCAGGAGGATGCCACTAAAGCCATTTCTATATTTCATCAGAAGGAGTTCCAGGGCCGTTCATTGACGGTGAATGAAGCACGGCCTCGTGAAGAGCGCCCATCCGGCGGAGGAGGCGGCGGCGGTGGTTACCGAGGCTCTCGTGGCAATGGCGGGGGTGGTGGTGGCGGAGGGTACCGGGACCGTCGTTAATTTTCCTCCCACCTTATCAAGGCCACCGTTCCGAACGCCGGACGGTGGTTCTTTCATTTTATCCTCGCTTCGCGGGCGCTTTAAACAAATTTCCCGGGATTTAAAATCCCTTGCGGATCCAGCGTAGCTTTCAAACGCGCATGCAGGCTTCGGACCTCCTTACTTGCCGCAATTGGCCACCAGGACTTCTTCGCTAAGCCGATTCCGTGCTCGCCGGTAATCGCGCCGCCCCAGGAAAGAACTTTCCGAAAGAGTTCATCCAATGCGGCGTCCGCCCGTCGCGCAGCTTGCGGTGCCTTGTAATCCACCATGATGTTGCAATGGATATTTCCGTCCCCTGCGTGTCCGAAACACGCAATGGGCATCTGGTGCTTCTTCTGCAGCGCAGCGGTGAACTCAAATAAATCCTTCAGCCGCCCTCGCGGCACCACAATATCCTGGTTTAGCTTGGTTAAGCCGGTATCCCGGAGCGAGTAGGAAAACTCCCGCCGAATTTTCCAAACCTCCTCACATTCTGCACCGCCAATTCCACGCTCCACGAAAAGCGGACTCTGTCTGCGCACTATTTTTTCCACCGCTTGTATCTCGCTTCGAACAGATCCTTCCTGTCCGTCCAGTTCAACAATGAGATGAGCCCGGCAGCCTTGGAGGCGTGGACTTTTCGTTCGATTATACGCCGCCGCAAGGGTGAATGCGTCTGCAACCTCCAGCGCGCAGGGAAGAAAACCGGCGGCCAAAATAGCATGAATGGAACGCAGGGCATCCCGCATTTTTCCGAAACCGATCGCCAGCACGGCTCGGAAGGGCGGAAGCGGTAAAAGCTTTAGCGTTGCCTCCGTAATCACTCCCAAAAGACCTTCCGACCCCACAAACATTCGCGTTAGGTCAAACCCGGTCTTGTTCTTATGCGTTCGGGTGCCGAGTTGAAGAATCTCGCCATTGGCCAACACGACCTGCAACCCCAGCACATACTCGCGAGTCACACCATATTTCAGACAGCGGGGTCCCCCGGCGTTCGTCGCAATATTTCCGCCAATAAAACTTTCTGCGCGACTCGCCGGGTCGGGTGGATAATACAACCCCTTCTTCTCGACCGCCTGTTGCAAATCAGCAGTCACTACTCCGGGTTCAACAATCGCAACAAAATCCTCCGCGTTAATCTCCTTAATGCGATTCATCTTGGCCAGCGAAAGCACGATGCCACCCTTAACCGGCACACATCCCCCCACATAACCATACCCGGCACCACGGGCGGTGATGGGTAAATGATGCTGGTTGGCAAATCGCAAAAGCTTTGCGACCGATTGCACGCTTTTGGGAAACGCCACCGCGTCCGGCAAGTGATGCGCCAACCATTTATCACCGGCATGAGCCGCCAGGATCGCGGGATCCGTCGTCAGTTCTCCTTTAGGCAGCAACTTCTGGAGTTGCGCGAAGACCTTATTCCGTCGGGGGTTCATCAGGAGAATCCGCCGCTTCCAGAAGTTCTTTCGCGTCCTCTGCCTCCGCTTCAGGAACCTGGACCAGTATGCCTCCTGCGGCCATGGAATAACCATCCACGCTCAATGCGGATAACCCATGCGTTATGACCGCATGAAATCCGGCGGCTTCAAGGCGCGACTTCTTTAGCTCAGCGTCCATTGGGTTGAACGCTGTGGCGACTGTTTTAAGCAGCATAACTCGACTACTTGTTCACCAATTCCGGGTGCGCGCTCGCGGCGGAAATTTGCTTTAGCTCCGCAAACACAATCACCCCGGCTCCCGTCTGCAAGAGGCTTTGAATCTGAACATCCGCCTGGTGGCCGACCGCTCCTGATCCGTTATTCACTACCACCATCGTCCCGTCAGGCATGTAGCCCACCCCTTGTCCTTTATCTTTGCCTTCGCGAACAATCCGGAGCGACAGAACTTCCCCGGGCAGAAGCACCAGTCGCATGGATTTTGAAAGCTCATGCAGGTTTACATAACTGACATTCTGGAGTTCCGCAATTTTCCCCAGGTTATAATCATTCGTGAACAGCTTGGCCCCAAGGTTTCGAGCCAGACGGATCAGCTTGGTGTCTACCTCTTTTTCCTCGGGAAAGTCACCATCGTGAATTTTCACCTCGTTACGCTGATTTCTTTGAATGCGATTCAACATCTCCAGTCCGCGACGGCCTCGTGCCCGCTTTATCGTATCACCGGAATCAGCAATCTGCTGAAGTTCTTTCAACACAAATCGCGGCACCACAATGATCCCTTCCAAAAAATTAGCTTCAATGAGGTCCGCAATCCGCCCATCAATCACGACGCTCGTATCCAGTAAAAGGAGATTGTCCGGCTTGTTTTGTTTCGCAAATCTCACGTAAGGGATAATCAGCGAGAAATCCTCCTTATTGCTCCGCATCGCGAGCACGATCCCGATATATCCAAAGCTCAAAAAAAGCCCTAAGCGGATAAGCCATCGCGTCGTGGGCAAATCCGCATAGTCAAACAGGCCCGACCGGTCGATCAATAACGCAACCACGGATCCCAGCAGCAATCCGAATGTGGTCGCGGAGAACGCGCGCAAGGAAAATCCCTTAAGCATTTCATCCAGCGCGATCATCACCCATCCAAAACCAAAACCGATGATCATCCCCAGAACGCCACTATGGGATGACGTGACGAACTCCGGGCGCACCTGGCTTACCGCATACCCGCCAATCGAGCATAGACACAGGAAGAGGATGCGGATGACCCAGAGTGCCATACTATTCGGGATGGTTTTTAGGAGAGTTTAGCTCACGGGAACGTGAGGGTTCGCTCTTCTTCTCCGGCTTGTGTTGCCACAAAATTCCCCAAAGACCCAACCGGTTCAGATTGCTGCTGGTTATTGTCAAGTTGCTGGCGATCGTGGAAACGTTTGCTGCCATATTCTCATTCCGCACCAAAGCGCCTGCCAAACCCTTGCCCGATTCCACATCGTTAAGCACATTCTTCAAAACCATCGTTGACGATTCAATGTTTTTCATCGCTGACGTAAGTTGTGCGCCATTGGTGCTCACCACCCCATTGAGTGCGCCAGCAAAATCATTAAGCTGCTCCGAAAAGTAAACCAGGTTGCTCACGGCTGCAGCAATGGAGGTGGTATTAGTTGCCACTACTGAGTTCACATTGTCCACTGCAATCAACGCATGCTCGGACACCACCCGCATATTCACGACTGCCGCCGACAAATTCGTCAACGTGTGTTCATTAAAAACATACTTCCGCACATCGGCAATGGCATCGTTCAGTTTTTTTGCCGTTTCATCAATGCGCTGTAAAAATCCTCCCGCCGACCGCGCCACCTCCTGCAGGTTAAAAGGGGCCGTACTCTCTGCTATATCCCCATCCCGGAAAGGTTCTCCCAGGTTTTGTGTCGGCACGATGGCTACATACTGGTCCCCTAGAAACCCCGATTGCTCTATGAGAAACATCGCGTCCTTGTGAATTTCGTACTGACCATAAATTTTTAACGTCAGTGTTACATTCGTGCCCTGCGGTCCTAATTTAATATCTGACACCGTCCCAACCTGCACCCCTGACATCAGCACCCCGGCCCTTGCTTTCAGGCCTCCCACACTCGGCGCTCGTAGCAGGATATTGTAAGTGTGTCGAAAAAATGTCGTTCCCTTGCTGAACTGAATCAACAACGCGGCCAACAACGCCAGGCCTATGAAAACAAAGAGGCCGACTTTCCCTTCCAGACGCGACTTGCTCATAATGGTTCGTCTTTGCTTAGGAATTGATCTTCCTTGGGATGCGAGATCCCGTCGATGAATTGCCTTACGATCGGATCCTGAGAGGAAAAGATTTCTTCCGAGGTGCCCTGTGCGTAAATTTTTTTCTCGTGCAGCATCAGTATCCGTTGCCCGACCCGCCGGGCACTTCGCATATCGTGGGTCACCACCACGGAGGTGACGTCCAGTTTATCGCGCACTCTCATGATCAATTTATCGATGCTGTCGCTGACTATCGGATCAAGGCCGGTTGTCGGCTCATCATACAGCACAATTTGCGGTTGATAGATGATGGCGCGGGCCAATCCCACCCGCTTCTTCATGCCCCCCGAAAGTTCCGACGGCATTTTGGTCTCCGTGCCCGGCAAATCTACCATTTCCAAAACATCGGAAACCTTTTTTCCAATTTCCTTTTCCGGTATCGAGCGATCCCCGTGAAATGCAAATGCCACATTCTCCGCCACTGTCATCGAATCGAACAAGGCCGCACCCTGAAACAACATGCCGAACTTATGGCGTATTCGCAGAAGCTCCCGCTCGTTCATCCGCACAATATTTTCTCCGTCGATTAATACTTGCCCCGAATTCGGTTGCAGCAGGCCAATCAAATGCTTTAACAGAACACTTTTGCCTCCGCCGCTGCGTCCGATGATGACCACTGACTCACCCTTATCAATTCGCAGGTTGACCCCATCAAGGATTTTTTGCCTGCCGAAACTTTTTTTGAGCTCGCGAACTTCAATCATGACGAATGCACCGCCTGCCCAATGCTTAGCGTCAGGAAAAAGTTTGCGATTAAAATAGTTATCGATGAATACACCACGGCTTCGGTTGTCGCGCGTCCGACCCCTTCTGCCCCTTGGCCACAATTCATTCCTTTATAGCACCCAATCAAAGCCACAATGCCGCCAAAAATAAATGCCTTGACCATGCCGATTACCACATCCGACACGTTGGTATACTTCAGCATGTTGTACCACGAGTAAGTAGGATCAACCCCGAGCAAATAAACACCTACCAGGTAACCGGCTCCAATTCCAATTGCGATCGACTCCGCCGTTAGCAGGGGCAGCGCGATGTGCAGGGCTATCAGTCTCGGCACCACCAGATAATCCACCGGGTGCGTCGCCAGCGTGCGGAGCGCATCAATTTGCTCTGTTACTCGCATGGTGCCCAGTTCCGCCGCAATCGCCGCTCCCACCCGACCTGCCACCATCAGGCCCGTGAGCACCGGCCCGAGTTCACTGCACATCGAAACGCTCACCACTGCCAGCGTCGCCGTGTCCATTTTTACTTTGTGAAATTGAAAAAATGTCTGCGCTCCGAGCACCATCCCCGTGAACGCTCCAGTGATTAGCACCACGGATTGTGATTTAACCCCCACAAAATAAATCTGGTAGACCAGGTCCTTCCAACTCGCTTTAAATGTGAAAAGGGAAGTAACGGATTCCTTTGCCAGAAGCGTGAGTTTACCCAGCCCTTCCAGCCATTCCGTTAACCATTTATTGTCCCAGATACTCATAACCCGCGGGAACCTAACAGAGCCGCCTCTCGTTGGCTAGTATGCCCGGGCGCTCGGCTTTACAATAGGCCTCGCATTCCCATAATAAGTTCTGTGCCCAAATGGAATCGCGCCAACGTCCTTCTGGCTCTTTTTTTCCTCGTTCGTTTTCAAATCCAGGCCACCAGTTGGAAACATCTCTCCAGTTCTACCGGCGATCTTCCAATCCCCGGGCGTTCGACCCAGCAAACCGGCGCCGTAGTTGCCGATTTTAATAAAGACGGGACCAACGACTTCGTCCTCAGCTTTCGCCAGGTTGCTCCGGCCCTGGTTCTATATCAAAAAACGGGCATTGGTTGGGACCGTCTCATCATTGAAACAAATTATCTAACCATTGAAGCGGGCGGAGCCGTTTACGATATTGATGGCGACGGCGACCTCGACCTCGTATTCGGTGGTGACTGGCAGAGCAACGAAGTTTGGTGGTGGGAGAATCCCTTCCCAAACTTTAAACCGGATCAGCGATGGAAACGCCACAACATCAAAAAAAGCGGTGCGAAGCAGCACCACGATCAGGTATTCGCGGATTTTCTGGGAGAAGGAAAAGCCCAATTGGCTTTTTGGAACCAGGGTGCCAACAAGATTTATTTGGCCCGAATTCCTGATTCATTGCCAGACCCGTGGGAGTTGCTCGAAGTATTTTCGGGAAATGCCGGCGTGTCCGGCAAAGGCGAGTTCAAATATCCCGAGGGCCTCGCTGCCTTTGATATCGACAGTGACGGGAAGTTCGACCTCCTGGCGGGAAATCTCTGGCTGAGGAATCGTGGAAATCACGTTTTCACTCCCGTCCCATTTGCTTCGATTGGCGGCCGCATCGCTGCTGCGAAACTGAAACGCGGAAAATATCCCCAGGTCGTCATTGCTCCGGGCGACGGGATTGGCCCGCTGCGCTGGTATGATTGCAATGGAGATCCCGAAAAACCCACCGATTGGCTAAGCCATGACTTGCTGTCGGCGACATGATTCATGGCCATACCCTCCAAATCGCGGACATCGATGGCGATGGTAACCTCGATATCTTTGCTGCAGAGATGGCCAAGTGGACCGAAAGTAAGCAGGAATCGGATAATCCAAACGCCACCGCGTGGATTTTCTATGGCGACGGAAAAAGAAATTTCCGCACCACTGTCTTTTCAACGGGAATAGATTTCCACGAAGGCAGACTTGCCGATCTTAACGGGGACGGCACCATCGACATTCTGGATAAGCCTTATAACTGGGAAGCACCCCGCGTCGACCTCTGGCTTCAGTCTCGCGACTAGCTGCTCAGGCCGAAGGCTCCTCAGGCGGCCTGCGTGACGTGATTGAAAACCAACTTCGTCATTTCAAACATGCTCACCCGGTCGCGGCCATCCAGCACCTGCTTCAGCTTTTCATCGGCTTTGATGAAAGTCTTATTGCTCGGGTCTTGCAGGTTATGTCCGCGTATGTAATCCCAAAGCTTTTTGGTTACTTCCGTGCGCGGCACAGGTTCAGTGCCAATGATTTCTGCCAACTTCTCATCTGGTTGAACCGGCTTCATAAACGAAGCGCTCGGTTGGCGTTTGCTCTTGGGTGCGGTAGTGTCAGGCATAAACTTCTCCATTCCACGGAAAAGCTAGGGCCACAGCCACATCGGGGCTATAGGGTCTTTACCTGTCCTAGGTGCGATTCAGTGCGCTCAGCACCGCCTTCACCGAAGCTAGTTCAATGTTCGTATCCACCCCTGCGCCCCACCGGGTTCGGCCATTGGCACCCTTAATCTGTATATACGCTATCGCCGCCGCCTCTTCTCCCGAACTCAAGGCATGCTCCTGGTAGTCCACAATCTCAAATCGCGGCAGTCCGGCTTTGCTGAATCCATGCACCAGCGCGGCCAGCGGCCCGTTGCCTTCCCCCTGCACCTTCAGCACCTTTCCGTTTCTCATCAACAACGCGCTGCAACGCACCGTGCCATTGCGTCCCAGCGTCTTAAATGAGCGGAGTTGCCAGGGGTTCGAGCGCTCGATGTATTCGCGCCAGAACATTTCCTTTAGCTCCGCGCCCCTCACCTCTCGGCCCAGCCGGTCCACGGCGTCATTGGCGATCGGCCCAAACTCCCGCTGCATCTCTTTCGGCAGTTGAATGCCAAATTCATTCTCCAGCAGATAAGCGACGCCACCTTTGCCGGACTGGCTGTTCACCCGTATGACTTCTCGGTACTCCCGGCCAATGTCCCGCGGATCAATCGTCAGGTAAGGCACATCCCAATGCTTGCGTTCACCGCGTTTCCATTCCGCCAAACCTTTCTTGATCGCATCCTGATGGGAACCACTGAACGCCGTAAAAACCAATTCCCCCGCATAGGGCTGTCGTGCCGGAACCGTCATTCCTGTGCATCGCTCGTAGATTTCTCGAATCCCGTTGAGGTCTTTGAACTTCAGCTTCGGATCGATTCCATGCATGTACAGATTCAACGCCACCGTCACGATATCGAGATTACCCGTCCGCTCACCGTTTCCGAAGAGCGTGCCCTCTACCCGGTCCGCCCCGGCCAGTAATCCAAGTTCAGTCGCGGCCACTCCGGTATACCGATCATTATGTGTGTGCAGGCTGACAATGAGCGATTCCCGATTTTTGATGTTCGTGCACATCCACTCGATCTGATCGGCATACACATTCGGCATCGCCACTTCCACCGTGTCGGGCAGGTTCAAAATCATTTTATGCTTCGGCGAAGGTTGCCAGACGTCCATCACCGCCTCCGCTATGTCCTTGGCAAAAGAAACGTCCGTTGCACTGAAACTCTCCGGTGAATATTGCAACATCACCTCGGCCCCTTTCAGCCTGGCCAATCGCTCCTTGATCAATGTCGCGCCACGGACCGCCACCCCAATGATTTGCTTTTTTGATAACCCAAAAACCACGCGCCGCTGAGCTGGGGACGTCGAATTGTAAAGGTGAATAATGACCTTTTTCGCCCCAACCAGAGATTCGAACGTGCGTTCAATCAAATCCTCGCGGGCCTGCACCAGCACCTGCAACCAGACGTCTTTCGGCGCCCGGTTTTCCTCGATGAGCCGACGATTGAACGTAAATTCCGTATTGGACGCGGAGGGAAACCCGACTTCAATTTCTTTGAACCCGCACTTAACCAGCGTCTGGAAAAGTTCGAGCTTTTGGCTCACGTTCATCGGCACGGCTAAAGCCTGGTTGCCATCCCGCAGATCGACACTGCACCAGATGGGTGCCTTATTGAGGACCCGATCCGGCCAGCGCCGGCCCGGCAATCGCACCGGCGTGAACCGCTGATATTTTTCTGATGGTTTATTAAGCATGGTGGCCTTTGTTGGCCGGCGGCAGTTGGGCAAACAAAAACCCCACTGCCGGTCGGCAATGGGGTTATATAAATCGTTTGAACCGATTAGAACCCAACTGCCGCGCTGCACAACAGCAGCGCACTCGATAGCAGCAGGTTCACATTCAATTTCACGCGCCTGAACCTAACAACGCCTTTTCCTGCGGTCAACACTGTTTCAGCAATTCTTGTGTAAGTCCCTGGGATAGGGTAGGGGATGACCACACGGATGGCCCTAAAACGAAAAATCACTGGCGGGTTGGTCGCCATGCTGGGCTTCATGCTTTCACCGCTCTCCTGGTGGAACGATCTTTTCGTGAACGTCCCCCTGGCGCTGGCTTTTGGCTGGCTCGTCAGCCTCGTGTATAAGCCCGCCTTTGAAATGGCGTGTATTATCGGCTATTGGCTTACCAACGTCGTTGGTTTTGTCCTCCTGCACAAAGGCGCCCAATCCATGCTCCAGGACCCGAAAAAATACTCCCGACACGACCTGATCCGAGACCTCTTCGTCTCCCTCCTCTACACCGGATTACTCGTGCTCCTGATCGAGCTCCGCGTCCTGAAACCTGTCCGCAGCTACTTTGAGTAGAGTTCCTTTGGCCGTGCGCGCTCCACTTTGCTTTCGTCTTTCCACGAGCACCGCGAGCCAAACCTAAACCCCAGCGGGGTGACAGAAATTAGTTCAAGGGTAAGCCCCAAAAAACATTCCCTCTCCCGACGGGAGAAGGATCAAAGGGTGAGGGGTTCGTCACCGTGCTGACAGTCTGCGATTGTCGTCCGAACTTCCACAACTCCCAATACCGAAAATGGTAGGGACGAGTTCCACCTCACTCGTGTCCAGATATTAAATGTTAAGCGCCAGCAACTTCTGCAAACCATCCTGCTCGCCAATTGGTGTCATATTTTGTCGTTCGGTCGCAAACAGTTGTTCGATAGTTACTTGCTCAAACATACTCACACTCACAATCTGCAAAATTTCGTTCAAAGTTTTCTCCACCTTAAGCTGCTTCTTCGCAATGGCCACCAACAGGTAAGCGCAGATAGCCGACCAGATTTGAGAGCGCACCGCGTTTTCGCTGCGGCCATAAAAACTGCGAATTCTTAAGTGCTGTTTGATCCACTTGAAAAAAAGTTCGACCTGCCAACGCTTGCGATAGAGCTCTCCAATGATTGCTGCTGGCAAATCAAATTGGTTGGTTAGCAGCACCAACGTTATTTTGTTTTGCGCATCATAAATGCGAATTCTTCTCAAGGGCTCCGGGAAAGATCGGCGCGACCAACGGCTGGTCAGCTTGATGGTTTGATCACAGCGCAGACCAAGGCTCTCCTTCACTGGGCGGGAGCTGGTGACGCGGTATCTAACATGATGCTTGTTACGCACGACAAAAAAACTTCTGCCTTGGTGCAGCCTGAAAAGTCGTTTGAAATCCAGATAGATGCGGTCCATCACATAATAAGCTCCCGGTGTGATCGGAATTTGGTCGAGCATTTTCATATCCGCGAAATCGGGATCGGTGACAGCCAAGCAGGCAAATGACCTTGTAAACCCAGCAGAATATGCAGCTTGAGTGCCGCGTGTTTAGAGCGTGCGTAATAGCCCCAGGGGAACAGGATTAACGATAGTGCGATGATAGAGGAATCCAACGCGAAAACCAGGTGGGGCAGATCGGGATCTGTCGGCTCATCGCGGTAAAGGCGAGCGGCCCGGCGCATCAGAACCTCAGCAACGGCTTGAAAGAGCCGCCAATCTCGATGGTGATTAGCATAAGCCAAATTGGTTCGGGAAATGTGGCCACGAAATCCTAAGTGATAGAGGGAACTGGACCTGGCTTGGAGGCAGGTGATGATATCGCGAAGGCTCTCTCGGTAAGTCAGGTGACCGAAAGAGAGCGCTAGGAATTGATCATACTCTGAGAGCCCACGAGTGGGTCGTCGAGTAGGGAAGCGTTCCACACAACGCCGAAATTCTTGGGGGTGGAGCACGGAAAAGATTTGCGAAAAGATAGTCGGAGAAGTTTGCACGCCCCAGTTTGAGCAACAAGAAGCGCGAGGCGAAGCGAGTAGAGGAAATAATAGATGCAATTATTAACGTTTAATTTTGTGCCTTTAAGCTGATGTCGATCACATGGGATGGCCGATTATCTACCGCGTAAAATAAGGCCTCGCCTGAAGTTAGGAAGAAACTAAGTGGACACGAGTGAGTTCCACCTCGTCCGCATATAAAACTCCGAATTCGCGTCATTCTACATTTTGCCTTCTGCATTCTGCATTTAGAATGGCGTCCGCCACCCTGGGAACCACGCCCCAAAAAACATTCCCTCTCCCGACGGGCCCGACGGGAGAGGGATCAAAGGGTGAGGGGCTTCTCCGTTTAAACTTCTCCGGCACCTTTTATGTAATTCCTGCTCAACGGGGACGCCCATTTTGCGCATAGAAACCTGTGGACACGCTGTTTGCTAGGAAATAGTGTCTCCTTATAACCTTCTTACATGTCAAATAAAGGCCTATCAATAGTTAGGCCGATGCTGCACGCGCGTAATTCCCTACATTGAAATCTTCTACGCCCCAGCCGTCCAAATGGAAGTTGTTCTTCCAGACCTATTTCACACTGCTCCTGACCGTGGCCATCGGAACCTTGCTTTCCGTTCCGGTTATTTCCAAACGGGTCCGGACCTTCCACCAATCGACCTACCTCGTGGAATCATTTCCCGCCGATGATAAAGCATTGCAGGATTGGGCACTGACCAGACCGCAGGTGTTTTCTTTTCAAACCGAACGCCGGGAAAAAGAATTCCGAATTCGTTCGGAAGCTTGGGGGGCTGGCCAGCATCCTCCCTTTGCCGAAGTAGTTTCGCAGTTGCACGCGTTAGGCTATGATTTTCGAGGGATGGGAGGAGGGGAAAGCGGCATGGCGAGTAGGTTTCCTGAGCTACTCACGGACGCTCAGGTTCTGGCGGCGATGCTGGCCGGAATGCAGGTGGCATTTGGGGGAATCGGTTTGCTCTGCATTCGCCGGGCTGCGCGGACCGGGTATCCGGTGCCTTCGCTAATTCCTGGGAGGCACCTGCGTGCGGCGGGCATTGGGTGTGCGGGCGGGTTGGTGTGGGAAAG
>JADMIO010785063.1_pt1 | contig 25041 bp, 29 predicted proteins | sample 8958161 | NCBI WGS metagenome assembly JADMIO01 (sample SAMN16585339, study PRJNA669376) | soil metagenome | isolation source: Crop rotation soil | place: USA: Cullars Rotation, Alabama | collected 2011
CTTTCCCGACCACCGCGATCGCCGCCGCGACCACCACGATCACCGCGTCCCTCGCGAATGCGCACGTCAGTCCGCGTGCGGGTCGAGCCGCGCCGGTGATCGCCGCCGCCGACGCGCACGCGCACGCCGTTGCGCCAGATCCAGCGTTCGCGGACCACGACGCCGCCGCCGCCGCGCAGACAGCCGTTGGCGCGGCGCCAGCGGGTGGGCTCATGATGCGCCCAGCCGGGCCGGCAGTGCACGTTGTCGACAACGCCGACCTCATCGACCGCACCTGACATGGCACCGGCATGACCAAGCGGCGCGGCCTCGGTGCGACTTGCGGCCGAGACCGCCATCAGCACAGCGGCGCACGCCGCCAATGCCACGATACTCTTATGCATGGATATGATCTCCTTGGATCGCCTTCCCCAAGGGCATGACTCGTGTCCGGACGTTTCGTTCCGGAGCCCGTGATTCATTGTGATGAATGGCGACCTGATGAATAGCCATTCACAGATCCGCGCAGCCGCTTCACCGCCGCAGCTGAAACGCCACCAGCGCCGCGATCATGATGGCGCCGCCGAGCGCCTGCAGCGGCGTGATCAATTCGCCGAGGAAAATTCCGGCACCGATGGTCGCCAGGAGCGGCTCGAGATTCATGAACAGCGCGGTGCGAAACGGCCCAATCCGCGCCGTCGATATGAACACCGCCAGCACCGCGATGACCATGCCGACACCGGCCGCGAGCAGCGCCCACCAGCCGGCCGCTGTGATCGGCGGCTGCCACTGGCCCGTGACCAGCGACGCGGCGACAAACGTCGTGGTCGCCGCCAGCATCGACCAGATGCTGATCAGCCGCGGGTCGGCGCTCCCCAGCCGCGCGCGCGTGATCAGCAGGATCACCACGCGGCTCGACGAAGCGAGCAGCGCGAACGCGATGCCGGCGACGGCGAGGCCGGCCGGGTGCGCACCGACGATCAGCGCCAGACCGATGAATGCCACCACGGCGGCAGCGGCGCCGGCGACGCCGAGGCGTTCAAGCCCGGTGGCGGCGGCAGCGAGCCCGGTGAACAGCGGATAGGTGAAATAGATCAGCACCGTGACCGGCACATCCATGCGCGCGAACGCTTCGAACAGGAAATAGACGTTGCCCGCGAACAGGACCCCGATCATCAGCGCGAGATTGCGTTCCGCGCGAGCGAGCCGGACCGGCCGCGTGCCGATCAGCAGCCATGCGAGCAGCAGCGGCAAGCCGACCACACCGCGAAACACTCCCATGGTGAGCACGCCGGCAGCGGCGTTGAGCGTCACCTTGGTGGAAACGTCAGCCACCGCAAAGGCGGCCGCCGCCACGATGGCGGGGATCGGCGCAAAGCGTGCGGGAGTGTCGGGAGAGGCCACAGCCGCTTCTAGCACGCACTTTAGATGTGAACAGCAGCACCGCGCGCATGGTCACCCATTATGCGTGGGTGTAGCCTGCCAAGATTGGGCCGCGTGCGCGGCAGCAGGGAGAGGACGCAAAACCATGGCCAAGCGAACGACGATGCGCAGCTCCAAGGGCACCAAGCTCTACGCCGTGCGCGACAAGTCCGGGAAGTTCAAGGACATCCAGACCTACAAGCGCGCGCATGCCGCCGATCTGCGCAAGACCCACACCAAGTCCGACGCGCCCGCCAAGGCCAAGTCCAAATCGAAATCAAAATCGCGATAGCGCAACCATGAAATCGCGCGCCACGCGGCCCGCGCAAAACGGGTCGCGTGGCGCTGCAGGCGTGGCGGGACTGAACGTCAGGCCTGGATGTCCTTGCCTTCCATCAGGCGGGTCATCACTTGCTGATGCAGCCAGGTGTTCATCTGCGCTGAGCCGTCGAGCGCACCGGTGTAGCCCAGTTCCTGGGCGAGCTGCTTCCTGGCATTGAGACTGGAGTCGAGATCGAGCAGCTTCATCAAGTCCACGATGGACTGACGCCAATTGTATTTCCGGCCCGAGTCGTCCTCGATCTGCTGGATCATCGCCTCGACTTCCGCACGGGTCATGGTGGCGTTCTTGCCGCCGCCGGCGGTTTCCGCTGTTGCATCCGTGCTCGACGTTCCCGTCGGTGCCGGCGCAGTCCGCCCGGCGGTGGCCGAACCGGCGGTTGCCGCACCTGCAGTTGCAGTTGCCGAACCCGTAGCTCTGGAGCCACCGAAGATCGCATTCACGATACTGCCGAAGATGCTCATGGTTTTGACTCCTACCTGTCATCAGGGTTCACAGACGTGACCGCTCCGGCGACCAAACGTCTCGAACGGAGGCCGGACTTCATGCAACTCGCAGCATGTGCAATCGCGGTGCGAGGCACAAGATAGCCCAAAGGATACCTCCGTTGCCGCAAATCCGGCCAAATTGAGGTGCGCCGTCACGGGTACCGGCAATCTGGAATGGCATCGCAACTCGAATTTTGGGGTCGAAGATACGGCGGCTGGTCAAAATCGAATGCTGAGCCCACGAGGGATAGGACCATGAGCGGCTTCATCTGGATCATCATCGTTGGTTTCGTCGCCGGCATGATCGCGCGCTGGCTGTCGCCCGGGCCAAACGAACCCTCCGGGTTCGTGCTGACCACCGTGCTCGGCATTGCCGGCGCGTTTCTCGCCACCTTTATCGGTCAAAGCCTGGGCTGGTACCGCGCCGATCAGGGCGCTGGCTTCATCGCCGCAACCGTTGGCGCGGTGCTCGTGCTTTTCATCTGGAACAGACTGGTGGCCGCTGGTGTTATCGGCGATCCGGGCAATCGGAAAAGCTGACTCGATCGCACCGGCACTTGCTCATCCCAGATCAAATCGACAGGAGGCCACGATGGGACTGATGGATATCCTGAACGGCATGCAGAATGGCCCGCGCGGCCAGCAGCGGCCGACGCCCCCGGGGCAGCGCCAAGGCATGTCGCCATGGGTGATGGCCCTGCTCGGCCTGCTTGCCTACAAAGCATTCCAGCGCGGCACGCCCGGCAGCGCGCCGCCCCAAGTGCCATCGCAGGTGCCGCCCAGTGGTGGAACAAGCGGCGGATCAGGTGGTGGACTCGGCGACATTCTTGGCAACATCTTCGGTGGCAATGCAGGCGGCCGGCCTGGTGGAATGCCGCAAAGCATGCCCGGCGGTGCGTCCGGAGCGCCGGGTGGCTCTGGCGGCAGTCTCAGCAGTATTCTCGGAGGCCTGCTCGGCGGCGCCGGCGCTGGCACCGTGCTGAACGGCGGGCTTGGGCAAATTATCGAAGATATGCAGCGCGCCGGTCATGGGCGCACCGCGCAATCCTGGGTCGGGCGGGGCGAGAACCAACCGGTCGCGCCGGACGATCTGCGCAATGCGCTGGGCGCCGACACCATTGATCAACTGAGCCGCGAAACCGGCATGCCGCAGAACGAATTGCTCGAGGGGCTGTCGCAAAATCTGCCGGAGCTGGTCGATCAGCTCACGCCGGACGGCCGAATGCCGACGGAGGAAGAATCCTCGCGCTGGTAGCGCCGACCAAAACCATGCTTGCTAATAACGATAGTCGTCGACCTTGAGCAGCGGGAACGCACTCAGCACATGCGGCGCCGTCACCACCGGCGCGGGATGGTGCAGGTGGGACTGGTCGAGTTCGGCAAGTTTGCTGACGCCGAGCAGTCCCATGCAGCGCTGCACCTCGTCCTCCACAAGCTCCAGCATGCGCTCGACGCCCGCCTGCCCGGCCGCCGCCAGCGCATAGCACTGCATGCGGCCCATGCCGACGAGATCGGCCCCCAGCGCAATCGCCTTGACGATATCGGTGCCGCGATAATAGCCGCCATCGATCAGGATCTTCGCGCGCCCACCGAGGGCATCCTTGATCTCGGGCAGCACATCCGTGGTGCCGCGGCCGTGATCCAGCTGCCGCCCGCCGTGGTTGGAGATGTAGACCCACTCGACGCCGTGTTCGACGGCGATCTTGGCATCCTCGGCGGTGGCGATACCCTTCAGGATTAGCGGGATCTTGTACTTGTCCTTGACACGCTTGACCGTACGCCAATCAAGCTTCGCTTGGAATTCACGCCCAGCCACCCGCTCCCGTCCACGCGTCGTGTGGCGCTTGGAAATGTCGCGCTCGCGGCGGCTGTAATGAGCGGTGTCGACCGTGAAGCAGAACGCCACGCAATTGTTGGCGATCGCGGCCTCGACGAAGCCGTCGACGAAGGCATCGTCGCCGCGCACATAGAGCTGGAAGATGCGCGTGCAGTCAGGCGCAGCTTGCGCGACCTCCTTCACGCCGGGGTCGCACACCGACGACAGCATGTGGGCAACGCCGAACGCGCCAGCGCCGCGTACCACCGGCACCGCCCCTGCGGGAGCGAAGGATTCCAGCGAGCCGACCGGCGCCAGCATCACCGGCATCCGCAGCTTGCGGCCGAACACCGTGGTGGATGCGTCGATCTTGCCGACGTCACGCAGCACACGCGGGCGGAACGCAATCGAGTCGAGCGCCATGCGGTTGCGCCGCAGCGTCGTCTCGGTCTCGGTGCCGCCGACGATGTAATCCCAATGGTTTTGGTTCAGGTTCGCCCGCGCCTTAGCGACAATCTCGTGCAGGTTCAGGAAATCGGCTGACTGCGATTCGACGCGCGGCAGGACGATGGCCGGCTTCTCAGCGGCTTTTTCTTGCATGGGGGGAAGCGCCTATGTTGCGGATTGGGCGGATGCGAGGACGATCCGAGCAACATGATGCTCATCCGCATGCACGCCCGTCAACCGGCCCGCGCCCCCAGAAGCTGGCCGAACCACGCTGGGCGGCGCCGCTGATCTCGCTACGCCGCTGCGCTCTGGCCGTTCATCGCGGCGACCGCAGCGGCTGCGTCCGCATAGGCGTTGTTGATGGCAGCGACACTTCTCTCCACCGCCGTCCATAGTTTCAGGATTTCGGCCGAGGCCAACGACGATTCGTCGGCTTCCGTAGCGCTCGCGCCGGCCGCCAGCGTGAAGGTGAATGCGGCGCGGTGGCTGACTTGGCCCGCGAACACCGGCACACCCTCGCGATCGAGGTAGGCGCGCGCCTGCGCCACCGCCGGCGCCTCGCGCTCGTCGCGCTTCACCGGGCAGGCATTGAGCACGACGGCGTAGGGCTTGTTGCGCTCGCGGGCGGTTTTGACCGTTTCCCGCACCGCATCAAGATCGAGAAAACCGGGCCTCGCCGGAATAAGCAGCAGGGTCGCGGCGCGGATCGCCTCCTGCACCACCACCCACATGGTCGGCGCAGTGTCGATGAACAGCCATTCGACCCCCGCCACCTGCGCCAAGGCGACCGCGCGGTCGATGCCGCGCTCGGCGGTCGCGAACGGCAACGCGTCGCTGCGCAGCCGGTTGCAGAGCGCAAGCGAACCCTGCGGATCGCCGTCGATCAACTGGCAACGTTTGCCCTGCTGGTGCGCGAGCGCGGCCAGATGCGCACAAAGCGTGGTCTTGCCGGCGCCGCCCTTGCGCGAGGCGACCGTGATGACGTTCATCGAGGCGCTCCCTTGCTGCGGGACAGGGGGAGCCTTGGGCGGGAATGGTTAAGGGCGGGTTAAGCGATGCCCGGGCGTGGGCCTGCCACCCTCAGCGGCCCTTCCGCGATGCCTACGGTCAGCCTGGGAAGAGTTGACGACGCCAAAGTCTGACGATTTGGACCCCTGATCGGCGGCCAAAAATCCCTCCGCCGCCAGCCCCCGCTTCAACAATTCGCGAACCGCCGAGGCGCGGCTTGGCATCCTCGACTTGAACCGGAAATCGTCGAGGGCGCTCAATTCCTCCGGGGTCAGCATCACCTGCAGCCTTTCCCCGCGACTGTCTTGGTTGTCACTCATGGATTGCCTCCGTGCAAAGCAACCTGGTTCATCTCCATAGCCAGTAGCGCAATCTAAGTCAATTACTCAATAAACGCATTTGGTGTGCAATTAGTTCCCGCCCTCATCGACTCCAACATCTGAATAATAGCCTAAGTCTTTGTAAGCACAATCCACTACACTGACTGTATTTGATTGAAGAATCAAACAAATAACCGGTGACATCGATAGATTTATCTTGCGACACGCAAAGCAAATGGCGTAGCGTCGTTACTGTACAAACAGGCCACGGCTGTACGGGGGGTGGGCCTGCACCAGACAGAGGTTCAGCCGTGACTGACATTCATGACCGCGCACGTCCCCCGCATTGGAATGCTGCCGTGCCATCGACCTTCGACGAAATTTCCGATCTCACGCGCTCACCGCCCTGCCCACGCTGCGGCGCCCCGATGCGACTCGCGCGGCTTGAGCCGCACCCCAATGGCGGTGCGGACGACATGATCTATGAGTGCGCCTGCGGGGAAGATCTCACCCGGGCTGTCCAACGGCGCTAGCGCCGCAGCATTTTGCTTCCGCGCAGAGTCCGCAAACCTGTCAACGTCTGCTAGCGCAGTGCCGCCTAGCGGCACACGACGCGTCGGCCGCTCCGATTGACATAGCTGTGCGTGGCGCGGTTGTAGCCGCGAAGCCGCGCGCAGGATGACCGGGCGTTCCGGCCTTCGAACGCATCCCACTGGCGCTGATGTACGCGCCAATTGCCGTCGTACATCAGCGGATGATCGCCCAGGCGGGCCGGCGTGGTCATCGTTGCTCGCCCATCGGAAATGCCGGCCGGTGGTGCAATCGGGGCCGCGCCCGCTGATGCTGCCGCCAGCACCGCCGCAAATATGGCGGTGCAGCCGACCTTTTGCAGTGTCATTTCAGACCTCCCTGTACAGGTTTCGTCGCCTGCGACTTGAATTTGGGGATCGATTGCGATCCGATTGCGGCGGCGCCAGATTGAGCAGTCAACAGCGCGTGACCCGGCAACGCCGGTCTGCGCCGGCCGCCGCGATACCGCTATTACCATTATCGTTGGCGCGCGGTAGTCTCGCGCAGCTATCCACGCCAGGGGACCATTCATGCCGATCAGCGAGAAAACCCGCAAACTCATCGACAACGCCTGGGTCGAGGGCTACCCATGCCTGGTGGCGACGGCCGGCCTCAATGGTCCGAACATTTCACCCAAGGGTTCTCTGCTGGTCTATGACGACGATCATCTGGCCTATTGGGAGCGCTCGAAGAAACAGGCGCTGGCCAATCTCGGCCATGACAAGCGAGTCACCGTCATCTACGCCAACATGAAGGCACAGCGCGACAACGTGCTGGAATCCGGCTTCCTGCGCTTCTACGGCACCGCCGAACTGCACGAACAGGGACCGATGCGAGAAGCGATTTTTCAGCGACTGACCAAACGCGAGCAGGAGCACGAAGGCGCCGACAAAGGCATTGGCGTGCTGATCCGAATTGATCGCGCCGCCGACGTGCGCGGCAAACCGCTCCCGTGACGCGATGATCGCGAGCGGCGGACTCGCTTAGGCCACCGGGTCAGTTGCCTTTTTCTCCACGGCGGCGGACTGCGGCATGGCCGGAAGTTGCAGCACGGTCGCTCGCTGGCCCTCGACCAGGCGCGTCAGCAGAACGATCCGACCATCCGGAAACTCCAGCGCATCGTGGTGGACGTGGGGCGTGTCCCGATCAATCTGACGGAAACGCGCCACCCGCGCGCCGGTGCATTCGCGGCCGCGACCGAGAATGTTTTCGATCTCGACATCGCGCTCAAACGCGATTTCGGTCCCCGGCCGCAGGCACACGGCGACGTGGGGCTCACCGGGGGCGGCAAAGCCGCGCGTGATCGATTCACCGAAACGCGTCGAGACCAGCTGGTCGCCGACGTCGGCCGCTCGCGTGGCGAGCGATTCAAGACTGTAATCGCACATTGGCGTACTCCTGTTCAGGTGCTGGCCGGGCGGAGTCGCCCGACCGTCGCCCGCGGAATCAACGGCCGCCGCCCTGGGCCGTTCCGCCCATGCGAAAAAAGGCAAAGGCGCCATCTGCATGGCGCCCTCGCCTCAGACCCGCCGTGGGTCAGTCAATCGATTCTGAGGCCGTTAACGGCACTCCCAGCTCGCGAAGGATGCATCATTGTCGCGATCACCCGTACACGATCCGTATTGCGGAGATGGAAACCGCTGCCGGTAGCGATAGCGCGGCGCAACGTAGCCCGGCGCGGCGCCATACGCGTAGTAACCATCGTCATAATAGCGGTAGCGCGGGGCCGTCAGCGCGCCGATGGCAACGCCAGCCGCCAAGCCGCCAATCGCGGGACCGATCCAGCGACCGCCACGCCAATAGCCACCGCGTCGGCCGCGCCACTGCACCTGCTCGAACGAACTCGGGCTGGCATTTTTCAAGCCGTGCGATTGGCCGATCGGAGCCGCAGCGACGGAGCCCGCAAACAACGGCAGTGATCCTGCGACCAACACCGCGGCGAGAGTTTTGGAAGAAAGTTTCATTTTCATTCTCCTGTTATCAAGGATATCCGGCGCGGCGCGGGGCGCCAGCGACTGCGATACCGACGAAACAGCCGGAGCCCGCACTCCGTTCCCGGCGCCACGGCATGAAATCGCTCGCAGGCTCACAAGTGCGTGTGCCCGCTGCGTGTGCACGGCGCCCGACGTTCCGATGTGGCTCAGGTTCCACCACATGCGCGGGCGTTTTGGGATGGAAAAAATTGGAATTAAAGTGGGAGAATTGGAATTTAGGCGGGAGGATGCCAATGCGCTGCCAAGCCGTTCTGCTGTTCGCATGCGTGCTATCCACAACGAACGTTGATGCCGCCGAGATCAAGGTGCTTGCCTACAATGCGGTGAACATCCCGGCGCGGGAACTCGCGGCTTCCTTTACCAAGACCTCGGGCCACACGGTGTCCTTCACCTTCGGCTCGCCGGGCCCGGTCAATGCGCGACTCAAGGCCGGCGAGGCGTTCGACCTGGTGATCATGGCGACCGAAGCTGCACAGTCGCGACAAGCCCTGTGGCGGCCGGGCACCCGGGCGCCCCTGGTGCGCGTCGGCATCGGGCTTGCCGTGCGCGAAGGCACGACGCTCGACCTTTCAACCGTGGAGTCGACACGCAGGGCGCTGCTTGATGCCCGCTCGCTGACCGCAAGCGATTCCCGCACCGGCGGACTGAGCGGACCGAACGCGCTCAAGGTGTTGGGCAACCTCGGCATCGCCAACACGGTGAAGGAAAAGCTCAAGCTCGCGTCCAACGGCCAGCAGCTGATCGCTGAAGGCGAGATCGAGATTGGACTCTACAATGTCAGCGAGATCCCGCGCGCCAAGGGCGTGGTGCTCGCCGGACCGGTGCCGGCGGCGGTGCAGGTCTACATCGTCTATGACGCCGCGGTGCCGGCGAGCAACGCCGCGCCGGAGCCGGCGCTTGCGCTCGCGCGCTTTCTCGGACGCGCCGAGACGCGCGCGATCTGGATCAAGGGCGGGCTCGAGCCGGCGGGCGAGTAACGGCGGACGTTACTTCGGCCGTTCAAACTTCAGCACGAAGTTGTCCACGGGGCCGGTCGGCCGGTTCACGTTGAAGTCGCGCTTGTCGTCAGGCACCCGGTAGAAATCGCCCGACGCCACGAACTTGAAGCCAGCGGCCTCGATCTCACTGCGCAGCGTCGACTCCTCGATGCGATGCAACGATTTGGCGACCGTGGTGCCGGTGCCGGACGCCGCCGAGTGATCCGCGATGACCAGGATGCCGCCGGGCTTGAGCGCCGAGAACATCTGCTTGTTCATCTTGGCGCGGTCGACCTCCATGTAGGAAATATCATGGTAGGCAAAGAAGAACGTGATCAGGTCGAGATCCTTGACCTCGGGCGGGACCGGATCGTCATACGGGCGCGACACCGGCGTCACATTCTTGAAGGCCGCGGTCTTCATGCGGCCTTCGAAATTGGCCTTGGCCTTCGGAAACACGCCAGCCGGGTTCTGTCCATACACCATGCCGTTCGGCGCCACCGCGCGCGCCATCAACTCGGTCGAATAGCCGCCGCCAGCGCCCATATCGAGCACCTTCATGCCCGGACGCACACCGATGAACTTCAGCATGGCGACCGGATCGCGACGCTTGTCGGCGGCGCGGTCATTCTCGGACCGGTCAGGCGCTGCCATCAGGGCGGCATAATCGGGGGCTGGCTGCGCGCGCACGCCGAAAGCGGTGACGACGGCCATGGCTGCAGCAACCAGGATCGAGCGGCGGATCAAGGCTCTCATCACGTTACCTCCCGTTTTGTTGCGCCTGTCTCTACCACGGATGGACGTCGATTGTATCGACCGTCAGCCGGAGGGGCACTCCGAGCAGCCCTGGGGACCATAACCCCGGTCACAGCAAATTATTCAAGTGTGGCGGATGATGCGCGGCGGCGCCTTGCCCTGGGGCGACGGCGAGTGGCCGGTGCTAGGCCGCAACGCGATGCATGGCGACGCCGGCGTAATGGCCGTGGATCGCCTTCACCGACTTGTCGATGGCGGTCCACAGTGCGGCGACCTCGTTTGCGGCCTCGGAGGCGGAATCGTATTCGCCGGCCCCCTCACCCTCCGCCAGCGCCAGCGAATAGTTGTTGCGCGTTGTGATCTGGCCGGACCACACCGGCACGTTGAGGCTGGTGAGCGTCGCGCGTGCTTCGCGCACGAATGGCGACTCGGCGTTGTCGCGGCGCGGCGGCACACCGTTGATCACCACTGCATAGGGCCGGCGCAGCTGGCGCGCGAGGTCCATGGTTTCCTTGATGGCGGCAAGGTCGAACAACGTAAGCCGCGCCGGGATGATGATCAGCGTGGCCGCGTGGATGGCGTCGGTGACCACCGCCGACATGTTCGGCGGCGTGTCGATGAACACCCACTCGTAGCCCTGACGCTTGGCCGCTGCCACGATGCCGCGCACACCATCGGTCCCACTCACCAGCGGCGGTTCCTGGCCGCCGCGCAGCTTATGCCAGAGGGTCAGCGAGCCCTGCGGATCGGCATCGACCAGAAGGACCGATCGGGAGGGTTTGTAGGCCTGTGCAGCCAGATGAGCGGTCAGCGTGCTCTTGCCCGAGCCGCCTTTGCGCGATGCGAAGACGATGACGTCCATGGGCAACCCCTCGGTGATTCGCGCGTGGAAATTACCATGAGCCGTGATTCGTCCCTATTATTGATGGTGTTAGACTGGATTATTGGTGTTGGCTGGCCGACGCATCGCGGTTCCCGCCCCAAAGCCAAACTCAAGGATTCCAGCGATTGAGCGGACACTTAGCGTGATCTATTGTGCCGCCACAGCAACCAGGAGATGCCCCATGACAAAAACCATCCGCCTTCAAGGCGATAGCAATGCCCACGACCGACCCTGGAAGGTCGCGGTCGAACAGGGCTTTTTCAAAGCCGAGGGGCTCAACGTCGAGTTCTACGAGGACAACCCGAAGGGGGTGGCCGGACGGGTTGAGAACTTCTCTGAGCGCTGGAAGGAATCGCAATTGTCGCAAGGGGCGCTGGAGGTCTACCCGGTCTGCGAGTGGGGCGCGATCGAGCGGGTCCAGCAGCTCGGCGGCGGCAAGATCATCGGCCTCGACACCACCGCACGCACCGGAGCCATCATGGTGCGAAAGGATTCCAAGGTCACCAGCCTTAAGCAGCTCGCCAACGTCCCGATCGCGGTGACCTGGCATGCCGGCACCTTCTATGCCGCCATCGAGGTGCTGGAGGCGGCCGGCGTTCCGTTCGATCAGATCAAGCTCGAGCACGCCAATGACCGGCTCGACGCGCTCCTTTCCGGCAAGAACGAAGCTGCTGCTCTGATGGAGCCCCTGGTCAGCCGCGCGGTCAGCGCCGGCTGCCGCAAGATCGCCGACCTGAAATGGCGCGGCGGCATTGTGGCGGGCGATGACGTTGACGACGAGACGGCGCAGAAGCTCACCCGCGCACTCAATCGCGCCGTCGAGTGGCTGCGCGCCAACGAGGATCGGTCACGCGAGGAATTGCTGCGCGACCTGACGCCCGAGCAGCGCAAGACCGGCCTGTTGCCGGAGCTCCTCGGCGTGCAGAACTACAAGCCGTCCGAGTTCCAGGAGAAGGTCGACTGGATGGCGGAGCGGGGCTTCCTGCAGGAAAAGCCGCGATACGCCGAAGTCGTGCGCGGGAAATAGTCGACAAGCGCGAACCTCGCTGGCGACGATATGGCCGGGCCCTGCCCGGCCATTTTGTTTCCGGCTCTGCTCAGCCCTGCAGCCAGCTCGCGTAACGCGCCCTGAGGGCGTCGGTGTGCGGCGCGCCGTCAGTGTGCACAGGCTCCGCCAGCGGGCGGTTCAGTGCGGCGAGGCGGAATGCCATGTAGCGGTAGGGCTCCGGATATTTCTGCGCGTCTGCCCCGGCCGTGAGCTTTGCGAACGCCTCCGACGGCACCACCGGATCGAGCCGATCCTGCTCGTAGACCGCGGCGCGTTCGAGAATCCGCCATGCGCCGTCGCGGCGCTCCAGCCGGTCGAGGAACCGTCCGCGCGAGGTCATGTCGACGGGGATGCCGTCGATCGTCTGCCGCACCAGGATGACGATGCTGGTCTCGGCGATGCCGCGCGCGCCGTTGATCTTGACCAGCGGCGGCAGGATCAGATGCTTCGACATTCCGCCGCGCTTGCACTGCTCGACGAATTCCGGAAACGGCCCGCGGAACCAGGATACGGCGATCTCGCCGTCGGAGTGAAAGGTCGACAGCAGCTCCGGCCAGCGCCGCTGGTCGCGATAGAGGCCCCACGACACAATCAGTTCGGCGCAGGCTTGCTTGTCTTCGACGGTCATCGTCTCCACGCACTGTTATTGCAGACGTTGCAGGGTTCACTGTTGCGGGATGCCGGCGCGGGCGATCAATTCACGCACCTCGGAAATCTCCTTCTTGATGCGCGCCATGAGCGCATCCGGCGTGCCGGCAACGACGTCGAAACCGGCGTTGCGCGCGAGCTTGCGCACGTCGTCGCGCTGGAAGGCGGCGCGGCTCTCGTTCTCCAAGGTCGTGAGGATCGGTTGTGGAACGGCCACGGGCGCCAGCACCGCGTTGAACGTGTCCGACACGAAATCCTGGAACCCCTGCTCGATCATGGTCGGCACGTTCGGCAGCGAGAACCACCGCTTCTCGCTGGTGACGGCGAGCGTATGCAGTTGCCCGCTCTGGATCATGGCTTCGGCCGCCGCCAGCGCCGTCGAGCAGACCTGCACGGTACCCTCCAGCACGGCCTGCACCGCCGGACCGGCGCCGCGATAGGGCACCGGCAGCATTTCGATGCCGGTGCGCAGCTTGAGCAGCTCGCCCGTCAGATGCGACTTGGTCCCGGCGCCGGGGTGCGAATAGTTGAACTGCTTGGGGTTGGCCTTGGCCTGCTTCACCAGGTCGGCCACCGTCCTGATATCGGATTTGGCATCAACCACCAGCACGTTGGGAGCGTTCACCAGCTCCGATATGGGCGCAAAGTCCTTCAGCGGATCGTACGGAATCTTCCTGAACACCGCCGCGTTGACGGCAATCGCGGTGGAGGTCACGAGCAGCGTGTGGCCGTCGGGCGTCGCCCGCGCCGCCTGTGCCAGGCCGGTATTGCCGGAGGCGCCGGTGCGATTGTCGACCACGAATTGCTGGCCGAGCCGTTGCGACAGCGATTGGGCCAGAATGCGCGCGATGATGTCGGTCGGGCCGGCGGGCGCGAACGGCACGATGATGCTGACCGGCCGCTCCGGATAGGCGGCCAAGGCGCGCTGCCCGAGCCAGGGCACGGCGGCTGTCCCGGCGGCGCCAATGAGAAAACCACGTCGTGTGGTGGGCCGCCCGATCGAACGCATGTTTCGCTCCCCGTTGGATCGTTCTTGTGCGCCCACGATACGAGGACTATCGGGCGCGGCAAAGGCCCCGAAAGACAATCCCCCAGGACAGGCAACGACGCGCCAGGGTTCGTGACAGAGCTGTAACAAGCTGTGCAAATCCTGGGGACAAATCGCGTTTCAGTGCGGGATAAGGGGTGTGTATAGGCCTTGCACCGCCCCCGCACATCCTGTGGAAGGATGCCGACCGACCGGTGCGCAAAGCGCGGTGATGAACGGGGACAATACGAGGCATGAGTGACGTCGCCGATGTGCGCGGAACTACGGTTGCACGGCTTGTGGCGGGGCCTGAAGCCGCCGCACGTGACCTCCTGGCCCGGCTTGCCGAAGTCGTTGACGCAAGCGGCGCTGCACTCTCGGCCTATGAGACGGCTGGAGGCTGGACGGTTGCGATCCATTTCGTCGAACCGCCGAACGAGACCGCCGTGCGCGCCCTGGTGGCCCTGGCGACCGACGCCCAGACCGCCAACGCGGTTGTGTTCGAGGCAGTCGGAGCGAAAGACTGGGTCAAGGAGAGCCTGGCCGGTCTCACGCCCGTGCATGCCGGACGCTTTGTCGTCCACGGCGAGCATGACCGCGCCAGCATCCGCGCCAACCGGATCGGAATCGAGATCCCCGCTTCGCTCGCCTTCGGCACCGGCCACCACGGCACCACCCGCGGCTGCCTGCTGGTGCTGGACCAGATCAGCAAATCGCGGCGCCCAAGGCGCATCCTGGATGTGGGTACCGGCAGCGGCGTGCTGGCAATTGCGGCAGCAAAGGTGCTGCGCGGGCCGGTCCTGGCAAGCGACATCGACTCCCGCGCGGTGCGGATCGCGCGGGAGAATACGATACGGAATCGGGTGCCCGGCGTGATCGTGATCCACGCTACGGGGCTTGACGCTGGCGCGTTTCGCCAGCGCGCGCCATTCGACCTCGTCCTGGCCAATATCCTGCTTGCGCCCTTGCAGCGGCTGGCGACGCCGATGGCGCGCTTGGTCGCGCCCGGCGGTCGCGTGGTGCTGTCCGGTTTGCTGGCAGCGCAGGCCAACGCAGCGCTCGCCAGCTATCGGGCGCAGGGATTGAGGCTCGTGCGGCGCATCGTGCTCGACGGCTGGGCCACGCTGGTATTGAGGCGGGGGCGCGAATAGATTGCGCTCATGTTTGAAGCCAAATTCCAGACCTTCGACGATACGACGAGTTCCGATGCAAGCGCGCCGCGGCTCGCGGCGCTGCGCACCGAACTGGCGCGGCGCGGGCTGACGGGTTTCGTCGTCCCGCATGCCGATCGTCACCAGAGCGAGTACCTGACCGCCTCGGAAGAGCGTCTTGCCTGGCTGAGCGGTTTCACCGGCTCCGCCGGGACCGCGATCGTGATGATCGGACGCGCGGTGTTGTTCGTCGATGGCCGCTACACCTTGCAGTCGCGCGAGCAGGTCGATACGTCGCGGTTCGAGATCGAGAACATCGCCAACACGAACCCCGAACAGTGGATCGAGCGCACACTTTCGAAAAGCGATGTTCTTGGCTACGATCCGTGGCTGCATACCGTCGAAGGCGCGGAGCGGCTTGCCGCCGCCTGCAGCAACGCCGGCGCGACAGTGGTCGCACTCGAAGACAATCCCATTGACCAGGTCTGGCATGCTCGCCCTGCCCCGCCGGTCGGTCCGGTGACGCTGCACGACATTCGCTATGCCGGTGAAACGGCGGGGACCAAGCTGGCGCAAATCCGTCCCGAGATCGCCAGGCTCAAAGCCGATGCGCTGGTGGTTTCGGATTCGCATGCCGTGGCGTGGACCTTCAACATCCGCGGTTCCGACGTCACGCACACGCCGCTGCCGCTCTCGTTCGCGGTGATCCCGCGCGAAGGCCGACCAGCGCTGTTCATCGACGGGCGCAAGCTGTCGAACGACGTGCGCCACCGCCTGGAGGAGTTGGCTGACGTGCGTGAGCCAGACTCACTCAATGCGGAACTCACCGCGCTGGGCGCGGCCGGCAAGACCGTGCGGCTCGATCCGCGCACCGGCGCCGACGCGCTGGCCCGACTGATCAAGGGCGCGGGCGGCAAGGCCACCAAAGGCCCCGACCCGGTGATCGCACTCAAGGCGGTGAAGAATGCGGTCGAGATCGAAGGCGCGCGAGCCGCGCACCTGCGTGACGGCGCGGCCGTGACCCGCTTTCTCGCCTGGTTCGAGCGCGAGGCGCCGAGCGTCAGGTTGACCGAAATCGATGCGGTCATGGCGCTGGAAACCTTTCGTCGCGAAACCGGAGCGCTCAAGGACGTTTCGTTTCCCACCATCTCAGGTGCGGGCCCCGATGGCGCCATCGTGCATTACCGCGTCACCCGCAAGACCAATCGCGCGATCGCGCCTGGCGATCTGTTCCTGATCGACTCCGGCGGGCAATATCTTGACGGCACCACCGACATCACCCGCACTGTTATTGTCGGCGAACCGACACCCGAGATGCGCGACCGTTTCACGCGCGTGCTCAAGGGCCACATTGCAATCGCCACGGCCGTATTCCCAGACGGCGCAACCGGCGCGCAGCTCGATCCGCTGGCCCGCCAGGCGCTCTGGCGCGCCGGCATCGACTTCGATCATGGTACCGGCCACGGCGTCGGCAGTTATCTGTCCGTGCACGAAGGTCCTGCGAGCATCTCCAAGCTCGGCACCGTGGCGCTCAAGCCTGGCATGATCCTTTCGAACGAACCCGGCTACTACAAGACCGGCAGCTACGGCATCCGGATCGAGAATCTGGTGCTGGTGACCCACGGCCCCTTTGTCGCCGGCGCCGAAAAGCAGCTCAATGCGTTCGAGACGCTGACGCTGGTTCCGATCGATCGCCGGCTGATCGCTCGCAAACTGCTGACGAGCGATGAGGTGGCGTGGCTCGACGCTTACCATACCCGCGTGCGCAAAGCATTGACGCCGCTGGTCGATGCCGACACGGCAGCGTGGCTGGAGGCTGCCACCCAGCCTCTGGAGTGATTGCGATTGCCGACGCGTCAGGCGTCCTCGGCGTCCTGCCTGCCACCGTCGCGCGGCGAAGGCCGGGTTGCGACCGAGCCATCGCGATCGTTCTCAGAGCTCCATCCGTAGATTTCCTTTTCGTAGGCTACACGGAAGCCCGCGCGCTGGAGGTTGCCCATCGAATGCTTCAGCATCGTCAATGTTTCGACCGTGAGCACGGTGCAGCCGAGCGCGCGCGCCTTGTCGATGCGGGCGGCAATCAGCGCCGATTGCGCGCCACGCATGCGGTCGAGTTCGCCCGTGGCAGCGGCGGTCAGGTGACCCATCCGCTCGAACACCGCGAGCGCACCCACCGCCACCGGACGCGCTCCGTCGAATGCCATGAAATGGTAGAAATCTGACTGGCCTGCCGAACGCTCAAATTCATTCCACATGATGTCGCCCAGCTTGCGCCGTGCCGCGCGCACGTCATCGGGGCCGACCTCCCGCACGGTCAGCCCGGTCCTGAAACCAGCGGGCTCCAGCGACTCGCGCAACAAGGTCGGATAGCGCGTCCACCGCATGTGGGGAACGAAACCGTTTTGCGTGAGCCACCCGCGCACCGTGTCCATCTCTGGTCCGGGACTGAGCCAAGCGAAGAAGCGGCTCACGCCGACCGTGTGAAACTGCTCGACCAGTCGCGCGATCCCCTCGGGCCCAAGTCCTGGCTCGGCGCCGCAGAGGTGAATGCGATTCCAATTGCTGGAGGCCGTCTGCGGCTGGCGCGCCGGGTCGATGCACACGTAGACGCGGCCGAACGGCTCGCCATGGTATTGCTTCTGTATGAAATCCGCGGGCTGGCAGGCGCGGTCGAGCCACGCCGTGAGCCGCTTCATCGTCAGCGCCAGAGCCTGGATGTCCATAAGGCTTAAGGGAATATGACCAGCCTGCGCCAGTCTGTGGCCTTGGATGGGCAATGCAAGGGGCCTAGGATAAGTTCAAGAACAGGCTGAACGCTATCTGAGATGGATTGCTGCGCGACAACGCCGTCCGGAAGGTAATTATTTCATTGCCCCACGGCACAATGAAAACTTTGTCGCGTTGCAGGGTTAGCCAGCCCTGACTAGTTTGGCGCCAGGAGACCTCCCATGAGCTGCTGCGACGAAACCACCGCCCGCGTGCCCCCGTCCGACGTATCGCGCCGCTCGTTGCTCAAGGGCGCGGCCGTCGCCGCCAGCATCCTGCCGGGCGTCGGGCCCGCAAAGGCGCAAGGCCGCCGTATCAAGATCGCCTATTGCAGCCAGCTATTGTGTGGTGTGCCTTATGAGGTCGCGCGCTCGGACGGCCATTTCAAGAAGCACGGACTCGATGTCGAGCTGGTCTACACCCGCGGCGGCAGCGCAGCGATGGCGGCGCTGGTCGGCAACGCGGTCGATTACGCGGCAACGTCGCTGGACGTTGCGATTACGGCCTTCGCCAAGGGCGCCGCGATCAAGCGCTTTGCCGTGACCGGCCGGTTGCCGTTGTTCGCGCTGGTGACCTCGCCGAAGATGGCCAAAGAGATCAAGGGCGTGGGCGACCTGCAAGGCCACACGGTGGCGGTGTCGGGTCTCGGCAATGCCGATCATGCCCTGGCGCTGTATCTGCTCGCGAACGTCATGGCCGATTCCAGCAAGGTCAAATTCGCCGCCATGGGCGTCAACCTGTTGGAGGCCTTGCGCCAGGGCCAGATCGACGCGGGGCTGGTGCAGGAGCCGGCGCTGACACTGCTGCAGCAGGCTGGCGCGCGCGTTCTCGTCAATGCCATGGATATCAGCGATGCGCGCATCTATCTCGGCGGTGCTTACGAGTTCATGGGTGTGGCGGTGCGCACCAAGGAGATGGAGCAGCGCAAGGACGAGATGGCGATGCTGACCAAGGCTCTGGCGGACGCGCTCAAGGCTTTGCGCGGAATGAGCGGGCCCGAGCTGATCGCGGCGCTGCCGAAGACGATGACCACCGGGCTCGACACCAAGCAGTTCGGCGACATCATCGTGCGCCACCGCGATTCGCTCTATCCGGAGACGGTGACTATCGATCTCGACGCGGCCAAGCGCGTTGCCGAAACGCTGGTCGCCGCCGGCCTGCTCAGGCCGGGTACCAGCATCGCCGGGCTTCATGACACCTCGATTGCGGGGGGCTGATCCACTGCGCGTCCGCGATCTGAGCATTTCCTACGGCGGCGAGCCGGTCCTCGAAGGCGCCAGCATCGAAGTCGATCCAGGCGAGTTCGTGAGCCTGGTCGGCCCCTCGGGGTCGGGCAAGTCGAGCCTGTTGCGCGCGGTGATCGGTTTGCAGAAGCCGCTCGCGGGAAGTGTGGAGCCCGGGGTCAAGCCGAACGAGATCGGCATGCTGTTCCAGGACGACGCGCTCCTGCCCTGGAAGACGGCGCGCGACAATGTCGCGCTCGGGCTCGAATTTCACGGCCGCCCGCGCGGGAGCGCACTTGAGCAGGCCGACTATTGGCTCGGGCGGCTTGGGCTGCGCGGCTTTGAACAGCGCTACCCGCGCCACCTGAGCGGCGGACAAAGAAAGCGCGTCGCGCTTGCGCAGGTGCTGGCGCTCACTCCCAAGCTGCTGCTGATGGACGAGCCATTTGCTTCGCTCGACGCCATCGTGCGCGCACGCACCATCCAGGATCTGGCGACCCTGGTCGAACAGCAGCGCATCAGCGTCCTGCTGGTGACTCACGACCTGGAGGAGGCGATCAGCCTCTCCGACCGCGTCTACCTGCTCTCACAAGGCCCGCGCGCCCGCATCACCCAGCAATACAAGGTGCCGATCCCGCGCCCGCGCGACCCGGTCAAGGCGCGCACCCATGCCGCCTTTGCGCCGCTGTACGAGAAGCTCTGGAACGACCTGTCCCACGAAGTGGCGCTTGGTCCGCGCGCCGAGGCGGCGGCCTGATGCTGAGCGATCCGAAATTCGCGCTGCTGCGCCAGTTCGTGGCATTCGGGCTCTTGCTGCTGCTCTGGGAGGCGGCCGGCCGATTTGGACTGACCAATCCGCTGTTTGTGCCGAGCCCGAGCAGCATCGGCGCAGCGTTGTGGGAGTTGTTCGCCGACGGCCGCATCTGGCCGCATCTCGACGCAACTTTCACCGCCGCGCTGGGCGGCCTCGCGCTCGGCATCGTGGTCGGCATCGCGCTTGGCGTCATCGCTGCGCTGATCCCGCCAGTGGCCGAGTTGCTGGAGCCGGTGATGACGCTGCTCAACGCCATCCCTCGCGTGGTGCTGGCGCCGCTGTTCGTGATCTGGCTCGGCATCGAACTCGCCTCCAAGGTGGCGCTCGCCTTCATCCTGGTGGCGGTGGTGATCTTCTTCACTGTCTATGGCGGCATCCGGCAGGTCGACCGCCGCCTGGTGGAGCGCATCATCACATTGGGCGGCAACCGCTGGGATCTGGTGCGCCACGTCTATCTGCCGTCGGTCGCAGCCTGGGTGCTTGGCAACCTCAAGGTCGCAGTTGGATTTGCCTTCACCGGCGCCTGCGTCGGCGAGTTCGTCGGCGCCAGCCGCGGGCTTGGCTATCTGCTGTCGTTTGCGCAATCGACCTACAACGCTGCGCTGATGTTCGCCCTGATCTTTCTGATCATGGTGGTGGTGCTGGTGATCTTCGCGGCGGCCGGCCGGCTTGAACGGTTCCTGCTGCGCTGGCAATAGCGACAAAGCTCGCCATGACCGCACCCTGCCGCGAAGCCTGCTGCACCCCCTCCCTACCCTCCCCCGCAAGCGGGGGAGGGATAGGGAGGGGGACGGTATCCGAGCTGTTCGAGCGCGGCTGCCGGCGCAGCCGCGAGGCACCATTGTCGGTTGAAGGCGAAACCTGCGCCGGCGCCGACGACAACACCGTGTCCTTCAGCCTCGACGTCGCCAGCGGCAAGATCGCCGCGCTGCGTTTCCGGGCCACCTGCTGTGCCACGCTGATCGCCTATTGCGAATACATCGCTGAGATCGCCTCAGGCTTCCGGATCGAGATCGCGCGCGAACTGAGCGCGCAGAACCTGATCGAAGCCCTGCCTGGCGTGCCAGCACTCAAGCGCGACCGCGCCGTGCTGGCGATCGCCGGCTTCCGCAGCGCGCTGCTGGCGGCACAAGACTCGCAGCCGGGAGAAACCAACGATGAAGGTCGCTTACATTTTCGCCACGCAGCGCCATAACGTTTCCTATGTGCTCGCCAAGATGATTCTGCCGCAACTCGAGCAGAAGCGGCACGGCGTCGACGTGGTCGGCATGTTCTTCTTCGAGGACAACAATTACGTGCTGGTCGACGGCAACCCGATCGGCGCGCGGCTGCACAAGGTCGCAAAAGAAACCGGCATGCTGCTGATGGGCTGCGACCAGTGCTGCTACGAGCGCGAGATCGCCGACAAGCTCTTCTCCGGCGTGCCGATCGGCTGTTTCCCCGACCTCTACAAGGCGCTCTCCGGCAACATGCCAGACCAAGTGATCACGCTCTGACGCTTCGCCCGATACGACGGCCTCGCCGTGCGCAATGGAACTTTGCCGCGTTCGAAACGTTGAGGGTTGTCAAGTTTCGAGGAGGCAACCCGATGCTGATGACCATCCTGATCGTCGTGCTGATCCTTGCGCTGATCGGCGCGCTGCCCACCTGGGGCTACAGCCGCAACTGGGGCTACGGCCCAGGTGGCGGCGTCGGGCTCCTGCTGATCATTCTGATAATCCTGGCGCTGACCGGCCGCGTGTAACGCCGGCGTCATTCCGGAAGCCGCGAAGCGGCTGTCCGGAATCCCTAGCCCCGGTATCGACGATGATCGAAGAACCGGAGTTATGGATTCCGGGCTCCGGCGTTCGGCCGGGCCGGGAATGACAACGCACGGTATTATCTCTGCTCACCGATCAGCTTGAACCACTCATCTTCGGTGAGGACCTGTACGCCAAGCTCCTTGGCCTTGTTCAGCTTTGATCCGGCGCCGGGACCGGCGACGACATAATCCGATTTCTTTGACACCGATCCTGCAGTCTTGGCGCCCAGCCGCTCGGCCATCGCCTTGGCTTCATCGCGCGTCATCTTCTCCAGCGAGCCGGTGAAGACGATTGTCTTGCCGGCGACCGGCGAGTTCGCCTTCACTGCCTCCATCGGCTCGACGTCGATCTCGGCCAGCAGGCGGTCAAGTGCATCGATGTTGCGCGGCTCCTTGAAGAATTCGACCACAGCCTCGGCCACCACGGAACCGATACCCTCGGTCGCGTTGAGGTCCTGCCAGGCCTCGTTGCCCTTATCGCCTTTTTCTCCGCTCGGCGGCTCGGCGGCGCGGGCGGCCTCCTGCAGCGCAGCCATGGTGCTGAAATGGCGCGCGAGCAGCCGCGCGTTGGTCTCACCGATGTGACGGATGCCGAGCGCATAGATCAGGCGGTTAAGCGAAATCGTTCGCCGGTTGTCGATGGCGTCGAACAGATTACGCACGGATACTTCGCCGTAACCTTCGCGCTCGACCAGCTTCGTCGCCGCCTTCGCATCGCGCGCCTTTAGCGTGAAAATGTCCGCTGGTTCCTTGATGATCCCCTCGTCGAAGAAAGCCTGCACCTGCTTTTCGCCAAATCCCTCAATGTCGAACGCCGTACGCGACACGAAGTGCCGCAGCCGCTCGACCTGCTGCGCCGCGCAGATCAACCCACCGGTGCAGCGGCGCACCGCCTCCCCCTCCTCGCGCACGGCATGACTGTTGCAGACCGGGCACCGCGTCGGAAACTCGTAAGATCTGGCGCCCTTCGGCCGCTTGTCGAGCGCGACCTCCGCGATCTGCGGGATGACGTCGCCCGCGCGCTGCACCACCACGGTGTCGCCGATGCGGATGTCGGTGCCGCCGCGGATCGGCTCGCCGTCGTTGCCGATGCCCCTGATGTAATCCTCGTTGTGCAGCGAAGCGTTCTGCACCACGACTCCGCCGACCGTCACCGGTTCGAGCTTGGCCACGGGCGTGAGCGCACCGGTGCGGCCGACCTGGATGTCGATGTCGCGCAGCACCGTGGTGGCGCGCTCGGCGGCGAACTTGTGCGCGATCGCCCAGCGCGGGCTGCGCGATACAAAGCCGAGCCGCTCCTGCCAATCGAGCCGGTCGAGCTTGTAGACCACGCCGTCGATGTCGTAGTCGAGATTGGCGCGCTTGGTTTCGATGTCACGGTGGAAGGCGAGCATCTGGTCGACCGAGCGCACGATCTTCCAGAGCGGATTGGTCTTGAATCCGATCTTGTCGAGCCACTCGATCATGCCGGACTGCTTGTCGGACGCCTTGTCGGCGATTTCGCCCCAAGAAATCTCGCCCCACGCATAAGCGAAAAAGTGCAACGGCCGCGACGCCGTGATGCTCGGGTCCTTCTGCCGCAATGACCCAGCGGCTGAATTGCGCGGGTTGGCGAACACCTGGCCGCCCGCCTCCGCCTGCCGCTTGTTGAGCGCGAGGAAGGCGTCCTTGGTCATGTAGATCTCGCCGCGGATCTCGCAGATCGCGGGAATCTTCTTGCCTTTCAGCCGGTGCGGAATTTCCTTGATGGTCTTGACGTTGGCGGTCACGTCCTCGCCTTCGTAGCCATCGCCGCGGGTCGCGGCCGTGATCAATTCGCCGTGCTCGTAGCGAAGTGACATCGAGAGCCCGTCGATCTTCGGCTCGGCTGTGAAGGCAAGCGGCTCATCCTCCTTCAGATTGAGGAAGCGGCGGATGCGGCCGACAAAGTCCGCGACCTCGTCGGCATCGAACGCGTTCTGCAGAGACAGCATCGGCACCGCGTGGCGCACCTTGGCAAATCCGCGCGCCGGCGCGGCACCGACTTGATAGGATTCACTAAACAGTGAAGCTCCTAGTTCCGGAAAGCGCTCCTCAATCTGTTTGTAACGCCGCTTGAGCGCATCGTATTCGGCATCCGATATCGTTGGTGCGTCACGTCCGTGATAGGCTTCTTTCCAGCACATTGGGATCCTAAGCTTAGAATTCCACGTGGACAAGTTGTCGCGGCCGCTTCTATAGTGTCACCTAAATACTAGTGACTCCAGCGTAACTGGACTGGCCACAGTTAGGCCGCAAATGTAATCACACTGGCTCACCTTCGGGTGGGCCTTTCTGCGTTCGCGAGTGGACCCGATAAGCTCATGGAGCGGCGTAACCGTCGCACAGGAAGGACAGAGAAAGCGCGGATCTGGGAAGTGACGGACAGAACGGTCAGGACCTGGATTGGGGAGGCGGTTGCCGCCGCTGCTGCTGACGGTGTGACGTTCTCTGTTCCGGTCACACCACATACGTTCCGCCATTCCTATGCGATGCACATGCTGTATGCCGGTATACCGCTGAAAGTTCTGCAAAGCCTGATGGGACATAAGTCCATCAGTTCAACGGAAGTCTACACGAAGGTTTTTGCGCTGGATGTGGCTGCCCGGCACCGGGTGCAGTTTGCGATGCCGGAGTCTGATGCGGTTGCGATGCTGAAACAATTATCCTGAGAATAAATGCCTTGGCCTTTATATGGAAATGTGGAACTGAGTGGATATGCTGTTTTTGTCTGTTAAACAGAGAAGCTGGCTGTTATCCACTGAGAAGCGAACGAAACAGTCGGGAAAATCTCCCATTATCGTAGAGATCCGCATTATTAATCTCAGGAGCCTGTGTAGCGTTTATAGGAAGTAGTGTTCTGTCATGATGCCTGCAAGCGGTAACGAAAACGATTTGAATATGCCTTCAGGAACAATAGAAATCTTCGTGCGGTGTTACGTTGAAGTGGAGCGGATTATGTCAGCAATGGACAGAACAACCTAATGAACACAGAACCATGATGTGGTCTGTCCTTTTACAGCCAGTAGTGCTCGCCGCAGTCGAGCGACAGGGCGAAGCCCTCGGCTGGTTGCCCTCGCCGCTGGGCTGGCGGCCGTCTATGGCCCTGCAAACGCGCCAGAAACGCCGTCGAAGCCGTGTGCGAGACACCGCGGCCGGCCGCCGGCGTTGTGGATACCTCGCGGAAAACTTGGCCCTCACTGACAGATGAGGGGCGGACGTTGACACTTGAGGGGCCGACTCACCCGGCGCGGCGTTGACAGATGAGGGGCAGGCTCGATTTCGGCCGGCGACGTGGAGCTGGCCAGCCTCGCAAATCGGCGAAAACGCCTGATTTTACGCGAGTTTCCCACAGATGATGTGGACAAGCCTGGGGATAAGTGCCCTGCGGTATTGACACTTGAGGGGCGCGACTACTGACAGATGAGGGGCGCGATCCTTGACACTTGAGGGGCAGAGTGCTGACAGATGAGGGGCGCACCTATTGACATTTGAGGGGCTGTCCACAGGCAGAAAATCCAGCATTTGCAAGGGTTTCGGGAAAG
>JADMIO010690372.1_pt1 | contig 25040 bp, 33 predicted proteins | sample 8958161 | NCBI WGS metagenome assembly JADMIO01 (sample SAMN16585339, study PRJNA669376) | soil metagenome | isolation source: Crop rotation soil | place: USA: Cullars Rotation, Alabama | collected 2011
GCCGCGACTTCAAGTCACGTGAATTCCAAGCTTCGGATCCCACTGTGCTGGAAAGCGCATGGTGGGCCGAAGCTACCCCTTCTTACGGAGGCGGGTTTTGACGATTTATCCTGGATTAGGTCCTTGCGCAGGCAGGCCGCGCACGGTCCTTTTATCACCAACGGGAACAAGTTTGTCGCGCTGCAGGGGGCCGGGCGTGCTCAATGTGACTGTCAAGCATCGCCCGTTGGGGCGCAGCGGGCGGCGTGACCCGCCGCCAAGTCCAGATACCGGCACCGCAGGGATCGATCGCGTGTCGTCGATGCGAGGCGCCGATATATATTTTCCTGCTATTTGTGGTGGCTTTTGTTCACCTCGCTCTCCCCAGAAGCCGGGGAACTAGCCCACTCCCGCGCGGCGAAAGCACAGCTTATCGTAACTCCCCAGGAGTCCGTACCGTCGTCGGGGCTGCGCTGTATACGTTGCTCAACCGGATTTAGATGGACCGGTCAAAGGCCAACCCTGCAACGACGCCACCGGTTATTATCAGTTGGCAGACAACGCCGTCTGGACGGAAGTCGAGGGTCGCAGCATCAATTCCCGCCTGCGGAGCTATAAGCCTTGAGCCGAGCCCCCGCCGCGTCGGCACAGCGACCGGTGGCCCCCCGCTTTCGACCCAATCCAGAACCAGTTGCTTGACACCATCCTCTCCATCGGAAACCTGCCAGCGCACGTCCACTGAGCCTTCGAGCGACGAAAGTGCCCCATATTTGAGGGCGTTGGTTCCCAGTTCATGCAGCGCCAGCACGAGCGGTACACATGCGCGCTCGGGCAGGCTGCATAGCGGTCCTTCACTCCGGATCGCCCCGTGGCCGTTGAAGGGTGCCAGTGCGCGATCTGCAAGATCCGGAAGCTGGCAGTGCTCCCACTTGCCCGATGTCAAAACGGTCTGTGCCTCTGCCAATGCCTGCAGACGGCCCTGAAATTTGCGGACCGCGTCTTCGCCGGCTTCCAGTCCGCGGAACGTGTGGAGCGCCAGCGCCTGCACGACGCTCAAGCTGTTCTTCACCCGATGTTGCAGCTCAGCATTGAGGTGTCTGAGCTCGGCATTGAGAGTTGCTTCCCGGTGCGTTCCTCGCTCGAGGTCGACGACGGCCCGTCTGAGAGTGTTCACGACAGCGATGATCAAGCTGCAGGAGAAGAGGAAGAATAGCGTGCCGAGCGTGTCCTCCAGTCTGGCGAACAGCACGTAGCGCGGATAGAGGAATAGGAAGTTGGCAAGCATGGCGGCTGCCACCGCAACTGCGGCGGCCCATCGCCAGCCAATCAAGAGCGCCGCGATCAGGACGAACGGATAATAGGTGACGTAGGCTGTGCCGGAGATGACCGGGTCGACCGCAAGGCGAATGAGCGTCGGGATGGCCACGAACGCCAGCCCAAGGAGCAGCGCCCACAACAGGCTCGGCGATCCTGCAAGCAGACGAGACTTAATGAATTCCGATCGCGTCATTATGCTGTGGCTCGCTTCCGGCGCGGGCCGAATGACGCGCCGTTCCCTATGCGCACGCTTTCCAAAACACTATTTCGCCGATCGCGACAAAAATTTAGCTTTTGGCGCGAGGGGCGCTTCGCTCCGAGTTAAGAATTTCTTCGCGGTTATAGGCTAATCCGGCCGCATCAGCGCACGGACGGCGAAACATGCTTTACCAACTGACCTACATAAGCACAGCTCGGGCTACGCTGATCCTGGCCGATGTAGAGGGGATCCTGCAGACTTCGCGGAGACGGAACGCGCTGAACGGGGTTACCGGACTTCTCATATTTGACGGCAAGCGCTTCCTCCAGGCGCTCGAAGGTTCGTTAGAGGCGGTTGAAGCGACGTTCTCGCGTATCGCCGTGGATCAACGGCACCGTGGTCTTGTGAAATTGTCTAGCCGCCATGTCGACGCGCGCGAGTTCGGCAACTGGTCCATGGGCTCACATCTGTCCGGCCCTGTGATGGGCAGGGGCGATCTTGTCGAGCATGTCCAAGCGATGACCGATGCGCTCACCGATCCGAACATGCGGGAAACCTTGCGAGGCTTCGCAAAGATCAGGAGCACCTTAGTGGCCTGAAAGGCCCGCACGAGCGCAGATTAACTCAGGTTAGACCAGCGCCTCCCTATGTGGGCGTGTCGGCGTTAGTCCCGCCGCTCTTCAAACATTGCGCAACCGGGCAACGAACAAAAGTCCGGGTCCGGCGTTCGCAAGGCATTCGATTGGAGGTTGCCTGTGAACGACGTTCGCCTATCCAGCCGCCTGCTCATCGGAGCTCTGGCCGGGATTACCGCCACGACCATGATGACCGCGGCCATGCGCCGGCTGCACGCAGCACTGCCGAAAAAGGAGCGCTACCCGCTCCCACCGCGTGAGATCACCGAGCGTCTCAGTCCGGACAATCCTGACGATGAAAGTCTGCGGGATCGTTCGCTGGTTGCCCATTTTGCCTATGGCGCGGCCACCGGCGCAGTGATCGGCATGGCCGAAACTCGCCCCAGGGAAAGTCTCGGCGCATTGCTTGGCGCGGGGGTGTGGACAGCCAGCTACTTTGGCTGGGTACCCGCTTTCGGTGTTCTGCGCCCGGCGAACGACCATCCCCGACGGCGCAACGCGCTGATGATCGGTGTGCATCTCGTGTGGGGCGCTGTGACAGCCTGGACCATGCGCGAATTGACCGCCGCCCGCGAGACAATCGTGGCGGACGGACCTTTGCGGGACGCACCGCGTCTCCAAACGAAGGAAGGAGGCGCGCGATGAATGTCGGTGACGAGCAAAGCTCATCCTGCTGGGTGGCGGAACTTCCGAACATCGCGGCGCCGCCGCTGCAAACCAGCGCGGAGTGCGATGTGCTGGTCGTCGGCTCAGGCATCGCCGGTTTATCGACGGCTTACGAACTTGCCCGCTTCGGTCGCTCGGTGATCGTCATCGATCGCGGTCGCATAGGAGCTGGCATGAGCGCGCGGACCACCGCCCATCTCGCATCCGCGCTGGACGATTATTACGCCGAGCTGATCAAGGTACGCGGCGAGGACGAGGCGCGGCTCTATCATGACAGCCAGGTAGCGGCGATCAACCGGATTGAGGCCATTTGTCGGGATGAATCGATCGGTGCCGATTTTCAGCGTGTCGACGGTTTTCTTTATGCCGCCGACGAGGGCGGCCATCGCGATCTGGAAGAAGAGTTCGAAGCCTGCCGCAAGATCGGCGTGAAGGTGGAATGGGCCGACCGTGCGCCCGTTCCCGGCGTCGATACCGGGCGGGCGCTGCGCTTTCCCCAACAGGCGCGCTTCCATCCCCTGCGCTATCTCGCCGGGCTGGTACGGAGTTGCACGGAGCTTGGCGTACGGTTTCATGCGAACACCGCCTATGCCGGTCATGATGAGAAGGGCGAACAGGTCGAGGTGACGACCGAGGAGGGCGCCGTCGTGCGAGCGGGCGCAGTGGTCTTTGCCACAAACTCGCCAGTCAACGACAAGGTGGTGATCCATACCAAACAGGAGCCAATGCGCAGCTATGCGATCGCGGGCCCGGTCCCTAAAGGCTCGGTCCCCGACGCCTTGGTTTGGGACAGCCTGGAGGCCTATCATTATATCCGCCTGCAGCCGCTCGATGACGGCGAGGATCTGCTCATTGTCGGTGGAGAGGATCATCGGCCGGGGAAGGTCAATGACATGGAAACACGCCTCGCCGCGCTCGAAAGCTGGACCCGGCATCGCTATCCGACCTTCGGCGAGGTGCGTTATCGTTGGTCGGGGCAGGTGCTGGAGCCGATCGATTATATGCCGTTCACGGGCCGCAATCCCGGCGACCGCAATATCTTTATACATAGCGGAGATTCCGGCCAGGGCATCACCAACGGTGTGGCGGCGAGCCTGACACTGCTGCCGCTCATCATCGGCGAAGACAGCCGCTTCGCCGCGCTGTTCGATCCCTCCCGTAAATCCTTGTCGCGCCCATCGCTCGGCGAGTTCGTCCGTGGGCAGGCCGGCGTCGCCCGGAATCTCGCCGAATATGCGACGGCAGGCGAGATCGATTCGATCGATGGCCTCGCCCCAGGCGAGGGCGCGATCCTCCGCGACGGTCTGGCGAAGGTCGCGGTCTACAAGGACGAGAACGGGGCACTTCTTAAATGCTCCGCGATATGCACCCATGTCGGCTGCATCGTTCATTGGAACAGCCTAGAGAAATGCTGGGACTGCCCGTGCCACGGCTCGCACTTCGCGCCCGACGGCAGCGTGCTCAACGGCCCCGCGGTCAGACCCCTAGCCAGGCAATGATAGTCGACTTATCGACCGGCAGCCTTGGAAAGAGTGAATACAAAAGCATTCCGGCGCGATCGATCGTCACCTTTTTCGGTTCGGCACTCATATGAGATCCTCGAAAACGAGCGCCCTCGCATTGTTGCGGCGGCCCGTAGAAAGACGAGGGCGACCGCTCTTCCGCGACGCCTCCGATACACTATGCGCGGCGGCCACATTAAGGCCTTGAGTCTGGAAGGGTTGAGGGCCTCGCCGATCTCAAGGAAGTCGGGGTGCCTTGCGCGACGGTATAAGGCTGGCTTTAGCCTCCCTCCTTCCCGGCTTTGGACCCCTCCACGGTCACGGGCCCCGCGGTTGCGGCGGATACGACTTGCCGATGCAGCCGAGGGTGACAACGAACCAGCCCGCTAACTCTTCGCTGACCCCACGGCCTTCGACAGCTGGGCAGGCAAGTGGCGGGTGAGACTTTCCGACGAAGCGGAAGGCCATGCGGCATGACGCAGCGAGATGAACACGGTCAACCCTGCTTTCATCCGCCGTAATCACCGCATTGAGGAGCTGATCGTGGCGGCTGTACAGCATGCGGATTTCGGACCATTCGACGACATGCTGACCGTGTTGTCCCGCCCATATGATGATCAGCCATCAGCACGGCACTTCGCCACGCCCCCCGGAGCAACATGAAAGGGTTCTCGCAACCTTCTGTGGTACTTGAGATGCAGGCGGAGGCGGGGCGAGCGATGGCGATCTGCGCCGACCAGCCGGCTAATCTAATTTAAAATATGATCACGAATACAGGCCGAATGGCGGTTATGTTAAGGGAAGGGTTGGGCGCCGCGCCAAGCGCAAGGTCGCGATCATTCCAAGGGGAGCTCGGCCAACTCTGGTAGGGTGAAGCACTGCGCGCCGAGCCCGCCCGGCGTCTTCATTCCCCAGTCAGCCAAAGTTACAAGCTGCCTTCGAGCGCCTTCGCCTCAATCTCCCTCTGCTCCGCCGCGGCGAACATGGCAGACCGGGCCTTGGAGCAACCGACAGCCGCGGCCCAGCGGCGTAGCTGCTTGGCCTCGTCGCGGAGAAGCTCAACGTTTGTCGGGTCGCGAACTACTTCCGCCGTAGCGCCTTCAATGTCGAGGAACATAGACCCCTCCACGTCACATAAGCAGTCGCGCCTTCAACCAAGTCCGTAATTTAGCGTTCCTATAACGCGCTTCGACCGGCCGAAGACTTTGCACCGCCCGCCATAAGTCGGCGATCAGTCGCTGCAACGCTCCGCCGCGTTCGCCGTTCTGGCGCCGCCGGCAGGGGAAGCCGGTAGGCCCGCCGGGCGCCCCTTAGCCTGGCGGGCCTTTCATTAACGTTGAACTCGCCGCCCGGCTCGGTGGAACATCAATTGTTTCGATGAGTCTTGCCGTTCAACTCAAACTGTTGTCGCGGAGGAGGTCATGAAGTGCGGGGTTTCCGGAGTGCGGCTTGTTGGGCCTGACTACCTTGGCAGTTACTGGATGATCATCGACTACGCGAGCGGCGCGCGGAGAAAAATCAGTTTGGGCGCGCCGATCGACGTGTGGAACTACGACAACAACGCCCGCCCGCAGACCCTTAATTGTGCAGGGCTGAAGCCGAACAGGTAGGGCATGGACAGAAGGTCGCGAGATGAGCCGCTGGAGCTGGGCGCTTATGAGGGCGGGATCGTCCGATCCAAATTCACCGCGACAATTGATGGGCGCACGGCGGTGATTTGTCTCGACGGTAGCGCCGTGTTCCGGCTCGCCGAGGACGCAGATGAAGACGCCAAGGCGCACCTCCTCAATTTACATCGGGCAAGGATAAGGGAAGCTGCCGAACGCTTGTTCAGGCGTGGAATCTATCAAGACCTCGGCTCGACGCTGGAGATCGTGATCACTGCCGAGGATTTAGATTAAGCCCTCGCGATCCGCGCACGATGCAGCAATCCAGCCGGGCACCCGGACGGCGGCTTATTTCACAGGTCGACTCGATTGGAACACGACTCGGCCTAAGGGAGTCGGGGCGGGCGATGTATGAGCAGCGTATCTCCAACCCCTCGCGCGCCAAGTACCGGCGCAAGCCCTCCGCGCTGTTCGTACCGCCCCTGCTGCCTACCCTCGTCGACGAACCGCCCGAGGGATCGCAGTGGCAGCATGAGCTGAAATACGACGGCTACCGCACGCTGATCGTGGTCGATTACGGCAAGGGCCGGGCCTTCGCCCACAACAGGTTCAATTGGACCGATAAATATACGCCCATCGTCGGGGAGGCGCTCCGGCTCGGGTGCAAGTCAGCCGCGATCGACGGGGAGGTGATCGTCCAGGACGAGCGAGGCTTTCCCGACTTCGACGCCCTGCGCGCGACGATCGAGGGCGAGCCCCACCGCCTCGTGTTCATGGCTTCCGATTTGCTGGAGCTCAATGTGGAGGATCTGCGTCCGGAGCCGCTTACAAGGCGCAAGGAGCTGTTGCTCAGACTCATCGGGGAGCACGATCCGGCTAGGGCCATCCAATACGTGGAGACCATCGGAGAAACCGGCGCGAAGGCGCTGGAACTGGCGTACCTCCACGAGATCGAGGGCCTCGTCAGCAAGAAGGTCCGCAGCACCTATCAGAGCGGCCGGCAACGAACCTGGCTCAAGACCAAATGCTATGACGAGGGCGACTTCCTCGTGATCGGCGCGGAGCGGGAGCCGGGCAAGCCGCCGTTCGGACTGCTCGCGCGCGAAACCGCGGACGGCCTCGAATATGCCGGCAGCGCGTTCGTCTCCTTGGGCGGTGATGAGCGCGATCGGTTCTGGGAGACGATCGAGGCCAATAAGATCGCCAAGCCGGCCATCCCGATGAGCCGGCGCAAGTTCGCGAGCTGGACAAAGCCAACCCTCCGCGTGCGCGCTCAGCATGTCAGGGCGCCGGGAAAGCTGCGTCACGCGACTATCCGGGAGATATTGTGATGGTGAGGCGCCAGCAGTCGTCCGAGAACCTGTCGATCGAGCAGGCCAGCGAGCAGTGGGCGAAAATCCGCGTCCATGATGATGAGCGGTACCATTTCTTCATCTGCCCTGAGTGCGGCCAGGCGGTGGATGTGCGGCGGATGGCAGATGTGATGCACCATGACGATGCGGGCCATTCGCGATTGCCCAGACATTAGGAGGAAAGCCATGGACAAGAAGATGACGGCTGAGGTCAGCGGGCCCGATGATGATTGCGATGTGTGGCTGGACCTTATGCGGGAGAACGGCCGAAGCTCATCGATCAATCTTGGCCACCCCGACCAGCCGATTGCCCATGCCGCGATGGAAGCCGCCGGCAAGGATGCTGATGTGTCGTGCACGCCTGCCGAGCCAGCCGAAGGCGAGCCTGCCGACCTCGCGTCCCTGACGGACATCGAACTGATCGTGCACTTCGAGACCGCGCGCCCGGATGATCCACAAGCCGATCGCATCGCGAACGAGATGGAGGCGCGGGGCCTGGATTATCCAGAGGTGCCGTTCTCCCGGTGAACGACAGGAGCGTGGAAAAGTCGGTTGATCGTAAGGTTCGTCACCGCTGTGGCCATTGCCGCGTTCGTCCTGCTGCTGGCGTTCATGCTGTGGCACAGGCGTTGCGAGGTCTCTATTAGGCCGTCGCCCCAAGGCGCTACAAGGGCGGATTGCCCTTAGACGCGGGCACGCGGGCTCGATTATCCGGAAAACCTCTGATCTGGGTTAAACCCCCGGAACCAGGCTGCGGTTCGGGCGATCTTCGGCATCATTTCGATACGGAGGGAGACCGTGGACGATCTGGCTCAATACACATTGTTCTTCGACGCTGAGCGCCGCGATTGGGCGCTGAAACGAGACGGGGCCCGCCGCGCGCTCCGCCGCTTCCGATTCAAGGAAAAGGCCATCGACTTCCTGCCGGGTCGGTTCGGATCGAACTATCCTGCCTCGGTAAAAATCCAGAAGCAGGACGGCACGTTCGAGGAAGAGCGGACCTATCCGCGCGCGGCCGACCCTCGGAAGTCGAAGGGTTAGACCCGTATCCGACGCAATGACTCGCGTCCCTGTGTTTTCATCAGCCCGGAGGGGTTCGTGACCACATATCGGATCTTCTGCATGGATGGCCTGGAGATCATCGAGTCGGCCGATGTTGATGCGGACGATGATCGCGAGGCCCTGTCGCTGCTTGCGCTGCGCGCGGAGGTAGCCGACTGCGAATTATGGGATGGAGACCGCCTGGTCGCCACGATCAAGCGAGGCGAAAATCCAATGTGGATGGCCGCCGCCAGCAAGCGACCCGCCAATTAATTTGACCGACTCGCGACGAATGTTCTCTCTACGTTCGCATGTGCCGCCTCCACGACGATGACCTGCGATATTCGATGCCGCCAGGGGAGTTCGCCTTCCTTAAGCGGTGGCTGGAGAAGCGCGGCGCTATCATCGTGGTGCCGAGCGATATCCGTGTAGCGCACCAGACCATGGGGCAGTTCGCCCGGCAGCCCGGCAAGTGGGGTGTCGACGAGCCGATGCCGCCCTATGATTCGGAGCGGCAGGCCTTCGAAGACGCGCAGTCGGGAAAGCTCAAGCCGAGATAGGCGTGGCTACGGCCGACAAGCTGGTTGAGCACATGACGGAGGTGGAGTTGCGGCGATCGACGCTGGCCCCGATGTCCGAGAGCGACAATTACAACCGAGCGAAAGCAAGCCAGAAACTTTAGCGGCTAATTTGTGTTTATCGACCTATGAGCGTCGGTATCTCATCCAAGGCCCATAGGGAGATGGAGCAGATCGAGGAGGCCCAAGGGCACCTCCGCGATAGCATCGCGCGCACCAAGGAGCTTGCCGACGACGTGGACAAGCTGCTCAAGCAGCACAAAAAGACGCTGGAAAATGATCAGCCATAGGCCACGATTCCTGCCTCTTTCATTCTTCGGGACGGTCGTCCTGTTCTGAGCTCAGGCAGGCTGTCGAGGATGTCGGCAAGGCCAGGGGGCGACGCTGCAAGGATTGCGATTGCGGCTTCAGCGGCGGCACTCGACCGATTTTCCGGCCATGAGAGCCCTAAGGTGATCCCTCGCCGCGACAGGGTCACCGGGGGTGCACTCGCGCCGCCCTGGACGGCAAGCACCGGGCATTTCCGGGGCATCTATCGCATAGAGACGATCAGAGCGACATTGATCGCCGCAGCGGATTGCGTCTCCGTCGTGGTGATAGTGATTGGGGCAGGCGAACAGGTCGGCCGTCCGACTGCTCGAGGCGGATGCCAGGTGCTCGGAATATCCGATGACCGGATGGATCGGTGAGTAAAGTGAACCGCGGACGGCACTATTCTGCATCTACCTGCGTTGAGCATGAGAAGTCAGAAAATCTCTTTTACACCAATTAGTTAGTTTCGGGTGAGGTTGCGTAATGTTCCGGCCGAAGATTTCTTGCGCTTCACGCTACAGGACGCTCGAAGTCGTCGTTGCCAGCACGATCTTGCTGCTCGTAGCTCCGTTACTGGTCCTGGTCGTTGTAGCTCGGCGCTTCGCTCGCGGACCGCACCCCACAGCTATCAAAACCTTCCTGCACAATAGCGGCTTGAATGATTTGCCGGTCCTATTCGACGTCATCCGAGGCCGCGCCAGTTTACACCTGCATGGACCGCCTCCGACTCGGGGAGCCTCCGCGCTGCCGGCCGATACATCGCTCGACCACATGGTGCTGACCATTAAGAGAATCTCTCAAGCGGGCGAGCTGGAGATAATCGGCCAAAGCTTCCGCCACGCATATATCGCCCAGGATTCTGGGGAGTTCGACTACCTGATACTCGCCATCGACCGTGCCGTAGGCGGCAAAACCGCTACAGGCTCAGCGTAGGGCGCCGTGGCTGAATTTGAAAACGACATCCGACGAGAGCGGCAGCGCGAGGGCATCGAAAAGGCCAAGGAGCGCGGAGCGCATCAGGGTAAGCCAGCAACGATCAGCGCCGCGACGGTGCGTCAGCTTGGCAGCGAAGGCCTCGGCCCCACGGCCATCGCTAAGCGCATGCTGGTTTCACGCGCCACCGTTTACCGGTTGATGCGTGCCGCCGCGTACGCCCCCTAGCTCCCTGAAATACCGGTGAACGGCATACACCGACGGTCCGACGGTCGCCACTATCTCTCGAAGCCGCGTCGGTGAAGTTTCGAAGTGAACGCTCCAGAAGCAGACGCTCGAATCGAGCGCAATGTCTATCCAGGCGGCATCTTTGCTGCGCTCGTAGTTTGCCACGCTCGCTACCTCTGGTCCGGCCAATATCATATGGCCCTGACAATTCGCTGAGAGGCAGGTCTTGGCTGGCATGTCGCGTGACTTGCCCCCCTCACCAAATGCACGGCTGAACGTTTCTCAAATCTCTGCGTTGAGTGCTCGGACGATGTGAGAGGTGTTTATGCTGCAGAGGCAGGGTTTAATGGAGCGCGCATTCGAACTGGCGAGAAGCGGGGAGTTCAAGGATTTGCGGCGCCTCGAAATGGCGCTGACCGCTGAAGGCTATGAGATAGTGGCTTCGCACCTGGGGAGCCCACTCATCAGAAAGCAACTGAACGCTGTATTCCGGACGGCAGAATCAGCCTCACTTCTCTAACCGATACGAGATCCAGCGAAGCAGCATACCAACGATTGATGCGGCCATGCCTCCGACAAGGCAAAGCATCAGGTCGGGGTCCTTTGTGGCGCTTTCCCAAGCCACCGCCCCCAAGAGCAACACGCTTGCGGTGGAGATGAGATAGCCCGTCGTCTTGATTGTGGTAGGCGCCATTAATTCCTCCACTTGGTTGGCCGAAGCTAACTTTTCTTACGGAGGCGGGTTTCACGATTTATCCTGGATTAGGCCCTTTGCGCATGCAGCGGCGCACGATCCCTTACGGGCGAACAAGCCGAGCAAGTTTGCGCGTTATGCCGGGGTCCCGGCCGGTGCGCCTCAATTTGGTTGCGCCCCGCGGATTACCTCGCCGACTTACGATCTTGAACTTGGAGCGCGGCTCGAATAGCCTCGCTTATGTCGCCAAACGCTTTGCTCGTAAGCCATTAGCAAGTCCCGCCGCGCCAGCCGCGGCCTAGGAGCGTCGATGATCGCGCGGAAGCTCGGTATCTCTCGCTCGACGGTTTACCGTCTGGCCACCACCCGGGCGGCCGAGGGCTGCTCAAATGAAGTCCGCGAGGGTGATTGTGTTTGACGCAATCCCGGTCAGCTGGACGGCACTATCTGCGGCCGAGCCGTTATTGCTCGAATAGAATAGATAGGTGCTACCGCCTACCTGGATCGTCGCCACTTCGTTCGCGCCGGCCCGACCGTCGAACAACTGCTGAGCGTACGTGGCGGCTTCTGCGAAGCTGGATCGCTCCGAGCCGGGCAGTACCGCCTGGACGACATAGCCTACCTGAATCCGATCCGCACCATCCGCAAAGTCGGCAACGACGTCGGCGGCCGCGCCGGAATATAGTGACGAAGCTCCGCCAAACAGGAGGAAGTCGATGCCCGCCCCGCCTGTCAGGGTGTCTACGCCCAGGTCGCCCGACAATATATCGTTCCCATCGCCACCATTGATTGAATCATTGCCCTGACCGCCGCGTAGCGAGTCATTGTCCGTTCCACCAAAGATGTTGTCGTTCCCACGATTCCCATTCACGGTGTCATTACCCGCCGAGCCGACGATTACATCATTGTCGGTGCCACCGTTGATGCGGTCGGAGCCTTCGCCGCCGTCGAGGAAGTCGGCGCCAGCATTGCCCTGGAGATAATCAGAGCCGCTCCCTCCGTACAGCGTATCCGACTGGTCGGCGCCGCCATTAGCTGACTGACCGTAGAGATGGTCATTGCCATCGCCAGCCACCATCTCGTCAAATCCGTCGCCGCCGATCAGAATATCATGGCCTGTGCCACCGTCGATCTTGTCGTCGAAGGCGCCACCATCGAGCGTATCGTTTCCGGCGTCGCCGGCCACCAGGTCGCGGCCGCCGCCCGCGGCAATCGAGTCGCTACCCCCACCGCCGGCCATGTTTTCCGAAATGAAGCCACCGAGAAGCGTATCGTCAAAGGCGGACCCAATCACGCCCTCAATAAATTGGGTCCAGTCTCCGTCAGGCCCGATGCCCGCGCCTCCGTTGGCGTTATTTCCCAAATCGATCGTTATGCCCCGGCCATATTGGCTGTAATCGATAGTATCGAAGCCGTTTCCACCGAAGAAGGAATCCGCCCCGGGCCCGCTGACAAGGTGATCACTTCCCTCCTCCCCATAGTAGGCGGTTCCGTTGCCCGTTGAGGTGACGGTGTCATTCCCCGCGCCGGCTCTGATCTCCAGTTGGCCAGTCGGGTTGCCCGCGGTGAAATTGTCGTTGAATGCGCTTCCTATCACCCCGGTGAGGCGCTCATAGTTCGAGACCGTGCCTCCACCAATGCTGACAGTCTGGCCAGAGATGAGGGGCGCCAGGTCGAAGATCACACCGGTTGGGGCACCTCCAAAGGAATACAGGAGGCTATCGGTGCCTGCTCCGCCGTTCGCGTTGTCGCCATATCCGATCCAGAGCTCGTCATCGCCGGCCCCGGCGGACAAGGAGTCTCGCTCTGCGCCGAGATCGTAAGGGGACGGACCGCCGATGTCGCTGTACATAAAATCCACGCGCGAGCTGCCGGTCAGTGTGTCTGACCCCGAGCCACCGGTCAGAAAATTGCGTTCACCATCGATAGCGGTCGCAATGATGGTTATAACGTCGTTTCCCTCGTCACCGCTGAGACTGATCTGATTGAGTGCCTGTTGCACCTCGAGCCGGTCGTTGCCCGTGCCTCCCGAGCCGAACCGCCCCCCTATGAGGACATCGTCTCCCGCATTGCCAAGGACCGCGGCGCTAGAGTCTGATCGGCCATAGAGCGTGTCGTTTCCGTCGCCTCCCTCCATGCGGATCACGGGCGTTTCAGCGCGGGCATCAATAACGTCGTTGCCTGCATCGCCGTAGATCGCTTGAGTGCCGCTGCCAGGAGTGATCGTGTCGTTGCCGCCCGCCCCGAAGATCACCCCCTGCGACTGCTCCTGTATGGTCGACCCCGAAAACCTCAGATTGTCATCGAAATTCGAGCCCTGAACCCACTGAAAATATTCGACCCCGGTTATGGTACCCCCGCCGATGGTCAGCGTGGGCTCACCGAAGTTTATTGAAAGGCCGGATGGCGAGCCGAGGAGGCTGAGATATAGTCGATCGCCGACACCTGCGTTCGCGCCGCCGTCAACGTGGTCGCCGTAGCCTGCAAATATCTGGTCGTTGCCATCGCCTGCGCGGATGACGTCAACTTCGGTGCCAGTATCCAGCAGGGCTAGAGGAAGGGCAGGAAAACCGAACAGATGCGGCTCACGGAATGGCGGCGATCGGTCGGCCGAATAGAGCAGATCGTTGCCCGCACCGCCATCGATCGTGTCGGCTCCGCCATTGCCTGCTAGGTCGGCACCTCCCGCAGAGCTCAGCGAGTCACCGCCACCGCCACTTAGGGAGTCATTGCCACCATTGCCGTCTGCGGTATCGCCTCCGGCGCCGCCCGTGAACGTGTCTGCTCCGCTCGTTCCAGTAAATGTCGCCACAACCCAGCTCCCTGAATTGCGGGCGAAACTCTCGAGCGACCGGACCGACCCCACCGGCTTGCGCGGTCAACCAGTTGATTAGGTGGGCCGTGCAATGTGCGCGTCGAACAAAGAGGTTCCGCCGCAATCAACTTCTGCGGAGCTATTTTGACACCTGGCATATGGCAGCGCACCATCCCCGAAACGACTCGGGGGAGGATTGCATGGGCGGTCTATCAATCTGGCATTGGCTGGTTCTGATCATCATTTGGACAATCTGGATCGTGCCGCTCTATCGGATCTGTGGTCGGATTGGGTTCGCGAGAGGATGGGCCTTCGTTGGATTGCTGCCCCCGCTGGCGATGGCCCTCCTGTGGGTAATCGCGTTCAGCAAGTGGCCAGCGCGTGACCACTCCTAACGCGGCGGGGTTTCGCAGTGATATGACTTTACCCTGAGGTGAACGTCGCCCGCAGCAGTTGTTAAGCTGAAAGCCGCTAATGGCGGCGCCTCGTAGTCAAAGCGGGGTGTTGGCATGACCATCGGCAATCCACTTTCCGGCGAATCCCAGGCCGAGCGGACGCATGCCGGCGTTCGCGGACGGATGGTTCTCGGTCCCCGCCTGAGTGGGGCCGCTCGTCCTACGTTCTTGGCGCAATTCGCTGACCGTCGCTTACTGGTCGAACTCGATAGTTCAGCGATGTTCAAGCTCGTACCCGCGAACAAGCTGGAACACAGCGATGAGATCCTCGAAAACGAGCGCCCTCGCATCGTTGCGGCGGCCCAGCGCCTTGCGGATCAGGGCTTCTTTGCGGACGAGAACGCCTCGCTGGTGGTGATGACTGCCCTCGATCTCTAATCAAGCGGCAGTGAAACGATTGGCACGTTAAAGTCGGCTCTTCGTTTCCCTCTATATTTCAGTATGTTGCTTTGCGTGGAGAGTACAATGGAGAGGCGCGAGCCTTTCGTTGCCGCAGCGCTCTTGACTCACCGAGACCTCGAAGTCTGGGGTTCAGCATTGCGGAACGTCTATCCGATCAATGAAGATAGCAATTTCGATGACCTGTTGCGGGATATCGATCGCAGCATCCGTTCGGGCCGTGTTGGCCAAGGCGGCGGATAGCCGAGGTGAGCATCGGGAAGGTGCCTAGCTCGGCCACATGCTTCGCGACCAGACCCTAACATCCCGACGATTGAATGTCCTTCGCCACCTATGATCAGATTATCGATCCGACTTTTACGCCTGCGCGAAAGACATCGCATATCGGGCAGTCGTCATCCTCACGCGCCGTCCTAACGGCGTCCTTGTCGTCCCTAGCCAATATGTCTTTGCTCTTCAGGATCGACCCGCCGGGCTTGGTCACTTTGTTCACACGATAATGCTTCATGATCTCACCCCTTAATTCCGGAGCGGCCTCCGGCGATCAGCAATGTTTCATGCGCGTTTGATGGCAAGCGGGATTGTTGTTGGAGTAGGACGCGCGCCGGTGTCCTGCTCACGAATATGAACGTGCTCCGGTGGAGTTTGATCCGGTGCGCACCAACGGGCCTGAGCCCGTTTTGACAGAGTGCGGCGCGGAGCGCCGCATCCTATCCAATGGCGCCGACGACGTTCGCAAGCCAAAGGGCGAAGATCGGCCACCCGACGAGTAGAAAGACGAGGGCGACCGCTCTTCCGCGATGTCTCCGATCCACTATGGGCGGCGACCACATTAAACCCTTGCGTCTGGAAGGGTTGAGGGCCTCGGCGATCTCAAGGAAGTCGGGGCGTGTCGCGCGACGGTATACGGCCGGCTCTAGCCTCGCTCCTTCCCGGCTTTGGACCCCTTCAGGGTCACGGGCCCCGCGGATGCGGCGGATATGTCAGAGCTATCGCGGCGCCGGAGCCAAAACGACCCAGCGACGTTGGGAGGCTCGCGAACAGCTTTGGAGGACGTGGGTCGACGATGGAAAACATGCTTCTACGCGTGATTCCCAGGCGCCGTTTCCCCATCCTAATACGCTATGCGGCCAGCGCCTGCATCGTAGGGGTCGCGGCCATGTTGCGCTTTGCAGTTGGCGCTCCGCTCGACCATTATCCGCTCCTGCTGTTCTTCCCGGCAGTCTTTCTTTGTGCCCTGCTTTTCGACAAGGGATCGGGTTTCTTTGCGACCATCTTGAGCGGATTGGTGGCCGCGTACCTTTTTATCGGCGAGCGGGGCAGCTTCATGATCGCCGCTCATGACACTCTACCGCTCGCAATCTTCGTTCTGATCGGTTTCACGATGGCCGGGGTGACGGAAGCGCTGCGTAAGACGGTTGCCCGGCTCGCGGAGGCGGAGCGTGCCAAGGGGTTGCTGCTCGAGGAGCTCGGCCATCGAATCAAGAACGATCTCGCCATCATCAGTAGCACGATCAGGTTGCAGGCCCAGGCGAGTGACCTGCCGGCTGTCCGCCAGGCTCTTGAGGATGCCAACGCACGGCTCCTTGTAGTGTCTTCGGTCCAGGACCGGCTGCGGGGCGACCCCAACGGGGGCAGCGTTGAGTTAGCGAATTATATCGAGGGCCTTTGCAGCGGCCTCGGCGACGTTTTGCGTGGCCTGCGGCCGATAGCGGTACGGGTCGACTGCGACACAGCCCGCGTGGACAGCACCACCGCGGTATCCGTGGGGTTGATTGTCAACGAGCTGGTTACGAACAGTCTCAAATATGCTTTTCCGGACGGACGGGGCGGAACTATCGAAGTGTCGGTACACTCGCAGGGCGAACGGATCACGATCCAGGTCGCGGACGATGGAGCCGGTTGTCCGACCGATGCGAAGGACGGATCAGGATCGCGCTTGGTTCGTTTGCTGGCGCGGCAGTATCGCGGTAGCGTGGCCCGGTCGCACAGTTCGCCGGGCTGCCGGGTGGTCGTCGAGCTCACGGCGAAAATCCTGCATCCGGCCCTGCCGGCCTAGCGTTGGGATTGGTGTTTCCTGGGCGAACGCCCTAATTAGTTCTTCATCCTCCACCAAAGGCGCATTCTCGAGTTTGTCACGGTTCCCCAACCGATCGACGGCCGGCAGCCGCAGCGCCAGCAGTCGAATCAGCTGTTAGTGATCTGTCCGACCTACGCTAACATCCGCTATAATAATGCGATTGACGCGTCGGTGGAGAGTTGGGGGCATGTCCTCTGAGCGAAACAACATAAGGTTGCGCTCCGCCCGATTCGCCATCAGGGAGTCGGCAATCGCGCCGACGGTGGCGTCGGTCCAGTTTGCTTACTCGATCGGCGCGCCTCAATTCTGGCTCCGCCCCGGCGGTTTACTTCGCCAACTTACGATCTTTGAACTTGCAGCGCCGCTCGGATCCCCGCGTTTATATCACCGAAGGCTTGTTCATAAGCCGTCAGCAAGTCGGTCTCTTCCGCAAGCAGTTTGAGGCGAAGACGCCGGATCTCTGCTTCGATGATCGTCGGGTCATTGGAGATCGGCCGCTGCTCCATGTTGTGGGACAGCCATCGGCCGAGAAGTAGCAACGAATCATCGGCCATATCGATTACCTCCCACGCATTTTGCTCTCTACTTGAATGCGGCTCCATCATGAACCGCCGCGTTGTTGCGCCAAGCCCTAATCAGCTCAACGCTGGCGCAACTATCAGGTCGGACGCGGGTTTAGGGCGCGGCAGTTGCGGTAAAGCGAAAAGTCATGTCTCGAGAAGCGCTTACATGGTGGATGGAGAGCCTGACCCGGTATGTCCGGTCCAATGAGCCGGACCTGACCAATCGCCAAATCGCTTTGATGTTTCTCGTTTACAAAACAAATGGGCCGCATACCGTTCGCAGCCTGGCGTTACCGCTAAGGGCTCCCAAGGCGAATGTATCGAGGTTGCTGACTTCCCTGGCGATGCTCGGCTTCGTGAAGCGCGAGCCCGACCGTGCTGACAAGCGCAACGTGTTTTTTGTGGAGACCGACAAGGGCCGCGCCTTTCTAGCGCGCCTCGAGAAAATGATAACTGCAACTGAGATTATCCGAGCTGCCGCTTAGCCTCGATGATCCCTTGCGTGCATCCGCCATTGTCGAATGTGCCAAAAGGCGAGTGGCCGGCTTCTTCGGGCCTCACGCGAAGCGCCATTCGAGCATGACGAGACCCGAGGGCAGCCCAGAATTTCTGGGGTACAACAACGTTGTCGGGTCTTGCGGGGATTTGAGGCACCCCCCTCACGTTTGAGTACGGCGAGGGAAGTATCAGGGTCGTGATCGGGCACAATGCTGGGATGGCGACCATGGCTTCGACATCGAAGCGACAATGAACGCGAAGCATTGGCGTTACTCGCTCTGCACAAGCGATCAGACTGCGGATTGTGGGAGGTCCGTCCCGAAAGGTGCCAATCCGCTTTGGGTCGAGCGCCAGCCCTAGGTGCGGCGGGTGTGCTGGCACGCCCCGCATGGTGTGAGCACCTCACAAGGCGAGCATGACTAGGGCTTGGACCGACTGGCGGCTGTGAAGCAGAGTGGGAGGTGCAATAGGCCGTCAGGCGCTTTGGTCGCCATCGTTCAGAAGGTTTGCAAGGGCGGTGACAAGCTGTGCGCCTGCGAATGGCTTTTGCAGAATCACTGTCTTCGGGACGCCCTGCGCCGGCCAGTCCCCTGCACTGTCCCCACTGATATAGACGATTGGGATATCCGGCTTGGCTTCGCGGGCATGGCGAGCGATGGCCCAGCCATCGGGTCCGGTGGCGGGCAATCGAATGTCGGTCACAACGCCTGCTATATCGGCGATTCGCTTGTCGATGATGTCGAATGCCGAGCCGCCGGCATGTGCCGTTACGACGTCGAATCCGCCATCCTCCAACGCGTCCTGGATAAACTCCGAGATTAGATCCTCGTCCTCAACGACGGGGATCAGCACCGATGCCGACATCCCCACATGCCTTTTTATCATCGGGTACGGCCCCCAAAGCCGCCCCCTCCAACCACCTAGATCATGGTCGGGTGTCCTAACAAACGTTTATCAGGGAAGTTGCAGTTTTGGATGGTCCGGCACCGGTAAATTTTCCTATCCTTGATCAGTCCGAGCGGGGCTCAGGTTCCACGAGGGTGTGTCTCATATCTATGCGGGCATCGTTTCCTTAGCCAATGATACGAAGCTCTTGCCCCCTTGAAACCAATATAGAACGACACATTTTTCTTGTGTGGTGATGGTGCCGAGGAGGGGCATTATGCACGGCTTTCTAGGAGGCGCGGCGAGCCTCCTTCTGGCGATTACGTTGGCAGGCATTATCGCCTGGAGCATCGACTGGGTTCATCGAAGGCGCTGACAGCTCGCCGCTAGGCCGACATCGTAACGCGATGGCGCAAAGTGGCCGGTCAGTTCTCCACCCCTTCGACACCACCAGCCTTAAGGGGGTGCCTTAATGGTTGCAGGTCCGGTCCCTGGTACCTCGACAGGTCGCAGCTTGACCGAAATTCAGCGTGGAGCGGCTGAGGCGCGCGTATATCCTTTATGGCAGCTATTCCGGTTCAGCTGCCAAGCTCAAGCGCGTATTGAGGGCCCCGCGCACGGCGGTGCTGAGAGCTTCGAGTTTGAACGGCTTACGTAGGACTGCCGCGAATTGCGTTTCCAACGCTTTCTCCATTTCCGCATAACCGGTAACTAGAATGACCGGCAGATCAGACACGAGCGACTTCGCTCTTTGCGCCAGCTCGGCGCCCGACATTCCGGGCATGGCGAAATCGACGATCAAGACATCCGGCATATAGTTACCAAGGAGTCCGAGCGCCTGTTCGCCGCTGGCAGCGCCGACCACGTTGTATCCAAGCATTTCGAGAGACTCCTCAATGAATCTCCGAACGCCTTCATCGTCGTCCACCACCATAAGCCGTCCGGCCATCGCTGGTTCGCAAACCGCAACACCGTCCACGTCGCTCTGCTTGACCTCCGGCGGGTCCACGAGGGGAAGCCAGATGGCGACCGTGGTGCCCCGTTTGCTGGAACTCTCGATCTGCGCGGTACCACCCGACTGCCGGCTGATGCCAAATACTTGGCTGAGACCAAGCCCTGTGCCTTTGCCCAAGGGCTTGGTCGTAAAGAACGGATCGAAGACTTTCGAGATCATCCTGGCTGGTATGCCTGTGCCACTGTCGCGCACGCGAATGACACAAAAAGCCCCGGCTGGAAGGCCCGGCGGCGGCGTTTCGTTTGAGCTGGTCTCGATCGTCAGCGTTCCCCCATGCGGCATCGCATCCCTGGCATTGATTGCGAGATTGAGGATAGCGAGCTCGACTTGGTGGGAATCGCCCAAGACCCAGGGGGAGGTCGGGTCCAGGACCAGATGTTGGATGATCTGCGGACCTATGGTCCGTTCGAGCAGATCGGACATGCCTTCGACCAGGCTGTTCAGATCGATCGGCGAAATGGCCAGCTGCTGGGTTCGCGAGAAGGCGAGAAGCTGCTGGGTCAGCTTGGCAGCACGATCGGCGGCATCGGCCGCGAGCCCAATCTGTCGCTTGGTGCGAGCGTCTGATGTACGGCGCGCCACCAGGTCGAGATTGCCCGTCACGACCGTTAGCAGATTATTAAAATCGTGCGCGATCCCCCCGGTAAGCTGTCCCACCGCCTCCATCTTCTGGGCCTGGACAAGCGCTGCTTGGGCCCGCTCGCGGTTCGCGATTTCCTGCATCAGCCGATTATTGGCATCGGAAAGTTCGCTCGTTCGCTGAGCGATGCGCTCTTCCAAATTGGCGTTCAGATGTTTCAGATGAGCCTCGGCCTCATGAAGTGCGCGCAGTCGCGACCGCGCTTCATATTGGCGCCGGCGCACTCGCAGCGCCGATGAAGCGGCGCTGGTGAGTGTCTCGACGTGAATGGGCCGTTCAAGCACAACCACGTTGCCCAAGAGCTCCAACGTCGCCTTGGCTTCCTTGCCACGACGCCCCGTGCGTTTGGTCGCTATCAAAATGAACGGAAAGTCCGACCAAGGCGGCTGAGAACGGAGCCACGTCGCCAGGGCGCCGATAGGCGCGTCGCCAAGCGACTCCTCGGTAACGAGAGCAGCGGCCGCGCCTTTCTCCAGCTCAACCACGAGGTTTGCCAGATTCGGGCAGACCACAGCGTCATACCCCTGTTTGCTGAGGATATTGGCGGCAACGCTGCCGTCCCGTCCACGCAGGGCGAGGACCAGAAATCGTTCCTCCACGATTATGCCTCGGATGCGGACGGTTGCGTCGCGAGTAGCGGTGTCATGCCGTGGTATGTAGGCAATCCGCTCATCACGCCCTCGAAATCCTTGAGAGGTTCGCCGATGACAATGCCGCTTGAGCCTAGCTGGAATTCGCGGATGCTCGCTTCATGCTGCGTGGTACGGCTTTTGGCGACGGACACCGCCTTGAAGATCTCGCCGTGCGCCTCGAAGTATCGAAACAGCACGATAGTGTCGGAGAGATAGCTGAGATCGAGATCGGACCTGATGTCACCGACCAGCCCGTGTTGACCGAGTACCAACAACGTCACGACACCCTGCTGGTTGAGATAGCTCAGCATCTCGTGCATCTGAAGGATCAGATATTTCTCGCCTGGCATCGCCTGCAGGAAAGCATTGAGGCTATCGATGATGACGAACCGGGTGTCGTCCGTCTCTACAGTCCCGCGCACCCAGCTGGCGAATTCCCCTGGGGTCAACTCGGCGGGGTCGATCTGCACCACCTGCAGATCCGCGCTTTCTAGATATGGCCTGAGATCCATCCCTAGCGCTTTGGCGCGAGCAAGGAATGTGCTTCGCCCCTCGTCGAAGAGATAATAGGCGACCTTTTCTCCGCGCTCGAGGGCGCTGAGGGCGCAGCGCGTTGCCGTGCTCGTCTTGCCCACGCCCGACGGGCCGTTCAACAACGCGTTGGTCCCGCGCGACAGCCCGCCCCCGAGCATCTGATCAAGGAAGGGTAAACCCGTCGAGACCAGCTCCGCATCGAAGTCGGCATGATGCTCGCCGGCGATCAGTCTCGGAAATACCAGCACCCCTCCGGTGGCTATCAGGAAATCGTGATATCCGCCCCGATATTTGACCCCGCGCATCTTGACGACCCTAAGCCGCCGCCGTTCGGTTCCATAATCCTGGGCGGCCTGCTCCAACGTAATCACGCCGTGCGCTATGCTGTGCAACTGGACATCGCCCGGTTCTGAGCTTCGATCGTCCAGCATGATGACAGTACAGTGGCGCGTAGAGAAATATTGCTTCAGCGCCAGAATCTGACGGCGATAGCGCAACGGATTCTGCGCAAGAAGCCGCACTTCAGATAAGCTGTCCAGCACCACTCGCGCCGGCTTGATCCGATCGACGCATTCAATAACCCCTGCTATAGTCTCACCCAGCTCTACTTCGGATGGCTCAAGGATCGATTGCTCTGCTTCCGGGTCGAGCCCGGACTCGCTGATCAGTTCGAACACATCTATCTGTGAGAGATCCCAGCCGTGACTCTTCGCGACCTCGCCGAGCTCTGCGGTGGTTTCAGACAAGGTGATATATAATCCGCGTTCACCATGACGGGCGCCTTCTAGCAGGAACTGAAGTGCTATCGTTGTCTTGCCGCTGCCTGGAGTTCCCTCGATGAGGTATGACCGTTCCGCTGTAATTCCACCGCCGAGGATATTATCGAGTTCCAGGATTCCTATTGATATTCGCTCGGTCCCACTCCTCGCGCTTTCGCCCATAAGCCCTCCTTGTGCTGTGCCAATCAAACGGCTTAGGCCGGATTTAGCTGCATAGGTTTGCTGGCCCCCCCCACAATTAGACTATCGCGGAGGCTAAGACGCGATGGAGAGCTGCCGGTCCGAATTCAGCCGCGTCGAAAGCCGCTATGACGGCAATGTCGCGCGAAGCGGCCGCTCGCGTGGACTTATCAGCGAACTTCTGTGTGCAGTCGACAAAGTAGCTCCCGTCTGGCGGTGCGCGGAGACGAAGCGCTGAGAGTCACTGCGCGTCCCTGACAATGCTCGCTATTGGAGCCATATGTGCCAACATACTCGAGCCGTCGTTCCCGTCGCATGATCTTGACCCAGATCAGATAGTTTATGCGCGGCCGGCTGCAACGATCCACCGCGCAAGGCATTGAAACATAAACATGCCGAGGAGCTTTCGGTGTGGTTGGCCGGTCAATCGTGGAACAGCAAAATGGCCCGATCCCCCCTGACGTCGACGAACTGGCACGCCGTCCCCATGGTTGCCCTGGTGGGCGACCGCACCGAGCCGTCGGCGTGACCACCGAGGGCGCCAACGGCATGGCGGCGACCGTTTCTACTGAGATACCGGGCGCAAGCCCATACACGCTGGCGCTGCGGGCCGAACTAGCCGAACGATCGATGAAGCGGGTGGCCGTTTTCCAGCTTGGCGATCTTGACGTCGAGGTCGTTCTCGGCGCGGATTCGCTATGGGCCATCATCAGGAGACCGGAGCGTGGTGGCATCGCCTTGCGCGCCGCGTTCGCGCCGGGCGCAACGGCGCGCTCGCTCGTCTGCAAGGGCGATGAAACGGCCTGCATTGAGTTGGACAGCGTGCTGGGGCGGCACGTGGTCCGCTTCAGCGCGACCGAGGCGGATCTAAACCGGCTGCGGATGACCGTCGAGTTGACGTCCTCCGCTCCGCTCCTTGTCCCATTCCTGCCACGCGATCTCTATCCACTTGACGCGAATGACGACGTGCTGGGTGCGAAGGGGGCGGTCGAGGCGGCGCAACGCGGAATCAACGCAGGGCTGCTGTTCCTTCATGTCGATGAGCCCGCCTTCGGCACGCTTCTCTACTTCCAGAACCTGACCGCGATGAACCGCTATTATCAGGCGACCGCGACCAAACCCGACGGCGCGGTCGGTGGCGAGTGGCCTGAACTGGGCTATCTGCCGCCATCGCCTCCGCAGAGCGGCACGCCCCCGGTCAATCCGCTCCCTGCCGGCGAACCCGTGACCATATCCGACGCCATCCTGGTGATCAGGGATTGGCCGATCGACAGCGAGCTCGAGATGGGGCGGATATTCCTGCAGATGCTCGGCTCGGCCTATGAGCTGATCGAGCGGCCGGATATCGAATATCGAGACTGGCCGGAGCGCGCCGAGCGCACCCTCAAAGACCTTGCGAAGTCCCCGAAGGCCAGGGTGCGGCACTACGGGCATCTCTATATCCACCCTTACACCGCCAGCGAATATCCGGACATCATGGTGCAGATGTCGCTGATTTCGGCGATCCATGATTATGCGAGATGGCAGGGCCGGCCGATTGCCCTCGAAGCGCAGCTGAAAAAGGGGCTCGGCAAATTCTACGATGCGAAGCTGCAGACGCTGCGGCGCTATCTGCCCAATGTCGGCAAGGACAAGGATGCCGATGCGGTTGATAGCTGGTATCTCTATCACCCGCTACTCAATCTCGGCCGGCTCGCGCTCGACGGCGATGCCGAGGCGAAGGCGCTGTTGCTGAAGTCGATCGACTTCGCGATCAAGGCGGCGCGCCATTTCCGCTATCACTGGCCCATCCAGTACAAGATCGACGACTTCTCGATCATCACCGCGACCGCGAACGACGACCGCGGGCAGACCGATGTCGGTGGTCTCTACGCCTATCTCATGCTGCAATGTTTCCAGCTTACCGACGAAAAGCGGTTTCTGAACGAGGCGCGCAAGGCGATCGACGCCGCAAAGGGGATGCGGTTCAACCTGAACTATCAGGCCAACCTTACAGCTTGGGGTGCCGCAGCGTGCATGCGCTTATGGCGGATTACCGACGACCCCGAATATCTGGCCCAGAGCTATGTCTATCTGGCGAGCTTCTTCCACAATTCCGAAATCTGGGAATCCGACATCGGCGCGGCGAAGCACTACAGCATTTTCCTCGGCGTCACCTGTCTGCAGGACGCCCCCTATATGGCGATCTACGAATGTTTCGACAGCTTCGCGGCATTCGAGCATTATCTGCGCGACGGCGGGCCGGACCTCGACCCGGCTGCGCGCATCCTCGTCAGCGAATATTGCAAATATGCGCTCAGCCGGGCTTGGTTCTATTATCCCGATGCGCTGCCGCGCGACATTTTGGCGGAGGAAAATCGCAACGGCCATATCGACCCGCAGCTCAGCTTCCCGCTGGAGGACCTCTATGGGGACGGCCAGCCGGCGGGACAGGTCGGACAGGAAATATATGGCGCCGGCGCCGCGTTCGTCTTCGCGACCCGATCGCACCACCGGATAGCCGATGCCCCGTTCCGCCTGTT
>JADMIO011201738.1_pt1 | contig 25040 bp, 15 predicted proteins | sample 8958161 | NCBI WGS metagenome assembly JADMIO01 (sample SAMN16585339, study PRJNA669376) | soil metagenome | isolation source: Crop rotation soil | place: USA: Cullars Rotation, Alabama | collected 2011
ATTCGTTTCGTATTGCTGAATCAGCCAATACAAATAATCCGACGTTGCTCCTGACGATGTCTCAGGGTTAAGCGATCTTCCCACTGGTAGAATAGTCGTTGGTTCAACGGCATACTGACTTTTGATGCGCATAATTCCTTCATGGGCTGACGACCGAACGGCGCCATCTACATCTTTATCTGCCGCTAGCTGCATCAGGCTTTCCAATACTTTCTTGTGGAGCATACGCCGAATGTCACCCGCATAAGTTATGTCTTTTTTATACTGACGGTATTCTTTCGGGTTACCATACATCGACGAAATTAACTGGTCAATGACTTGATCTAAGCTAGGTAGTAGGCCATTGACAACCCACCGTTGATGAGCTAACCGGGCACATCGCTCGGGGTTTAACAGCAGCCTGAGGGTCATGCCAGCCGCAGCTTCGGGTGGACCCATTGGATCGAACGTGATGCCCGTCCGTCGTTTGAATACTTCCCTTGGGTTAGGGTCGTAGCGAAATGGCCGGGGCGGAATTAAGCTGAGTATCGGTGTTGGAAGGGCCAGGAAGGCTGGATCAAGTGTTGCTAGCAGCGCATCCAAAGCCCGTCTTTGTTCCTGTGCCGGAACTGCTGACATCACGGGCTGGCCATCGCCACGCAATGCATTCGTATAGGTTTGTCCACCAACTACTTTGGCGGCTGCTTCAACCTGGTACCGGTGAAACATATACATGGGCACCAGCACTTCTTCGAGCGTTGCCATCGGCGTTCCAGCCGGTATTTTGGATGCCGTAAAGTTCGACAAAGCCATTTGCCGAACATCCGACACGCGCTTCAACTCGTCGACGGCATTCGCGCCGTTATCCCACAAGTGCGTGCCGGGGTGCGCTGAGCCTTCAGGCCGAGCATCCTGATCGGTCAGGAACGTCAAACCGGCTTTGTGCATATCGGTCACCAGTTTATCCAGCGCCTGTTTTTCGTTCGTTCCACTTGGGAACTGCTCATATCCATAGCGAATACTCCACTTATCGTACGCACCAATTCCTTTGGCATATGCATCGGACAAGTCGATACTGGCTCCTTTGATTTTAGCTACCATCGTCGGGTAATCCATTACGGATGCCCGTTCCTGCGTGCTGGCGATGTAGTTATGCGGTAAGCCAAGCGTGTGCCCTACTTCGTGCGCTGCCAGTTGCCGCAACCGGTCGAGCGACATGGTCATCATTGGATTGGCCTGTGATGAATCCTGTGAGGTACCAAAATTACCAACCAGGCCCTGCGCAATCAGGTAGTCCTGGCGGACCCGCAACGAACCGAGCGTAACCTTTCCTTTGATAATTTCGCCCGTACGTGGATCACTGATGCTTCCCCCGTACGACCAGCCCCGCGTGGAGCGGTGTACCCATTGAACGAGATTATAACGCACATCCATCGGATCAGCATCAGCCGGGAGCAGCTTGACCTGGAACGCGTTTTTGTAGCCAGCCGCTTCAAACGCCTGATTCCACCAGGCCGTACCTTCCATCAGCGCTGACCGAATCGGTTCGGGTGTACCAGGATCGAGGTAGTAGATGATTGGTTTAACGGCTTCACTGACAGCCGCCGACGGATCTTTTTTCTCCAGCCGGTGCCGCGAAATATACCGTTTCATAATCGGCTGACTAACGGGCGTGGCATAGTCGAAGTATTCGATACCGCCATAGCCGATCCGCGGATCGAACAAACGGGGCTTGTAACCCGCATCGGGCAACTGCACGAATGAATGATGTTGGTGCATGGTCACGGCTGAAGGTGTCGGCACCACTTCGCGCAGGTAAGCCCCCGGATTGTCGCCCGTTAGGGTGATCATGGTTTCAAACTCGGTATTCTGCGGGAAGGCTTTCGTACGGGGCAAATACATCGCACTCCGCGTCGGATCAAATTTGAAAGTTCCTTGTTTGGTTCGGCTAATGGCCTGAATCGCCCCCACTGCATCCTGCATCAGGAATGGCGTCAGATCAACAAGCACTTTGCCATTTTCTTCAGCCGCAATCTCAAATCCGGCGTGAACTGATTTGGCAAACGATTCCTGAACAGCCTGGCGTTCGAGGGGATCATTGCTAATCGCGCGGTAAGCGTAATTCGGCTCAATCATCAGCACCTTGTTGCCGCTGCGCTGAAATTTTACGATGTGCTCCTGTCCCAGCCGCCCCCGGTCGAGGCCAATGTCGTTGGAGCCAACGCCCTGCGCCAGCGTTGGGTAATACAAAAACTCCGTATCGAATTTGTCGATTTCCAGCCAGATTTTGCCTTTTTTAGCATCCCAGTAATAGGTCATGAAGCCAGTGTTACGTTCCATGCCATTGGTGAACGTGCCAATACTGGCCGACGTGCCTGTTGCGGTAGGAGAGGGAGCTTGTTGAGCAGTAAGCGGGTACGTGATGGTAAGTGATAGGTAAAGAAGTGCTATTACTTGTTTTTTCATTTTAAGCGAGGTTGTCTTTGCTGATCAAGATAGGGTAAAATAATCGAGTATACATGTGTCACCTAGTGAATCTCTGACTCAGGTTCTCGATCGACGTGAGTAGGTAGGGAAAATGTATGGAAAGACTGGTAAGAAAAACCCCGCAACTCATCCAAAAGCTGCGGGGTTTTTGTCTATTTGCCGTTACTGACTTTGTTCGGTTTGGACTCGTCCAACTGCTTGATCAGCTCTTTGACCGCTGTATCCAACTGAACGTTATGTTCGGTATAGCTTTCACCGATCGGGCGCGAAATGGGAACGTCGACGGGCCGGGGCGCCAGCTCCATGTTTTTACCGGTGTTGTCCGTGATCTTGGAGAACGGCAGACGAATTGACGAGCCGTCGATCAGTTGAGCCGCGGAGGTGAAAATAATCCAGCCCGCCGTTGGCTCACCCACGACTTTGCCGAGTTTCAAGGTGCGGTAGCCTTCGGTAAAGTCTTCCGCATCTGAAAGCGAATGCTGATTGGTCACCAGAATCGTCGGCGTCTCGAGCGCCCGCTGACCCAGTTGGGCACGCGCCGGTGCTGCGGGTAGCCCGCGCGAAGTCATCGTCAGGTAGCCTTTCCGGGCGAATACATCAATGGCATAGACATTGACGAAACCACCGTTGTTGTTCCGCACATCAACCACTACGCCTTCCCGAGCCTGGTTATCGGCATCCAGATCGATGTACAACTGATTGAGCGACTCCGCCGACATGTCGAACATATGCACGTAGCCCAATCGACCGCTACTAACTTTGGCCACATAATCGCGCTGCTGCTGCACCCATTGTTTGTAAAGGAGCCCTTTCTCCGTCGCCAGATTGACCGGCAGTACACTAACGTCGCGCGTTGTGGCAGTGGGTGACGACGCAACGGCCAGGGTAACGCGGTGGTTGATTTTGTTGCTCAGTAATTGCTCCAGATTTACTGTGGCGTCGATGGTTTTGCCATCAACGGCCAGCACATAATCGCCGGGTTTGATCGTTCCAGCCAGCGCCGATGGACCCAGCGTAACTACTTCGGTAACCAAGAGTTTGCCCGTATTCTCGTACGTAATCCGGTCGAAACGCAGACCCAGCCGCCCGGTCGTGATGTCGTTGGCACCCGGAGGGCCTGACACGCCCGAGTGCGATGCATTCAGCTCGCCCACCATTAGGCTTAGTAACCGACGCAGTTCATCAGAGTTGCGGGCACCGGCCGCCAGCGGTTCGTAGGTCGTGCGGACCGCCTGCCAGTCGACGCCGTGAAATTCGGGATCGTAGAAGCCTTTGTTCTGCACATCCCACGCCTGCCGGAACACCTGTAGTTTCTCCGTGGAAAAATCGACGTCCATTTCAGCCGTGACAGTCAACGGCTTAGGCTCCCGTTTTTCCAGCGTGATCGACTGAATACGGCCCTGTTCCAGATAAAACACTTCTTTGCCATCGGCCGTAAACTGAGCGTTACTTTTTTGGCCGGGCGTCGTGGTAAGCTGGCGGGCCACCGTCCGCTCGCTGCTGGTTTCATCGAGGGAATACGTGTACAGATTCTGCCGACCGGCTACGCTGGCGATCAACAGCAACGTTTTTCCATCCTTGCTGATCGATTGGGCATCGACTTCAATGCCAACAGGCAACATGCTCAGCCGTTGCCGAATACCGTCGAAAACAATGGTCGTAGTCTCTTTGCTAGCACCCTTTGGTTTGGCGGATGCGGTGGCGCTGGCTGAGGCTGGTGAGCTGGCAAGCGTGTCGCGGGGACTTGTTTTTTCGGTGGGAGCCGTAGATGGTCTCATCGGACGGGGCACCTCCTCGTTGAATAAATCCCGGAATTGATCCTCCCGAAACTTGGGCAATCGGGGAACCAGGTCGACACGGGCAATCTGCGCCGTTTCGGTCCGCTGGTTCGTGCCAAACAGAATATATTTTCCGTCGGGGCTCCAGTTAACGTTGCCGCCGAATGTATTGGCTAGAAAGCTAACGGGGTGGCTTTCTCCACCCGCAACCGGCACGACTGAAACATTGCGGAAGTTTTTTGTGCCGTAAGCCGCAAACGCCAGCCATTTCCCGTCGGGCGACCAGGCTACCGTACCCGAACCCGCGAACGGCGCACGACCCAGATAGCCTTTATAAAGTACTCGATCTTTCTTGGTGCCCAGATCCATTATCCGCAGTTCCTGCCCATTCCGCAGGAACGCCACCGACTGGCCGTCCGGCGAAACGATGGGTGAACTATCGTCCAGTTGTGTATCGGTCAGGCGGGTTTCGTCACGGGTTGAGAAATCATAGGCATACAGGTTAGCGGCTCCGTTGCGGGTGCTGATGTACAGAAGCGTACGGCTGTTGGGCGTCCAGGTAAGCTGCGATTCCAGGGCGGGCGTATTGCTGACCTGAATGGCTTCTCCTCCTTCTTTGGCGGGCGCGGCAAAGACTTCTCCGTGGGCGGTAAAAGCTACTTTTTTCCCATCGGGCGAAACGGCTAGATCGCGCAACTGACTCGTCAGTTTCAGGTGATCGACGGCGGGACCGGCGGCTGCACCCCGTAGTTTGATGGCTACCGGCGCGGCTTGCTTGCTGGCCACATCGTACTTCCAAAGCTGAAAATCCCGCTCGAACACGATGGAACGACCGTCGTGACTGATAGCTGGCCAGAGCACACGGCCATCCTTAAAGCTGGTCAGCATGGTGGGCTGCCCCTTCAGCGGTTTCGACCAGAGATTCTGTTGACCGCTGCGATCCGACATGAAATAAAGCGTTTGTCCATCTGGGCTCCAGAGCGGCCAGAGTTCTTTAGCTCCGCCTTCCGTGAGTCGTTCGTAAGCCGGTTTGTCGCCTTTTTTAGTGCCGATTTTGCAGGTCCAGATCTCGGTCTGGTCCAGGTGGCTGCTGCCTTTTCGCCACCACTGTGCTGCGGCAATGCCCCGTGCCGAAAATGCTAACAGGCTACCATCGGGTGAAGGCGTGCCGAAGAATTCACTGGCGTACCGGTCGGCGGTGACGGGCATGGGTGTGCCGCCACTGATCGCTACCCGGTAGATGTCGTTCATTCCCGCAATGTCCCGGCTGGTCGATTGAAAATAAACCGTTTTGCCATCGTTCGACCAGCTGTTCAGGCTTTCAACGCCATCATCGTAGGTTAGCCGCCGGAGGTCGCCGGTTTCGAGCGTCAGCAGGTAAATGTCACCGTTGCCGGAACGAGTCGAGCCGAAAGCCAGATATTTTCCGTCCGGCGAATAGAGTGGTCGAGTCTCGTTATCCGCGTGGGCCACCAGCAGTCGCGCATCACCACCCGTTGCCGGAACGGTCCAGATATCCCCGCCCGAAATAAACGCAATCTCGCGTCCGTCGGGGGAGATCGTTGGTTCAGCAAAGGCAAATTTGGGCGTCGGACTAGCCGATTGAGCCGACACGACTGGCGCGCTACTTACCCAAAGGGCGGATAGCAGAAAGAGAAGTCGTCTGTTGTTACGCGTGTACATAAAGGTTTGAATAGAGTATAAAGAGGAGGGTTCACGCTACAAAATGACCATTCCCTAGCGTTCGGTGATCATTGGTAGTCAGTTTTTAACTTTTCTAAAATTAACAACAAATGACATAATGACAACGAAAGCCAGGGAATGAGCTATCATTTAATAGCCGGCGTTTTGCTTAATAGCCGGGTTCGCATCTAATTCCGACTGCGGAATGGGCGCAATTCGCCGGTTGTCGCTAAACGCAATCGAGCGGGCCGACGACGGATACTGATCATTTCGTTTCACATCGATGCCCAGTCGGTTCAGGTCGTTGAAGCGGTCGCCTTCAAAAGCCAGTTCTTTCCGGCGTTCGGTGATGATGTCGTTGATCAGCGCATCACCCGACGAGGTATAGCCCTTGAACGATGGATCACGGCGCTGGGCTAGCTGATTGAGCAGCGCCAGCGCGTCAGTGGCGTTGCCAGTCCGGGCCGAGGCTTCGGCGGCAATTAGCAGCACATCGGCATACCGGATCACTTTGATGTCGTCTTTGTCGCTGGTATTCTGCACGTTCTGGTATTTATTGATGATCAGCGCATCGACACCGGCTCGTTTGCCTTTCACGATCAGTGCCTTGCGGGCGTCGGTGTCGGCATACAGATTATACAGATCCGTTGTGGCCAGCCCGTCGCCATAGCCACTCTGGTTGTACATGTTGGCCAACGCATCAAACCCCGCGTTGGCAACACCGTCGGCCGAAACCTCAAAAATCGTTTCAACCTTGGTCGATACGGGCGTCGGATTGTTCCAGTAGGCATTCAGATTGGCCGCTGTCGTCAGGGTATAGCCTCCGTTTTTGATCACATCCTGGGCCGCGGTCAGGGCGTTGGCATAATCTTTCTGATAGAGATAGACTTTGGCCTGAATAGCTCTGGCTGCGTATTTGGTGATGTACGACGAGTTTTTAGTAACCGTCATCATACCGAATGCCTGCGTCAGGTCTTTGTTGATCTGATCGTACACTTCCTTTACCGTGTTGCGGGCCGGACGTAGCGTTACGTCGTAAGTCATGACGAGCGGGATACCAGGCGCCGTGGGATCGACCGAGTATGGCTTGGCGAACATCTTAACCATCTCCCAGTTCATCAGCGCCCGAATCGCCATTGCTTCGCCTTTGTATTGCTCCACCGTAGCCGAGCTAGTCAGCGTTGAATTGATGATGTTATTTGCCCGCAGGATAACCGCGTAGGCCTGCGACCAGGTGCTTAGTAAATCAGCATTCTGAGCGTTGACCATGTACGTATTTTGCGTAATATACCGGCCTGAATTAGAAGAGGATATATACACATTATCGGCCAGTAGATCGCCCACGAACGGAACCGTACGGCCGTATAGAAATGAACTTCGAAGCCCCGAATACATACCGTTCACGGCCGAATTCATGTCATTCTCCGTTTTAATAGCGTCCTGGACGGGTAGGCTGTCATACGGTTTCAGGTCGAGGAAACTCGACTGGCAGCTTCCCAACGCGAACAGGCTGCCGATAAGCAATAGGGTAAGTTTACCTTTTTTCATGATGGTTGCGTAACTAGACGTTGATTAGAAACCGATGTTGAGGCCGGCGTTGACGACTTTGCTGATGAAAGGATTCAAATCCTGCTGGCTGTTGATAGATAGTTCGGGATCCGTTGGTAGATTTTTATCGAAGGTGAAAAGCAATAAGTTCGTCCCCCGTACATAGACCTGTACCTGGTTCAGTTTAGCTTTGGTAAGAATAGTTTTAGGTAGATTGTAGGACAGCGTGAGCGTCCGCAACCGAATGAAATCGCCTTTGTAGAGGAACCGGGTCGATGCCTGATAGGAACCATTGTTGCCGTTGTAGACGTACTTCGGCACATCCGTAATATCGCCCGGTTTCTGCCACCGGTCCAGTTGCCGTACCTGCTTATTATTCTGTGGATTGAAGCCATCACTGAAGTAATAATTGACCCAGCCATCACGGATATAGTTTCCGAAATTGTAGCTGAACTGACCATCAAGTGTGATGCCTTTGAAGGAGAATGTTGTGCCGAAGCCACCGATGACCTTGGGCGAAGCCGTTTTGGAAACAATCCGTTGCGCTTCGTTATAATTGGTCGTTGTCGTATGATCAACCGTACCATCGGCAGTTGTCGTGTTTTTATACCAAAGTGGATTACCCGTCTGCGGGTCGACCCCGGCCCATTCCCGCATGTAGTAGGTCTGGAAATTGAGCCCTTCCCGGCGGATGAACTGACCGTCGAGAATATCCTGACCTGCATACAGTTGCTTGATGTAGTTTTTGTTGAAGGCGGCATTCAGATTGACATTCCACGTGAAGGCACCCTGTACCGGAGTTGCGTTGATGCTCAACTCCCAACCTTTATTAACCATCGAACCGACGTTGTCGAGAATGGTGTTGAACCCCGATGTGCGCGAAAGAGGTACGTTAAGCAACAACTGGCTGGTGGTCCGGTTGTAATAATCGACAATCAGATTAAGGCGGTTATTGAACAAGCCGGCATCGATTCCCACGTTGAACGGTTTGTTCAATTCCCAGGTCAGATTTGAATTCCCGACGTTGTTCGGAATACTACCCGGCGACTGATTGTAGTTGTTGCCGAAGCCATAGGTAGCCTGCCATTGGTAATTGTTGATGGCCGCGTTCCCATTGACACCGTAGGAAGCGCGCAGTTTGAGGTTCGATAAGGTATTGGTTTTGGGGAAAAACGCTTCTTCATTGATGTTCCAGGATGCACCGACCGAGTAAAAATTACCGTACCGGTTGTTGATCCCGAAGCGCGACGAACCATCACGCCGGAAGCTACCCGACAGGTTGTATTTTTTCTTGTAATCGAAAATAACGCTGGAAATGAGGGATGTAAACGAGTAATCCGTACCGGTCTGGCTGGCCAACGTAGGCGTAGCAGCCACAACCAGTGATGTCAGGTCGGGCGAGTTTGGGAAGGTCGAGCCCGCAGCCGAGATAAAGTAACCGTTCGATTTCTGGGCTTCGTAGCCAACTTTCAAATCAGCATAAAAATCGTTGGAACGGTTCATATTCAGGCGATATTCAGCCAGGTTGGTCCAGGTCCAGTTAAAATACCGCGAGTAATAAGCATTGGCTGAACCCTTGGCCGTGTAACCATCGCCGAAATTTGGGTCGCGGTACCGATACTCCTCAATCGATGAATAATCGATACCGTACTGCGTGCTTAGTGTTAGGTTGCGGAGGGGTCGGTACTCCACGCGGGTTACGCCAATGCCACGCACGTTCTGATAATCCCGTTTGTTCAGGTACGTTTCTGCGATGGCATTATAAACGCCACCGTTGGGGAAATCGGTGAGCGACAGGTTGATACTCCCGTCTGCATTATAGGGGTTTTGGGTAGGCCGTAGTAGAAATGCTGCGTAAATCGGATTCGCGAAGAAGCTGGAGTTCGATGGTGTGTTCTGGTTAACCGACCCCAGGTTCAGGCCAACGCGGAATGATAGTTTTTCACTGGCATTGTGCTGTACGCCCAGGTTAGCGGTGTATCGCTGAAAGTTTGATCCGATCGTGGTTGCCTGCTGTTTGTAATAGCCACCAGAAACGTTGAATGTCGTTTTATTATTCCCGCCCGTTGCCGAAATATTATACTGCTGCTGATTCCCGCGCCGGGTTACATTGTCGAGCCAGTTGGTTTCGGGATTGTTGATGCCATAGTTATTTAGTATCTCATCAATCCGTGTTTGGGTATAGTTAGCGTTAACCAGCCCTTCCCTTGTCAGTTCGAAGTACTGCTGTTTGTTCAGTGGCTTGGCAACGGCGGGAAGTGACACGTCCGTATAGCCTGCTTCCGCATTCACCTGGAAGCGCGTCGGACCGGATTTCCCCCGTTTGGTCGTGATCAGAATAACACCGTTGGCCGCCCGAGAACCGTAGATAGAAGCTGACGCTGCGTCTTTTAGCACCGTTACATCCTCAATGTCGTTCGGGTTGATGCCCGCCAGTGCGTTGGATGTTGTGGTCAGCCTCGATAAATCGCCGGAGTTGATTGGTACGCCGTCCACCACATAGAGCGGATCGGCACCTGCCGTAATGGAACCAATACCCCGAATCCGAATTTGCGTATTTGCTCCTGGTTGTCCGGTCGAAACCGCCTGTAAGCCAGCGACTTTACCTTGTAGCATGTCGGTAACGGAAGGCAGCGTCGCTTTCGTCAAATCGCTTCCTTTAATCGATGCCTGAGAGCCTGTAAGCGTCCGGCGGTCCTGAGTGCCGTAGGCTACCACAGCTACCTCGCTGAGCGTACCGACTGCTTCGGTCAGTTCAATGTCCAGGATAGAGCGGGCGCCAAGTGGAATTTCCTGCGACGCAAAACCAATCGATGAAAAGACCAGGGTCGGTTTGCCCGACGCAGGCACCGATATCGAGTATTTACCCGATGCATCGGCGGTAGCTCCGCGCGTTGTCCCTTTGATGGTCACCGTGGCGCCGGGCAGTGCACTTCCGTCTTCAGAAGACGCAATCCGGCCAGACACAGTACGCTCCTGTGCTTTTAGCGCACTTAAGCTTGTCAACAGGAGTAAACAGACTATGAGTAATTTTCTAATCATGATTGAGTAGATATGTTAAGTATACAATTAACTGATAGAATTGGGAATAATATTAAAACTTTTTTTGCAGTTTTAAGAATATTATTTCGCGTTTTTTGCAGAAAAACGAATAAAAATTAAGGATAAATCTAATAGTTGGTATAATAATGCTAAAATCGTTTTTTTTATATAATGGAAAATCCCACTGTTGAATGACAGCCTCTACGACGATCACTTAACAGCGGGATTTGAGTACCTAACGGCCCGGTTTCGTATTTACAGCAAGAGGTTTAGATCTGGCTGAGCATATTTAAGAATTTTGAAATACATATCGGTCTTGGTCTGATAGACCCCCTCAATCTGGGGAATACGGTCGTTGAGGATCTCCAGCAAGTGGTCGTTATCGCGGCACATAACGTCGACTTGCAGATCGAAATCGCCAGAAGTAAGCGCCAGAAAACTAACCTCTCTAAACTCCTGGAGCTGCTGCGCTACCGACGCAATCAGTTTAGCCGGACGCACGGCTATCTTGATGTGAACATAGGCCCGGAACCCAACCCGCTGCGTATTGACCCGACCCACAATCTGAATGGTTTTGTCGTCAATAAGTTTGCTGGCCCGCGTTCGGATGGTGCTGACTGAAACGCCTAACTGTTCGGCCATGTCGGTGAACGAGCGTCGACCGTCCTGTTGGAGTTGAACCAGGATCGCAAAATCGAGTTCGTCGAGGGTTCCTTCAAGGGACTGGCCTGCTTGAGATCCATTCATAGACGGTCAACTATGTACTGTAAAACGGCCAAAATCAAAGAAGTTGAAACGAAGCTAAAAACCTATTCTCAATGTTACACTAGTGCTGGTGCACGTTACGTTGCCTACCGCAACCGGTCGGACCCCCGTACCAATTTCTCATCCCGCCGAATGAACCGGTTGGCTAGGGCGTTGAAAACTAATGCCGCAATGATGGCATAAAAGCCAGTCAGGAACGTTCCCTGGTCGGCGGGATTACCGTATGCTTTACCAGCGTAGAGTGTTCGATAGAGTATAATACCCATAATAGCGGTGAGCATAAGGGCATTTACGGCACATAGTGCCGTCTGTGTCAGACGATTGCGATATTGAAAAACCGCATAAAGTGATGACAAGCCAACTAAACCAATTAGCAGCGCTAAATACCAGATAGTGTCCGTATGGGTTGTAATTCCCTGTTGCTGACTGTATTGAAGGGCGGTCAGATGCGCCATTTCCGGCGACGTTGAACCGGCTTTTTCCCAAAGGGGTGTAGATAGCGCTACACCCATAGCAATGGTGATAAGAAACAAAAATATTGTTTGAACGCGTTGAATCATTGGAGTTTAATAAATGATAAATAATGTAAAGTGGATAATGAGTAAAGTACAGCGTGAGTGGCTCGATCAAATCATGAAGTATGAGTAGCGCACCCATTGTTCACGATTTATTTTAGCTCATCCATTAATTGGGGACAAAAATAGCCCAAAAACGATAGATTATGAAAGCAGATGTTCGTCTGATGATAACGGCCGACGGTTCGCATACGGCCGTCAATCAGGTGCTTGATAAAACCTATCACTCGATTCACGGCGCTTATCAGGAATCGCAGCGGGTATATATTGAACTCGGCTTACTGGCGGCCTTTGAAAAATTTGCGGGTGACGAATTACGCGTTTTTGAAATGGGTTTTGGCACAGGCCTGAACGCGTTGCTAACGGCCCGTGAGGCCGAGCGGCACCAGCGTCAAGTTGTATATAAGGCAGTAGATGCCTTTCCAATGAGCCTGACCGACGCCCGTCAACTGAATTATGATGAATTATTGGGCACGTCATACGTCTCGAAACTGCATGAAGCGCCCTGGAGCGAGCCTGTTGATATTAATCCGTATTTTACACTAACCAAAATTGAAAGCCGACTGGAGAACCTCTGCCTAAGCGAATATTTTCACTTAATTTATTACGATGCTTTTGCCCCAACGGCTCAGCCGGAGCTTTGGGAAGAACCGATTTTTCAACAAATGGCAAACTTATTGCTGCCCGATGGTATACTGACTACCTACTGTTCCCGGAGTTATGTGCAGCGGAATATGCGGGCGGCTGGCCTCACCGTTGAAAAACATCCCGGCCCGCTGCACAAGCGTGATATTCTGCGGGCAGTTAGGGGATAAGGGTCGGTATTTTTATGCTCACAGTAAGCAATTTCGCTAATTTTATTACCATTCCGGCGTTATAAATCCAAACTAACCGCTTGCGCGGAACGATCACTTATGAACCGTCTGCTTGTCTTTTTTGCTGCTTTCGTACTGATCACGATTAGCGCCTTCCGAACTACATTACCCATAGAAACGGTGGGTACGCCCCCTGCCGAAACGAAGCACATTAACTGGCTGACCATTCAGCAGGCATATGCGCTGACCCAGAAAAAGCCCAAGAAGTTTGTCGTCGATGTCTATACGGACTGGTGTGGTTGGTGCAAAGTGATGGACCGCGAAACGTTTTCGAAACCAGCTATTGTAGACTACGTCAATGAAAATTATTATGCCGTCCGGTTCAATGCCGAACAAACGGCTGATGTAACGTTGGGAAAAAATACCTTTAAGTATGTCAGTACGGGTGGTCGGGGTATTCACGAACTGGCAGCTGCCTTGCTGAAAAACCAGATGAGCTATCCGACGACGGTATTTCTGGACGAAAAATTTAATCTGATTCAGCCCATTGCTGGCTATCTCGAACCCCGGACGTTCCATCAGATCGTGACGTACTTCGGCAATGATTACCATCAGAAAGAGCCATTTGACCAATATAAAGCGGGTACGTATACCAAGGAATTTCAGGCCGATCTAAAGGTTAGTAAGTAAGGTTCGAGTTCGGTTAAACGCGGATTGGACCGTTATAATTGGTTTCAATGGACTTGTCTGTTGATAACCGTTGTAGCGGCTCAATCCGCGTTCCTGTTTTCCGGCAAACTAATACTAAATTTGTCTTTCGCTTATAAACCCAAGTAGTACACGTTATATGAATCATCAACTCTCTTTTTTATCAATAGTGGCCGTTACGGTTGGACTGACAGCGGCTACCCCGCCGAAGAAATCAGCCACGGAAACAACACGCAGACCTCACCAGACCGCTCGGTCTGTTGCTGATGCTCGCAAATTCATCGATCCGCAGAATATGGATCAATCGGTGAAACCGGGTGATAATTTTTACCAGTATGCGAACGGTAACTGGCTCCGTAAGAATGCAATACCAGCATCTAAAACACGGTGGGGCAGTTTCGACGAATTGCGCGACAAGAGCCTCGACGCCATGAAGTCATTGCTCGACAATGCCTCGAAGACCACCACCAAAGGTCGTTTGTACCAAATGGTCGGTGATTATTACATGAGCGGCATGGATAGCCTGACCATCGAAAAACGCGGTTTCGATCCCATCAAACCGGATCTCGCTCGGATCGATAAAATCAACAACAAGGCCGCTTTCTTTGATGAACTGGCTTACCAGCGGACGCAGAGCAATGGAATGTTGTTCGGTTTTTTTGTGGCTCAGGATCGTAAGAACGTTACGAAATACCTGCCTCAATTTAGCCAGGGCGGCACTACGCTGCCTGACCGTGATTATTACCTGAAAAGTGATGCCCGCAGCGTTAAAATCCGTGATGCTTACCGCGACAACCTAACAAAGATGTTTGCCCTGATCGGCGAAGAACCGACGCAGGCATCCCAGGACGCCGACGTGATTATGCGTGTTGAAACCGCGCTGGCCAAAGCGCAGATGCCCCGAGTTGAGTTGCGGGATCCTTATAAAACATATAATAAACTGACTGTGGCTGACTTTAGTCGGCAGACACCCGGTATCAATTGGGCTGATCAGTTGACGAAGTATGGCGCAAAAGGGCAAGACACGGTACTCGTGCAAAACCCCCGGTTCTTTCGCTCGCTCGATAGTCTGGTAACCGCTACGCCGATTGAAGACTTACGAACATATGTGCGCTGGAATATTGTGAAAGGTTCGGCTCCTTACTTGAGTGATGCCTTTATAAAGCAAAATTTTGCATTTTCTCAGGTATTGACGGGTCAGAAAGAGCAGACACCTCGCTGGCAAAGGATCAGTTCGCTGATCGACGGTTCGCTGGGCGACCTACTAGGTCAGCTTTATGTCCAGAGTTACTTCAAACCCGAAGCCAAGCAACGAATGCTGGCGCTGGTCGACAACCTCGAAGTCTCTTATACAGACCATATTAAGAATCTGGACTGGATGAGTGAAGATACTAAAAAGCGGGCACTCATAAAATTGACCTCATTCAAACGGAAGATCGCTTATCCCGATAAATGGAAAAATTACGACGGCGTCATGATTGACCGTACTGACTATTATGGTAACGTAAAGTCGGCGAGCAAGTGGTCCTATAATTACATGATCAACCGGCTTGGCAAACCCGTTGACCGGACGGAGTGGGGCATGACACCACCAACCGTAAACGCTTACTACAACCCAGTCAACAACGAAATCGCTTTCCCAGCGGCTATTCTGCAATTCCCATTCTTCGATTTCGATGCTGACGATGCGATTAACTACGGAGGCATTGGCGCTGTGATCGGTCATGAAATGACGCACGGCTTCGACGACTCCGGTCGTCAGTACGATGCCGATGGCACCTTACGCGACTGGTGGACCAAGGCTGACGCGGATAACTTCAAAAAACGCGCTGATCAGGTAAAAGAGCAGTTCTTTGGTTTCAAAGTGCTGGATTCTATCAAAGTTAACGGTCAGTTGACGTTGGGTGAAAACCTGGCTGATTTGGGGGGCATGGCTATTGCGTATGATGCGTTCAAAAAAACAGCCCAGGGCAAGTCGAAAACCAAGATTGACGGGTTTACGCCCGACCAGCGTTTCTTTTTGTCATGGGCGCAGATTTGGCGAACAAACGTACTACCCGAAACGGAGGCTCAATTGATTATGACTGATCCGCATGCACCGGGCCTATATCGGTGCAATGGGCCCGTATCGAATATCAACGCCTGGTACCAGGCATTCAATGTCCAGCCTGGCGACAAGATGTATAAGAAGCCAGAAGACCGAATTAAGGTCTGGTAGAAGAAACTTCAAGGACTATAAAAGCCACGCTTAACTAACTTAGGCGTGGCTTTTGCGTTTGATAAATGAGCCTATACTTTGCTTAACTTTCGGGCAGTTTCTGTATAAACCGCTCTTATTATAATCATGAAAATAACCTATCTCTTTCTGGCTTTGACAGCTACCCTGCTTTCCTGTCAGACTAAGCCCAAGCAAGGCGCTGAAACGCCATCGACCTCTGGCACTCAGGTTCAGGAAGACAGCCTGCTGGCGCTATCAACACGGCCTGGTTCTGATGCACCCCGAACTGCTGCCGACCGCCTGATTCGGGCACTTTATTTTGAGCATAACAAGAAAGAGAATCCCTTTAGGGAGAAGAAAGATCGTACGCTGGTAGACCAATTTTTTGCTAAACCCATCGCCGATCTCATTTGGAAGGATGGATTGAAACCTGCGGGCAAAGTGAATCGCTCGAAAACAAATCTACTTTTCAATGCCCCCGACGAAGCCGTCAAAAAAACGTGGGTACTACCCGCGGCCATAGGTGGGTCAAGAGCAGTGGTATACGTAACGTTCCTGGAAAATAATAAACCGGAGGAAATCCGTTTGGAGTTGCAGCAGACAGCTGGACGATGGCGTATCACAGAAATGCTTTACCCACGCGGAAAACGATTGACAGAGTTACTAAAAGGCTAACTGCTGGCAAATGAATGAGCTAAGTAGCTGGATAAAGGATTTTAAGTCAGTCAGGACGAATTTGTCAACGCACTGATTTAGGTAATTCCTTATTTTTTTTAGGTCATCTGTTGACAACACCGTAAAATCGTGTAATTTTGCAACTCCAAACCGGAAACGGGGCGGGAAACGTTCTTTAACAGTGCTTTTTGGGGAGTTTCCAGAGTGGCCAAATGGATCAGACTGTAAATCTGCTGGCGTACGCCTTCGGAGGTTCGAATCCTCCACTCCCCACTAATTAATCCTTGCGGAAGTAGCTCAATTGGTAGAGCGATAGCCTTCCAAGCTATAGGTTGCGGGTTCGAGACCCGTCTTCCGCTCTATTGATTTGATTGCACACTGTTAAAAACAAGCCGTTATAGCTCAGCGGTAGAGCACTTCCTTGGTAAGGAAGAGGTCCGGGGTTCAAGTCCCCGTAACGGCTCAAGACTTCTTCATGAAGTCTTTTTTGACAGGGCGGCATCGGTCGTCCGACACCCGTGCGGTTTATAAGCCAAAACGGCGTCAGACCTTAAATGGTGTGATCTCGTGCGGCTTTATTGACGTTTAGCGAGTTCATCAAATAACAAAAACAGTTCACAATAGCGTTTTAAAAACATGGCAAAAGAGAATTTTGACCGCTCGAAACCGCACGTAAATATCGGTACGATTGGTCACGTTGACCACGGTAAAACGACGCTGACTGCTGCCATTACGAAAGTGCTGGCCGGAAAGGGTCTAGCCGCAATTCGGGACTTCTCCTCAATTGACAACGCTCCGGAAGAAAAAGAGCGCGGTATCACCATCAATACATCGCACGTTGAATACGCAACGGCAAATCGTCACTATGCACACGTTGATTGCCCAGGCCACGCTGACTATGTGAAAAACATGGTAACTGGAGCTGCGCAAATGGACGGTGCTATCCTTGTGGTAGCAGCAACGGACGGACCAATGCCCCAAACGCGTGAGCACATCCTGCTTGCTCGTCAGGTAGGTGTTCCTCAACTCGTTGTGTTCATGAATAAAGTGGACATGGTTGACGATCCAGAATTGCTCGAACTCGTTGAAATGGAAATTCGCGAACTGCTGAGCTTCTATAACTTCGACGGCGATAACATTCCTGTTATTCAAGGTTCGGCTCTTGGTGGTTTGAATGGCGATGCTCAGTGGGTGAAAACGATCGAAGAACTGATGGATAATGTGGATAGCTTTATCCCACTGCCTCCTCGTCAAACGGATCTTCCGTTCCTGATGCCAGTAGAAGATGTGTTCTCGATCACAGGTCGTGGTACAGTTGCTACGGGTCGTATCGAACGGGGTATCATCAACTCGGGCGAACAGGTTGAAATCCTCGGTATGGGTGCTGAAAACCTGAAATCAGTCGTAACGGGTGTTGAAATGTTCCGGAAAATTCTGGACCGTGGTGAAGCTGGCGATAACGTAGGTCTGCTGTTGCGCGGTATTGAAAAAACGGATATCCGTCGTGGAATGGTAATCTGCAAACCAGGTTCGGTAACTCCACACCTGAAGTTCAAAGCTGAGGTTTACGTCTTGTCGAAAGAAGAAGGTGGTCGTCACACTCCGTTCTTTAATAAGTACCGTCCGCAGTTTTATTTCCGCACCACCGATGTAACGGGCGAAATTACGTTGCCTGCTAACGTTGAAATGGTTATGCCAGGTGATAATATCACGATTGAAGTTAGTCTGATCAACAAAATCGCTATGGAAAAAGGTCTTCGTTTCGCTATTCGCGAAGGTGGTCGTACCGTAGGGGCTGGTCAGGTGACAGAAATCCTTGACTAAGGTAAATATCTCAGAACAAGTGCATTTCTTCGCGGGAATGCACTTGTTTTTTAAGATTATTTTGTACTTTTGCAGTCCGTTTCGGAAGTACGCGATTCGGAATTGTTTTCCAGTAATGTCAAACGGGTGTAGTTCAAGGGTAGAATAGCGGTCTCCAAAACCGTTGATGGGAGTTCGAATCTCTCCACCCGTGCCAATCCTCAATTCAAATGGACAAGTTTACTTCATTTCTGAAAGCCTCTTGGGAGGAAGTTCAGCACAATGTGACTTGGCCTAAATTCAGCGATTTGCAATCCAGTTCAACCCTGGTGCTTGTAGCGTCGCTGATTTTTGCGCTATTGGTCGGCTTAATTGATTTAGTATTTGAGAATGGTCTGAACGCATTTTATCAGTCATTCTAAATCGAAATGTCATTGATTGTCAATGGATAAACATTCATTGTCATTCATTGCTTTTACAATGATGACAAATGACAATGAATGACCCTATAATGACTATAAATGGCTAATACAATGAGCGGCATACAGTGGTACGTCATTCGGGCGGTGTCGGGTCAGGAGAAGAAAATCAAATCTTATCTCGATAACGAAATTATCCGGCAAAAGTTGGACGAAGTAATTCCGCAGGTTCTTATTCCAGCGGAGAAGGTGTACGAAATGCGCAACGGCAAAAAGCGTGTTCGGGAGAAGTCATTCTTTCCTGGCTACATCTTGATTTCGGCCGATTTAGGTAATAACCGTGCGCTCGATATGATTTTAAATATGCCAGGTGTATTAGGTTTCCTGGGTAATTCGCAGGTTGGAACTACGTCTAAAGTGCCTGTTCCCCTACGTCAGGCTGAAGTAAACCGCATCCTGGGTAAGGTAGAGGAAGAAGCTCAGGAAGTAACGACCTCCACAATTGCTTACATCAGGGGTGAATCGGTTAAAGTGGTTGATGGCCCGTTTGGAGGGTTTATTGGCACTGTAGAAGAAGTATTTGATGACCGAAAGAAATTGAACGTCGTCGTGAAAATATTTGGCCGGAATACTCCGGTAGAACTCAGTTACGCACAAGTAGAAAAGGAAAATTGATTTAAACGTCAGTTTCCGTGGTCCGGCGTTCTATGCTTCCCTCAGAGAACAAACGATCAAAACAAGTTGATTTACTACGAAGAAACACGGATCGGTTATGTGACTAACCCCCCTGCAACGTAACTAGTAAGTCGTAACTCAATTACCACAATGGCAAAAGAAGTAGGTGGCTACGTAAAGCTGCAAGTCAAAGGCGGGCAAGCCAACCCCTCACCTCCGATTGGTCCGGCGCTGGGTTCCAAGGGTTTAAATATCATGGAATTCTGCAAGCAATTCAACGGCCGGACGCAGGATAAAGTGGGTACAGTGTTGCCGGTTTTGATTACGTACTATAAGGACAAATCCTTTGATTTCGTTATTAAAACCCCGCCGGCTCCAATTCTGCTGTTGGAAGCAGCTAAGGTGAAAAGTGGCTCTGCTCAACCAAACCGCAACAAAGTTGGCTCGGTATCGTGGGATCAAATTCGGACAATCGCGGAAACGAAGATGCCCGATTTGAATGCCTTTACGGTGGAATCGGCAATGAAGCAGGTAGCCGGTACGGCTCGCAGCATGGGAATCACGGTGACGGGCACTGCGCCCTTCGAGAACTAATAGACTTGCCGAAGCAAACACAGACATGGCTAAGTTAACGAAAAAACAAAAGGAAGCTCAATCGAAGTACGATGCTGCTAAAGAATACTCGCTGCAACAAGCGGCTGAGATTCTGAAGGAGATTTCGTATACGAAATTTGACGCTTCCGTGGATATTGACGTTCGGTTAGGCGTTGATCCGCGTAAAGCCGACCAGATGGTTCGTGGCGTCGCTACGCTGCCGCATGGTACGGGTAAAACGGTTCGCGTTCTGGTGCTCTGCACCCCGGACAAGGAGAACGAAGCGAAAGAGGCTGGTGCTGATTTCGTCGGTCTGGACGATTATATCCAGAAGATTGAACAAGGCTGGACGGATGTCGACGTGATTATCACGATGCCAAACGTAATGGCTAAAGTTGGTCGGTTGGGTAAAGTGCTGGGTCCGCGGGGTTTGATGCCAAATCCAAAGTCGGGTACAGTAACACCCGACGTTGCGAAAGCTGTTCGCGAAGTGAAAGCCGGTAAAATTGACTTTAAGGTCGATAAAACCGGTATCATCCATACCAGTATTGGTAAGGTATCGTTTACGCCGGAAAAACTGGTGGAAAACGCGCAGGAAATCGTGGCCACCTTAATGCGTCTGAAGCCTTCATCGGCCAAAGGTACGTATGTGAAAACGATTAGCCTGTCGAGCACAATGAGTCCGGGAGTAACGATTGATAAAGGCACAGTAGCCGGAATTTAAGCCATGAAGCGCGAGGACAAAGGAGCAATTATTGAGGAATTGACTGGAAAGTTTCAGTCCACTCCCTTCTTTTACATCACGGAAGCCAATGGCATGACGGTTGCTGAAACCAACAACCTCCGTCGGATGTGTTTTGACCGGGGTATCGAGTACAAAGTGGTGAAGAATACCTTCATCAAAAAAGCGCTCGAAACCCTCGATACGGATTATACCCCGTTCAACGATACGGCGCTGCATGGTCAGTCGGCGGTGATGTTTCACCCCGAAAATGGCAAAGCACCGGCGCAGCTTATCAAGGAGTTCCGTAAAACGAGCGATAAACTGCAATTAAAGGCTGCGTCCATTGACCATAGTCTGTTTATTGGTGCTGATCAACTTGATACGCTCATCGCTTTGAAGAGCAAGCAGGAGTTGATTGGCGAAATTATCGGTCTGTTGCAATCACCTGCAAAAAACGTCATCTCGGCGTTGCAAAGCGGGGGCAACAAACTGGCTGGTATCCTCAAAACGCTATCGGAGCGCGAGGAAGCTGGAGAAGCAGCTTAGCTGTAACGCGGGCATCTTGTTCGCATTTTCCGAAACTAACGATGGGCAAGATGTCCACGTTATAAAAACAAATTGTATCACAATCAAATTAAGAAAATACTACAATGGCAGATTTGAAAGCGTTCGCGGAGCAGCTTGTAAGCCTGACAGTTAAAGAAGTTAACGAGCTAGCTACCATCCTGAAGGATGAGTATGGTATCGAGCCAGCAGCAGCTGCTCCCGTAATGGTAGCGGGTGGTGGTGCAGGTGCTGATGCTCCGGCTGCTGTCGCTGAGAAAACGTCGTTCGACGTTGTTCTGAAGTCGGCTGGTGCTGCTAAATTAGCTGTCGTGAAACTGGTAAAAGACCTGACGGGTCTGGGTCTAAAGGAAGCCAAAGAATTGGTTGATAATGCACCCCGCCCAGTAAAAGAAGGCGTTGCTAAAGACGAAGCTGAATCACTGCGTAAGCAACTGGAAGAAGCTGGTGCTGAAGTAGAAGTCAAATAAGTAGCTCGCTCTCTCGAATATCACTCCAGACAGGGGAGGCCAGACCAACGTCTGGTCTTTTCCTGTTTGGAGCTATTTTTGTCTTAAGCGCTTGCAAAAGACAAACTTATTTTTATTGCCTTATGTTGTCTATTTACGCCCCTTGGGTTGGGTGACGCCCGGGGTCTGAATAGCCGCTTAGCCCGAGTGCTATAGAAAATATCTGCAACGCACTCATTAAGAATCGGTTACGCAACTAAACGAAGCACAATCTTGGCGACAAACGCGAAAATCAGTACGCGCAAAAATTTTGCGACGATTCAGCCAGTGATTGGATATCCAGACTTCTTGGATATTCAGGTAAAATCCTTCAAAGATTTTTTCCAGCTTGATACTCCTTCGAACCAGCGGTCTGAAGAAGGGCTGTTCAAGGTTTTTCAGGAAAATTTCCCCATTTCAGATTCCCGCGAAAACTTCAAGCTCGAATTTATTGATTACTCCGTCGATCCGCCGAAGTACTCAGTCGATGAGTCAATTGATCGGGGCCTGACTTATTCAGTACCTCTGAAAGCCAAACTGCGTCTGTCTAACAATGATCCAGATAATGAGGACTTTGAAACGATCGAGCAGGAAGTGTTTCTGGGGAATATTCCTTACATGACTGAGAAAGGTTCGTTCGTCATCAACGGTGCCGAACGGGTTATTGTTTCTCAGTTGCACCGTTCGCCGGGTGTGTTCTTCTCCATGAGTAAGCACACGAACGGCACCAAACTTTATTCAGCCCGGATTATCCCCTTTAAAGGTTCCTGGATTGAGTTTTCAACGGACGTTAACAATGTCATGTACGCCTACATTGACCGGAAGAAGAAATTTCCGGTGACGACATTGCTACGGGCCATTGGTTTCGGTTCGGATAAAGACATTCTAGACTTGTTTGGTTTGTCGGAAGAAGTACCGGCAACGCCTGCTAACCTGAAAAAGGCTATTGGTCGTCGGTTAGCGGCTCGGGTACTGCGCACGTGGACGGAAGACTTTGTGGATGAGGATACGGGCGAAGTCGTGTCTATCAGCCGGAACGAGGTGCTCCTGGAGCGTGACTCGGCCATCTCGGCAGATGACATTGATGTAATTACGGAATCGGGTCAAAAGTCGGTCATCCTGCATAAGGAAGACATGAACATGGCCGATTACAATATTATTTACAATACGCTGCAAAAAGATAGCTCAAACTCTGAGAAAGAGGCTGTTGAGCAAATCTATCGGCAGCTTCGGAATGCGGATGCTCCTGATGAACAAACGGCTCGTGAAATTATCCAAAGCCTGTTCTTTTCGGACAAACGCTATGACCTCGGTGATGTAGGCCGTTACCGGATCAATAAAAAATTGGGTCTCGACATTTCGTCAGACATGAAAGTGCTGACCACGGAAGACATTGTGTCGATCGTGAAGTACCTGATTGGCCTGATCAACTCGAAGGCCGTCGTCGATGATATTGACCACCTGAGTAACCGTCGTGTACGGACAGTAGGTGAACAATTATATGCCCAGTTCGGTGTCGGGCTAGCCCGGATGGCGCGGACGATTAAAGAACGGATGAACGTTCGGGACAACGAGGATTTCAAACCCGTTGATCTGATTAACGCCCGTACATTATCGTCGGTGATCAACTCGTTCTTCGGTACCAACCAGTTATCGCAGTTTATGGACCAAACCAACCCGCTGGCCGAGGTGACGCACAAGCGTCGGATGTCGGCGCTGGGACCGGGTGGTCTATCCCGCGAACGGGCTGGTTTTGAGGTTCGTGACGTACACTATACGCACTATGGTCGTTTGTGTACCATCGAAACGCCGGAAGGTCCGAATATTGGTCTGATTTCGTCGCTCTGCGTCTATGCTAAAATCAATAGCATGGGCTTCATTGAAACCCCGTACCGGATTATTGAAAATGGTAAGGTATCGATGGATAAGCCAGTGATGTATCTAACGGCTGAAGAAGAAGATACGCACTATATTGCTCAGGCCAATGCGGACATCGATAAGAAAGGAAACTTCCAGGTTGATCGCCTGAAAGCTCGTTTTGAAGGTGACTTCCCGATTGCTGAGCCCGCCAACGTAACATTTATGGACGTTGCTGCTAACCAGATTGTATCGGTGGCCGCTTCCATGATTCCGTTCCTCGAACACGACGATGCTAACCGGGCTCTGATGGGTTCGAACATGCAACGTCAGGCAGTACCGCTACTCCGTCCTGAAGCACCAATTGTCGGTACAGGTCTGGAAGGCCGCGTCGCTGTTGATTCGCGGACGTTGGTAATTGCCGAAGCCGATGGGGTGATCGAGTTCGTTGATTCCAGCAAGATTGTTGTTCGTTACAATCTCGATGAGGATCAAATGTCCGTTACATTCGATGAAGATCGGAAAACGTACAAGCTCATTAAATTCCGCCGGACGAACCAGGATACCTGCATCAACCTTAAACCGACAGTGCTGAAAGGCCAGAAAGTGAAGAAGGGTGATGTGCTGTGCGAAGGTTATGCTACGCAGGCTGGCGAGTTGGCCTTAGGTCGCAACATGAAAGTAGCTTTCATGCCGTGGCAGGGGTATAACTTCGAGGATGCTATCGTGATTTCGGAACGTGTTGTCCGTGAGGACATTTTCACTTCGATCCACATTGAAGAATTTGAACTGGAAGTACGCGATACGAAACGGGGCGAAGAGGAATTAACCTCTGAAATTCCAAACGTGAGCGAAGAAACGGTTCGTAACCTCGATGAAAATGGTATCGTACGAGTTGGAACGGAAGTGAAGGAAGGCGATATCCTGATTGGTAAGATCACACCAAAAGGAGAAAGTGACCCAACACCCGAAGAAAAACTTCTTCGCGCCATCTTCGGTGATAAAGCGGGTGATGTTAAGGATGCTTCGAAAAAAGCACCACCGTCCCTGAAAGGTGTCGTGATCGATACGAAGTTGTTTGCGCGCCCGGCCAAAGAAGATCGGGGTAAGCACAAAGACGAAGTGAAAAGCCTGATGAAGAAGTACGGTCGTGAACTGAACGACTTCCGGGCTCGCATGATTGATAAGGTGGTGACCTTGCTCGATGGTAAAACCAGCGCCGGTGTCAAGCATAAGTTCGGTGATGAAGTTGTTAGCAAAGGCGTGAAGTTCAGCCGTAAGAATATTACGGATAACCTCTTCCCGGATAAGAACGCTTATCGTGACGAAAGCGGTTACGCAGTTCCCGAAGAAGCCAACTTGCTTGTTGACCTTAATCTGGACGGCTGGACGGACGACGAAAAGCTGAACGAAATGATTGTTACGTTAGTCAAAAACTACAACAATCGTCGGAGTGAAATCACGGGTCGGTTCAAACGCGAACGGTTTACACTCGAAGTGGGTGACGAATTACCTGCTGGTATCGTGAAACTGGCTAAAGTCTATATCGCCAAGAAGCGTAAGCTGAAAGTAGGGGATAAGATGGCTGGTCGTCATGGTAACAAAGGGGTTGTTGCCCGGATCGTGCGCGATGAAGACATGCC
>JADMIO010976175.1_pt1 | contig 25037 bp, 21 predicted proteins | sample 8958161 | NCBI WGS metagenome assembly JADMIO01 (sample SAMN16585339, study PRJNA669376) | soil metagenome | isolation source: Crop rotation soil | place: USA: Cullars Rotation, Alabama | collected 2011
AAGTCCCCCCGCCTAAGAAGGAGAACCTGATGGAAAGGCTCGGCCGCAGGAAGTTTCTCAAGGTCGGCGGACTCGGCGCGGCGGCACTCGCGGCCGGCGCCGCAGCAAAGGCTGAAGTTGCGCCCGATGGAGCCGCCCCCGAACAAGCGGGACAGGCGCCTCCCGCACCGGCGCAAGCGGCGCAGGTGCCATGCACGCCGGCGCCGAAGCCGCCGTCACGGTTCAATCGGAATTTCGATCCGGTGCCGGCGTCCGAGCCATCAATGAACTTCGCCGCGTTCACGGACACGCATGTCGGACAGCAGATGCGTTCCCCGACTTGGGACTATGCGCAGTACCTCGACAAGCTGGCCGACGACATCATGGAACGCACGCTTCCGTGCGACTTCGTGGTCCATCTAGGCGACGGCGCGTTCAACAGCACGGCCTTCGTGAATGGCGTCGGGCTTCCCGACAATCTGAAAGGCAATGACAAGAACCACCTCAAGGGTTTCCTGATCAGCCGCTTGAATCTGCCGTTGCACTACGTCGGCGGAAACATCGACCTCACCGACTACAGCCATATCCTCCCGAGTGTTTCGGGGCACGACAACGATCCGTTCGTGTTGATGAAGACCTACATCAACGAAACTGAGCTCAATAACTATCCCTACGCGTTCATGCGTAGCGGCATTCTGTTTCTCGCGATACCCGAGACCGATGCTGAGCCATGGACGCGGCCGGCGACGTGCGAGTGGCTCGAGTTCATGACCACGCACTATCACACTGCCACGACCATCATCCTTTCGCATCAGGCCATCGAGGACACGACGCCGGCCGATGGCGCGCAGGACTCCTATCGCGGTCAGCAGGATCAGGCCTGGTGGGCGGGCCTGTTTCAGCGCAATCCGCAGATCAAGATGTTCCTCCACGGCCACAATCACATGGCCGGCTGGTATCAGGGCAGCGAGAGCAGCGGGTTCAGCCGGCCAGTACAGAAGTTCGGGCACGAGATGGTGTTTACATCTCCGTTTCCGGGGATGAGCTGGATCACCGACTACAACCTCGTGGACGCCACCGTGATCTTCACGATCTCTCCCAGGTTCATCACGGCGAAAGCCTGGAAGCAGGATGGAACTCGAGGCAAGTGGTGCGCCGGCTTCGACCAGACCTGGTGTGTGCAGACCACGTTCGACCCGAAGGCCGAGGATTGGTATAGCTTCCCGTTTCTCATTCAGGACGGCGAAACGCAGCAGACGGACATGAAAGTGCTGTCGGCGAATACCACGCTGCAACTGGTAGGAACCGGCCCGGTTGAGCTTTTCTACGATACGAAATTCGAGACCAAGGGCATCCACACGAACGAGAACATTCTCGGGTTCGACGACGATCTGACGACCAAGGTCACGGCGAATACGCCAGGCATGACCGTGAAAGGGCCCCACACGATCACGTTCCCGCCGAAACACGAATGGGATCGCTACTGTCATGACGGTCACGGTGGTCCGCCGTATCGCATGTTCGCAGTGGGCACAACGCCAGCCGCCGCGCCTGGCGGCTCCTACACCGTGACGATGAAGGCGAAGTCGAAATCGGGAAAGGGACGCTTCAAGCTGACGATGAGCTGCAGTGACTGGGGAACCAAGTCCCAGTACAGCACGCTCGCCGGAAGCTCACGCGAAGTGATTTCTCATACGTTCGGAACGAGTGAAGAAACCGTCACCGGAACGTACACGGCGCCCAATGATGAGATGGCGTGGTTCATCCAGGGCACGTTGGAGTTCATCGACGAGACGGACGTCGACGTGTCCTTCTTCAGCATCAAGCGGACACAGACCAGCGACGCGACGGAGAATTTCCAGGTCGCGCTGAACGGAAAACAGTACGCGGGAGGAACCCTTGCGCGATTCAGCACCAAGGAGTTCAAGGTTAGTCCCGTGGATCTGGCGGATCAGGCGGGAATCATCCGGCTCAAGGCCTCAATCAAGGGCAACCACTATGGAATGGCCCAGCTGATCTACCGCGGGCCGACGCTGATGGGCAGGAATGCGCGGTACAAAGTGAATGCCGTCGAAGGCAGCACGTTCGACATCACGCTGACCTCCAGGCTGTCGGGCTTTGAAGAGACCTTCAAGATGTTTCCGTTCAGCACCAAGTACGGCGGCATTGAGGTTGGGGCGACTGATGGCGCCGGTGAGCATCACGTGAGCACGAACAAGAATCAGTGGATCACGAGTGACCTCGGCACGAGCTTGAAGAGACTCCGAATCACATATCCAAAGTAGGTCTACGCAGACAGAACCTCCGGCGCCCCGGGATTGTCACGGACCTGCTGCTCGAGGATGTACTTCGGGCAGACGTAGTTCTGCATGAACGTCAGCAGCGAAGCCGCCACACCGCGCAGCGCGTTCTCCGTCTTCGGATCTGTGCAGCGTCCTGTCTCAGCATCGAACGCCGATTGGACGCCGGCGAGCGAGATGCCGCCGGGCACCACGAGCGCACCCACGTGTGACATCACGCTTCGAAGGTGCTCAATCGACTTGATTGCGCCAATTCGACCCGAGGCCACGCCGATCAGCGCCACCGGCTTCTCGGCGACGGCAGACGGGAACCCTAGGTTCTCAATAATGAGCTTCGTCATGGCGCAGAAGGTGCCGTGGTACTCCGGAGTGGCCAGCACGATGCCGTGCGCGGCGCGAACGGCTGCCTGCAACTGGCGCGTGTCCTCAGTGGCGGCGAGCCCAGGAAACCCCAGCGTCAAATCGCGGGCGTCGATGACTTTCACGGCATGACCGCGCGATCGAAGTTCTTCCACCGTCACGGCCAGCGCGTGGTGTGTGATGTTGGCGGGGCGGCTGGTTCCGCTGATGGCGACGATGTTCAGGCTCATGGACGAAGGCTAACGCAGATGCGCGCGATGCTGATCGTCGGATTGACCGCCGCGCACCTCTTCGAAGGCTGAGTACGAATACGTGAACTTTCCCTCGGTGCGTCTGGCGGGGTTCGTCCGCGACGGTCGCATCGTGAACGTCCCCAGGACAGGCATGCGCAGCGTGCCACTGGCGACCGGGACATCACCGAAGTCCAGCCGGACGGTCCCGCGCGACTCGCTGTAGTCCACGTACTCGAGCTCGAGTCTTCTCGCGAGATACGTCGTCGAGTCGAGCCAGATCGTGCCGAGAACATCGAGGAAGTTTCGGCGCAGTGTCAGTGGCCGGAAACGCAGACCCACCTCACCCGGGCCATGTTCGGGCGCCGAGACGAGACAGTGCGTCTTCAGAAAGTCCTCGTGCAGGACGTCCAGCTCGTTTGGCACGTAGAACCCGTCGCGCCCTTCTGTACTGGGACCGTAGTAGCCGCGGGAGAGCCGCTGCTCTCGATTGCGCGTGGCGTTCTTGACTGCCGACTTCGGGTCGCTCACGTAGGAGCGATCGCCTGTGCCTGGCGCGGTGGGGCCGTCGTTTTTCAGCTCGTACGACTCCTCATGTGTCGACACGTGGTAGCGAAATCGCGCCATGAGTGCGGTGCGGACCGACGCTCCATCCCGTGCCTGTTGCCAGAGCGTCTGCAGTTGCGGATGTTCCTTGAAGTCCTTTGCCGGTACGCAGACGTCGCCTTTGACGGTGACACTGACGGGCGGCAGCGTCAGTGGCTGCGAAGTGACCCGCAAATCGAGCTGTGCCGTCTTGCCGGCCACGACCTGCACCGGCTCTGACAGGAATGGTGGAAAACCGATGCGCACGAGTTGCACGCGATAACGTCCGGGTGGGACGCCATCGAACCGGTATCGCCCGTCTGCGTTCGTAATCTCTTGCAGCGGATTGTCTGACGGCAGCGAAGCAGACTCGACTCGGACGAGCTGCACCAGCGCAAACTGCACCGGCGCGCCGCCCTGTGCGACACGGGCATAGCCTTCGACGACGGCCTGTTGGGCAATCGTGGCGGGGGTCGCGGTACTGCCGACTGTCAGCACGGCTGCGAGCAGCACGATCGGGCGGCAGCGGTTCATGTGGCGGTCCCGATTAGGATAGCGGAATGCCACTGTTCAGACGCGTCCTGGCTCCCGCGCTTCTCGCTCTTGCCGTTCAAGCCATCGCCAGCGATCGCGCCACCCTGCTGCGCGAAGCAACGGATCTGTACAGGCAGGCGGTGGAGAAGGACCACATACGCGGCGCAGTGCTGTACGTCGCCCAGCGTGGGCAGGTGGTGCTGCACGAGGCGGTCGGGTATCGCCATTTCGAATCACGCGCGCAGATGCAGAAGGACACCCTCTTCAGGATGGCCTCGAACACCAAACCGGTGGTGGCGACAGCCGTGATGATGCTGCAGGAGGACGGGAAGCTCTCGATCGACGATCCAGTCGCGAAACACCTTCCAGCGTTCGAGAACAAGAAGTCGCGCGGGATCACGGTTGCCCAACTGCTCTCACACACATCCGGCCTGCGTATCGACGAAGTGTTCTATCCATTCAAGGCCGGCGAACAGGTCTCGCTGCAGGCTGCTGTCGCAAAGTTCGGTGCGACAGGTCCCAGGGAGAAGCCTGGCGAGTACTCGTACAGCAACGCCGGTTACAACACGCTGGGTGCGGTCATCGAGGTTGTGTCCGGGATGCCGCTCGAGGAGTTTTTCCGGCGCCGCATCTACGGACCGCTCGGCATGTCCGACACGCTGAATCACGCCGACGCGGACAAGCTCGATCGAATGGCGACGGTCTACCGCGGGACCAGGCGCGGAGAGGCGGTGGTGTTCACGAAGGGGTGGACGCCGGGCGACCCGCCTGACTATCCGGTGATTCGCGGGTCTGGCGGCATGGTTTCAACGGCACTCGACTATGCGAAGTTCCTCGAGATGTTCAGGAACGGCGGCATCTATCACGGCACGCGGCTGCTGAAAGAGGAGAGCGTCAAGGCGATGCTTGTGCCTCGCGCAAGAACGGGCCCGAGCGCCTCGTATGGCTTGGGCTGGATGCTGTTTCCCGACGGCAGCTATTACCACACGGGATCGGATGGCACGTACGCCTGGGTTGATCCGCGCCGCGACGCCATCGGGATGGTTTTCACGCAGAGCCCAGGCGGGATCGATCCGCGCAACGAGTTCCGCGCGAAGATCTCCCAGGCACTCGCGGCTGCACGCTAGCGTCTCGGCTTCACCCACCACAGCGTCTGCGGCAGGATGCCGTCCCAGCGCGGTCTTTCGGGATCATCCGCCGCGAGCCAGAGCGCACCGAATGACAGCTTCGACACGTTCACGATCTTGTCGATGTCGAGTTTGCCCACCTCATCGGTCGGGCGGTGATATTCAGCATGCTCTCCATTGAAGAACTGCATGATCGGGATCCCGCGCTCGAGATACGGGCCGGCGTCGGTGCGCGGATAGTAGAACTGGCTGGAGACATCCTCGTAGACGCGATCCGTCTTGATGAAAGGAAATTCGCGGAGCGCCTGCTGCAACGCCGCTTCCGCACGCGTGCTCAGTAACTTGGGTCCGGTGACATAGATCGTGTCGGCCGCAGACAGATTCAGGTTTGCCGGCGTATCCGCGGTGCGGCTGCGGCCGATCATGTCGTTGCTCACGTGCAGCACGAGCTTCTCCGACCACGGTCCGTAGGCAATCGCGCGCGTGCCCCAGAGTCCCACCTCTTCACCGGAATCCCAGATGAGCAGGATCGAACGTTTGGGCCGTGGCGCCGCCACCAGCGCGCGCACAATCGCCATGTTGCCCGCGCTGCCGCTGGCGTTGTCGTCGGCCGCGTTGTACTGGTCGGGCAGATTGTTACCCGGCACGCTGGCTGCCTGCGGGACGGCGCCGTCCAGATGCGCCGCCAGCGAGATCCACTCATCTTTGAGACGCGGGTCGGAGCCTTCCAGCATGCCGACCACGTTGTAGGGCCGCGCCTCGATGGTCGTCGCGGCAAAGTCGATGCGGACGCGCTTGTCCTTTCCCAGATCGAGCGAAGGCGGATAGGTCTTCATGGCATCAGCGTTCAGCACCGCATCGGCAGCCAGCTTCGTGCCCGCGAGCAGCCGGCGCAACGCAGCGACCGACAGAATGACGCGCGGCACCTGGAATTGCGCGTACGCCACACCGACGGAGGGATTGAGATCCTGCCCGGTCACCGCCCGCGGGCTCCAGTTGGCGAGCGTCGCTTCCGTCGGAACGATGAGGATGCCAAGCGCGCCGCCGTGCCGCGCCACTTCGTTGATCGTGAGGTAGTCGGCGCCCACGACGCCGGTCTGCCGATCGTTGACGCTAACGCCCCGAACCTGTCCGCCGATCGGCGCGTTGACCAGCAGCCACTTCCCACGGATGTCGAATCCCGCATATGGGTCAACACCCTGCTTCAGCAGCCGGACGCCGTTGCCCACATAGATCACATTCGCTTCACGCACGCCGGGCTGGAGAAAGTTGTTGATGATGAAGTCGTCGCCAAACTTGAGCGGCTCGCTTCCAATCGCGCCCACCACGTTTGTCGTGTCGAGCGTGGCGCGCGTGACCGTGTAGTGCTGAAAGTAGGTGCCGTTGTCGCCCATCGGCTTGATGCCGAGGTCGCGCAGATGCTTCGCGACGTACGCCGCGGCGCTGTCGTATCCCGGCGACGGCGAATCGGGGAACGGCGTCCGCCGTCCCATGTTCGCATCGGATGCCAGATCGCTGACATCACGCAGGACGTCATCCGCGCGGATGCGTTCGACGGCCGCCTTGACCTGGCTCAGGCGATCCGTCGTCTGAACCGCGGTGAGCGCCGACGCACCACTCAACGCGCCGAGCAGCGCACCTGCAACGAAGAGGCGAGACGAAGCGCTCATGGCCATGGCGCCACATGTATACCGCATCAGCGCCAGTTGAGCGCCGGCGCGACGTGCTTGAGGATGCTTTCAATGACGTGCGCGTTATAGTCCACGCCCAACGTATTCGGGACCGTAACCAGTAGCGTGTCGGCGGCGGCGATTGCCTCATCTGCAGCCAACGCCTTGACCAGCGCATCGGGTTCGGCCGCGTACGATCGGCCGAAGATCGCACGCGTGTTGGCATCGATGAAGCCCACGTAATCCTGATCCCGTGCGTCCTGTCCGAAGTAGGCCCGATCGCGGTCGTTCATGAGCGGGAAGATGCTGCGGCTGACCGACACGCGCGGCGTACCTGCATGTCCGGCCTCCGTCCAAGCCGCGCGGTACGCCTCGATCTGCTTGCGTTGTTGAACATGCAGCGGCTCTCCGCCCTCATCGTTCTTGAGCGTCGAGCTCTGCAAGTGCATGCCGAGCGTTGCGGCCCAACGGGCAGTGGCGTTCGAGCTGGAGCCCCACCAGATGCGATCGCGCAGGCCGGTCGAATGGGGCTCGATGCGGAGCAGGCCGGGCGGATTGGGAAACATCGGCCGCGGGTTGGGCGGGGCGAAGCCCTGGCCCTTGAGCAACTCGAGGAATTTCTCAGCGTGACGACGGGCCATGTCGGCGTCTGTTTTGCCCTGGTCCGGGGTGTAGCCGAAATATCGCCAGCCATCGATCACCTGCTCTGGTGAGCCGCGGCTGATTCCCAGCTGGAGCCGGCCGCCCGCAATCAGGTCCGCCGCGCCCGCGTCCTCCGCCATGTAGAAAGGATTCTCATAGCGCATGTCGATCACGGCCGTGCCGATCTCGATGCGGCGCGTCCGCGCGCCGACGGCTGCGAGCAGAGGAAACGGCGAGCCAAGCTGTTGCGCGAAATGGTGAACGCGGAAGAACGCACCGTCGGCGCCGAGCTCCTCAGCGGCGACGGCGAGCTCGATGGACTGGAGGAGGGCGTCGCCTGCCGAGCGCACCTCCGAGCCATACGAGTCGGTCCAGTGGCCAAAGGACAGGAACCCGATCTTCTTCACTGGATTCAGCATAGTCGGGATCACGGGGCGCTCCGAAGCGCGGCGCGCCTCAATCGTGACGCCGTCACGAAATATGCCGTGTGCAAGAAAGGCGTATACTCATACTGTCAGCATCTGCTGACGCCCGCCAGCGTTCCAGCCAGCATCCTGCGTCGCGTGGATGCACGCCGACCGGCAGCATCCGCCGGACTCTTTGCGCCCCACCAATCCCGATGGCGCGTGACGGTTCCGAACCGAAGGGACGCACGTGACTCTGCCTCCATTGATGGGGAAGTTCGAATTCGCCCGCCTCTCGTCGCTACGAGCGGCTCAGCTGATGCGGGGCTGTACCCCGCGCGTACCGGAACGTCACAAACGGACGTCAACCGCGCGGGACGAAATCGCGGCGGGCAAAGTGTGCGCATTGCCGCGTGAGCCGATCCGCAGAGAGGCTGCGTAGTGCTCGGACCAGCATCCGATCCGCGTTGCCCCGCGTGTCACTCTCTGCACGTGGTGACGCCTCCCAAACCCTCGGCGCTCTCGTACTGGCGCTGTAAGGATTGTGGTGAGATCTGGCACCCTGCGCGCGTCAGCGAACGCTATCGCTATGGGGCCGCCGCAGGTACTTTGCGGCGCACGCAGGGCTAAGGATTTAAGCCATGGCTTTCAGTGTCGATACCCGCCCGTCGCAGATGACCGAGATGCTTGCCGATCTCTATTTCCTGATTGCCGCTCTCGATCGCCGGGTCCCGCGTCTCGAGCGGGCCGGCGAGGCCCAGATCGCGCATGAGGCCGCTGAGTTGCGCGAGCGCGCGGTGAGCCTGATCAAGCAAATCGAGGGCAAGACACCAAAGGACTGACTGATCGCGGACATGCGCGCCGGCGGCGGCAGACTGCGCGCTCCAGCAGGGATCCGACGATTGCTGGCAACCGATATGATTGCCGGCAGGTGATCGAGCCGTCCAAGCGTCTCGTGCCGTCGACCTCGCCCGAGGATCATCCGATACATCACGCCGCCGAAGCCGGTGACCTGGAACGTGTGCGTACCTTCCTCGACGAGCAGCCGTCGCTCGTCCACGATATCAACCGCGGCGGCGGCCACCCGCTGCATCGCGCGGTCATCGGCGGCTCGGCCAACGTGGTGACGCTCCTGCTCGATCGCGGCGCTGACATTCACGCGATTCACGGCGCCGGCGCAGGGTCGCTGGCGGGTTACGCGCCGCAGGATAAGCAGCCTATCGATCTGGCGATCTGGGGCGCTCCGCGGCAGGCGCCCGTGTGCGAGTGGTCCTTGTACAACGAGCCGCTGGCCCGCCTCCTCATCTCACGCGGCGCCAACTACGATTTGACGATCGCCTCGGCATTGAACGACCTCGCGGCGCTGCGATCGATGCTCGATGCCGACCCCGCCCGCATCGCCGAGCAACGTCCCGACGATCGCCGGCCGCTCCATGCCGCTGCCGGCCTGGGCCGTCTCGACATCGTTCGCCTGCTGCTGGAGCGCGGCGCCGACCCAACATGGCCCGATGCCGACGACTCCGAACGCGGGGCGGCCCTGCACGCCGCCGCCCGGCGCGGCGATCGAGGGATGGTTGAGTTACTACTGGAACACGGTGCTGATCCGAACGGCTTCGTCAACGCGAGCGGCAACGCGGTGTGTGCAGCGAAGACGCCGGAGATCCGCAGACTGCTCGAGGCGCATGGCGGCTTCCTCGATCCGTACGATCTGGTCTGGAAGGGCGAAGACGACGAAGTCATGCGGATCGTGATCGAACGGCCCGAGGCGGCGCTTGCGGGCTGCGGCGGTGTGTTCACGGCCGTGGTCACCTGCGGCCGGAGGGCATTGATGAACCGCTTGCTCGATGCTGGTTTCAAGGTCCATCCACAGGCGGGCGGCTGCCACTCTTATCTGCTCGAGCGGCCCGACATGCTGCGCGAGTTGTTGACCCGGGGCGGACTCGATCCGAACTACCCGACGGATGAGGGTGTGACCTTGCTCCACGAGTTGTGCCATAAGGACATTCGCGGGCGGACGATGGACCATCGGACGGAGTGTGCAGCGATCCTGCTGGAGTTCGGTGCGGATCTGTCACCGAAGGACAAGCACGGGGCAACGCCCCTCACGTGGGCGACGAAGCACGCGCTCACCGACATCGCGGGTTTTCTGAAGACCCGCGGCGCGACCTGACCACGCAACGGTGACCGTGGCTGTCGCCGGCTATAAGTTCAGGCGCCTGAGGAAGGTTGCGTAGCGCGGATCGCTACGAAGCGTGTCCATCTGTGGGTCGACCTTGAGGTAGCCCATCCACTCTGCGCGAGCTTGGTAACCTTCTTCAAGCGCTGCGAAGGCCTCGTCAGTTTGTCGAAGTGCGGCATGGACTGCGGCGCGATCGTAACCGGAAACAAATCGCGCGTCGTCCTTGCCAACACTCGCCAATGTCGAGACTGGGGTCACCGGGTCGCCTGCGAGGGCTTGCGCTCGGGCCAGGGCCAATAGGGTCCACGCATTCGGCTGGCGTTCGACGGCCTGTTCACAGGCCTCGACCGCGGCTTTCGCGTCGCCATTCGCGGCCAGAGCCCACGCAAGACACACATAAGTGGGGACAAAGGTCGGGTCGAATGTGATGGCCTGACGGAATTGGTTGATCGAGTCGCTGTATTGCCGGCCCCAGTACAGAGCGAGCCCCAGGTAGGCATTGATTTCGCCCGACAACGGGTCGAGTTCCTGTGCGCGCCCAAGTTCAGAGATGGCACGCTTGAAGTCGCCCATCTGCGCGCGATACGTTCCAAACCACAGGTGCGCAGTCGCGAGGTTCGGATCGATCCCAAGCGCGGCCTGGAACTCTCGCTCGGCCACCTCCCAATCCCATTCGTACTTTGAGGCGATCAATCCAAGAGACACGTGCGCCGCAGCGAGAGACGGATCGAGTTCAGCCGCTCGCTGTGCGGCGGCCTTCGCCCTGGGCATCACCTCCTTGGGTGGAAAGACCAGGTTCGAAGCGTCGTAGAAGAGATCAGCCAACCCGCTATGCGCCAGGGCATATCCAGGATCGCTGTCGATGGCGGTTTGCAGGTAGTCGAGGGCCCTTCGGAACCCGTCTTCTGAGTACTTCTTCGCGTAGTAGCGACCGCGAAGGTAATTGGTGTACGCGGACGAGTTCTCGGTTCGGCGCCTGTTCCATGCGCTCTGCTGCGCATCAGTGAGTCGCCCCGAGAGGCGGGAGACGATTCGTTCGGAAATGGAATCCTCAAGAGTGAACGTGTGATCGGCGCTGACGTCGAAATTCTGTGCCCAGAGGGACTGGCCGTCGCGCACCTTGAACAGGTGGACCGAAACTCGAATGAGATCGTCAGCGGCCCGAATGCTCCCCACCACGACTGCGTCCACCACGAGATCGCGCCCGGCCTGAATCGGATCCTGTTCGGCGAACCGGCTCACGCTTGCAAGTGGCCGGACGATGAGCGGCGTGTTGCTGAGTCGAGTGATGACGGCGTCTGCCAGTCCAAGACCCAGGTACTCGTTCCTGCCATCCTGGCTGAGGACGCTGAACGGCAGGACCGCAACAGAACGAAGCGGCTGCGACGCGGCCTGGCCAACGAAGCTGTAGCCTCGGCCCGGGGTCGTCACGATCCACTTGGCTGCAGGAGTGTCGTTGAGCGCTTTGCGTAGCGCAGAGATGGCGACAGTGATGTTGTTCTCTTCGACTGTGGTGTCCGGCCACACCTGACGCATCAACTCGTTCTTGTCAACGACCTCGCCTCGCCGTTCGAGCAGGACAGCCAAGATTTCGAGGGCTTTGCCAGAAAGTGGGATCGGTCGTCCGTCACGTTCCAGTGAGCGGCGGACGAGGTCGAGTCGAAATGGTCCGAACTCGTGAATCGCGGATCCCTGGCGCATTAACGAATCTTTAGATCTCTTAAGGTGCTTTACAAGGACTCTTCGCCGGATCGTGCGTCAGGATGGACACCGGTGCCGATGTGCGGGACCGAATCAACAGGAGAAGGTCAATGGTCAAGAACGTGCTTCTCATTCACGGTGGGTTCGTTGACGGGTCCGGATGGCAAGGCGTCTATGAGCTTCTGAAGAAGGACGGGTACAACGTGTCCATCGTCCAGAATCCGACGACGTCGCTGGCTGATGACGTTGCTGTGACGAAGCGGATGCTCGCCACTCAGAATGGCCCATCGATTCTCGTCGGCCATTCGTACGGCGGTGTGGTCGTGACCGAGGCCGGAAACGATCCGCGGGTCGAGGGCCTCGTCTACGTCGCGGCCTTTGCGCCGGATCGAGGAGAATCCGTTTCATCTCTCATCCAGAATCCGCCGCCCGGCGCGCCCGTCCCGCCGATTCTTCCGCCGCAGGACGGCTTCTTGTTTCTCGATCGGACAAGATTCCATGTGTCGTTCGCGGCGGATGTGAGCGTCGAGACGGCTGCGTTCATGGCCGACTCTCAGGTACCGTGGGGGGTCGAGGCACTCAACGGCGCCGTCAGCGAACCGGCATGGAAGCGGAAGCCAAGCTGGTATCTCGTGGCCACCGACGACCGCATGATCCCGCCGGACGCCCAGCGTGCGATGTCAAAACGAGCGGGTGCGACGGTCGCAGAGGTGAAAGGAAGCCACGCGGTCTATGTCTCTCAGCCGAAGGCCGTTGCCGACCTGATCGTTAAGGCGGCACACGGCGCGGCGCTGGCGGCGCGGTAGTTGCCGGCGCTGGACATGAGGACAGGGGTGGAGCCACATCCGGTCGCAACAGCAGCGACCGGATGCGCCGCGCTCCGTCATCTGGGTCTTCTTTAGATGCGATTGGTTCCGCGGGTCGAACCCAAGGTCCTCATCGCGCAGCCTTGATGTCGTACACCAGCAGCGTGTCCTGATTGCGGACGTACAGCCGGCCGTCGCTGATCACGGGATGCGCCCAGCTCATCTGTGCCTTCTCCGGGATTTGAAAGCGACCTTTCTCGCGGTACCCGGTTGAAGAAGCCTCGGCGAGACCGACCATGTTGTTCTCGCTCTGTATATAGAGGTGACCGTCTGCATAGGTCACTGAACCCTTGCCCACGCTGCGGTCGCGCCACATCACGTTGCCGGTCGCAAATTCGAGACACGTCAAGATCAAATCGCTGAACCCATAGAGGTAGCCCTCGACCAGCACCATGCCGCCGTGGTGATTCCTCATGTTGGGCGTGTGGTACACCTCTCTGGCTGAAACCTCGCCGTCCTTCGCAGTCAACTCGAGCAGGCCGCCTCCGGCTCCATAACCTGAACTGAAGAACACCTTGTCATTGGAAAAGACCGGCGTGGCAATGTTCGCGACGTTGTTTGCTGCCTTCGTGTAGCGGAACATCAACTTGCCATCGGAGGCGCGGACGCCGACGCCAGCCGCTGCGGTGAAGGTCATGTACGTGCGAACGCCCTGGACATCGGCCACGGTGATAGATGAATAGCCGGCGGGGTCGCTCAGCTCCTTCGATGTCCACACCGTCTTGCCCGTCATCTTGTCGAGCTTCACGATGCCGGCGCCCGGGCCACCGGGAGAAACAAGGAGGTGCGGACCATCTACCACTGGTGACTCGCTGATCATCCATTGCAGCTGCGAACCGCCAAATTCTTTCAAAATGTTCATCTGCCAGATGGCCGAACCGTCAGTCTTCAGGCATGCGAGGTCGCCGTTTTCGGTGAGCACGTACAGCCGGTCGCCATCGACGGTCGGCGTGCCGCGAGGGCCCGCTCCTTGAAACGTACGCATCCTCGTTTCGATCGGGCCGATTGTCTTTGCCCAGACTTCCTTGCCGTCCGCTCGATTGAGCGCGATGACAACGCTGCTTTGACCGCGGGCGCCCTGAACGAACACGCGATCCCCGACAACGGACATTGAGCCGTAGCCAGTGCCGAGATTGTTTGCCGTCCAGATTGTGCGTGGACCGCCCGCCGGCCACTCGTTCAAGAGGCCGGTCTCCTTTGACATGCGAGTCCGGTCCGGACCCTGCCACTGCGGCCAATCTGATGCACCGTTGAGCAGTACGCCGCCGAGAACGACCGCGACCAAGACCACAAACGTTGTCTTCATGCTGATTGTTCCTTCTGAGTCAGTTCCTCGCGCAGCCGGGCCACATCCTTGATCGGGGCACGACCGAAGAGTCGCGCGTACTCCCGGCTGAACTGCGATTGACTCACGTAGCCCACACGCTGGCATGCAGCGTTGGCGTCCAGATGTTGAAACAACATCAGTCTCCGAGCTTCCTGCAGGCGCAGCACTTTCTGATACTGCAGCGGACTCATCGACGTCACCGCCTTGAACCGCTGGTGGAACGATGACGGACTCATATGAGCTGAGGCCGCCATCCGATTGACCGACGTCGGTTGTGCGAAGGACGATCGGATCTCGCCGACCGCCTTCGCGATTCGCTGCACGCCCGATTTCGCGTGGCCAATTTGAGCGACCCGGTGGCCGATGTTGGTGCGCAGCAGGCGAATCAGGATTTCGTCGACAACGAGAGGTCCCAGCAGATCCGCGTCCTCCGGATGCTTCATCAACTCGAGCAGCCGCGTGATCGCTTCGATAATGCCGTCGGTCGGCGACCCGACGAAAAGCCCGCGCTCGTTGTCGGCCGTCGGAATACCCCCGCGATACGCGCGTGCTGCGAGGCGTCGGAGACGGTCTGGATCGATCTCGAGCGTAAAGCCAAGGTATGGGTCCCTGAAGGTTGCGCGGGTGACCTGACTGCAAACCGGCAGGCCCACGGAGAAGACGAGAAGGTGCGCCGGATCATAGGTGAGCACGTCACGGCCAAGCATGATGGCTTTCGCACCCTGCGCAGCGACGCACAGCGCCGGGCCCAGCGTCGAATGCATGGGTTCATTGGTCGTCCGTGAGAGCCGGATCGCATAGGTGCCGGGCAGCCGCAGCGGAAACTTCCCGTCGTGAGGCGCCAATGCGGCGAGTCGAGAGGCGAGTCGCTTGAGTTCCGAGGCTCCAGGCATTTCGGGCGTGGCCTGGTCGTCGGAGCGCACGATCGCCCGCACTGAAGGTCCTGTTGCCATCCTCTCTGATGCTACAGGCGACCGAGCCGGGAAGTTTGCCTAAAACTCCAACTCATCTTGACGGTGCCGTCTGGTTCCCGGAGGAATGGGCAAGAAAGTCGGCGAGCCGCAGTCTACGCTTCTCTCTAGGGAGAAAGTCCGTGACTTCAGCGAGATCTACGCGGCTATTCGCCGCACCGACACGACTCATCGCGATTCTCTGCGTGGGCATGCTTGCCGCGGTTGTGACCGCGTCAACGCAACAGGAACCGAAGCCGCTCGGCCCGCTTGTCGTTCCGGCTGGATTTCGAGCCGAACTCTTCGCCGAGAAGGTGCAGAACGCCCGATCGATGGCGCTCGGTCCCGAGGGCACGATCTTCGTCGGATCGCAGTACGCCCGGACCGTGCACGCCCTTATTGACAGCAACGGAGATCACAAGGCCGATCGAGTTGTTGTGATCGCCACCGGTCTGAACCAGCCGAACGGTCTCGCCATGAGAAACGGCGCGTTGTACGTCGCGACCGCGAGCCAACTTCTGCGATTCGACGACATCGAAAAGCACCTGGACGCGCCGCCTGCGCCAGTCACGCTTCGTGACGATCTGCCGAACCCCCGGGCGGGACACACCTGGAAGTACATCGCGTTTGGTCCGGACGACATGCTCTACATGTCTGTTGGATCGACGTGCAATGTCTGCATCCCGGCGCCGATGACAGCGTCGATCGTCAGGATGAAACCAGATGGCACCGGCATGGAGGTCTACGCGGAGGGCGTACGAAACACCGTCGGGTTCGCCTGGCATCCCGTGACGCGCGAACTGTGGTTCACAGACAACGGCCGCGACAACCTGGGCGACGACGTGCCGAACGACGAACTCAACATCGCGCCCAAGGCCGGTCTGAATTTCGGCTTTCCCTTCTGTCATCAGGGCGATGTGTCTGACCCGGAGTTCGGTTCGCAGCGTGCATGCTCGACGACCGAGGCCCCTGTCGCGAAGCTCGGGCCTCATGTCGCTGCGATCGGCTTCAAGTTCTATACGGGCAACATGTTCCCTGAACGGTACAAGAACGCCGCGATCATCGCGCTGCATGGCTCATGGAACCGGTCAACGCCGAGTGGATATCGGGTCATGGCAGCGCATACCGAAGGACGTCGCGTGACGAGTTACGAACCGCTTGTCGATGGGTTTCTTCCGAAGGGCGCCGCAGGCGGGCGCGGCGCGGGCATGGCCGCCACCGGTCGTCCTGCCGACGTGTTGCAGCTGCCCGATGGCTCGATTCTCGTGACTGACGATGTGGGTCATCGTGTGATCCGCGTCAGCTACAGCCGCTGAGGCTCGAGATGCAGCACATCAATAGAGCCGTCGGCCAGGTCTTCCTCGGAATCCTTGCGTTTGCCGCCATCGGAACGCTGGTTGGCGCGCAGAGCCGAACTGAGATCAGGATCAACGACACCGGTGCACAGGCCGAGAACCTGACGTCGAGTCAGGATGGCAGTGTGTACTTTGGAAGCACCGCCAAAGGGACCATCTATCGCGCGTCGCCAAACGCGGCACAGGCTGAGCCTTGGATCCAGGCCGGCGACGCCGGCCTCACAAACGTGCTCGGTGTGCTCGCCGATGACAAGACCAACACGCTCTGGGTCTGTCAAAACAACACAGGCGGTCGCGGCGGCGCGCCCGTCGTCGGCCAGACGGCTCTTCGATCATTTGATTTGAAGAACGGAACAGCGAAAGGCACCTTTGCCTTTCCGACAAACGGCGGCGTGTGCAATGACATCGCCGTCGCCGCCGACGGGACGGTCTACGCGACCGAGTCCTTCTCCAACCGCATCCATCGCTTAAAGCCCGGCGCAAAGGAACTGGACCTATGGGTGCCCGCCGACCCCCAGTTGGCCGGCGTCGATGGCATTGCTCTGCTCGCTGATGGTGCTGTGTACGTGAATACTTTCTTTGCCGGAAAGATCTTCAGAATCCGTGTCAACGCCGACGGTACGGCGGGGCCGATCGAGCCGATCGAGATGTCGATGCCGTTCTCGCGCCCCGACGGGTTGCGCACGGTTGGTCCGCGCACGCTGCTCCAGGCGGAAGGACAAGGACGTCTGACCGAAATCACCATCGAGGGAAACCACGCCCAGGTGCGCGTGCTACGTGAAGCATTGACCGGGGCGACGGGTGTGACTGTCGTCGGTGGCAGTGCGTTTGTGCTGATCGAGCGCGCGAGAGCCGTGGCCGTTGAGTACAGCGCGAAGTTGCAATGAACAGGCAAGAGGAAACACGCCATGAAGAAGCGCATTCTCGGCGATAGCGGTATTGAAGTTTCGGCGTTGGGCTATGGCTGCATGGGCCTTTTCGCGCGCACGCCTGCCTGAAGCGGTGTTGTCGCTGACAAATCGATGACACGCTAGCGCCGCCGTCGACGACGATGAAGTAATGCGTCGGCTTTCGAAAGCGCGGTGCTACGCACCGGAATGCCAACGGCTACAATCCGATCAGTGACCGCCGTTCGGCAGGCACTTCGGAAGCTCATTGCGGGCCGGCTCTTTACGGCCGTGATCCTGGTCTGCCTGGTTCTCGGTATCGCAACGAACACCACGATGTTCTCGGTGTTCGATGCCATGTTCCTCCGGCCGTTGCCGTTCCCTGCGCCGGCACGTCTCATCACGATTGCCGGCCGTCATCCCGAGACGAATCGCCGAGTCAATCTGTCGATGGATGACGTCAACGAGCTGACTCGGGGCGTGCCGTCAATTCAGACGGTGGCGATGTACAGCGGGCGAGCGGCGACACTGAATGACGGCGGGGATCCCGAACGCATCGGCGTTCAGCAGGTGACGGCCAGCCTGTTCCCTCTGCTCGGTGTGGCACCGCAGCGGGGCATGGGCATACAGCCCGAGGACGACCGTGCCGGCGCGGCCGGCGTTGCGTTGATCAGCGATTCCATCTGGCGTCGCCGCTATCAGTCGGACCCAGCCATTCTCGGGCGTTCGATTCGCCTCGACGATGCGACGTACACGATTGTCGGGGTGATGCCGGCGAAATTCCGATTTCCCAGCACGAGCGAGCTCTGGGTTCCTCTCACGCCAGCGCTCGGTCCATCCGGCAACGCGACCCGGGGAGTCTCTGTCATCGCGCGCCTGACTCCTGCCGGCTCACTGGAGAGTGTGAATCAGGAGTTCACGTTCCGTACGTTGCCTCCACAAGGCTCGCGCACCCTCAGAACGGGCACGGCCCGTCTGTTCGGATCAAGTACCGGCAGTGAAGAACACATCATCACAGCTGCACTGATGGGGGCGACGTCGGTCCTGCTCATCATGGCGTGTGTGAACGTTGCCAATCTGTTGCTGGCGAGGGGCGCACGGCGACAACGCGAGATCGCGCTGCGCACTGCTCTCGGTGCCAGCCGCGGCCACATCGTTCGGCTGCTGTTGACCGAATCGGTGCTGCTTTCACTCCTGGCAGGTCTGCTCTCGCTGCCGCTTGCGTGGTACGGCATGCGATGGGTGCATGAGGCCGTTCCCCCGAACGAACCACTCGGACCGTACTGGGTAGATTGGGCGCTGGATCTGCGAACCCTCGGCTACTCCTTCGCCATTGCAGTCCTGACGGGCGTCGCGTTCGGCGTCGCCCCGGCCTTCCGGGCCGCCGGGCGGCGGCTGATCAATCCTCTGCGTGAAGGCGCGGGTGCGGCCGGATCGCGCGCCGAGCAGCGCGCGCACAACGTTCTGATTGTCGCGCAGATTGCGTTGGCCCTGCTCCTGTTGGCCGGCGCATCGATCTTCGTTCGCACATTCATCGGCATTCGCCGCACGCCACTCGGATATGACGCTGCGCACCTCATGACTGCGCGTGTGTTCTTCGCCGGCAAAGCCTACGACGCCGAGCCCGCACGCACCCGCGTCATCGAGGAACTCGCGCGGCGCCTGAAAACGCTGCCGGGCGCGCACGCAGCCACTGTAACGGACCTCGTTCCGCTCGACGACCAGGGCGGTAACGACGCACGAGCCGCCGTCGAAGGACGTGTCTTCGATGAGGGTAAGGAACCGGAAATCCACTACGCGGGCGTGGCGGGCCGCTGGTCCGAGACGTTTGACGTCCAAGTCGAAGGACGAACGTTCTTTGAGCATGAGCTGGAACAGCGCGCCCCGGTCGCCCTCGTGAACCGCACGCTTGTGCGCGCGTTCTGGCCCGGCGAGAACCCTGTAGGCAAGAAGTTCCGACTCGCCGAGGATGAAAACAGCCCATGGCTGACGGTCATCGGCGTGGTGCCTGACATACGAACGGTCAAGCTCGACGAGAGCATGCCCACGCCGCCGACGGCATACGTGCCGCACCGGTTCATTTCCCCGCGCGACTACGGGATCGTGATTCGCACTCAGGCCGCGCCGGAATCGGTTGTGCGCGACCTGCGTACAATCGTTCGCGCCATCGACCCCTCGCTCGCCCTGTATGACGTCTATTCCATGGAACGGGTGCGATGGCTCAGCTACTGGATGTACGTCATGTGGGGCACGATGTTCGGTGCGTTCGGAATCATTGCGCTCTTCGTCTCTGCGGTCGGTGTGTTTGGCGTCGTTCACTACACTGTGGCTCAACGAACGAAGGAGATCGGCCTCCGTGTGGCAATCGGCGCAAACCGGTGGCAAATCATCGGCCCGATGGTCGGGCGCGTGGCGCTTTTGACGACGCTCGGAATTGCCATCGGCATCGGCGGCGCGCTGCTGCTGACGCCCCTGGTCGGCAGTCTGTTGCTCGGTGTCTCTCCGACAGACCCAGCCAGTTTTGCGACCGTCTCCGTGCTGCTCGCCTGCATCGCGATCATCGCGACGTGGCTGCCTGCGTGGCGCGCGTCGGCAGTCGATCCCGTCGTGGCGTTGCGTGAGGAATGAGATTCTCGAAGGCTCTCTTCCATCGCTCGTCGGCGGGCGTGAAAGGTCATGAGCCTTCTGCTTCGGAAGCGGCTCTTTTCCGCCGAATACGGGTCAGATCGCCGTATAACCTCCGTCGACAAGGTAGTAGCCGCCCGTGATGAATGAGGCGTCGTCCGACAGCAGAAAACAGACGAGGGGCGCGACTTCGTATACTGACGGACATCCATGACCCAGCCGGATCCCGCAAAGCCGATCCTCAAGGTGCTCGTGTTCGCGGGCTCGCTGCGCGCGGATTCCCTGAATGGCAAGCTGGCAGCCCTTGCAGTGCGGGTCGCTCAGGGGACCGGGGCGACCGTCGATCACGCGTCGATGCGCGACTTCGACGTCCCGTCGTACGACGGGGACGTCGAGAAGGAGCGCGGTATTCCCACGGGAGCGGAAGAGTTACGACGCCGGCTCTCAGACAGCGATGCCTTCATCGTCTCGTCACCCGAGTACAACGGCTCGATGCCAGGCGCGCTCAAGAGCCTCATCGATTGGACCTCTCGCTTTCGTCCGCAGCCCTTTGACGGTAGGCATGGCCTGTTGCTGAGCGCGTCACCGTCGATGGGCGGCGGCAACCGCGGGCTCTGGGCGCTGCGCATGCCATTCGAGCATCTGGGCGCGCGAATCTATCCCGACATGTTTTCGCTGGCCCAGGCGCACAAAGCCCTCGTCAACGGCGACATCGCTGACGCCGCGCTCCGCGCCCGCTTCGACAAGAACATCCAGGCATTCCTGTCGCTGGCGGAAGCCGCCAGGCACTACCCGTGCATCAAGCGCGCCTGGGTCGAGTTTCTTGGCGAGCCGCCAGAGGCCGCGGCCGATCGGGTCGATCCGATTCCGGCTGACTAACCAAGCCCGATCTGCTTGAGGAACGTCACGAGGTCATACATGAGGTTCTCTTCGACGATCTGCCCATCCTTCCACAGCGCGATGGTGTAGAACTCGAGGTCGAAGCTCTTGCCCCTCGGTGTGTCTGGAGCGCGATGCCGACAGTCGGCTCCACCTTGCCCGGCCAGCGCACGATCGAGTGCCTCAGCCCGCAGTATGCGTGGACTGACAGTCGAGTCTACCGTCGATGGATGGCTGTGTGTGCGTGCTACTGACGGTCGCGGCTGTCTCGAATCTCTCGATCAGCCCTTTGCCGGCGTTTTCGTCCGTTTGCCGGCGTTGGCCGAATTTTCTATGTCAATGACACTCGAAATGGCACTCGCCAGGAATCTCTCCGAGAATTCCTCGGAGGTCTTTCGTTGTCATACTTCGGCGTTGTGTTGCCACTCTCTACAGCCGAGGCATGTGTGATTTGGCAGTCGCCGCGCCATTTCCTTTTCCGCCACGCTAAATGCTTCTTCGATCGTCGAACAACAATCTGGCAACAGGTCGTCGTTGATCGTGACGGTCCAGGTCTCGCCGTTCCACACAACCAACGCCTTCAGCGTCTGCTTGGAATCGACGGCGTGCTCCATGACGAAGCGGCGACGTGGTTGGTCCGGAGCCTCGTCCGGCATACGGGGCCAACCCTACTACATCTCGCGTTGAAATAACCTGGCTAATCAGCGCGGGCTTCTGGGAACTCGACTCTAAAGACGTTTCCTCATCACGATTGCTGTTGACGGACAGGCGCTCCTGAACTCGACCGAGGCTTGGACGGATGCCGGCACCGCTGACCGACCGATCCCTTCGAAGCCAAACGTCGGGAAGTACGTCTGCGCGGTCGTGGTCAATAAATAGAGGTCCGACGTTCCGAGTGTCCGTGCCAGGTCAATCATCGCTTCGGTGAGGCGCCGTCCGAGTCCCTGTCCCCCGAGACCGGGCGAAACCGCCACGGACCTCAGGAGCGCATGAACACACGACCATCTCGAGGAGTGTTCTACGAATCTTGGGGACGAGCCGAGAGTCGTTCGAGCGCGCTTGCGATATCGCTAAAGGCCGGCGCCCGGCTCGCCGGCAAATCCACGCCGGCGTCTGTGGGTAGCACACTCCGTGTCGAACGCGCCAGCAACCGCACGCCGAAGCGTTCCTCGAGACGGCGCATGCCGTACCCGCGGCTGGCAATAACCGGAGCGGCATCATCATTCTGAGCTCATCACGGTTCACGTCCGTGGATTTGCCAGTTGCCCGACGGGTCGCGGCCATGTTCGACGGACCCACGCGGTCCGTCTTGGTCAAGCATCGCGCGCCGGTCGGACCGGAAAGGGGACTTCACTGGCTCTAGAAAAGATCAGACCGGCAGCACCCTTAGCGCAGACTCCGCAGCAGAAATTGTCGCTGCCGTTTCCTCACTAAGATGGGCGATCTCGTCGACGACCGAGGTCACGTACGCCGCGTCTGTGAAGCTACTGAGTTTTCCTTCGAGGTTGGCCCGGGCACCGGCGAAACTCGCCTGCAGGAGGGCCACCCCTAGTTGAACCTCCGCAGACGCCCGGCGAGCGCTATGGGTTGCGACCGTTGCTGCGACCCTCAATCCCTGCGCGCACAACCGCATCACCTCGAGTGGCACGTCTGCAGAGGCACGAAGTGCGAGCTGTATTGCGGACTGCCGTTCAGATCGCTGCGCGTCATCCACTTGTGGCATGTTGCGCGCGGTGAAGAGCTTTACGGCGGTCTCGGTTTCGATCGTCTCCATCAACTGCTGTTGCACGCCAGCGAGCGCCGTGGCTGCATCGACCAAATTCGACCAGTTGGTGAGGGAGTCCGACTTTGTTCGAGGTAACGCCGCGACCATCAAGAGGAGCGAAGCTCCTAAACTCCCCGCCGTCGCAGCTGTTGATACAACGCCATGACCATCGTCGACGGACCCGACAGCCGCGATGAAGTCTCGCAATGAAATATCGGTCAGCCCTTGCCAGTTCTTTCCCATGGCTCCGCCTGCTCTTCCAGGAGCGACGCGCAGTCCTTCTCGCTCGCCGCAATCATTCCGCCGCCCGTTGTTGGCGCGTCGTTAGCGCCGCCGGTCGTCTCGTTTCGCGCCGACGCCCGTCATGGTGATGGTCGCTTGAAACTCCGGATTCCTATCGAGTTCGCTCAGCGAACGCCGTTCCCAGGCGCTGAACTTCAAGCGCTCCCGCGGCGCCGACGCTGAGCTGCGTGTGGTGGCGGTCCAACAACCACAGCTCCGGAATCAGCGTGGCCTCGATCTGACCGCCATGAAACACGCGCACGACGCCACTCTCAGAGACCACGATCGCGAGCACGCCTAATCGATGAGAGATCGAGGCAGCAGCGATGTGACGGCTTCCGAATCCGAGTGGCAGATCGATCTGTTCGGCTGAGGCATCGAGATAACGACACGCTGCGACCACCACGCCCGATTCCGAGATCACGAAGGCACCATCCAGTTGCGCGAGTTCCTTGATCGTGCCGCGAAGGTCGGGATCAGTAATCTGTCTCCGTGCTGCAGCATGGCCAGCTAATGGGTCGAGGATGAGCGCTCGCGACGCCGCGAGGACTGCGTCTGCCTTGCCCACGGTGAACAACGTGCCAATTCGGCGTCCCTCGCGCCCCTCTCGAGCGATTTCAAGTGCGAGTTCAATCGCTGATTCGATAATGGCGGGCTCGCCCCAGGAGATCCGGGAGCACAGTGTCTTCACTGCGGCGATCGTCATTGGTCCCCCCTGAGCGGCATTCGTCCCAGACTTTCGACCGTGAACGACTGAGGAGTGCCACTGCCGCGGACCTCGACGGGCTCAGAGTAACCTGGGCCCGTCGAGAGCCCTACGTAGAGGCAACGCGTCCGCGTTTGGCGACGTCAGACGCGATCGGATTCGCGAAAGGTCTGGAGTCAGCTGCTCACCGCTTGACTTACCGGACCCCGGTCAGCTGCTTCTGGTCCTCCGCCTGCGTCTCGATCTGGATGCGGCGAGGTTTGACGCTTTCCTTCAGCGGCAGCGTGAGCCGCAGCATCCCATATCGATGCGAGGCAGTCAGTTTCTCGAGGTCGAGAAACTGGGGAATCACCAGGGTCTGCTCGTAGCGCGAGACGTTCTGGTCTCTGCCCTCGCCTGGAATCTCCGCTCGGATGGTGAGATTGTTGCCGGCAACTTCCAGGGACACGGCCTTTGGATCGATTCCGGGCAGCGGTACGTCAACCCGCCAGCCATCATCCGTCGCGTTCACTTGCAGGGACGGCGACGAACCAGCAGCGGTGCGCGTGGGGGCATCGCTCCAGAACTGGTTGAATAGACGATCCACTTCGCGTTGAAAATTGAACACGTCATCGAACGAATTCCAACGGTTGAGTCCGAACATGGGCGTAACCCTCCTTCGCGAAATTTCTAACAAGTGCTTGTTAAGTTGTCAAGTATATTGAGTCCATTATTATCAAATTACACCCACTGCGGCGTCGCGCAACCCCCGAACAGTCGGATCTGAAGTGCCGAAGGTGCCCACCCAATGTAGAGCTTGGCACCATTAGCGGTCGCTTCAAGGGAGCACAGACGACAGGGGCCGTTCACACAAAGCCGACGGGGCTCGCAGGACGGTGCGCAGCGGCTACGGCGAACCAGGAGACAAACGGACGAAGGGCGCGCGACGCATGCGGCCGCAGGCGGTGTCCGGTCTCTTCGATGTCATCCTCGCGTTTGGTATGTTGACGAAACCTTTTTCGCGACGTCCACATCGGTAGTGTCCCGTCAAGTGGTGGAAATTCACACGCATCGTCCGTGAGTTCGTAGCGGCGTGGACGCTGCCGCGGCCGTGGACGGGAAGAGCACCGTCCACCGCCGCTTGGAAAACCACAGAGCGGGTTTTCCACGAGCGTCCACCCCGATCATGCTCACGCAATCGTTGCCAAGATCTCCTGCGTCGTCGTCGACAGCGACGGCGTCGTCAGCCGCGCCATCGATTCCACGCTGAAATATCGCCGCTCGGCCACCGTCCATTCATCGTCCTGTTCGAGCAGCACGGCCCCAACCAATCGAATCAGCGCGGCCGGGTTCGGGAAGGTCCCGACGACGTTCGATCGACGCTTGATTTCTTTGTTCAGCCGTTCGAGCGGGTTGGTGCTGTGCAGTTGGCGGTGATGCTCGGCCGGCATGTGCTTGTACGCGAGGACATCTTCCGCCGCTTCCTCGAGCAACGCGGCCGCTTTGGGAAATCGGCGGCGCAGACCGTCGGCCACCTTCCGCAGCTGCGTCAGCGCGGAGGCGTGATCGCGTTGCGCGAAGATCGTCCGCACGATCGCCGCGATGGCTTCCCGCGCCCCCTGCGGTACCGTCGCCAGTAGATTGCGCATCTTTCCAGCACATTGGGATCCTAAGCTTAGAATTCCACGTGGACAAGTTGTCGCGG
>JADMIO010854468.1_pt1 | contig 25033 bp, 19 predicted proteins | sample 8958161 | NCBI WGS metagenome assembly JADMIO01 (sample SAMN16585339, study PRJNA669376) | soil metagenome | isolation source: Crop rotation soil | place: USA: Cullars Rotation, Alabama | collected 2011
GACAACTTGTCCACGTGGAATTCTAAGCTTAGGATCCCAATGTGCTGGAAAGCTGATCATTGCCGATGAGCCCACCACGGCGCTGGACGTCACCATCCAGGCCCAGATTCTGGATCTCATCAAGGAGCTTAACCAGACCTCTGGCACGGCGGTCATGATCATCACCCACGATTTGGGCGTGGTGGCGGAGATGGCCGACCACGTGGCCGTGATGTATGCCGGGCGCATCATCGAATACGGCCCGGTGGATGAGATCTACGCCGCGCCCAAGCACCCCTATACCGTGGCCCTGCTATCCTCCATCCCCACGCTGCTGGCCACACCCGACCGGCTGACCACGATTGAGGGCGCTCCCCCGCGCCTGCAGGGCGACCTGCCGCCGGGCTGCCCCTTCATGCCGCGCTGCCCGCTGCGCGTGGCGCGCTGCGAGGTGGAGAACCCGCCCCTGCTGGAAGTGGGCCGAGGCCACCTGAGCGCCTGCTGGGTGGCGCAGCAAGGAGGGCTATGAGCACGCCCGCGCCGCTGCTGGAAACGGTCAATGTGGTCAAGAGCTTCGGTATCCGCAAGGGCTTTTTCGGCCGCCGGCTGAACCTGGCGGCCGTGGATGGCGTGAGCCTGAAGATCAACAAGGGCGAGACGCTGGGCATGGTGGGCGAATCCGGCTGCGGCAAGAGCACACTGGGCCTGACGATTATGCGGCTGTACGAGCCCACCAGCGGCCAGGTGCTGATTGAAGGCCAGGACATTGCCGCGCTGAACGAAGGCGAGCTGCGCAAGGCCCGGCGCCAGATGCAGATGATCTTCCAGGACCCGTTTGCCTCGCTGGACCCGCGCATGACGGTGGAGAATATCATCCGTGAGCCGCTGGACATTCACGCCATCGGCACGCTGGCCGAGCGCGCGGCCGAGGTGCGCCGGCTGCTGGGCCTGACGGGCATGCCGTCTGATTCGGCCCTGCGCTTTGTGAACGAGTTTTCCGGCGGGCAGCAGCAGCGCATTGGCATTGCCCGCGCCCTGGCGCTGCAGCCCAAGCTGCTGATCTGCGACGAGCCGGTGTCGTCGCTGGATGTGTCGGTGCAGGCCCAGATCTTGAACCTGCTGCGCGATCTGCAGCAGAGCTTCGGCCTGACCTACCTGTTCATCTCGCACAACATCGCCGTCACGGCCTTTATGAGCCGGCAGATTGGCGTGATGTACCTGGGCAAGCTGGTGGAGATCGGGCCCAGCCAGGAGATCCTGCACAAGCCGCTGCACCCCTACACCCAGGCCCTGCTCAAATCCATCCCGCAGCCCAACCCCAAGCTCCGGCGCGACAAGCGCCTGGTGCTGGGCGAGATCCCCAGCCCCATCAACCGCCCAGCCGGCTGTCCGTTCCACCCGCGCTGCCCGCTGGTCCAGGATATCTGCCGCGTGAAAGTCCCCGAGATGCGGGAGATCACGCCCGATCACTTCGCCGCCTGCCACCTGGCGTGACGCCCCGTCCTTGAAAAAGCAGCCAAAAACGGCGGGCGGGCCGAGCAATGCTCGGCCCGCCGGGCCTTTTCTGGACTTTTGCGGTCTATATTGCCAAATACCAGCGCCCCTTGTAAACTAAGCCTTCATCGTTGGAATGCTTCAGCAAAAACCGAACAGGTTGAACGGAGCGCGCAGGCGGGACACGGGCTGCGCCGCTGACTCGACGAGTCGGGTGGCAGCGCCACTGGGGGACAGATGGATGTCCAGCAGAAACTCTCGATTTATGCCCTGGGTCCAGTGCAGGTGTTTCGCGACACACAACTGCTGACGGACTGGGCCTACCTCGACTCGCCTGAGCTTCTCTTCTTTTTACTGCAACACACCCGCAAGCCTAAACGCAAACCGGGCACTGGCCCGCTGCCGCTGCACAGCGAAGACCTGCACGGCAAGACCCGCGAGCAGATCGGCCTGGAGCTGTGGCCCAACGCCTCGCCGCAGCAGCTGCGGGACAAGCTGCGCTCGCGGCTGTTTGACCTGCGGCGCGTGCTGGGCGACCGCGACTGGATCATCTTCGACAACGGGCAATACAAGTTCAACGCCACCCGCGCCTACTGGTTCGACGTGGAGCGCTTCGAAGAGCAGGTCGCCGCCGCGGCGCAGCACCAGAGCCAATCGCCGGCTAACGCCATCGCCTGCTTGCAGGAAGCCGTGGCGCTCTACCGCGGCGACTTCCTGGCCGACCTGCGCCAGCGCCGGGCGCGCAAGGAAGCGCGCTTTGACGACGAGGCCGACGGCGCGGGCCGCGAATGGCACATGGCCCAGCAAGAAGCGCTGCAAAACACCTACCAGCGCGCGCTGCACCAGCTGGCCGAGCTGCTCTTTCGCGCCCAAGACTTTGAGCAGGCAGCCGAGGCTTACCGGCTGGCGGCCGCCAAGGACGATTACGACGACGACGGCCACCATGGGCTGATGCTGTGCCTGGCGCGGCAAGGCAAGCGCAGCCAGGCGCTGGAGCACTATCGCCGGCTGCTGAAACGGCGGGCCGACACGCCGCCCGGGCAGGCGATTGTGACCCTGGCCGAGCGGCTGCAGCGTGGCGAAGAGCTGGCGCCCCGCCCGCCCGCGGCCGAGATCGCCCAGCCGCACCCGCCGGCCGAGGCGCCGGAGACGGCCACCGCGCCCTTCCAGGTGCCCACCGACCTGCCGCGCTTCGTGGGGCGCGACGCGGAGTTTGAGGCCTTTCGCGCCGCGCTGGCCGGCCGCAGCGGGGCGGAAACCGCGCGGCCCTATTGCCTGGCCGGCATGGGCGGCATCGGCAAGACGTCGCTGGCCGTGCACATCGCGCACAGCCTGCGCGACCAGTTCCCGGATGGGGTGCTGTGGGCGCACGTCAGCACCAGCGAGCCGCTGGCCATCCTGGACAGCTGGGCGCGCTCGTACCAATGTGACTTCAGCGGCCTGCCCGACCTGGACAGCCGGGCCGCCGCGCTGCGGGCGGTGCTGGCAGACAAAAAAGTGCTGATCATCCTGGACGACGTGTGGGATGCCGCGCGCGCCCGGGCGCTGCTGGTGGGCGGGCGCGGCGCGACCGTGTTGATCACCGGCCGTGACCTGGATGTGGCCCAGGCGCTGGACGCGCAGATCGTCGCCATGCCGGTGTTCGCCGCCGTGGAGAGCCAGCAGCTGCTGGCGCGCATCGTGGGCCAGCCGCGGGTGATGGCCGAAGCCGAGGCGGCGGCCGAGCTGTGCAGCCTGCTGGGCCACCTGCCGCTGGCGCTGGATATCACCGCGCGCCGGCTGGCCTCGCGTCCGCGCTGGACGCTGCGCGAGATGGCCGAGCGTATCCGCGCCCAGCAGCGCCGGCTGGCGGAGCTGAAGATCGCCGACCGGGAGGTGCGGGCCTCGTTTGCCGTCAGCTGGGACGTGCTGGACGAACGCTTGCGCGGCGTGTTTGCGGCGCTGGGGGTATTTCAGGGGCGCGCCCTCTCGCCGGCGGCGCTGGCGGCCGTGGCGGCGCCCAGGCCCGGATTGGTTGAAGCCGCCGCCCGCGACGACCTGGACGCGCTGGTGGCGCTGTCGCTGCTCTCATTCGAAAACAGCATCCACTACCGCCAGCACCCGCTGCTGGCCGACTTCGCCCGCGAGCACCTGGCCGAGGCGGAGGCGCTGGCCGCCGAGGCGCGCATGGTGAAATACTTCCTGGGCTACGCCACCGCGCACCGCCAGAACTACCTGGCCCTGGAGCAGGAGTGGGACAACCTGGCGGCCAGCATCCAGGCGGCCAGCCAGCATCAGATGTGGCAAGAGCTCATCGACTACGGCGATGTGCTGACCAACGCTTGGTTCGCGCGCGGGCGGTTCACCTATGCCCGGCAGGCCTACCCGCTCATTTGCGGGGCGGCGCGGGCACTGGAGGAGCAGGACCCGTATATCGCAGCGACAATTAATTGGGCGCGGGCCTGTATTGAGCAAGGGGACTACGACGAAGCCAAGGAGCGACTGGAGCATGCGCTGCAAACAAGCCGCGAGGTGGGTGACCAGCACGGGATCGCAACAGCCAGGTTCCATCTTGGACGTACCGCTTACGAAAAATCCAATTACGCCGAGGCTATTCTTCTGCTAGAAGCGAGCCAACGGCTATTTGAACAGCAAAACGACAACCCCGGAGTAGGGGAAGCGCTGCTGCAGTTGGCGCGCGTAGCGTACGTGAATAAGCGCTATGCCCAAGTGCAAACGCTTGGCCAGGAATCGCTAGCGCGACTGCACAAATCCGACCGACCACAGGAAACCATCGAGGTGCTGCGTTACCTGGCTTTGGCCGCAGCCATTCAAGGTCAGTCCAGCGAAGCCAATGACTTCTGCCGCGAGGCGGCGGAGCTGTGCGATATCCATCAGTTCCACGCGGAACTGCCGAGCGTGTTGTATACCTGGATGCAGTTATCCTTCTTACGCCAGGATTTTGAGGCCGCCCGGCAATATGGCGAACGCGCTAGCGCGCTGTTCCAGCTCAGCGGCAACCGAAAATCGCAAGCCTTTGTGCTGGCGGCGTTATTGCGTGTGTACCAAGAGCTCAGGCAATATGCCGCTGCAGAAGCGCGGGCGCAACAAAGCCTATTCATCTTCCAGGAATTACACGATGATTGGAATTCCATCCAATTGTGGCGTGACCTAGGCAAGCTACAGCTGCGAATGAACCGCCGCAGCGAAGCCCAAGCGGGCTGGACGCAAGCCTTGAATGTGGCCTTGGCATTGGGCCATCCATTGACGGACGATATCCGCGCACTGTTGAACGAGCATGCGGCCGACCTCGCGAGACACTAGAGCAACGGCGGCATGTGAGAGTCGCCGGGCCCTTCGGTTGTCCACCCTTGGGCCCAAAGAATGTAACCCCACTCTCCGGGGTGCATGTTCGCAGGGTCCTTGACTTCACCACTTGGGATCTCGGCAGCGCGTTCTAAGTACTGCCGCAAGTTATTTCTGACGCCAACGGAATCGAACCACGTCTGTGGATTGGCAAGTTTTGGAGCGGGCCGTACAATTTCAGGTTCTGCAGGATAGGGGTGCTTCCCTTTAGCCCAAGTTTCCTCTCCACGCTCGGCTTGCTGTAAGGTTCTCCAATACCAGCTTTCGAATTTCCGAAATAACTCTTCAGGCTGAGTTCCAGATTCAATATCTCCAGCCCAGCCTGGCCGCTGACTGGTATCTGGTGCCGCACTGCTTAAGACATGGCTAAATAGAGCGTCGATTACGAGGTTGGTAGCGTCACCCAAGGCACCAAAACGGCCTTCTGCCGCGCTGCCGGGCACGAGGTTGATGTCGGCTGCAATTGAACGAGGTTGGCGCTGAGTCACTTCCGTGTGACCATCGACACGGCTCGAATTAACTATAAATGTGTCGGTGTGCCTTTGGCGCAAGCGTCCCTTCCAGCGTGCGGCAAGCACCAACCCAATCTGTTTCCAACTGTCGACGTGAGTAAGGCTTTCTACTTTATCGTTCGTCAGGATTTGGCAATATAGGAGGGGTCGAATGGCAGCATTCGGGTGCACATCATCACCCGACCGAAAGTTTTCCTGCGAATTTTGAAGCGACAGTTGTTCGAAGTCCATCGCAAGAACTGGGCCAGCAATCAAGCACCCATAGATATCGGCACATAGCTCTTCGAAGACCGTCCGAATCCAGCTTCGGTACCTTTCGGCAATGTCGAAACTAGTAGCCTTGCGTTTTAGCTCGTCTTTCACCACGTCGAGCAAGTGGCGATAAACGTAATGACCGACCTCATGGGGAATAGCCAGGTAGTCGAGGTGATTGTCTTCCATCATGCAAGTAAACGGGATAGCAATCAGAGCGATATCGGCATAGGGTATCGTGTAAGATGTGGCGGATTTTTCAAAATAGGTAATGACCGCATCCGGCTTACGAATTAGTTTTCGGCGCACGGCCGGCTCTAGCGCCAGCCAAGCCAGCTTATCAGCAGCATCCAATGCATCTAGCAGGGCTCGATTTCCTGCGGCGGCGGCGATAAGGCGCTGATCAGCGATGCGTTGAATCAGTGCCAAATCGTGACCGATCTGATCGATGATGCCAGTAAGCACGTCCTCGGGCGGATATTCGTCCCACGGTTGGAGTACAACTTTGCCCCCGAATGGATCATCGGGCTTTGGGTCAAATCCATAGAAAAAAAACAGGAACTGGCCGGCTGCAAAGTCGCGCAGCTTCTGCAGTAGCGTTACGATTGTGCCACGGCGATTGAAATCCTTTTGGTTGCCGTAGAAATCAATTGCGATTTTGATCTGGCCATCCAGCGCTTTACTGCGCTGAAAATAAATCTCAAGGTTTCGAGAGAGCATGTGGCCCCTCCAGTTACTATTTTCAGGCAGTTGTGCGATTGGGTCAGAAGTTTCCGGTTGCCTATCGTCGTGCTGCCCAGCCCTGGGCTCAGGCAAGGCTTCTGGTAAATTTCCAGAAGGGTTGCTCAGGGCTGCAAGGCTTTTTTTGGGGCGACTCCTGCCTGGCTGCCGCTCATCTGAATTTCTTTTGCTTGGAAATCCTTTGTTTGGGTATCCTTCTTATCTGCGTCGTTCTCTTGGTTATTCTTAGCTTGCTCAACAAACTTGACTACCTGGTTCACCCCATCAGTGCCTAGGCTAATCACCAAGCCGGAAACGAGCAGGTCAATGAAATCCAAACCTAGCGGAATCGTTAGGTTTAGCGCCTTCAGAACATGTATCTGCAGCGACAACGCCAATAGGGTTCCCAGAACCACCGAAATCGTGCGGATAACCGCCTTCTTGTGTTTCTTTGCTTCTTCGTCCTCCTCTTGTTGCTGAATTACAGTCAATTGGTTATAGGCGTCTTTGGTTGGAGTCTTTTTCCACCCTGGGACCATGCCCCTAAGCAAATTGACAAGGCCCACAACCCAGTTATCCAACCATTCAACAAGCGCCTGAAGTGCCAGGCCAACTGCAAAAGCAGGCGCGAGGGCTTTAATGAGCTCGTCCATGGAATGGCTCCTTCACTCAATTGATATTATGTTGACTGTGCGGTCAGTTGAACAGACCTATGTTCTTGTTGTCCACCGATAACATAACGTCTCCTGGTTATAAAACATACATATTTCGTTGCCCTGGTCAGATTTCAGTGCCGGGATAGGAAATTCAGTGAGGAAATGGCTTAAAGGAGTGGGCCGCCCGACGATTGTCGGGCGGCCCACTCCTTTAAGCCGGGCATTTCCACAGGCGCAGGCATTGTGAATAACTCACGATAAGCCACAATGGCAAATCGGAAGCGATTTTGGCCAACTGACCCATGTAACCCTTCTCACGCCCATTCCATAACCCCTGCCTGCGAAACTGGCGCCATGTTCGGAATTCGGGAACATGGCGCAAAGGAGAAGAGCATGAAACCGCAAGTGATTCAAGCAGGCAGCAAGCGTATCGGTTCGAAGCAGGGTCCGATTGGGCGCTGGCTGGGCGCGGGGCTGGGCCTGGCGGCGGTGGCGGCCATCGCCTTCGCCGCGTACAGCGTGGCGCGGCCGGCAATGAGCCCGGCGGCGGCCAACAGCGCCCCCAACGTGGTGGCGCAGAGCGTGCCGGACGCCTCCGCGCAGGGGGTGGCTGGCTACCTGGCCGCACACGAGGTGGCGCCAGCCAGCAAGGCGCAAGTGGTACCCGATGCGGCGGCGCAAGGGGTAGCTGGCTACCTGGCCGCGCACGAGGCCGTACCGGCCAGCAAGGCGGCGAGCGCGGCGGACGTATCCGCCCGGGCCGTCGCCGACTACCTGGCCGAGTTTGATATCGCGCTGGTCGACCGGCCGCAGAGCGTGCCAGACGCATCAGCCCAGGGCGTGGCCGGGTACGTGGCGGCGCATGAGGCCGCTTCTGCCAACTCGGCGGACGTGTCCGCACGGGCTGTCGCCGATTACCTGGCCGAGTTTAACATCGGGCTGGCCACCCGGGCGCAGTCCGTGCCAGAGGCCAATGTGCGCAGCGTGCTGGACTATCTGCGAGCGCATGGCGCGCAGCTGAGCGACCCGCATGACCAGACGATCGGGGCCTACCTCAGCGCGGGCGGCGGCGCGGCAGTCCCATAGCCGGACGTCACCCGGCTTACCCGCGAAATTTCGCGGGCTGATAGGCAACAAAAAAAGTGTGCGGCGGTCGATTTCATCGACCGCCGCACACTTTTTTCAGACCTTCCGTCACGCTATGCCGCCAGTACAACCACCCTGAAACTGTTTTACCGCCTCGACTGTAACCCCCGCCTGCCAGAATGAGCCACGTTGATAGTCGGCTGCGGATCATCGTCCAAAGGAGGACAGCATGAACGACAACTGGTATTGGAAGCTGGCGCAGGAGCGGCAGCGGGAGCTGCACGGCGAAATTGGCGAGGCCCGCCTGCGCCGCGAGGCGGGCGTGCCGGACCGGGTGCCGGTGGTCTTGAAGCTGGCCGGTGTGCTGCTGATCGTGCTGCCGGTCGCGCTGCTGGCAGCGCGGGCTATTGGCCGGCTGTAAGCCCCCTGCCCGCTGCTGCGCCGTGGCCGCTCTCTCATCCGTGAGGGAACGGCCTTTTTGTGAGTGAGGCTGGCTATTCAGCCGCGCGGCGTGCCTCACTGGTCCGTATTGAGATAAATGGAAGAACACGAGCGGGGCAATGGGCGGATAGCCGCCCATTGCCCCGCTCGTGTTCTTCAAAGCCTTTCCGCCCAACCTGAAACGTTACTACGGCTTAACACCGTTCTACAACCCTTCTAGCGCCGTCTCTGCAACCGCCGCCGTCCAAGCTGGCTGCAACCAGTTTGGCCGGCTCGCCGGCCCTGCCAGAGGGGCGCGCATGAAAAAGCTCACGTTGATCACCTTGTTGTCTATCGCCGTCGTGTCGGTCGCGAACACCAACCTCCTGGCCGCCATCCCGGCCGGCGCTTCGTCCGGCCCGAACCCGGCTGGCAGCCTGGCGCATTCACACGCGGAAGCGGACGCGACGGTGCAGTTGCCGGCCTCCATCACCGATCCGCTGCTGCTGGCGGCCTGGCTGCATATCTATCAGGAGCGGGCAGACGTCCAGCCAGAGGGCAGCGCCTCAGTGAGCGGCCGCAGCCTGGCGCAGTTCTTACGGCAACAGGCCATCCCGGTGGTGTGGGACACCGAGAACGTCTGCAAGGGCGGCTCATGCAGCGTGCTGCATTGCGGCGGCGAGCGCTGCACCTTTGCCGACGGGCGGCCCAGCGTGGCGCCCATCTATATCGCCCGCGCCCAGGGCGCCGACCTGCAAAGCCTGACGCGCACGCTGGCGCACGAGATCTTCCACCGCACGCAGCCGTTCGGTCTCGTGCGCGGCACCCGCTACGAGGAATACTGGGCATTCGTGATCGGCGTGGAAATCGCCCATACGAGTTGGCCGGTGTTGGCCGGCTACGACCCACTGGACCCGCTGCAACTCAACCTGTGGATCCGTGAAAACCGGCTGGACTACTACTTCCAGCTGCCAGAGTACCCGGTGGCCGTTGCCGCCCAGGTAAACCGCGTGGCGGGCGGGGGTGATCCGTTCAGCGGCATCCCGACGCAAGCTTTCGGCGCGGCGCAGAGCCAGTAAGGCCGGCAGACTGTACGTTTCAGCGAAGGAGGAGAAAATGGCATCGCAAACGTTCTATTCAGATGGTTCGGATAACGGTTCGCCGCAGGAGCGCCTGGGCGGTTGGCTGGACGTGGCCCTGGTCCTGGTCATCGCCGCAGCCATTGTCGGCGCCGCGTTTCTGGTGGCGCAGCCGGTGGTGGTGAACCAGGCCGCCAGCCGGGTGGCGCAGAGCGTGCCCAGCGCGGCCGTGCAGGGTGTGGCCAGCTACCTGGCCGCCCACAACGACGCTGCGCCGGCCGAACCGGGCCAGAGCCTGGTTGGCGCGCCGACGGGCGCGGCCGGCTGCCTGACGGCGCAGAACGTGGCGCCGGCCAGCAGCGGGCCGGACCAGGGCGCCCCCTAGACCGGCCGCGCCCGACCCATCAAAAGGAAAACAGCGTGTGGGCCGTCGGTGAACTCGACGGCCCACACGCTGTTTTCCTTTTAGTATTCCGTGAAGGTCGCGGAAGAGCCTGAGCCGCCGGCCGGCGCCGGGGCAATCGCGTTGACCAGAGGCAGCTTTGGTTCTTCGCTGAAAAGGGATGGCCTGGGCAGCTGTGCTGCCCAGGCCATCCCTTTTCAGCGAACTTTTGATCAAGCTGTAATGGCCCTGAGGCCGGCGCCGGATGAGACACGCGGTACAATCAAAACGGAATAACTCAGGTGTGGCGCCGATAGGGACGCCGGTATAGGGAAATGGTATGCAGCTGATTGCTCAATCCAGGCAGATGATCACGGATGTTTTCGCGGCGACGGCGCCGCGGCCGCAGACGCTGAACGAGGAGCGCGCCAACAGCCTCAGCCACGCGCTGGGGCTGGCAGCGGCGCTGGCCGCCGCGTGGCTGGTGATCGCCGCCAGCGCGCAGCGGGGCGACCCGCTCTTCCTGGCCGGGGTGTGGGTGTACGCGGCCAGCGGCGTGGCGCTGTATCTGGCCTCCACGCTGTATCACGCGCTGCCGCCCGGCCGCGCCAAAGACGTGCTGCTGCTGTGCGACCACGCGGTGATCTTTGTGTTCATTGCCGGCTGCTACACGCCCTTTGCCCTGGGCGTGCTGCGCGGGCCGTGGAGCGTGGCGCTGCTGATCGTCGTCTGGCTGATGGCGGCGGGCGGCATCCTCTTCAAGGTCATCACCGGCCCGGATACCTATCCTAAGTTTGGCACCAGCCTCTACCTGGCCCTGGGCTGGGTCTTGCTGGTGGCGGCGGGCCCGCTCTTGCTGCGGCTGCCGCCGGCCGGGCTGGCCTGGCTGCTGGCCGGCGGGCTAGCCTATACGCTGGGCATCGCTTTCTTCCGCGCCGAGCAGGTGCGCTACGCGCACTTCATCTGGCACCTGCTGGTGCTGGCCGGCACCATCTGCCACTTCGTGGCGGTGCTGCTGTATGCCAGCGGACGCTGAGACCACAGCGCCAACGAAAGTCACAGGATTGATGAAAGAATTTCAAGCCTTTACATTCAGCCCCTGCCCCAGCTCCAGCAGCTTGTCCCAGGTGCCTTGCGGCAGCGGGATGCCGTCCTGGAGGCGCTGGGCGCGGGTGCGCCACTCCAGCTCGCCCGGCAGAAAGATCTCGTCCACGCCGGGGGCGCGCGGGCTGGCCTTCAGGCGCGCGCCCAAATCCGCCACCTGCTGCTCAAACTCGGCCAGCGGCTGAAAGGCTTCCACCTGGATGGCGGTGATGACGCTGCCCTGGTCCCAGCGATAGCCGGGCTGGATGGGAAACCCGACGCCGCTCAGCCCGCCGCCCAGCGCTTCGATCATCACGCTCAGCGCATAGCCCTTGTGGCCGCCAAAGGGCAGGATGGCGCCGCCGTCGAACTGGTCCTGCGGGTTGCGGGTGGGCCGGCCGGCCTTGTCCACGATCCAGCCCTCCGGCACCTGCTCGCCCTTGTCGGCCGCCACCTGCAGCTTGCCGTGGGCGACGATGGAGGTGGCATAGTCCAGGAACAGCGGCTGCGGCGTGCCGTTGGGGATGGCCCAGGCGATGGGGTTGGCGCCCAGCGCGCGGGCCGCGCCGCCGTAGGGCGCCACCAGCCCGCCGGGGTCGGAGCCGTTGCAGATCATCTGGCCGATGTAGCCTTGCTGCGCGGCCAGCACGGCATAGGCGCCAATGCGGCCGGTGTGGTCGCAGTGGCGCAGCACCACCGTGCCGATGCCGCACACCGCGGCCTTATCCAGCGCCAGCTGCATGGCCCGCGGGCAGGCCAGGTGGCCAAAGGTCCAGCCGCAATCCACCAGCGCCGTGGCCGGCGTCTCGCGCACCACCGTCAGCGCGCCAGCCGGGTTGAGCGTGCCGGCCTGGATGGCCTGCAGGTACTGCGGCAGGCGCAGCACGCCGTGCGAATCGTGGCCGACCAGGTTGCTTTCCACCAGCGCCTGGGCGACTTGCCGGGCGGACGCGGCGGGCGTGCCGGCCGCGGCCAGCAGGCGCTCGGAGTAATCGGTCAGGGCTGGCGCGGGGATGAGGGGCATGGCCGGGTCCTTGAGAAAATAACTGGGGATCGGCCTAGTTTACTCGAAATGGAAAGTTATACTCCGGCGGGGCCAAGCCGGCACCCTGGCAGGCGCGGCGCTGTATCTGTGCGCCCCACACTGAATTTCTGGCCTGGCTCAGCGCCGGGCCAACGGCAAAAACAGCTGCGGCCGTGGGCTCATCTCCGAGCTATCACCGGCCGCGTTGAAAGCGGTCAGCGACACGTCGGCCGCCGTCACACCGGCCGGCAGCGCGAAACTCCACTGCCCGGAGCTGTTGGCAAAGGTATTATCGAGGAAGGCGCCACCGCCGCCCGGCTGGGCCGGGTTGCCCAGGGCGCGATACGCATAGACGGCACAGTTGGAGCAGGCGCTGCCCTGGATCAGGCTGCCGCTGGCCGCCGTCAGCACCGGGTAGGCCAGCCAGGCATTAGGGCCGGGCGGGAAGAACTGGCCGTTGGGTGTGTGGCCATTGTTGCCCAGGTCTATGGGCAGGCCGCCGTTGCTGTGAATGCTGTTGGCCTGGATCAGGGCCTGGGTGGCGCTGCCGGTGACGGCAATGCCGGCGCCGCCATTGTTGGCCACGACGTTATCTGACAGGAACAAGCCGGCGCCGCCGGCCAGCAGGATGCCTTCATGCAAGTTGGGCATCGGGGTCAGGCCATCGGCGCCGGTGCCGATGTTGTTCGCCAGGATGGTGACCGTCTGCCCGCCGCCAATGGCCAATCCCCAATTGTTGGCCGACAGGGTATTGAAGAGCACGCTGAGGTTGGTGCCATCCAGCGTGACGCCGGCATTGGCATTGTGGGCAATCAGGTTGGCGCGGATCGTGACCTGGTCGGCATTGGCAGCCACGCGCACCCCGGCATAACCATTGCCGGCCGCGCGCGTGCCATCGGCCGTCACGCCGATGCGATTGCCAGAAGCGCTGGTGCCATCACGCTGCAAGCCGATATACACATAGTTCGAGCCCACCACTTCCACGCCCGAACCGCCATGACAACTGATGGTGTCGGCAAAAATGTAGGCCACGCCCTGCGACGCGCCCGCGCTGCCGGCCAGGTCGCCGGCCACGCCGACGCCCACGGTCGCGGCTGAGACCGGGCACTGGCTGGCGCCGGGGAGTAGGCCAAGATCGTCGTTGGAAATCTCATTGTTGGCGCCGCCGATGATCGCGATGTCATCGCCGCCGGCGGGCAGGCTGACGATGCGCAGGTTCGAGATGGTGACCGCGCTGGCATTAATGGTCAGCCCATTGCCGGCTGGCCCGGTCCAAAAGGTGCCATCCAGCCGCGGGCAGACGCAGCCATTGCTGAGGTCGTGCCCGTCAATCCAGGTACCGTTGCCGGTGATGGCCGGCAGTGCGCTCTCCAGCAGCACGGCCGGCAGGCCAGGCGCGAAGCGGATATTGGTGAATGGCGTGGTATTGGCGCTGAGGATGGCGCAGCGCAGCGTCAGCGAGCCCGAACACGAGGCGGCATCACCGCTGTCGTCAACCACCAGCGTTGGGCCGGCTGGGCGCGCCGGAGCGGCCCGCGCCCCTGCCCCAGCAGCGGGCAGCGCGCCGGCGGGCGCCAGCAGCAGGCCGCTGGCCAGCAAGTTTACAAACCATTTTGCAAGCATACCGGTCAGCATACCGACCGCGAGTCTCAATCACGTCACAGCCCGATGGCGCCCAGACAGCCCGATTTGGCCGCAACCGCCTGGCGGGCGCAGGAAGCAGCGCATATCTATATCCTGGGGGGTGATTGCAATTATCGGCCGGGGGGCTTATTATGGTGCCAGACCCCAAGCGTGAGCAGGCACAGCAGCATAGCACACGGCACGGTTGGGCCTGGGTAAGTGGGGCGCAAGATACCGGCTGTCAGCCATCCCTGTTAATTGCTCAGTCTGAATAACGCGTGACACCCGCTCGCTGGAGCGCGCACTGCCTGGCTTGATGACACGCAAGCCAGGGACTTCGTGTGCGCGGCCGGCGGGGCGTTCACCGGAATACCCCTGTGTCGGGCGACCCTGGCCCGATTCATTTTGGAAATCGTTCTAGCGCACGCAGCACGCGTGCCAACCATAGGATGGAGAGTTTAGCGTGAGTCAAAGTGTAGAAGTGAAGTTGTATGTGGGCAACCTGGCGCCAGCCACCACGGAAAATGATCTGCGGCGCTTGTTTGCTCAATCCGGCACGGTCACCTCGGTCAACCTGATCAAGGACCGCAGCAGCGGCCTATCGAAGGGGTTTGCCTTTGTGACCATGTCGTCGGCCGCCGGGGCGCAAAAGGCCGTGGCCAAGCTGAACAAGTTTGAGCTGGCCGGCCGGCCGCTGAAGGTGAACCTGGCCGAGCGCTCCAAAGCGCCCGGCGCGCAGCCCAGCAAGGCGCCGGAAGGTTTCCAGAGCAAGCTCGGCGCGTTCTTCATCCACACCGGCAACAGCAGCAACACCGGCGGTCCCAAGACCCGCTCGGGCGGCAGCGGCAAGCCCAGCGGCGGCTACCAGAGCAAGCTGGGGGCCTTTGGCGCCGGCAACCGCGCGCCGACCGCGAAGCGTCGCGGCAATCGCTAAGCACTGACACACAAGTAGCGCAGGGGCTGGCGGCTGAGGGAGCTATCCTTCCAGCTCTCTGTCCCCGCGCATATTTTGCGTATTCCCACTCATCACAAACAGGGCGCGCTGTTGTTTGGGCCGGGAGGCCCATCCCCAAAGGGGCGCTTCGCGTCGCGCGCGACCGCTCTCATAACAACATGGCAGCGCATTCGCGCTCAGGGTGACAGTCTATACGGACCGGTAGCAACAAAATCATTGATCGAAACGCGCTGCGCAGCGTTAGCTTTACTTCCCCAAAGCAGCTGCGGCCGGGTATTGACAGTATGGATTTTGCGTTGACACATCGATAGTCAGTCAAAGCAAAATCCAAATTGTCACCCTGAGCGCGAATGCACATACTTGTTGCTACAGCACGGTCGCGCGCGAAGGGCCTCCCGGCCGGTTAAACGCGCACCCTGTTTATGGGCCGCGCAGCGCTGGCCGCCAAACCCTTAGCGCTAAAACCACAAATGTTTCTCCGTGCGGCCGCGCAGCGCCAGCAGCGAATCATTGACCGAGCGGATCAGCAGCGCCGCATCCGAGCCCAGCCCCACCATGCGGAAGCCCTGGTCGCGGCGCTGCACACCGTCGGCCACGCTGGTGGCCATCACCCCGGCGCCGATGCCGCGCGCGGCGGCCTTGGCCAGCACGCTCAGGATCTGCTCGGCCACGCCCGGCCCTTCCCACTGGCCCAGGTAGCCCTGGCTGGCGGATAGGTCCGCCGGCCCGAAGAAGATGACTTCCAGGCCGGGCACGGCCAGGATCTCGTCGATGTGGTCCACCGCGTCGCGGGTCTCGATCAGCGGGATGATCAGCGTCTCCTCGTCGGCGAAGCTCAGATAGTCCTGCGTGCCCAGGCCCCAGGCCACCGCCCGCTCGCCGCCGACCCCGCGCACCCCGCGCGGCGGGTAGCGGCCAAAGCGGAACCCCTGCTCCAGGTCGGCGGCGCTGCGCACCAACGGCAAGATCACGCCGTGCGCGCCCAGGTCCAGGGCGCGCTTGATGGTGCTGATGTTGGTGTCGGGCACGCGCACCACCGCGGCCGTATCGGTGCCGCGCAGGGCGCGCAGGTGCGCCACCACATTGCCATAGTCCAGCTGCCCATGCTCCATGTCGATGCACACCCAGTCCAGGCCCAGGGTCACGGCAATCTCGGCCAGGGCCGGGCTTTCTAGGGTGATCCATAAGCCGTAACTGGTTTCGCCAGCCTTCAGCCGGGCGCGGAGTTTGTTGCGTGTCATGATGGTGGCTCCCTTGATGGTTGTCTCGTCAACGCGCAGCGTGCCGGGCGTGGCCCGCGCGACGCACTTCACGGTTCATCATTAGACTCTATCGAGAATAAGAATGCCGGGTCCGGAATAGTGCCTGTTTCAATGGCTCCTTAAGGTTTTGGAGCTTATTTCCGATAGAGTCTATTGAACTATTCGGGAAAAACGCGTGGCCGGCGTCGATTGCATCGACGCCGGCCACGCGTTTTTTCCGTACCACGTTGAGAGTGCGCGCGTCAGCACCTTGTTTACGCGATGGCGACCGGCCGCACCCACGAGCCGGTGGCGCCTTCGATTTTTAGCGGCAGGCAGATGAACAGGCACTCGCGCACGCCGGCGCTCACCAGGTCCTCCAGGTACAGATTCTCCACGATGTGAATGCCGCGCTGGATCAGCAGCGCTTCGTGCACAGTGTCGTCCTGGTCGGGGGTGGGCAGCGGGTCGGCGCTGGTGGTGTCCAGGCCAAACAGCATCATGCCCTGCTCGGCCAGCCAGCGCGCCGCCGCGCCGGAGAGCCCCGGGCAGCCGGCTTCAAAGGCCGGCCGGTCGGCGGCGAACTGCACGATCTTGCCGGTGCGCACCAGCACCGCGTCGCCGGGGCGCAGCGTCAGGCCTTGCTGGCTCACGGCCGCCTGCACCTGCGCCAGCGTCACGGCATAGCCATCGGGCACCGGCGTCTGGCCGACCGTGGCGGCCACATCGATGATCACCGCCCGGCAGACAATGGGCGGAATGGTCTCGGCCCCGTTGGCTCGCCAGCCGCGGTCGGTGAGCAGGTCTTCCACCCGGCCGTTGTTGAACACGCGCCCGTGGCGCTGGGCGTGGATCAGGGCATCCAGGTGCGACGACTGGTGCAGCGAGCCCTGCACCAGCTCCACCGAGAAGCTGTTGCCGCGCATGTCCGGATTGCCGGCAAAGTTGGCGGGAGTGCGGAACTGGGTCAGCAGGAAGCCGACCACCTGGTCCGGTAGCAGGCGCGGCGTGTTGTTGCCCAGCAGCACGCCCAGGTCGAACACGCGGCCTTGCTGCGCCAGCGACAGCGCCGCGCGGGTGGAGTCAGGAGACATGGCCGCCAGGGCGCCAATATTGTTGGTCATGGTTGTGTTCCTTCGCGAATGTCGAGCGACTGCATCAAGGCGCGGATATAGCCAAAGCAGTAGGCAAAGGCCACGTGCTGCGGGGCGGCGCCGTCGATCTCGGGCACATGGTCGGGCATGATCATATAGGCGTAGCCGACCTCGTGCAACACGCGCAGCATGGCGCGCATATCCACATCGCCCTCGTCGGGGAAGGTCTCGACGAAATTGAACAGGCCGCCGCGGATGTTGCGGAAGTGGATGTTGAACAGCTTGCCGCGCGCGCCAAAGTAGCGCACCACCTCGCCGATCTCCTCGGCCGGCTTTTCCAGCATCTCGGCCACCGTGCCGATGCAGAAGTTCAGGCCGTGATAGGGGCTGGCGTGCAGCGCCACCAGGCGCTTGAGGCCCTCGACGGTGCCGGTGACGCGCGGCAGGCCCAGGTAGGTCTGGTCGCCGATGCCAGGGTCTTCGGGGTGGCAGGCCAGCCGCACCTGGTACTCCTCGGCCACCGGCACCACCCGCCCCAGGAAGGTGTCGATACGCTCCCAGATGTCGTCGGCGCTGAGCGGGCCGTGCGCCGCCACCTCCAGCCAGGCGGCCTGGTCGCGGCGCGTGCGGGCCAGGTCAATCTGGCCCGGGCCGGAGCGCGGGTCAGCCAGCCGATCATATTCAAAAGAAGAAAGCCGGGCGCCACCGCGGCCCAGCCGGTCGGGGGTGCGGAAGTGCCCCAGGAAGGCGACGTTGTAGCGGGCAGCGGGGATGCCGGCCAGCGACAGGTTGCGGATCAGCTCGCAGATCTGGTCCAGCTCGCGGTCACGCTCGGCGGGCGGGCCCAGGAAGACGTGCGGCGCGCCGTTCAGCGGCGCGGCGGCCGAGCTGAGCGGCAGCAGCACCATATCCAGTGAGAGGCCCAGCTCGGCCAGGCGGGACTTGAACTCCGACAGCACCGGCGCCGTCCAGCCGCGCCAGTCGCCCAGCGGGTCGGCGGAGACGTGCCGCACCCCCAGCTGGGCCAGGGCTTTAAACTGCGGCCAGTCGTCGCCGCGCAGATGTTGCGTGCCAATGACCATGGAAGCTCCTGGTTCGATCGTTTCAAACACGAACGGCGACGTCACCGGGTGACGTCGCCGTTCGTGTTTGAATGCTCAATAGTGTAAGAACAGCCCCACCACCCCGCGCGCGGGCACGTTCACGCTCACGCCGCCCTCGGTCACTGCCAGCGGCCCGCCCGGCTGGCCCAGGCTGTCGCAATGCTGAGCCGAAGCGATGCCGGTCTGCGGCAGGCGCAGCGTGGCGGCGCGCGGCTCGCTGGCCAGGTTTTGCAGCCAGACACAGGCGCCCCGCGGCTGGCGCTGAACGGCGGTGATGACCACGCCCTCGCCCTCCACGGCGGCCAGGGTGATGGTCTCCGGCTGGGCGGCAGTGACCGACGGGTGCGCGTTCAGCGGGCCGCGCGCATGGGCCGCCAGCCGCGCAGCCGCCAGCGGATCGAACCCGGCGTGGGTGGCCAGCTCATAGTGATAGCGCAGCAAGCCCGGCTGCGACACGCGGAAGTTGGTGGACCAATAATTGTTGAGCAGCCAGGCCAGCAGCAGCGGCTTGCCGGCATGGTCGAGGCCGAGCTGGCGCTGGCCGAAGTTGAAGCCGCCGGCCGAGGCGAGGGGCATATCCGGGCAGGCCAGCGTCAGGCCGGCCTCGGGCGTGTGCACGTCCAGGTAGCCGCTGACGGTGACCCAATCGCGGCAGACGCCGGGCAGCTGCTCGCGGTCCAGCCCGGTGGGCGTGCCCATGGTGTCATACACGGCCTCCCAACCGGGCAGGTCCAGCGGCAGCGCCAGGTAAATGGCCTCCGGCGCCCACACATCCGCCTTGCGCAGGCTAATATCAACGCCGATGGCGTCGGTGTGGGCAGACAGCCAGAGGCGCTTGGTAATCTCGGGCGCGCCCGGCAGCGTGGCGCGCACCTCCAGGCCGAGGCGGTGCGGCTCGCGCAGCACCTGCACCGCCACCGTCTGCTCCAGCGTGCGCCGCGCCGGCCAGTCCGCTAAGAAGGTTGTGTCTTGAAAAGCATCGAAATCCTGGCTGGCCAGCGCCTCGCGGCCACGCAGCACCGAGTCCGCGGGGCCGTCCACGGTCTCATGCACCAGGCTCAGCAGCGGGCAGGCGCTGGCCGGGTCCGCGTACTCGCGGCCGGTGCGCACATCCACCAGCGAGCGCAGCGCGCCGCTGGCGGGGTCATAGGCCAGCCGGTGCGTGGGCGATTGCAGCCAGCCCGGCTCGGCGGTCAGAGCTTCGGCGTTGCGCAGCGTGAGCGCCGCCAGCGGCAGCCGCAGCGCGCTGTAGGCCGGCACCGTGAACGGGCCATACAGCGCCGTATGCCAGGCCGGGTCGGGCCGGCCGTCGGCGTTCAGCGCCTCGTCGTTTATGGCGGCCTCGGCCACGCGGTGCAGCGTGCTGGACAGATGGTCATACTGGCCGTCGGGCAGCCCGCGCAGCAGGCGCAGGTAGTCGGTGCGGGCGAAGGGGGTGGGGTTGGCGATCAGCACGCCCGCGGTGTGGCGCGCGTGGCGCGGGTTGCCGGCCAACGCCTCCAGCTGCTCAGCCAGGACGTAGCGCGCCAGGGCATTGGCGCGGTAAGCGGGATAGGCCTTCAGATGCCAGGCGGCCACCACCGCGTCGCGGTCGGGCTGGCTCACCGAGGCATAGTGGCCCCAGGTGTGCTCGTCCCACAGCGCCAGCGCCGCATAGGCTTCGTCGGTCACTCGCGGCAGGGCCTGGTCACGGGCAGGGTCGCGCTGCAGCGAGAGCAGGTCGGCGCCGGCCAGCGCGGTCCGCGCGCCGTGCGCCACACGCGTTTCGTGCGCGCTGCTGGCCGTGCCAAAGTTCCAATAGTCGGTCCAGTCGCCGGCGTAGGCCGGCAGGTCCAGCGGCTTGACCCGCGCCAGCAGCTGCTCGGGCGTCACAAAGCGGATGGCGGGCGTGCGGGCCTCGGCGTTCCAGCGCCGGATCAGCTCGAAGGCTGCCGGGTAGGGCGGGTTGTTGTCCCAGAAGGAGTAGTGGGTGAGCGACAGATAGGCGAAGTCGTGCGGGTAGTTTTCCGTCTCCAGGCGCTGGGTGTAGCGCGCCAGGCCTTCGGCCATCGCCTCCAGCGAATTTTCCAGCAGGCGGGCGTAGCGCTGAAAGTTGCCATAGTGCTCGCCGTTGACGGCCAGCAGGCTGCGGCCGTCCGGCCCCACCCATTTGAAGAACATGGGCCGGTGCAGCGGGAAGCCGCCAAAGTAGACGTTGATGCCCATCATCACCATCTCCACGCTGGCCTCCAAAAGCACGGGCACCAGCGTCCACGGCAGGCCGTTGATGTCGTGGTTGAGGGCGACGGTGAACGGCAGCCCCAGCGATTGGCGCAGCTCGGGGAGCGCGGCCAGGGCGCGCAGGAACTCGGCCGTGCCGGGCATGGGGGTGAAGTTGTACGGCATGGCGCAGCCGCTCAGCCGCCCGGCCGCCGCGGCCTGACGCAAGCGCTCCAGGTCGCGCGGCGTGGCTGTGCTCAGCCAGTGGCGCAGCGTCTGGGTCACCTCGCAGGTCCAGATCGGGCGCGAGGCCGGGTCCCAGTCCTGGGTGCGCTCGATCTCGTCCAGCGCGTCGTCCAGGTATTGGCGGTTGAGCTCCCAGACAATGGGCTGGTCGTGGGTGTAGCCGATATCGGTGTGGGTGTGGTGCAGGAGCAGGATTTCGCGAATCATGCCGGAGGTCCAATCAGGGAGAAGAATTCGCCACGAATTTCACGAAAAAGACCGAAGCAGAGCAGACCGGAAGGTGAGAGGCGCTGGTGTTTGGGCCAGGCCGACCGGAGCATTGTGAGGCGGGAGGAGGATAGAGTCAAGTCGAGGAGGCGGCGCAGGTAGGCGCTGCCATTAAATGCCAGCGGGGCGGACCGGCTGTGATTGCCGGCCGGCCCCGCGGCGCGGTCGTCAAATTGGGGTCAGGCGGCGCGTCGGTTGGCGCTGCCGAGGCTGATCTATTGCGCTGAACGGATCTCCACCTGCCCGTCGCGCACGCGCGTCTCATAGCGCGGCTCGGCGTACACGGCTGGCCCATGCACCACCCGGCCCGATTCCAGGTCAAATACGGATTGGTGCCAGGGGCATTCCACCTGCGCGCCGGTAAAGCAGCCCTTCTCCAGCGGCCCGCCGGCATGGCTGCACACAGCGCCCATGGCGTAGATCTGGTTGCGGTGCCGGTACAGCAGGACCGGCCGATTTTTCACCTCGACCCGCAGCGGCTTGTGCTCGTGCACGTCCCGGTCTTCCGCCGCCACCTCCCAGCGCTTGATCGCCGAACGACCCTTGGCCTGGTCCACGCCGACCCGGTAGCGGAAGCTCAGCTCGCCGCCCAGCCAGCCGGATACCAGGATCACGCCCAGTCCCAGCCAGCTGCAAATGACGCCCAGCGGCCGCAGGCCGCTCTTGCGCAGCCACAGCGAGAGCGAGTACAGCACTAACGCCGAAACATTCAACAGCCCGTGTGTCGCGGCCGAGGCCGCCGCGGATTTGGAGATGGTGGAGTAATCGGCCACGCCCGCCAGCGCGGTGGGCACAGCGCTGAGCGTGCCCATGAGGATGAGCTGATCGGCGGCCCGCCGGCTAGACCGCCGGCGCCGGAAGAGGCTCGTGAAGTCCAGCAGCGAGCCAAACAGCCAGGCCCCGATCGCGACGTCGGTCAGGACGATGTGCAGCGGGTGCCCCAGCCAGGTGCCATGCAGCAGGTCGGCCACCCGCCGGGTGGGCGTGCCGCCCTTGAGGACCACGTCGTGCACGGCTTCGGCCACCTGCGTGGCGTATTTTTCATATTGCCCGTTGGTCAGGCTCTGCAGCCGCTCCTCGGGATCAATCTGGTTCAGGCTCGGCAGCGCGGCCTCGCCTGGGTTCGGTTTTTCAGCGGCTTGTTTTTCGGCTGCGGGCGTGCTCGCCATCGGTTGGCCTCCAGGCGCCAGCGCATCAGAGGGGAAACGGCGCCCATTCAGCATAGGCGCAGCGCGGCCAGACCGCTATCAGAGGCCGCCGCATAGGGGCGTAGGACCGGGGCGTACAAGTGAGGTACTAAAAAGCGGCGGGCAGGATGCGGGCGATGGGGCGAGCGTGCTGATAGCAACACGCCTGCGGTGTTGCGATGCTAAGAAAATGGGGGGCGCTGATTTTTGGGGCGGGAGGCCCTTCGCGCGCGACCGCTCGCATAACAACACGGCAGCGCATTCGCGCTCAGGGTGACAATCTTGTCAGAACGGGAGCAACAAGTTCCTTCAGTCCAAACACGCGGCGCGGCGTGAGCACTTAAAGGGGGTTCGTCGGTCTGATTGTGGTAGGAGTTGGCGGTACGGCTGAGGCGTGGGCTCAGTCCACCTGGTAGGGCACGTCTGTGATGACGATGCCTTTGCGGAACATCAGCGCCAGGCGCAGCAGGACGGCGGTCTGCGTGTGCAGCAGGTTGTGCCACCAGACCTTGGGCACGAATTGCGGCACCACGATGGTGATCATCTCGCCCGGCTGGCGCACGCGGGCCACGCTTTCCACAAACCCCACCAGCGGCTCCAGCAGCACGCCGGAGGGCGAGGTGATGATGACCAGCCGCACGCCGTTGCCCCAGCGCTCCCACTTGACGCGCAGCTTCTCAGCCTCGATGGCGTCCAGCGCCACATACACCGCCGTCACATCCGGCGATACCGAGCGAGCGTAATCGAGCGCGGCCAGCGCGCCCTGGTGCACGCCGGCGATGGGGACGATGACGCGGTGGCGCTTGATCACCGGCGGGGCGCCATAGTCGTCCAGCGATAGGCTGGCCGCCAGCTGCTTGTAATGGTTGTGGATGCGGAAGAAGATGAACACCAGCGTGGGGATCAGCAGCAGGATGATCCAGGCGCCGTCGCGAAACTTGGTGATGGCGAAGATGAACATCACCACGGTCGTGCACACCGCCCCCAGCGCGTTGATGCCCAGCTTCCAGCGCCAGTGTCCGCCCGGCTCATAGCGCAGCACCGAGCCGGCCTCGCGCCGCTCCTCGCCCGGCTGCATGTGGCCGATCTTCCACCAGCGGCGGGCCATGCCGGCCTGCGACAGTGAAAAGGACAGGAATACGCCAATGGCGTACAGCGGGATCAGCCCGGTGACGCTGGCGTTGAAGACCACGATCAGCACCGAGGCAATGACGGCCAGGGTCATGATGCCGCGCGAGAAGACCAGCCGGCTGCCGCGATAGGTGAGCTGGCGCGGCAGGTAGCCATCGCCGGCCTGCAGCGCGCCCAGCCGCGGGAAGTCGGCGAAGGCGGTGTTGGCGGCCATGATCAGGATCAACGTGGTGGCGCCAATCGTCAACAGGTACATGAGATTGCGCCCGCCCACAATGGTGCGCACCAGCTGTGAGATGACCGTCTCCTGCTCGGAGGGGACGGCGTGGATCTGGCCGGACAGAAAGGTGATGCCCAGAAACAGGCTGCCCAGGATGGCGGCCATCCACATCAGGGTAATGCCGGCATTGCGGCTGGCGGGCGGGTTGAAGGCGGTGATGCCGTTGGAGATGGCCTCCACGCCCGTCAGGGCCGCCGTGCCGCTGGAGAAAGCGTGCAGGATCAAGAAGATGCTCACGCCGGAAACGGCCGCGGTGCCGGCGGTGATCTCCGGCGGGTTGGGTACCACGCCCAGGCTGCCGGTGATCACCCGGAACAGGCCGATCCCGACCGTCAGGAACATGAGGCCGATGAAGCAGTAGGTCGGGACGGCGAACGTGACGCCCGATTCCTTCACGCCGCGCAGGTTGATGAGCATGATCAGCATGACCATGGTCACCGCGATGGGGACGCGGTAGGGGTCGAGCGCGGGCACGGCCGAGGTAATCTGCGCCACGCCCGACGAGACCGAGACCGAGACGGTCAGGATGTAGTCGGTCAGCAGCGCGGCGCCGGCGGTCTGCGCCGGCAGCTCGCCCAGGTTGTCGCGCGCCACAATGTAGGCGCCGCCGCCGCCGGGGTAAGCGTGGATGGTCTGCTCATACGACAGCGCCACAATGACCAGCAGGGCGATGATGGCCAGCGAGATGGGGAAGGCGAAGACCAGCGCGCCGACGCCGGCGGCCGCCAGGATGGCCAGGATCTCCTGGGTGGCATAGGCCGTGGAGGACAGCGCGTCCGAGGCAAAGACCGCCAGCCCCACGGCCTTGCCGATGGTCTGATGCCCGGCATCGGCGGTGGCCAGGTGCCGGCCGATCAGCCAGGTGCGCCAGGTGCGCCGCGGCACCGTTTGCCCGACGCGATAGCGCGTGGTGCCGGCGGCTGAGAAGGTGGCGCCGGGCGCGCCATACCGCGCCGCGCCATTGGGCGCCGGCTCGGGGGTGGGCGCTGCATGCTGCCCGTTGTGGTTGGGCTGGCTCATCGGGTGCTCGCTACTTGTCCAGGCGTTGGCGTTTCAGCTGCGCGCTCAGCCGGCTGGCGGCGCGCTTCAGCGCGTCCAACTGGCGCAGATCGCGCATGATGGTCGAGCGATGCAGGCCCTGACCAAAAGCGTCCGCGATCTCCTGGTTGCTGCGGCCGGCCAGCAGGCCAGCGCGGTCCAGCTCGAGCAGCACCGCCAGGCGAGCAGATTTTTCAAGGCGAGCCTGCGCGGAGGCGGGGTAGGCGCGCGCCATCAGCGCGGCCTCACCCAATCACGGGTTGTGGCTCTCACCTGTTGGGGCAAATTAAGATGGTCTCTTCGGGCCTTGTCAGGCTGAGCGCGCTTACTTATGCTGAATTTCGGGGAGCAGCGGCGCATAAAAATAAAGTAAAAATACTTCACTGTTGCATAAAAATATCGTAAAAGACCGTAATTGTCAAACACCCTGTACGGCTGGCGATTTTGCGCTATGCTTAAGCCTTCAGTGGGACACGTCAAAACGATTTGTGAGTAATTGCACGGCCACGCCAGCCTGGACCGTGCCTGCCGCCGGCGTGGCCGTAACAGCGGCGGGCCAATTGGTTGAGGAGCATCATGGAAACCTTTCCAGCACAGTGGGATCCGAAGCTTGGAATTCACGTGACTTGAAGTCGCG
>JADMIO011153624.1_pt1 | contig 25029 bp, 29 predicted proteins | sample 8958161 | NCBI WGS metagenome assembly JADMIO01 (sample SAMN16585339, study PRJNA669376) | soil metagenome | isolation source: Crop rotation soil | place: USA: Cullars Rotation, Alabama | collected 2011
GCGACAACTTGTCCACGTGGAATTCTAAGCTTAGGATCCCAATGTGCTGGAAAGCTCGATGGCGTGCGACTCGCTGCCGTCAGGCGCGAGGATCAGCCCGCGGAAGCGCAGCACGCCATCCTCGATCTCGGCGAGGCCGGCGATCGGCGTCTTGCACGACCCGTCGAGGCGCGCAAGGAAAGCGCGCTCGCAGGCGACGCCTGTGGCCGAGCGCGCATCGTTCAGCTTGGCGAGCAAGGCGCGCGTCGCGCCGTCGTCGCCGCGCGCGGCAACGCCGATCGCGCCCTGCGCCACCGCCGGCAGCATCTCTTGCGTGGAAAGGATCGAGGTCACGTGCGAGGCGAGGCCGAGCCGCGTGAGACCGGCGAGCGCAAGCAGCGTCGCGTCGGCCAGGCCCTCGTTGAGCTTCTTGAGCCGCGTCTCGACATTGCCGCGGAAGTCGATGACCTCGAGGTCGGGACGAAGCCGCCGTACCTGAGCGGCGCGGCGCAACGACGAGGTGCCGACGACGGCGCCCGGGGGCAATTCGGCAAGCGACGGCGCCTTGGTGCTGATGAAGGCGTCGCGGACGTCGGCGCGCGGCAGCACGGCTGCCACGACGATGCCATCGGGCAGGACCGTGGGCAGGTCCTTCATCGAATGCACCGCGAGGTCGACTGCGCCCGACAGCAGCGCCTCGTCGATCTCCTTGGTGAACAGACCCTTGCCGCCGAAATCGCGGAGCGGCCCGGTGATGCGGTCGCCCGAGGTGGTGATGACGGCGAGCTCGACCTCGCTCTCGCCCAAGCCATGCGCCGCCATCAGCAGGGCGCGGACATGGCGCGCCTGCCAGAGCGCAAGCGGGCTGCCGCGCGTGCCGATCCTTAGGGGGATGCCGGGCAAAGGGGCGAATTCCTTGATCTTTATGGCCGAACGGGCCTATGCCGGGGCATTAATGGCCCGTTTCTCCTCCCCCTTCAATCGGCCCCGGCAAACCCTATAGAAGGCTCCATGGCGACCAGCGGCACCAAATCCCCCCTGACCGTGCTCGGCATCGAGACGAGCTGCGACGAGACCGCGGCCGCGCTGGTGCGGCTCGCGGCTGACGGCAGCGGCGCGATCTTGTCCAACGTGGTGCGCTCCCAGCTCGATCTGCACGCGGTCTATGGCGGGGTGGTGCCTGAGATCGCCGCGCGCGCCCATGTCGAGCTGCTCGACGCCGCGATCCTTCAGGCGCTTTCCGAAGCCGGGCTGACCCTAGATCAAGTCGACGCCGTCGCTGCGGCAGCGGGCCCCGGCCTGATCGGCGGGCTGATCGTCGGCGTGGTCACGGCCAAGGCCATTGCACTCGGTCGCGGCGTCCCGTTCATCGCCGTCAATCACCTCGAAGCGCATGCGCTGACCGCCGGTCTCACCGACGGGCTCGGCTTTCCCTACCTCATGGTGCTCGTCTCCGGCGGCCATACCCAGTCGCTCATCGTCAGGGGCGTCGGGTCTTACCAGCGCCTCGGCACCACTCTCGACGATGCGCTCGGCGAGGCCTTCGACAAGGCTGCCAAGCTGCTCGGTTTGGGCTATCCCGGCGGGCCGGAGGTCGAGCGCCATGCCGCGCGCGGCCGCGCAACGGTCAAGCTGCCGCGACCGATGCTCGGGCGCAGCGAGCCGCATTTCTCGCTCGCCGGGCTCAAGACAGCGCTCCGGCATGAGGCGCTGGCGCGCGCGCCGCTGTCGGATCAGGACATCGCCGATCTCTGCGCGAGCTTCCAAGAGGCGGTGGCCGGCATCCTCACCGACCGCGTGTCGCGGGCCTTCGATCTCTACATCGAGCGCATGGGCACGTGTGCACAGCGCGCACTGGTGGTCGCCGGCGGCGTCGCCGCCAATCAGCGGCTCACGACCGCGCTCGCAACGGTCGCTGCCAAGCACGGCTTCCGCCTGATCGTGCCGCCGGCCGAGCTCTGCACCGATAATGCGGCGATGATCGCCTGGACCGGCGCCATGCGGCTTGCCGGCGGCCTCACCGACGATCTCGCCGCCCCTGCCCGCGCCCGCTGGCCGCTCGACCCCGACGCGCCGCCGGCGCTCGGCGCCGGCGTCAAAGCCTGAACGCGTACGGCATCGGCCCTTGCCGATGCCCGCGGCGCCATTGAATATGAGGTGGGCACGCTTCGCTTTGCCCACCCTACGAATCAGAGGCCTGACATGGCGCTGCAATCGGTCGGCATATTGGGTGGGGGGGCGTGGGGTACCGCGCTCGCCATCGTCGCCCGGCGCGCCGGCCGCGACGTGCTGATCTGGGCGCACGAGGCCGAGACCGTCACCGACATCAATCAGAAGCATCGCAACGACACCTTCCTGCCGGGCATCAAGCTCGACAAGGCGATCGAAGCGACGGCGCGGTTCAACGAGGTCGCCAATTGCGACATGCTGCTGATGGTGACGCCGGCGCAGCATGTGCGCTTGATCGCCGGCGAGCTCGCGCCGTTCGTGAGAGAAGGGCAACCGGTCGTGCTCTGCTCCAAGGGCATCGAGCAGGCGAGCGGGAAGCTGATGTCGCAGATCGCGGCCGAGGTGCTGCCCGCTGCGGAGATCGCCGTGCTGTCGGGCCCGAGCTTCGCTTCGGAGATTGCCAAGGGACTGCCGGCGGCGGTCACGCTTGCCACGGCGGAGGAGGCGCAAGGTGCCGCGCTCGCGCACGCGCTCAGCCACTCGCCGTTCCGCTGCTATTGGAGCGACGACGTGATCGGCGCCGAGATCGGCGGCGCGGTGAAGAACGTCTACGCCATCGGCGCCGGCATCGTCGCCGGCAAGAAGTTCGGTGCCAACGCCCACGCGGCGCTGGTCACCCGCGGCTTTGCCGAGATGGCGCGCTTCGGCGCGGCGCTCGGTGCCCGGCGCGAGACCTTGAGCGGCCTATCCGGGCTTGGTGATCTCGTGCTCACCTGCGGCAGCCCGCAATCGCGCAACATGTCGCTCGGCATCGAGCTCGGCAAAGGGCAGAGCCTGAAGGACGTGCTGGCCAAGCGTCTTTCGGTCACCGAAGGCGTCTATACCGCGGGCGCGCTGGTCGAGATGGCGGCGGCGCGGGGCATCGACATGCCGATTGCGCAGGCGATCCACGCGGTGATCTCCGGGCTCGCCACGGTCGATGAGGCCATAGAGGCGCTGCTCGCCCGACCGCTTCGGGCCGAGGCTTGAAGATGAGATGCGACCAAAGCGGCTCTGCACTCGTCATGCCGGTGCGAGTCTGACTTCTAGACACCCAATCAACGCCGCAATAGCTTGATTGCCCAAGAGGGACATCATGCTCTACGCGCTGATCTGCACCGACAAGCCGAACAGCATCGCCGTCCGCAAGGCCAATCGCCCCGCCCATCTGGAATATTTGCAGGGCCTCGGCGACACGCTCGTGTTCGCCGGCCCGTTCACCGAGCCGGATGGAGTGACCATGAACGGGAGCCTGGTCGTGATCGAGGCGCCGACGCTCGAAGCCGCGCGCAAAATAGCTGCCGGCGACCCGTTCGCCAAAGCGGGTCTGTTCGCCTCCGTCGACATCCGCGCTTGGCTGTGGACCATCAACGCTCCCGACGAGGAAGAGTAGGCGCAAAACTTCCATGGCATACTGGCTGCTCAAATCGGAGCGCGAGACCTGGTCGTGGGACCAGCAGAAAGAATCGGGCCGCAAGGGCGCCGAGTGGACCGGCGTGCGCAACTATCAGGCGCGCAACAACATGCGGGCGATGAAGGACGGCGATCTCGGCTTCTTCTATCTATCTGGCGGCGACAAGAGCGTGGTCGGCATCGTCAAGGTGGTGAAGGAGGCGCATCCCGACTCGACCGACGACACGGGCCAGTGGGAGTGCGTGGACGTCGCTTCGGTGACCGACCTGCCGAAGCCGGTGATGCTCGCCGAGATCAGAGCGAACCCGAAGCTCGCCGGCATGGTGCTGGTCAGGAATTCCCGCCTGTCGGTGCAACCCGTTTCGCCCGCGGAATGGAGTATGATCTGCAAGCTTGGGGGCTTGGCTAAGCCCCCCCAGGCTTGAGCCCGTGGGGGAGACACAAATGACTTTCGTAGGGATCAACTATCTCGCCGTGATCATAGCCGCACTCGCCGCCTTCGGGCTCGGCATAGTCTGGTACATGGTGCTCGCCAAGCCCTGGGTCCGCGCCACCGGCAAGAGCGAGGCCGAACTCAGAAAGCCGGGACCAGCCCGGTATCTGCCGTTCATCATCATCAGCCTGGCGCTGATCGTGATGGCGTGGATGTTGGCCGGGCTGATGGGGCACATCGGCGATATCACCGTCCGGGGCGGCATGATCACCGGGGCCTTCGTATGGACCGGTTTCGTCATCACCACTATGGGCGTCAACCATGCATTTGGCGAGCAGAAGCCGATGCTCACCCTGATCGACGGCGGTTACTGGCTCGCCGTGCTCGTGGTCATGGGAGCGGTCATCGGCGCATTCGGCGTCTAGTCCGACGCCGGGAGCCTTTGCGCAAGGAGGCCTGCTGACCGTAATATCCGAGCACAAAAAGCGTGGCGCAAAAACATAGCGTCGCATCGCGTAGGGAGGAGCCGGCCGATGTCCGAGCACAAGCACTACAAGATCAAGGACTACAAGGTCCCCAAGGAATGGAAGGACCGCGCCTATATCGACAAGGACGGCTACCGCAAACTCTACGAGAAGAGCGTCGACAAGCCCGACAAGTTCTGGGGCAAGGAGGGTAAGCGGATCGACTGGATCAAGCCCTACACCAAGGTCAAGAACACCTCGTTCGCCTATCCCGACGTGTCGATCAAATGGTTCGAGGACGGCACGCTCAATGTTGCCGCCAACTGCACCGACCGCCACCTCAAGAAGCGCGCCAAGCAGACCGCCATCATCTTCGAGCCTGACGATCCGAACGCCGAGGCGCGGCACATCACCTATCGCGAGCTGCACGACAATGTTTGCCGCCTCGCCAACGTGCTCAAGGCAAACGGCGTCAAGCGCGGCGACCGCGTCACCATCTATTTGCCGATGATCCCGGAAGCCGCCTACGCGATGCTTGCCTGCGCGCGCATCGGCGCGGTCCATTCGGTGGTGTTCGGCGGGTTCTCGCCCGACGCGCTCGCCGGGCGCATCGAGGATTGCAAGTCGAAGCTCCTCATTACCGCCGACGAGGGCTTGCGCGGCGGGCGCAAGATCCCGCTCAAGGCAAATGCCGACGAGGCGCTGAAGAAGGCGCGCGGCGTCGACACCGTGCTGGTGGTCGGGCGCACAGGGGCGGAGGTGCCGTGGACCAAAGGCCGCGACCTGTGGCTGCATGACGAGCTTGCCAAGGTCGACGCCGAGTGCCCGGCCGAGGAGATGAATGCCGAGGACCCGCTGTTCATTCTCTACACTTCGGGCTCGACGGGACTGCCGAAGGGCGTGCTGCACACCTCAGGCGGCTATCTCGTATACGCCTCGATGACCCACCAATATGTGTTCGACTATCACGACGGCGACATCTACTGGTGCACGGCCGATGTCGGCTGGGTCACCGGTCATTCCTACATCGTCTATGGGCCGCTCGCCAACGGCGCCACCACGCTGATCTTCGAGGGCGTGCCGAACTATCCAGACGCCTCGCGTTTCTGGCAGGTGGTCGACAAGCACAAAGTCAACATCTTCTACACGGCACCGACTGCGATCAGGGCGTTGATGGGCGCGGGCGAAGAGCACGTGAAGAAGAGCAAGCGGAAATCGCTCCGGCTGCTCGGCAGCGTCGGCGAGCCGATCAATCCGGAAGCATGGGAGTGGTACTACCACGTGGTTGGCGAGCAGCGCTGCCCGATCGTCGACACGTGGTGGCAAACCGAGACCGGCGGCATCCTCATCACGCCGCTGCCGGGTGCGACCAAGCTCAGGCCAGGCTCCGCGACGCTGCCGTTCTTCGGCGTGCAGCCGGCGGTGGTGGACACTGAGGGCAACCTCCTCGAAGGCGAGACCTCGGGCAATCTGGTCATCCTCGACGCCTGGCCCGGCATGATGCGCACCGTCTATGGCGACCACAAACGCTTCGTCGAGACCTATTTCTCGACCTATAAGGGCAAGTACTTCACCGGCGATGGCTGTAGGCGCGACGAGGACGGTTATTACTGGATCACCGGCCGCGTCGACGACGTGATCAACGTCGCCGGCCACCGCATGGGCACGGCGGAGGTCGAATCGGCGCTTGTCGCCCACCCCAAAGTGTCCGAGGCCGCCGTGGTCGGCTATCCGCACAACATCAAGGGCCAGGGCATCTATTGCTACGTCACGCTGATGGCCGGCGAGGCTTGCACCGACGCGCTCAAGACCGAGCTTCGCGACTGGGTGCGCAAGGAGATCGGCCCGATCGCCTCGCCCGACCTGATCCAGTTCGCGCCCGGCCTGCCCAAGACACGCTCGGGCAAGATCATGCGCCGTATCTTGCGCAAGATCGCCGAGGATGATTTCTCGAATCTCGGCGACACCTCGACCCTCGCCGACCCCGGCGTGGTCAACGACCTCGTCGAGAACCGTCAGAACCGGAGATAGGGACCATGTGGCTGAAGCGCATTCTGATCGGTGCGGGCATCGTGCTGGCGCTGTTGGTCGGCCTGGTTCTTTTCGCGGGGTATTGGACACCCGGCGGGCCGTCGCAACCGACCATGTCGATGACGGTCGGCCATCGCACCGTGACCGTCGGCGGCAAGTACAAGAACGTTACCCAGGAGTCGATGGCCGACGGCATGGGCATCAAGGTCGACGGCCACGAGATCACGCTGACCGGGGATCAGCTCACCATCGACGGCAAGACGCAGGTGCTCGAGCCCGACCAGAACATCGAGATCTGGGTGGACGAGACGGGCAAGGTCTCGGTCAAGGTGGTGCACGCCGAGGCGAGCTCAGCGCGCCTTGAGGTCGGCTAGGCCGTAAGAGTGCGGGTGATCTTGTCGAGCAGAGCCGTCCAGGCAGCCCTGGTCTCGCGCGTGTATTCCTTGGCGAGCGATTGCTCGAGCGTCCAGGTCAACGCCTTGGCCATCATCCGGTAGTGGCGCGTCCTGATGCCGAGCTGGCGGTGGCGCGCGCCGAGCAGCCTCAACGTCGGGGTGAGCTCGTCGTCGCGGCTGAGGGTGATCATGGTGAGCTTCATGGCCGCGGCGAACTTGCGCGCCTGAATGTCGATCGGTCCGGAGAATTTGGCGCGCAGGCTCGAATCGAGTGCGAACAGCTTGCGAAAGAACACCTGGGCAACCATGTCGATCGCCGGCTCGATCTTGGCGAAGCTCGAGCGGATGAGCTGTTTCTGCGCGTCGGTGAGAGGGGCCTCGGCCGGGGTCGGCGCCCGCTTCAGCTGCATGCGGGTCGTTGACCGTGAAGACGACAGATGGAGGGCGACTGACATGGGTAAGCTTCTCCCCAACAGCGGTACAATTTGGGGAAAGGATGCAGCGGAGCGATTGACGAACCGTTAAGGTAAGCGCCCCGGCAACCATGCCGGCCCGCCGGCTAGCCGTCAGCGGATTTGCTCTCCTTCAATCTTGTCTTGGCCGTTGATCGCAGCCCAGCGCGGCGAAGGCCGCCAGACCATGCGATCGGAGTTCGCCGGCGCGGACGCATCGCCTTTCGGCGGGAATCCTGTCCCCCGGCTCGCGACCGGGCCGGAATCGTACCCCGCGGGAGGGGCGAGAGGCGTGCGGTCGATCGGCGCCTGGCGCTCAAAGGCGACCGAGGGAGCCGGCGCTGCGGCTTGCGGGGTGTCGCAGGCAGCCAGTGCCGTTCCGGCAGCTACCAGCAAAAGAAATTCCGGCACTTTGCACGTCACGGCAATCCCTCGCTTGCACGGCAAGGCTAGCCGCACAATGGTTAGGAGAGTGTTGCCCGAGCCGTCTTGTGGCGCGTCCGAGCGCCTCCATATTAAGGCTCGAAGCAAGAGCCGCGAGGCTTCCGCATCACGGCTTCGAGGAGGCCAAATGAGCTATTTGCGCACCGCCATCCTGCTCGCGGCGATGACCGCCTTGTTCATGGGGATCGGCTTCCTGATCGCCGGCCAGACCGGCATGGTCGTGGCGCTGGTCATGGCTGCCGCGATGAACCTGTTCGCCTATTGGAACTCCGACAAGATGGTGCTGTCGATGTACGGCGCGCGCGTGGTCGACGAGCGCTCGGCGCCCGAGTTGTACGCGCTGGTGCGCCAGCTTGCGGCGTCAGCCTCCCTGCCGATGCCGCGCGTCTACGTCATGGAGAACCCGCAGCCGAACGCGTTCGCAACTGGGCGCAACCCGCAAAATGCCGCGGTCGCCGTCACCACCGGGCTGCTCGACACCGTGAGCCAGGAGGAGCTTGCCGGCGTGCTCGCGCACGAGCTTGGCCATATCAAGCATCACGATACGCTATTGATGACCATCACCGCGACAATCGCCGGCGCGATCTCGATGCTCGCCAATTTCGGCATGTTTTTCGGCGGTCGGAGCAACAATAACAACAATATCGGCATGATCGGCTCGCTTGCCCTGCTCATTCTCGGACCGCTTGCCGCCGGCCTCGTGCAGATGGCGATCAGTCGGACGCGCGAATACGAGGCTGACCGCGAGGGCGCGGAAATCAGCAAACGGCCCCTGGCGCTCGCCTCGGCCCTGCAGAAGATCGCCGGGCGCGCCGAGCAGATCCCCAATATGGATGCCGAGCGCAACCCGGCCTCGGCGCATCTCTTCATCGTCAACCCGCTATCGGGCGCACGCATGGACAATCTGTTCTCGACCCATCCCAACGTCGAGAACCGCGTGGCGCGGCTCGCAGCGATGGCGCGCGACATGGGCGAGGCCCCTGCTCCCAGCGCTGCCATTCCCCCGAGCGCTCGCGAGTCAGGACCGTGGTCGCCGCAAGCCAAATCATCGGCGCGCGGGCCGTGGGGCTAGCACGCGCACATGACCACTGAGGACAAGGCGGCGCGCGACCGGGCGCATATGCGCGACCTTCAAGTCGGGCTGCCGGCGCGCCGCGCCGCGGTCGAGCTGCTCGTCGCGGTGCTCCAGAAAAGACAGGCGCTCGACGACATCCTCGGCCGCTCGCTGGAGAAGGGCATCATGTTCGACCTGCCGGCGCGCGACCGCGCGCTGGTGCGCGCCATCGTCGCCGCGAGTCTCAGGCGCAAAGGTCAGATCGACCATGTGCTCAACAGCTTCCTCGAGCGCGGCATGCCGGACAAATCGGGCACGCTCTATCCCATCCTGCTGGCGGCGGCGGCACAGCTCATCTTTCTCAAGACACCGCCGCATGCGGCCATCGACCTCGCCGTGACGCTCGCCCAGTACGACCCGAGAGCGAAGCGCTACGACAAGCTCGCCAACGCCGTGCTCCGGCGCGTGGCGGCCGAAGGCGAGGCGATCGCGGCGAGGCTCGATGCCGCGCGGATCAACACGCCGGACTGGCTGTGGTCGCGCTGGGTCAGCTATTGGGGCCAGGAGCGCGCGCAGGCGATCGGCGCGGCGCATCTCCTCGAGCCGCCGCTCGACCTCACCGTCAAGCGCGATCCTGAGCTGTGGGCCGAGCGTCTTCAGGGGCGCGTGCTGCCGACGGGGAGCGTCAGGGTCCTGCCCAAGGGGCGCATCGAGGCATTGCCCGGGTTCGACGAAGGCGCGTGGTGGGTGCAGGACGTCGCCGCCTCGCTCCCGGCGCGCCTGATGGGTGACATCGAGGGCGAGCGCGTGGCCGATCTCTGCGCAGCGCCCGGCGGCAAGACCGCACAGCTTGCGCTTGCCGGCGCCAAGGTGACGGCCGTCGACAGCTCCAAGACCAGGCTCGGCATGGTGCGGGAGAATCTCGACAGGCTGGGCCTCGAGGCCGAGCTCGTGATCGCCGACGCCGCGTCCTTCAGCGCCGCGGAGAAATTCGACGCCGTCCTGCTCGATGCACCCTGCTCGTCGACCGGCACCATCCGCCGCCACCCCGACATCCCTTATGTCAAGTCGGCCAAGGACATCGTCGCGCTCGCCGCACTGCAAGCGAGGCTGCTCGACAATGCCACGTCCCTGCTCAAGCCCGGCGGCAGGTTGGTCTATTCCACCTGCTCGCTCGAACCCGAGGAAGGCGAGGCGCAGATCGCGGCGCTGCTCGTGCGCAACGATGCACTGCGGCTGTCCGAAATCGGCAGCGAAGAGCTCGCGGGTCAGGCCGAATGGATCGAGCCGTCGGGCTGCCTCAGGACCTTTCCCTACGATCTCAAGCTTGACAGCCCGGAATGGAGCGGAATGGACGGCTTTTTCGCCGCGCGGCTTATTCGCGCCGATTAATGCTTAGCCGCGCAACGGGCTTGATCGAAACGCTCCGCCGCCCGACAATGGCCCGTCAGGATGCGGGGACGGCCGTGCGCCATATGGGAGCGCAGGGCGGCGGCTTGGAGTTAATTCGGCATGGCGGCTGATTCTCAGGCCTTCGAGCGCGCTCAACGCGCTCAAGGAGCGCGCCCGAGCGGGCCCGGCCCCTTGCGCCGCTTCATGCTCGCGAGCATGGCCTCGATCAGCTATCCGGGCTCGGCGGCCGAGCAGCTGCTGCTCGCCCCCCAGGAGCTAAGGACCGCCGACCCGAGCTTCGCCACCGAGATCTACAACGGCCATTTCGGCCTTGCCGGGCGGCTCGCCGAGCTAACGGCCGAATCCCCCTTCGAGATCGTCCCGCCATCGGAAGCGTGGGAGCGGGAGCTTTACGGCTTCGCGTGGCTCCGGCACCTCCGCGCCGCGGGCAGCGAGCTGTCGCGCGAGCAGGCCAAGGCGCTGGTCAACGACTTCGTGCGTCTCCGCCGCACCATCAAAGGCCTCGCCTGGCAGCCCGAGATCGTCGGGCGGCGCGTGATCTCGTGGCTGTCGAACTCCGTGTTGATCCTGGATAGCGGCGAGCCCGAGGCTTACGAGGCCTTCCTGCGCGCGCTGACCTCGCAGCTCCGCTACCTGTCGGCTAGCTATCGCGACACGCCGGACGGGGTGCCCCGCCTCGTCACCCTCATGGCGCTGATCTATGCCGGGCTCTGCATCGCCGACCAGCAATCGGTGGTCGACCGCTATACGCGCCCGTTCTGCAAGGAGCTCGACCGGCAGATCCTGCCGGACGGCGGCCACATCTCGCGCAACCCCGAGGCGCTCGTCGAGGTGCTGCTCGACCTGCTGCCGCTCCGGCAATGCTTCGTCGCCCGAGACCGCGTGCCGCCGAAGGAGCTGACCGACGCCATCGACCGCATCATGCCGATGCTCCGCTTCTTCCGCATCGGCGACGGCACGCTCGCGCGATTCAACGGCTGCGGGCCGACGGCGACCGACGCGCTGGCCACCGTGCTCGCTTACGACGATGTCGAGGGCGCGCCGGTCAGGAGTGCGGTGAACTCGGGCTATGTGCGGCTCAACTGCGGCACAATGCAGCTCATCTGCGACATGGGTCCCGCGCCCGCGCCCTCGCTCAGCACCAACGCGCAGGCCGGCTTCCTTTCTTTCGAGATGGCCTCCGGCGATGCGCCCATGATCGTGAATTGCGGCACGCCGTCGCTGGATCACCAGGAATGGCTGCCGTTCGCCCGATCGAGCGCGGCGCAGTCGACGCTGGTGTTCGAGGATTCATCGTCGGGGGAGTTCAGCGCCGGCGTCGACGGCAAGCCGTCGGTGATCGGCTCGCCGCTGATTGGGCCGGCCAACGCCCAGGCCTCGCTCTCGGACCAGGGCGACAATCTCCGCATCAAGGGCGCGCATGACGGCTATCTCGCCCGATACGGCGTGAGCCATTCGCGCCAGCTGCTCATCGCCCAGACCGGCAAGCTGATCTCGAGCGAGGACAAGCTCACCTCGCCCAAGGGGCTGTCGAGCCCTGAGGGGCTGATCGCCGGCGCCTATGCCATCCGCTTCCATCTCCATCCGAGCGTGACCGCGCAGCTCTCGCCGGACGGCCGCGGCGTCAATCTCCTGCTCAGGAACGGCGAAGCCTGGCGCATCAGCTCTAACGCGCCCGACACGGGCATCGAGGACTCCTTCTTTCTGGCCGATGCGCGCGGGCCGCAGCCGTCCTCGCAAGTCGTGCTGAGCGGCATGATGGGCGAGGCCTACGAGGTCAGGATCGTGTGGAACATCGAGAAGGTCGGCGAAAACAGCAGCGGCCAGCTGATCGACCCGAACGACACCTCGCCCGCCACAGCCTAGTCGCATGGACTCCCGGAAGATTGCTCGCGCGCTGCTCTCGGTCAGCGACAAGACGGGCCTTGCCGATTTCGCGCGCGCCTTGCGCGGCTATCGCGTCGAGATCGTGTCGACCGGCGGCACTGCCAAGTTGCTGCGCGATGCCGGGATCGAGGTCGTCGACGTCGCCGAGATCACCGGCATGCCCGAGATGATGGGCGGCCGCGTCAAGACGCTGCATCCGGGCATCCATGGCGGGCTGCTCGCCGTCCGCGGCGATGCGGCGCATGAGCGCGCGCTCGAAGAGCATGCGATTCCGCCGATCGACCTGCTCGCCGTCAATCTCTATCCGTTCGAGGCGACGGTCGCAGGCGGCGCGGATTTCGACACCTGCATCGAGACTATCGACATCGGCGGCCCGGCCCTGATCCGCGCCGGCGCAAAGAACCACGCCAGCGTGACAGTAGTCACCGAGCCCGCCGACTATGCCCTGGTGCTCGCCGAGATGACGGCCAATGGCGGCGCGACGACGCTCGGCTTGCGCAAATCGCTAGCGGCCAAGGCGTTCGCCCGCACCGGCGCATACGATGCGGCGATTTCGAGCTGGTTTGCGAGAGTGGCGGGCGAGCGGAACCCAGCGACGCGTGTGATCGCCGGCAAGCTCGCCGAGGCGCTTCGCTACGGCGAGAACCCGCATCAATCGGCGGCTTTCTATCGCACTGGAGAGCAGCGCTTCGGCGTCGCCACCGCCAAGCAGCTGCAAGGCAAGGAGCTCTCCTACAACAATCTCAACGACACCGACGCGGCTTACGAGCTGGTCGCCGAATTCGACCCCAAAGCGAGCGCGGCGGTCGCCATCATCAAGCACGCCAACCCGTGCGGCGTGGCGCTCGGTTCAAGCCTCGCCGACGCTTACGCCAAGGCGCTCGCCTGCGATCCGGTCAGTGCATTCGGCGGCATCGTCGCACTGAACCGGCCGCTCGACGCCGACGCCGCGCGCGAGATCGTCAAGATCTTCACCGAGGTCATCATCGCCCCTGACGCGAGCGACGACGCAAAAGCCATTCTCGCCGAGAAGAAGAATCTGCGCCTGTTGCTGGCCGGCGGGCTGCCGGACCCCAAGGCGCCTGGGCTCGCCTTCCGCTCGCTTGCCGGCGGCTTCCTGGTGCAGGGGCGAGACGACGCCATGATCTCCAAGTCTGAGCTCAAGGTCGTGACCAGGCGGAAGCCGAGCCAAGAGCAATTGGCCGATCTGATCTTCGCCTTTACGGTGGTGAAGCACGTCAAGTCCAACGCCATCGTCTATGCGAAAAGCGGCGCCACGGTCGGCATCGGCGCGGGCCAGATGTCACGCGTCGATGCGGCGCGCATGGCGGCGTGGAAGGCCGACGAGGCGGCCAGGAGGCAAAACTTGAGCGCCAGCCTGACGCAAGGCTCGGTCGCCGCATCCGACGCGTTCTTTCCGTTCCCCGACGGAGTTCAGGCGATCGCCGCGGCCGGGGCGACGGCGATCATCCAGCCGGGCGGCTCGATGCGCGACGCCGACGTGATCGCCGCCGCCGATAGAGCCGGCCTCGCCATGGTATTCACGGGGCAGCGACATTTCAGGCACTAGCGCATGATCGACGGCGCTACTTTTTCCGACGGCGCTCCCGCAAATTAACCGCTCGTTAACCACCAAGACCGTCCTATCGCAGTCGAGGTTAACGAAATGACAACGGCAAGGCCAACCACGTCTTTCAGGTTTCGCGGCGGATCGTTCCACGCGCTCGTGGTCAAGCCCGAGCCCCCGATCGAGGCATGGCTGGGCGACATCGACAAGCTTCTGGCGCGTTCGCCGGGGTTCTTCGCGCGAAAATCCGTGGTGATCGACGTCTCCGGCCTCTCGCTCACGAAAGAGGCTTTCCTCGGTCTTTTGGACGAGCTGAGCAAACGCGACATCCGCATCCTCGGCGTCGAGGGCGCCGACCCGGCTTGCGTCGATGGGCGCATCCCGTCGCTGACGCGGGGCAAGACCGCGAAGTCCAAGAAACAAGCAGCGCCGGCCGTGGTATCGGCAGCACCGGAACCGGTCAGCTCGATCCTCATCGATGCTCCGGTACGCTCGGGCCAGCAGATCGTTCACCCGCATGGGGACGTGACAATTATCGGCTCGGTCGCCTCCGGCGCGGAGATCATCGCCGCAGGGTCGGTTCATGTTTACGGGGCCTTGCGCGGAAGAGTCTTGGCAGGCGCCTACGGCAACGAGCGGGCCAGGATTTTTTGCCGCCGGCTCGAGGCCGAGCTCATGGCGATAGACGGCCACTATGTCGTGGCCGACCAGATCGAGCCGCATCTTCGCGAGGCATGCGTACAAGCTTGGCTCGAGAAGGATGCGCTCGAAATCACGACGATGGACTGAAAGCAAAGGAGCAAGAAAATGGCCCACGTGCTGGTGGTGACGTCCGGAAAGGGGGGCGTTGGCAAGACGACATCGACCGCGGCGCTCGGTGCGGCTCTTGCGCGCGGCGGCGAGCGTGTCGCCGTCATCGATTTCGACGTGGGCTTGCGCAATCTCGATCTCCTGATGGGGGCCGAGCGGCGCGTGGTCTACGATCTGATTCATGTCGTGCAGGGAGCGGCCAAGCTGTCCCAGGCGCTCATTCGCGACAAGCGGATCGACACGCTGTTCCTGCTTGCCGCCTCGCAAACGCGCGACAAGGACTCCCTGACCGAAGAAGGCGTCGAGCGCGTGATCCGTGAGCTCCGGCCGTTCTTCGATTGGGTCATCTGCGACAGCCCGGCGGGCATCGAGCGCGGCGCATCGCTCGCCATGCGCCACGCCGACTCAGCCATCGTGGTCGCCAATCCCGAGGTGTCGTCGGTGCGCGATTCCGACCGGATCATCGGCCTGCTCGATTCGACCACCGCCAAGGCCAAGCACGGCGATCCGATGGAGAAGTACCTGCTGCTGACGCGCTACGATCCACTTCGCGCGGCGCGCGGGGAGATGCTGGGGGTCGAGGACGTGCTGGACATTCTCTGCATCCCGCTGCTCGGGATCATTCCCGAAAGCAAGGAAGTCTTGAGCGCCTCCAACATAGGGACGCCGGTTACGCTGAGCAATCCGGCGAGCGCCCCGGCGCGCGCCTATCATGACGTTGCCCGCAGGCTCAGGGGCGAGACGGTTCCCTTGGTCATACCGAGCGACAAGAGCGGGTTGCTCAACAAACTGTTTGGGCGGAGGGCGGCATGAGCTTCCTGAACCTGTTCGGCCGGCAGCGCTCGGCCAATACCGCGCAGCAACGACTACAGGTGTTGCTGAAGCATGAGCGAAGCGCGCCGGGCAATGCGGATCTGATCCCCATGCTTCGGGAGGACATTCTCGCGGCAATCGGCAAGCACATCCCGGTGGATTCGGATCGGGTCCAAGTCAGGGTCGAGCGCGGCGACGCGGTCTCCCTGCTCGAGATCGACATCGAGATATCGACCCTCGCGCAGCATCTGCTGCAAAGGCGGCCGACCGCGTTCGACCACCGTCCCGGCCCAAGATGATGTTGGCCGGCGACGCGAGCCACACCCTGCCGGTGCGAAGCAACCCGCGGTTACCGGACCGGCATGCGCGTTCAGGCTTCCCCGCATTCGAACATAAAGCCTGACCCTGCGTTCAGTGGTGTGGTGCTTTGGGGAGTAGGGAGCACGACCATGTCCGACCCCTTTGAATTCATCGATCCCTTGGAGAGGTTCCAGGAAGCGCGAGAAGAGCCCGCCGACATCGCGGCGGCGGGACAACGCGCCCGGCATGGAATTCGGCTATGGGCGGCCGGCGCTTCCATTGTCTCGATCGGCGCGCTGATCTTGGCTTATGCCTTTGCCCCGAAGGGGAGCGAGCAGGCCCGTGCGCAAGCGCCGATTGAATCCCGGGCGGCTTCGGTACATGCAATCGCTACCCCTGATGTCACCTCGACAGGTTCGGTCAACGCCCCTCCGCCATCCTCGACGACGCAGCAATTGGCCGAGGCGGTGCCCGAGCCCGCAGGTCATGTGGCGTCCGAAACGCACGATGCCGAAGCTCAATGGGTCACCACATCGCTGGCCGCGGCATCGCATAGCGGTCCATCGGTATCCGCACCCATCGTGGCGTATTATCCGGTGGGTACCGTGCTGCGAACCGCCGGACAGCAAAGCGGTTGGGTGAAAGCCGTGGATCCGGCAACCTCGCAACAAGGGTGGATCTACCAGATTTACCTTTCCCCCGCCGCGGCGCCAGTTCAGCAGGCTGCGCCACAGACGGCTCTATACCCGGCACACGAGGAGAAGGAAGCCGAGCTGGAGACGCCGGACGAGGCTCAGCTTCCAGCGCTGGACACAGCCGGCCCCAGGGCCAAAAGCCCGCGGAAATACGCTCGGCACCGCGACCGGGGCACGCTCGTCATAAGATTCGGGTTTGGACATTTCCGCGTCCGCCTGTGACGCGCAGCGCGATGCTTGAGGGGGCGTGAATTTAGACGATTCGCGCAGCCGAGGGCCGTGCTATAGGGGTTCGTGGTGATTGTTACCCTGCGATCACCCCTTTGGTTGGGAAGCCCCGGTCAACCACCTTGGCCGGGGCTTCTTCTTAAACTCATGACAAAATGTTCATTGTTCCGGGGGTTGTTCTCAACTCCCGCCATGCTATCTGCATGAGCAAGTGACGGCTTCCCTCCCGTCACTCTGTTCCCCAGTGGAACCGAAGAAGCCCCGCTCCCCCCGTGCGGGGCTTCTTCATTTCTATCCGATCAGGGAATCGAGCCGATGACGCCCTGGATGAGATAATCGGTCCGCTGAAGCTCCTCGGCATAGGGTCCGTAGGTCGTCCCGGCCGGCACAACGAGCTTGCCAGCGTTGTCGTTGATCGGACCGACGAAGATCGCGTCGCCGTTCCGCATCGCTTGCATGGCGGTTTTGGCGGCGTTGATCGAAGCGGACGTCGCTCCGGCGCCGAACGGGCTCGAGCGCACATAGTCCTTGTCATATCCGCCGGTGACGAAGTTCGGCAGGGTCCCGCCTCTCTGCAGCGTCTCGACGAAATTCTCGAACAGCTCGGTCCAATTGTAGTCGGCGCCGGTGATATAGCCCTTCGGCGCGAGCTTGGCCTGGTCGAAGGCGTGACCGCAGGTCTTGACGCCGCGCGCCTCCGCCGTCTCGATCACAACCCGCGGGGCGTCCAGATGACACGTGACCACATCGCAGCCCGCATCCACCAGCGCATTCGTCGCCGCGGCGTCGTGAGCTTCGTCCTCCCACCCGCCGGTGAAGATGACCCGCACGGTCGCGCCCGGATTGGTTTGGCGGCAGCCGAGAAGGAATGAATTCACGTTGAGCAGGACCGGGGCGAACGCCATGCCGGCAACGAAGCCGAGCGTGTTCGTGGTCGTGCAGAGGCCAGCGGCAACGCCATTGACGTAGTGGCCCTGGTTGATCAGTGCGTTTTGGCTGCCGACATTCGCCGGGTTGTCGGCGGTAGCGAGCGTAGTGGCTTGGCGGAACAGAACCTCCGGATATTTCTTTGCCAGCGCCAGGAGGAAAGGATCGTGGTCGAACGAGGTGGAAAAAATCAGGCGGGCGCCATCGGCGATCAAGCCCTCCATCGCCGCGGTGTAGGCTCTGGTCTCGGGATCGTCTTTGCCGCTCCCGTAATCGGTGCTCTCCGGCAGATATCCCGCCTGGACGACCCTTACGTTCGGAACACCCCGCAGCGCCGCGCCGGCCATCGCGAATGACTGGTTCCAGCCCCAATCTTCGCGCGGACCGATATAGACGAAGCCGGCGGTAAGATCGGCCGCGCGCGCGGACCGGACATTCAGCATGCTTGGGACGAGGCCGGCAGCGCTCAGCAAGGCTAGGCGTTTGAGCGCCTCGCGGCGATTGGGATCGAATCCGCGCATACCACCAGACCCTTGATTATCGCCGCCTGGCCGAACCCCATTATTACTTCAGCGGGCGACAGTTCACTGCGATCGTCTGCATGTTGAGCCCGGCTTTCCCGTCACAACCCAGCCGATTCTCTTTGCCGTATATTGGCGGGTCCAGGAAATATTCATAATCGTCCGTGTCGTCATGCTCGATGATTCTGTACAATTTGTATGGGCCGCTGTCGCAAATCACTTGCTGGCTGTCGACGAACAGCGAGGCGGGCAGAACGATGACATGCTCCATGTTCGGGTTCGCCGCGCAAAACTTTGCGCTAAGCTCGGCATGATCTTTTGCCTGGATGATCAGCGAGTCGGGACCCTCAGCCGCCGGGGCAGCGACCGGATCGGAGAATGCGGGCACCGCGCCGGCCAGCGCTAGGACAATCGCCACCGCAACGACACGTCGATCCATGTTCTGCCTCTCTGGTTGCAGCAGGCCGCCATGAACGACGATGCATCACGGCGGGCTGGCACCATAGGATGGAATCCATAACGAAACATCTTACGCCGGGCATGTCGGCTGCGGCGGTGAACACGGGGGAATCCGATGAGCCTTGTCACGATCTATTTTTGTTTGGCTGGGGCAATCCTCGCCGAGGCGATCGCAACGATCTCGCTCGCGGCGTCTGAAAGCCTTTCCAAGCCACTTCCAAGCATCATATCGGTGGTTGGCTTCGTTGCCGCGTTCTGGCTGCTCTCGTTTCCTCTTCGCGTGATGCCGACCGGGATCGTGTATGCCATCTGGTCGGGCTTGGGTATCGTCCTGATAACCGCGATTAACTGGGGCTGGTCGAAACAGGCGCTCGACCTCCCGGCGCTTATCGGCATGGCGCTCATCACCGCCGGCGTGATCGTGATGAACGTCTTCTCGAAATCCGTTATCAATTGATGGCGCGAGGACAACGCGAAGGGCACGGAATTGAATGAACGCCGCGTTCAATACGTTCTTGCTCGTGCTCGCGGCGATCTTTCCAGTGGTCAATCCGCCTGGCTCGGCGCTGGTATTTCTCGGATTGACGCGCGGGGTCAAGCCCGAGACTCGTCGCGTCCTCGCCTGGCATGTCGCGCGAAACTCGCTATTCGTTCTCGTGGCTTCGCTGCTGCTCGGTGCGCTGATACTCGAATTCTATGGAATATCGATTCCGGTGCTGCGCGTCTCCGGCGGCTTCATCGTCGCCGTCGCCGGTTGGAGGCTTCTGAGCGAAGGCAGCCAAAAAGAGCTGGAAGCCTCTTCTGAGGGCGTCTCGCGCACCGACCCGCTCGACCAGGCCTTCTATCCACTGACCTTGCCGCTGACGACCGGCCCCGGCACCATCGCCGTGGTGGTCAGCCTCGGGCTATCGCGGGCTTCTTATACCAACTCGACGGACGAGATCCTCTTCGTGCTGGCGAGCCTTCTCGCCGTCGTGGTGATCGCTGTCACCATCTATTTGTGTTTCGCCTACGCGGATCGCGTGCAGCGACTGCTCGGTCCCGGCGGCACCGACATCGCCGTGCGGCTGTCCGCGTTCATCCTGTTCTGCCTCGGTGTCCAAATTCTCTGGTCGGGCGGAAGCGAGCTGCTGCACTCCGTAATCCACGCCGCGCCGTGAGCTTGCGACCGGACGCGCGGGTCCGGGCACAATAATTCTCGATACCGGAGGCCTGTCACCAGGAACTTTGGCGTCCTGGAAAGGTTAATTGACGGAATAGCTGTTGGAGGCCGGCATGAAACGCGTCCTCTCATCTATAGCGGCTGTGAGTTGCTTAGCCCTAATCGTTATGATGCCTATCAGCGCCGAGGCCAATGATGCCAAGGTGCCCCATTCGGCCGTGGTCGACGTGCCTGACGCAATCACCCTGTCTGTCGCAGTCGAGGCGGCGAATGAACCCCCGCCGCAGACCGATTTTCGCTCCGATCCCAGCTACCCCCTTTGGAAAGTCAATTCGACTGCTTACATCCTTAACGCACCCGCGGAGGAGGCCGAAATCATCGGTCTCGCGTATAGCGGGGCGGAACTCCTCCAGGTCGGAGCGAGTGAAGCCGAGTGGGTGCAAGTTGCCGATCCGGTGAACTTCCGGCTCGGATGGATTAGTTCCAAAGTTTTGTCACCTTCCGAAGAAAAGGTGGCGTTGCACTGATAAATCGGCTCTGTCCGCTCTTGCGTGGATCGACAAGTCTTCTGTGGGCTCGGTAAAGGTTCGTCATGCGCTCGTCGCTCAAGCGTAAGTCCCGTTTCAAATTGCCCGCCCTGCCCAGAGCGTTGGGCGAGGGACTCGATTTAGGGCGCCCCGCAAACCGTTCGACGCTGTCGAAGCCCGCCATTGCGTCGCTGGCAGAGCGGTTCGCCCCTGAGCCGCCATTCGAGGGAAAGGCCCGAGACGGATCGACATCGCGGAAAGCTGATGCGCCACAGCCCCCTTTGATGGCAACGACCGCCAAATGGCTCATCTCAGCGCTGGTCAGCGTTGCGCTCATCCCGACCGCAATTTTGTTTGTTTTATTGTGGCAGAGAATGATGCAGCTGAACGCCGATGCGCCAATGTCGCCGGCGGTCAGCTCAGCGGCCTCACACACGCCGCCCGCCACTGCCGTTGTCCACGTCGCACCCAAGCTGGAGGTGGCTCTCTCTTCGCCTGACAAGATCGACGCCCAGGCCGGCGAGGAGATCGACTTTCCCGTCGCTATCGATGCCACCGAGGCTCTTCCCTCCCGCTCGGTCCTCGCCGTCAGCGCCATGCCCGAGGGCGCGGCATTCTCGGAAGGTCGTCCCTATGGCGTGACCGGATGGAGCTTGCGGCCCGACGAGATCGGCGAGTTGCGGTTGCGCCTGCCACAAGGACGCAGCGGCGCGTCGGATATTCGCCTCGAATTGGTGACTGCCGACGGAACGGTGCTGGCCCAGTCGGAGACGCGGTTGAACATCGGTCCCGCACCCACTCCGGCCGATAGCGTAAGCGTCGTCGCCGCCGCCCCGATGGACAGCGTCAGCGTGACCGACAGCAATCCCTTCGCGCAGGCCGCGCCGGCCGAAGCGCCCCGCCCCACCATGGCTTCGCCGCCGCCGCCAAAGCCTAAGCCGGCACGGGCCGCCAAGACCGAGCCTGCGGTGAAGGTCACCACCGTCAAGACGGTGACCATCACCCCGCCGGCGCCCGCTCGCCCGCATGACGGCGCCTACGCGCTAGGCGACGCGTCGGACGCCTCGGCCGAGTGGGTCGAGGTTTCGAGCGCCGTCGACATGCATTCCCGTCCCCAGCAGAATTCGGAGACGGTGAAGGTGTGGGACCGGGGCGTGAAGCTCCGCGTCAACTCGCGGGAGAAGAATTGGGTGCAGGTCACCGATCCGGAGACATCGGCGAGCGGCTGGATCTATTCGCGCTTCCTTAAGCCCGCCGAGCCGCCCGCGTAGTCGCTTGCGCGGTCGGGGTCGAGATGCCACCGATCGCGCCGGTCCCCGCCTCGCGGCATCGGAATGAGGAGGAATGCGGCCATGCCATCAAGCAATATGCTGCCTAAAATCTTCATTGGTCTGACCTTCGCTTTCGCCATCGGATCGGCCGACGTGTCGGAGGCAAAGCCGAAATGGCCGGGATACGTTGCCGGGTGGGGCAACACCTGCGGGTCGCAGTTCAGGGGATGCACGGGACAGGCCTCTGACGTCTACGACGCGTGCGTCAAACAACACGGGCGAGGCTGCAGCAGCGACTATGACCGGGACTACGCCGGATGCCAGGAGACCAACAGGGCCTGTCAGCTGCGGAAGTAACGGGGGACCTGCCCGCACTTAAGCTTGCTCCTGACGCGATGCGGCCACAAATGCCGCCGATCTATCGCCGCGGCGCTCTGTCCGGGAGATTTCGCGAATGAAAGCGTTGCTGGTCTCACTTGCATTGCTCGCACTCGTGGCGGCGCCCGATGCATGCCGCGCGGGCTCGGCGGAAGACATCAATGCCGAGGCCAACGCGACCCTGCACAGATTCGTCGAGCAGAATCCGAGCGCCCAGGAGCTCGGGCGAAAGGCTGCCGGAGTCTTGATATTCCCCTCGGTCCTCAAAGCCGGGATCGGGTTGGGCGGGCAATATGGCGAGGGCGTCCTGATCGTTCACGGTAACGCCGCCGGCTATTACAACATCGTGTCGGCCTCGTTCGGCTTTCAACTCGGCGCGCAATCCCAGGCCATCATCATCGTATTCATGACCGAGGAGGCCTTGGCGCAATTTCAGAACGCTTACGGCTGGAAGGTCGGCATCGACGGATCGATCGTGGTGGTCACGCTTGGCGCCGGCGGAACCATCGATACCGACAACCTCACCAGCCCGATCATCGGCTTCATTTTCGATCAGACGGGACTGATGTACAGCCTGAGCCTCGAGGGCTCCAAGATCAGCCGCATCGAGCGCTGAACCCTCTGATAGATTCAGTCCTCATCCAGGAAGTCGAGCGTCGAGGAAATCCGCGCTCGCTCCACTTCATGGTCGGCGGGATGGACGATATCCGGACCGAACCGCTCGACCAGCGCGTCGACCGCGACCTCCAGCCTGCGTCGCCGCGCAGTCGCTCCGAACAGAGTGAGCTGGGCTTGAGCATCTGCGGCGACCAGGTCGTAGGCCACCAAGCCGATCAAGCGGAACGGACCTTGATGATCGAACTCGTCGAGAAGATCGACGCCGATTGCGTAGAGCCTGTCGGCAACGTCGGTCGGTTCGCGCAGCCGCCGCTGCCTGGTGATGATGGCAAAGCTCGTGGTCTTGAGCTTCACGCCAACGCCTGAGGCGAGATAGCCTTTCTGCCTGAGGCGTCGGCCGATCCGGTCGGCCGACCCGTGCAGATGGCATTTGATGTCTTCCCGCGCGCGCACGTCCTTTTCCAGCGTGCATTCCGATCCGATGCTCTTCGGCGTGCGCCGGCCGACAACGGCTCGAGGATCCTCCGCGCGCGAAAGGGCATGGAACTGGAGCCCCGCTTTGCCGAGCTTCGCGGCCAGGAATTTCGGATCGGCCGCAGCCACCTCGCCGATCGTGTCGAGGCCGAAACCACGCAGCCGCGCCTCGGTCTTGGGCCCGACTCCCCAGAGACGCGACACCGGCTGCGGCGCGAGCCAGGCTCTCGCGTCGTTCGGCGGAACCACCGTTAAGCCGTCCGGTTTCTGGTAGGCGCTGGCGACTTTGGCGACGTATTTGGTGCCCGAAATGCCCACCGACACCGTGAGCCCACCGGTTGCGTCACGAACAGCATGCTTCAATCGACGCCCGATGGTTTCCGGATCGCCGAGCAGTCGCTCCGCGCCCGACATATCGAGGAAGGCCTCATCGAGACTTAACGCTTCGACGTCAGGCGAAAAGTCCCCGAACACCTCCATGATCGTGCGTGAGATCTGTTGGTAGCGATCGAAGCGCGGCGGAACGATCACGGCACTCGGGCAAAGCCGGCGCGCCTTCGCCATCGGCATCGCGCTGCCCACGCCGTAGGGACGGGCCTCGTAGCTCGCGGTCAGAACGACCCCGCGTTCGCTTGGCGGACCGACCAATATCGGCCGGCCGCGCAGGTTGGCATCGTCGAGCTGCTCGATCGCCGCATAGAACGCATCCATGTCGGCGTGAGCGATAACGCGTGGCCAATGCGCGCACGAACGAATCATCGCCACAAGAGTAGATCAACGGGGCTTGGATGCCAGCCCCGCGCCGGCCTAAAGCACGAGCAGGGTCGCCAATACCAGCATCAGTCCCATGCCGGCGATATCGGTTCCGGTGGTGAGGAAGATGCTCGAGGCGGTGCATGGGTCCGCGCCGAACCGTCGCAGCGTCAATGGCACCAGCACGCCGAATAGACCCGAGGCCATGCAGGCACCGGTCATGGCGAGCAGGATGACGAAACCAAGGGTCACCGACTGATCGTTGCTGTTGCCGCCCGCGGTCCACCACATCGCCGCGCCGGCGACGATGCCGGTCAGCAAGCCATTCATTGCACCAAGGGTCAGCTCCTTCCCGATCAATTTGCGCACGGGATGGGTGTTCAAGTCCCCAAGGGTGATACCGCGAAGAGTTATTGCCAGAGCCTGGCACCCCGTGTTGCCGCTCTGGCCGGCAAGGATCGGCAAGAAGGCCGCGAGCGCCACGATCTGTGTGATGGTGCCCTCGAACAGGCTGACGACGAAGCCCGCTGCGAAAGCGGTCAACAGGTTCACCTGGAGCCAGCCATGTCGCATCTTGAAGGCCGTCCAGATCCCCGTGTAGAGACGCTCCTCCTTGTCCACACCGACCATCTGACCCGACTGCGCGCTGATCTCGATCGCCTGACGCTCGAACAGACGCCAGCCGCGCACCACGCCGATCACGTGACCATCGGCATCCACGACCGGATACACGGGATAGTGCCGATGAATCGCCGCCTTCACGGCGTCGGCGAGGTCCATGTCCGACGTCAGGGCAAAGGGTTCCGGCAGCATCACGTCCTTCAGCGTCTGACCCGGCTCCGCCAAGAGCAGGTCGCGAATGACGGTCAGACCGATGAGCTTGTCCTTTGCATCGGTGACGTACAGATAGGTTATCTGTTGAGGGGTCTCGTGATTGCGCAGGAAGGCGATCGCTTCCTGCACGGTCGTGGTCTCCGGGAGCACGGCCAGCGCCGGGTCCATGATTTCGCCCACGGTGTTCTCGGTAACCTCCGCCTGGGAGTCCGCGGCTTGCGACTGCAAGTCCGGAGGGAGATAGGCTTTGATGCGGTCGACCAGCACCTGCGGCAGCTCGGCGAAAACCGCCCCGATACGCTCGGGCGTTTCCTTGACCAGCATCTGCGCAGCATCCATGGGCACGCGCGCACGAACCGCCCGAACCAAGCCTGCAATATCGCCTTGATCGTTCATCGAATGCCCTCCGAACTCTGCACCGCAACGTTTGACCGATCGAACGCGCTGAACGGCTCCAGCCTGGCTCTTTCCAGCACAGTGGGATCCGAAGCTTGGAATTCACGTGACTTGAAGTCGCGG
>JADMIO011298061.1_pt1 | contig 25025 bp, 21 predicted proteins | sample 8958161 | NCBI WGS metagenome assembly JADMIO01 (sample SAMN16585339, study PRJNA669376) | soil metagenome | isolation source: Crop rotation soil | place: USA: Cullars Rotation, Alabama | collected 2011
CACTCGACCGGGCAGAACGTGATCGTCCCGCCGGCGCGGTCGCGCTACCTTGCAGACATCGCGGAAGCCGTGCGGAGCTACCACGCCTGGGCGCGGCAGCAGAGCAAGGTGGCGCGCGAACGCCAGCAGCTCCGGGCCGCGCGCGCGATGCTCGGCGCGGAGTGCCGCGACATCGCGCGCGCGGCGGGCGCCGGGCAACGGCAGCACGACGAGGCGCTCGCCTGCAAGCCGGAGATCACCGGCCTCGATGCGCTCATCGCGCGTCGCGAGGCCAGCCTCGATCCGCGTGCCCGCAAGCTCCTCGACATGTGGCCCGCGACGCGCGCGGCCTACGCGGGCGACGAGTACGTGGTGCGCATCCGCGACCGGGAGGTACGGACGGCCCTGACGTACACCACGCTCTCCGGCACGCCCGTGCGCAAGGTGGCGCTGCCGCGCTTCGAGGACGAGGGCGAGATCCTGCGGTGGCAGCTGACCGAGAACGTGCCGGGCAGCTTCCCGTTCACGGCCGGGGTGTTCGCGTTCAAGCGCGAGAACGAAGACCCTACACGCATGTTCGCTGGCGAGGGCGACCCGTTCCGGACCAACCGACGCTTCCACCTGCTGGCGGACGGCATGCCGGCGCAGCGCCTGTCCACCGCCTTCGACTCGGTGACGCTGTACGGGTGCGACCCCGACCGGCGGCCGGACATCTACGGCAAGGTCGGCAACTCCGGCGTGTCGATCGCGACCCTCGACGACATGAAGGTGCTGTACGGCGGCTTCGATCTCTGCGACCCGAAGACGTCGGTGTCGATGACGATCAACGGTCCGGCGCCGACGATCCTCGCGATGTTCATGAATACCGCGATCGACCAGCAGCTCGAAAAGTTCCGCAAGGACAACGGCCGCGATCCGACCGACGACGAGGCCGACAAGATCCGCGCGTGGACGGTGTCGACGGTGCGCGGCACGGTGCAGGCCGACATCCTGAAGGAGGACCAGGGCCAGAACACCTGCATCTTCTCGACCGACTTCAGCCTGAAGGTGATGGGCGACATCCAGGAATGGTTCGTCCATCACAACGTTCGCAACTTCTACTCGGTCTCGATCTCGGGCTACCACATCGCCGAGGCCGGCGCGAACCCGATCAGCCAGCTCGCGTTCACGCTCGCGAACGGCTTCACCTTCGTGGAGGCCTATCTCGCGCGCGGCATGCACATCGACGACTTCGCGCCGAACCTGTCGTTCTTCTTCTCCAACGGCATGGATCCCGAGTACGCGGTGCTGGGCCGCGTGGCGCGGCGCATCTGGGCCGTGGCGATGAAGAACCGCTACGGCGCGAACGAGCGCAGCCAGAAGCTCAAGTACCACTGCCAGACGTCCGGCCGCAGCCTGCACGCGCAGGAGATCGCGTTCAACGACATCCGCACCACGCTGCAGGCGCTGATCGCGACCTACGACAACGCCAATTCGCTGCACACCAACGCCTATGACGAGGCGATCACCACGCCGACCGAGGAGAGCGTGCGGCGGGCGATGGCGATCCAGCTGATCATCAACCGCGAATGGGGTCTCGCGAAGAACGAGAACCCGAACCAGGGCGCGTTTATCGTCGACGAGCTGACCGATCTCGTCGAGGAAGCCGTGCTGAAGGAGTTCGAGGCGATCGCGGAGCGCGGCGGGGTGCTGGGCGCCATGGAAACCGGCTACCAGCGCGGCAAGATCCAGGAGGAGTCGCTTTACTACGAACACCGCAAGCACGACGGCAGCTACCCGATCGTCGGCGTGAACACGTTCCGCAATCCGCACGGCGACGCGGTTCCGGAGGCGCTGCAGCTGGCGCGCTCGACGTCCGAGGAGAAGGAATCGCAGCTCGCCCGGCTGGCGGACTTCCACGCCCGGCATGCGGCGGACGCGCCGGCGGCGCTCGAGCGGCTGCAGGAAACGGTGATCGCGAACGGCAACGTGTTCGCCGAGCTGATGAACGCGGTGCGGGTCTGCTCGCTCGGGCAGATCACCAATGCGCTGTTCGAGGTCGGCGGCCAGTACCGGCGGAGCATGTAGATGTGCAGGCGTGCGCTGATCGCCGTCGTGCTTGGCGTGCAGACGGTGGCATCGCCTGTGGTTGCACAGCTGCCCAACCTGCCGCGCTGCAACCCGAACCCCATCGTCGACGAAGTCATCCTGCTGCCGTCCAACCAGCGGCCGGCGGAGCTCGCCACCGCCCTGGTCTCTGATCCTGCCACGCGCGCCCGCTACGGCGGCCTCGAATACGTGACGAGCTCGGCCGCGTTCGGAGATGCCGTGATCGCGAGGTTTCCGGTGCTGGACGACCCGAACGTGGTCGACGAGCGCCTGCTCGCGACGGGTGATTTCACCAGCGTCTGGGTCAACGGGATCGGCTGCTTCGCCGTCTCCCCACCCGACCGGCTCGGTACTGCCGTCGAATACCATCACGCCGGTCTCGACCATTACTTCATAGCCGTCGACGCGTCCGAGCAGGCAGCGCTGGACAGCGGGCTGTTCGCGGGGTGGACCCGCACGGGAGAGACGTTTGGCGTCATCACGGCGCCGGGTTGTCCCCTCCCGTCAACGGCGCGCCATCCGGTATATCGGTTCTATCGCGAGCCCATCGGGGGGCCCGACACGCATTTCTTCAGCGTCGGCGAGACGGAATGTGCGCGCGTTCGCGACGCGCCGGAGCAGGGCTGGCGCTATGAAGGGACACCGTTCTGGGCCGGGACACCGACGTTCGGCGCGTGCACGAGCGGCCAAGCCCGCTCTATCGCGCGTACAACGCCGGCCAGGGCGGCGCACCGAACCATCGCTTCAGCGTGAAGCCCGACGTGCTCGACGGCATGGTGGCGCGCGGGTGGATCGCCGAAGGCGTGGCGATGTGCGTCGATGCGCGCGCGAGCCCCTTCCCGTGAGGCGGGCCCCGCGGGATCGCGCGCAGAAAAAAATGGCCGCGTTCGCACGCGGCCAAAATCTCGAAACAGGGATCCTCTTCGCGAAAGCCCCGACCTTCCGCGAAGCAGCGATGCAGCCGAGAGCATCGTAGCAAGATCCGCACCGCCGCAATTTGCGGTTGCAAAACAAGGCCCTTGCAAACGCGCGGCCACGCTGTCGCACGCGCTGTAAGCCCCGTCGACAGCCCTGCTGTGAAGCACAGGACGTCCGCGACGGCGTGTTCGGCGCGCGGACGCCGCACGGTCTGTTGCCGCGGACACGCCAGTGCCGCGGAACCATCCGGCACGACTCCGCTCCCAACCTCGGCGTGCTGCACGCGCACAATGGCGTTCGCACGCCTTCCTCTCACGCCGCGCATCTTCATGGCCGAACCCGATTCCGAGCACTGGGCCTTTCCGCAGAGCTTCCAGCCGCGCCCCGACGAGCTGCCGTTTCCGCTGACGCCGGTCCTCGACGCGGTCGTCATGTTGCGCGCCGAGATCCCCGAAGAGGCGTTCACCGCGTCCTTCCTCGGCACCGAGCGCGTCGGCAGCGGCATCGTCATCAACGACGAGGGGCTGGTGCTCACCATCGGCTACCTGATCGCCGAGTCGGACGCCATCTGGCTCACCACCAATGCGGGCCAGGTGGTGCCCGCGCACGTGCTCGCGTACGACTTCCAGAGTGGCTTCGGCCTCGTCCAGCCGCTCGGCCGGTTGCGCGCGACGCCGGTCGAGCGCGGCACGGCCGGCAGCGTCGGGCGCGGCGCCGACGTGTTGTTCATCAGCCACGGCGGACGCGCGCACGCACTGAAGGCGACGGTGTTCGCGAAGCGTGAGTTCGCCGGCTACTGGGAGTACGTGCTCGACGAGGCCATGTTCACGATGCCGGCGCATCCGGAATGGGGCGGGGCCGCGCTGGTCGACATGGACGGCAAGCTCGTCGGCGTCGGTTCGCTGTTCGTGCAGGAGGAGGTCGGCGGACAGACCGTCAAGGGCAACATGGTCGTGCCGATCGACCTGCTCGAGCCGATCCTGGACGAGCTCGTGACGCAGGGGCGCCGCGCAGGTCTGCCGCGACCGTGGCTCGGTCTCTACGCCGCCGAGGTCGAGAGCCGCGTGATCGTGACCGGTCTCGCCGACGGCGGACCGGCCGACACGGCGGGCGTCGAGCTCGGCGACGTCGTCACCCACGTCGCCACCCACAAGGTCGTTGACCTTGCCGACCTGTTCCGCAAGGTGTGGCGGCTCGGCCCCGCCGGCACCGCGATTCCGCTCACGGTGGTGCGCGACGGCGTTGCGCACACGGTGCGTGTCGCGTCGATCGATCGCGCCGAGATCATGCGCCGTCCGCGCCTGCAGTGAGCGGCACCCTGCTGCGCGCATAACGGCATCAGCCAGCCGCGGCAGGGAGCGCCGCGGCGCCGGCAATCTCGCCGGTTCCATTACACTGCGCGGCATGATGGCGAGCGGCGCAAAGGCGCGGCTGCGGGTGATCCTGTTCCCGGGCGGCGCACAGGTACCGATGTGGGTGGCCGAGGACCGCGGGCTGTTCGCGCGGCACGCGCTGTCGGTCGAGCTCACGCCCACGCCGAGCTCGGTGTTCCTGGCGGAGGCGATGGCCCGCGGCGAGTACGACATCGCGCTCGCGACGTTCGACAACGTCGTCGGCTACGTCGAAGGCCAGGGCGAGGTCGCGCTGCCGGAGCCGCCGGATTTCGCGGCGTTCCTCTCGATCATGCACGGCACCGTGCACCTGATGGCGCAGCCGGCGTTCGGGTCCATCACCGATCTGAAGGGCAAGGCACTGGGTGTCGACGCGGTGGCCACGGGCTACTCCCTGGCGCTGATGCAGCTGCTCGAGGCGGGCGGACTCGCGCCGGGCGACTACACGCTGGAGCCGATCGGCAACACGGCGGAGCGGCAGAAGCTCCTGCTCGAGAACCGCACGCCGGCGACGATCCTCACGACGCCCTTGCACCTGCTGCCGATGAGCCGCGGGTACCGCGAGCTGGCGGACTTCGGCGCCATGGTGGGGCCGTACCAGGCGATCGCCGCGTTCGCACGCCGCGCCTGGATGCGTGAGCACGCCGCGGCGCTCTCGTCGTTCATCGCCGCCACGACCGCTGCGCTGGACTGGCTGATGGATCCCGCGTGGCGGGCCGATGCCGTCGCGCTCTACCGCCGGCATCTGCCGCACCTCCCGGAAGCGGCGGCGACGGCGGCGCTGGCCGCGATGACGGCCGACGAGGACGGGTTCAGTCGCGGCGGTCGCTTCGACCACGCGGGGATCGCCAACGTGCTCGCGATCCGCAGCCGGTTCGGGCGCCCCGCGCGGACGCTCGCCGATCCCACGCGCTATGTGGACGAGTCCTGGCTCCGCGAGGTCGGGCCGGCGTACTCTCGCGAATCCCGAGCGCGCCAGAGCGGCGCGCCGCCACGAGGAATGTCATGACCGAACGGAAGCCCCGCGAGCCGCGCATCGTACGGCCCGACGACATCGACCCGCACCACAACTGGAGCCGGCCGCTGCAGTCGCCGGGGCACACGCAGGTCGATTTCGAGGAGCGCATCAACTTCCGGCGCCTGCACGACTACCGCCTGGCACGCACGCGCGCCGCGCTGGCGGGCTCCGGGCTGGGCGCGCTGCTCTGCTTCGACCAGCACAACATCCGCTACACCACGAGCACGGTGATCGGCGAGTGGGCACGCGACAAGCTGACGCGCTACTCGCTGCTGACCGGCAACGGCGACCCCTACATCTGGGACTTCGGCTCGGCCGCGCGGCATCACAAGCTCCACGCACCGTGGCTGCATCACGATCACTGTCACGCCGGGCTGCTCGGACTGCGCGGCGCGGTGGGCGATTACGAGCTGTTCCGCAACGCCGCGCAGGAGATCAAGTCGATCCTCGATGCGGAAGGCGTCGGCGGCATGCCGCTCGGCGTCGACGTGGTCGAGCCGCCGATGATGCTGGAGCTGCAGAAGCTCGGGATCGAGGTGCGCGACGGCCAGCAGGTGATGCTGCAGGCGCGCGAGGTCAAGAGCATCGACGAGCTCACGCTCCTCAACATGGCCGCGGCCATGGTCGACGGCGTATACCAGGACATCACCGAGGCGCTGAAGCCCGGCGTCATGGAGAGCCAGATCGTGTCGCTCGCGACCAGCCGGCTCTACGACATGGGGTCCGACTGTGTCGAGGCCATCAACGCGATCTCGGGCGAACGGTGCTCCCCGCACCCGCACAACTTCACCGATCGGCTCATCCGCCCCGGCGACCAGGCGTTCTTCGACATCATCCAGTCGTACATGGGGTATCGCACGTGCTACTACCGCACGTTCAGCGTCGGCCGCGCCACCGCCGCGCAGCACGACGCGTACCGCCGCGCGCGCGAATGGATGGACCGCGCGATCGACCTCCTGAAACCCGGCGTGTCCTCGGACGAGGTGGCGCGGGCATTCCCGACGGCGGACGAGATCGGCTTCGGCAGCGAGATGGATGCCTTCGGCCTGAACTTCTGCCACGGCCTCGGCCTCGGGCTGCACGAGCGGCCGCTCGTTTCGCGGCTCAACTCCCTGCGCAATCCGATCGAGCTGAAGACCGGCATGGTGTTCGCCGTCGAGACCTACTGTCCCGCGAGCGACGGCGTGTCCGCGGCGCGGATCGAGGAGGAGGTGATCCTGACGCCCAGCGGCCCGAAGGTCATCTCGCTGTTTCCCGCGCAGGACCTGCCGATCGCCAATCCCTACTGAACGGCAACGGGCGCCGTGATCGCGCCAACTTGCGGAGTGCAGAGCTCATGAGCAACGACGACGTGCGCGTCGGTTGGATCGGCGTGGGGCGGATGGGATACGAGATGGCGGGGCGCCTCGCCAAGGGTGGCGCGCGCGTCACGGTGTGGAATCGCACGCGCGGCAAGGCCGAGCCGCTCGCGCAGCACGGGGCGCAGGTGGCCGACCGCCTCGCGGAGCTGGCCGCGTGCGACATCGTGTTCTGCATGGTGTCGACGTGGGACGACGTGAAGGAGGTCATTGCCGGGCCCGCGGGCCTCCTGTCAGGCGATCCGGCGACGAAGCCCAGGATGGTCGTGGAGTGCTCGTCCATCTCGCTGGAAGGCTCGGCGGAGCTGCGGCAGCTGCTTGCGCAGCATGGAATCGAGCTGCTGGCGGCGCCGGTGAGCGGCAACGCCAAGGTCATCAAGGCCGGGCGCCTGTCGTTCGTCTGCTCCGGGCCGCGCAGCGCCTTCGATGCGGCACTGCCCTATCTCAGGATGATCGGGCCGGCTGCGAGCTACGTGGGCGAGGGCGAGCTCGCGCGCATCGTGAAGATCTGCCACAACGTGTTCCTCGGGGTGGTGACGCAATCCCTCGCCGAGATCACCGTGCTCGCGCAGAAGGCCGGCGTGCCGCGCCACGCGTTCCTCGAGTTCATGAACCAGAGCGTGATGGGCTCGACGTTCTCGCGCTACAAGACGCCCGCGTTCGTGAACCTCGACATGAAGGTGACGTTCACGCCGCACCTCCTCCGCAAGGACCTCGACCTCGGGCTCGACGCCGCCCGCGCGTTCGAGGTGCCGATGCCGCTCGCCTCGCTCACGCGCGACCTCGTGCAGACGCTGATCGGCAATGGCATGGACCAGGAGGATTTCGCGAAGCTGATCGTGCTGCAGGCCCGCGCCGCGGGCCTCGAGCTCGAGCCGGAGAACGTGCCGGTGTCGGACGGGCTCGCCTGAGCGCTGACGGAGAGCATCATGAGGAGCATTCGCATGCGTCGACATGTGATCCTGGCGTGCAGCGCGGTGCTGCTGGGCCTTGCCGCGCCCATCGCGTCCGGGCAGGGCTATCCGGCCAAGGCCATCCACATCGTGGTGCCGTTCACGGCAGGCAGCGCCACGGACACCCTGGCACGCACGCTCGGCCAGAAGCTGACCGAGTTCAACGGCCAGCCGGTGGTGATCGACAACCGACCCGGGGCGGGCGGGACGATCGGCGCGGCCATCGTGGCCAAGGCGGCACCGGACGGCTACACCCTGCTGGTCCACTCCGCGGGCCACGCTTACAACCCGAGCATCTATTCGAGCCTGCCGTTCGATACGCAGAAGGACTTCGTGGAGATCGCGGCGCTCGGAGGCCAGCCGAACGTCCTCGTGGTCGCGAAATCGACCGGCCTGCGGACCATCGCGGAGCTGATTGCCCAGGCCAGGGAGAAGCCGGGCACGCTCACCTATGCCTCGGCAGGCACCGGCAGCGGCACGCACATCAACGGCGAGAAGTTCCGGATCCAGGCGGGGATCGACGTAGTGCACGTGCCGTACAAGGGCACGCCCGAGGCGCTCGCCGACGTGCTGTCGGGGCGCGTGACGTACTTCTTTGCGCCGGTCTCCGCCGCGCTGCCTTAAGTGAAGGATGGCCGCGTCACCGCGCTGGCGGTCAGCACGGCGAAGCGCTCGTCCGTGCTGCCCGACGTGCCGACCGTGGCGGAAGGCGGCTTGAACGGCTTCGACTACAACCTGTGGGTCGGCTTGTTCGGGCCCGCGGGGATGCCGCAGGATCTGGTCGAGCGCATCGCACGGGACGTGGCGAAGGCGCTGTCGCAGCCGGACGTCAAGGAGCGCCTCGCCACGCTCGGGGCGGAAGCGATGCCGATGAGCCCCGCGGAGTTCCGGCAGTTCGTGCGCCAGGAGATCGCCGAGTCGGCCAAGGTGATCCGCGCCGCGGGCATCAAGCCGCAATAGGCGGCCGAAAAAGGGGCCAGAGGAGACTGCGAAAAGGGGTCCCCCCCTTTTTCACGCCAGCGCGCCGTTCACCGACTCCGTCGCGCACTCGAGCATCGCTTCCTCCTTCTCCATCGCCGCGCGCTTGCGCTCCGCCTCGAAGAAGTGCGCCTGCGCGTTGCGGAGCGCCGTGCGCAGGCCTTCCTCCACCACGGGGTGATAGAAGGGCAGCTCGAGCGTCTCGGTGAGCGTGAGCTTGCGCTGCACGGCCCAGGCGAGCAGGTGGCCGAGGTGCTCGGCGTCGGGTCCGATCATCTCGGCACCCAGCAGGCGGCCCGAGACCAGATCGGCGTAGACGTGCAGCAGCCCGCGATTGCGCAGCATCACGCGGCTGCGGCCCTGGTCCTCGAACGACACCTCGCCGGTGACGAAGCGCCCGGGCTCGAGATCCGCGTAGCGGCAGCCCACGATCGCGAGCTGCGGGTCGGAGAACACGACGCCGAGCGGCGTCCGCCGCAGGCCGGGCTCGACGTGGGGAAAGCGCGCGGCATTGTGTCCGGCGATACGTCCCTCGTCGGCGGCCTCGTGCAGGAGCGGCAGGTCGTCGTTCGCGTCTCCGGCAATGAAGATCGGATGGTGTCCGCATTGCATCGTGTGGCGATCGAACACGGGGACGCCGCGTGCGTCGCGCTCGAGCGTGGTGTTCTCGAGACCGAGGTCGCGCACGTTCGCGGCGCGCCCGGTCGCGGCGATCACCGTCTCGAACACCTCGGCATGCAAGGTGCCATCCTTGCCGGCCCAGGTGATACGCACGCCGTCGTCGACGCGCTCCACGCTCTGCACGTCGGCGTCGGCGTCCAGCGCGAACTCGTCCTGGAACGTGCGCACGGCGTATTCGCGCACGACGGGATCGCTGAACGGGCCGACGTGGCCGAGACGTCCGAACATGGCGATGCGCACGCCCAGCCGCGCCAGCGCCTGGCCGAGCTCGAGGCCGATGACTCCGGGACCGAACACCGCAGCGGAGCGCGGCAGATCGTCCCAGGAGAACACGTCGTCGTTCACGACCAGCCGGTCGCCGAGGTCGCCGAGGAATGCGGGGACGCTCGGTGACGAGCCCGTCGCGATCACCGCGCGTGCGAACTGGATGCGCGGGCCCCCTTCCACCTGCAGCGTGTGATCGTCGACGAAGCGGGCGTGCCCGCGGATGCGATCGTGCTCGGGAATGGCATTGACGCCGTCCAGCACGAAGCCCACGAAGCGGTCGCGCTCGCGCTTGAGACGTGCCATGACGGCGGCACCGTCGACGACCACGCGGCCTTCGAGCTTGAGCCCGAAGCCGGGCCAGCGTGCCGGAGCATGCGCCGCCTCGGCCGCCGCGATCAGCAGCTTGCTCGGCATGCAGCCGACACGGGCGCAGGTCGTTCCATAGGGCCCGCCTTCGATCAGGAGGGCCTTGCTGCCAGCGGCCACGGCCGAGCGATAGGCCGCGAGTCCCGCGGTTCCGGCACCGATCACGGCAACTTCGGTGGTGAGTTCGTTCATTGTTCTCGTCCGTCAGGAAAAAAACGCCGCCCCGATGCAGTCGCACCGGGGCGGGTCGAGCTTACGCCGGTGCCGCCGTGCGCCGGACGGTCCTCCTCCCGGGAGGGCCGCGCCGGCGGACCGGAAGGCCTCAAGCGGCCTTGCGGGCCCAGTTCTCGAGCGCTTCGAGGCCGCCGATGTGCTTTCCGTTCACGAACACCTGCGGCACCGTCTTCTCGCCGGCGATCGCGCCGACCACCTTCGTGCGGGTGGTGTGCGGCAGCGGCACCTCGGCATACTCGTAGCCCATCTTCTTCAGGAGGCTCTTGGCGCGCGCGCAATACGAGCAGCCTTCGCGCGTCAGGATCGCGACCTGGTCGGGCAGCTTCGCATTCGGGTTGACGTAGCGGAGCATCGTGTCGGCATCGGATACCTCGAACGGATCGCCCGGCTTGTCGGGCTCGATGAACATCTTCTGCACGACACCGTCCTTCACGAGCATGGAATAGCGCCAGGAGCGCTTGCCGAAGCCCAGGTCGGACTTGTCCACCAGCATGCCCATGCCTGCGGTGAAGTCGCCGTTGCCGTCCGGCAGCAGCACGAGGTTCTCGGCTTCCTGGTCCCTGGCCCATTCGTTCATCACGAACGCGTCGTTGACCGAGATGCAGACGATCGCGTCGACGCCGTTCTGCCGGAACACGGGCGCGAGCTCGTTGTAGCGCGGCAGGTGCGTGGACGAGCAGGTGGGGGTGAATGCCCCGGGCAGCGAGAACACGACCACCGTCTTGCCGGCGAAGATCTCGTCGGTGGTGACGTTCTTCCAGTCGTTGTCTTGGCGCGTCCGGAACGTGACGTTCGGGATCCTGTGGCCTTCGCGGTTCTGCAGCATTTCCACTCTCCTTTGCGGTTGCGATTCGGTACTGATCGAATTATTGGGACGATGGTCGCGGGTGACCAATACTTTGTTAGGATGCCGCCGATAGGCTCGACCTATCGGTCGATCCCGAGGGAGATCCGATGACGCTCACGGAGCTGCGCTACATCGTTGCGGTCGCGTCCGAGCGCCACTTCGGGCGTGCGGCGCAGCGCTGCTTCGTGAGCCAGCCGAGCCTCTCGGCCGCCGTGAAGAACCTGGAGGACGAGCTCGGGGTGCGCATCTTCGAGCGCGGCAAGGGTGACGTGCTGCTGACCCCCACCGGCGAGGAGATCGTGGCCCAGGCGCGGCGCGTGCTGGAGGAGGCCGAACGCGTCAAGACCCTGGCGCGCCAGGGGTCCAATCCACTGCTCGGGCCCTTGCGTCTCGGGGTGATCCACACCGTGGCGCCCTACCTTCTCCCGGAGCTCGTCGCGGCGCTCCGTCACGCCGCCCCGCAGATGCCGCTCGACATCGAGGAGAACCTCACCGTCAATCTGGACCAGATGCTGCACGCAGGGTTCCTCGACGCCGCCATCGTGGCGCTGCCGTACGACGGACCCGCGATCCGGACCCTGCCGCTCTACGAGGAGGACTTCCAGGTCATCGTGCCGAACGGCCATCCCTGGGCACGGCGGAAGAGCGTGCGACCCGACGAGCTAGCGCAGGAGAACCTGCTCCTGCTGAACGTCGGGCACTGCTTCCGCGACCAGGTGCTCGACGTGTGCCACGAGTTCGCGCGCCCGCCGGCGCCGGGAAAGCAGGGGAACTCGCTCGAGACCATCCGCAACATGGTCACGTCCGGCATGGGGATCTCCGTGCTGCCGGCCACCGCGCTGACCCCCAAGTACGCGAGCCCGCTGGTCAAGGCGGTGCCGTTCACGCCACCGCCGCCGACACGACGCATCGTCGTCGCGACGCGGGAAGGCTTTCCCCGGCAGGCTGCGCTGCATGCCATTGCGCGCGTGATCCCGAAGCTCAACCTGCCCATTCGCCCGCTCTGAAGCACACCGCCGGCCGGGGTCTCCGTAGAGTCGAGCGCTCGCGGGATGCGACCGCCCGTCACCGAGGCGGGGCGCGTCGCGGGCATAGAATGGAAGCCTCGAGAACGGAGGTCACATGAGCATCGATACGGTCGGAGTGATCGGGGCGGGGACGATGGGCAACGGCATCGCGCAGGCGTGCGCCGTGGTGGGCCTGAACGTGGTCATGGTGGACATCGCCGAGGCCGCGGTGCTGCGGGGCCTGTCGACGATCACCGGCAGCCTCGATCGTCTGCTGAAGAAGGAAAAGATCAGCAAGGCGGACAAGGACGCCGCCGTGGGCCGCATCCGCGGCACGACCAGCTATGACGATCTCGACGCCGCCGACCTGATCATCGAAGCCGCGACCGAGGACGAAGGCCTCAAGCTGCGGATCCTGAAGCAGGTGGATGCGACCGCGAAATCCGCCGCGATCATCGCCACCAACACGTCGTCGATCTCGATCACCAAGCTCGCGGCCGCCACCGGCCGCGCCGATCGCTTCGTCGGCCTGCACTTCTTCAATCCCGTGCCGATGATGGCGCTGGTCGAGGTGATCCGCGGCCTGCAGACCAGCGATGCCACGGTGGAGGCGGCGCAGGCGTTCGCGCGGCAGCTCGGCAAGACGCCGATCGTGGTGCAGAACGCCCCCGGCTTCGTGGTGAACCGGCTGCTCTGCCCGATGCTGAACGAGGCGGTGCTCGCGCTGCAGGAGGGGCTCGCGTCCGCCGAGGACATCGATGCCGGCATGAAGCTCGGCTGCAACCACCCGATCGGCCCGCTCGCGCTCGCCGACATGATCGGGCTCGACGTGCTGCTCGCGGTCATGGAGGTGCTGTACGGCGAGTTCAACGACCCCAAGTACCGGCCGGCGCTGCTCCTGAAGGAGATGGTTGCCGCGGGCCGCCTCGGGCGCAAGTCCGGGCGCGGTTTCTACAGCTACCAGGGCTAGCACGATGGCCTACGAAACCCTCACCCTCGAGGCCCGGGAGCCCGGCATCCAGCTCCTGACCATCAACCGTCCCACCGCGTTGAATGCGCTCTCGCCGCAGGTGCTGCAGGACCTGGTCGCGGCGTTCATGGCCGTGGAGGGCGATGCCGCGACGCGCTGCCTGATCATCACCGGCGCCGGTCCGAAGGCCTTCGTCGCCGGCGCCGACATCGCCGCGATGAGCGGGATGTCGCCGCTCGAAGCGCGCGAGTTCGCACTGAAGGGCCATGCCTGCATGCGCATGCTGGAGCTGATGCCGTTCCCGGTGATCGCGCTGGTGAACGGCTTCGCGCTCGGCGGCGGCTGCGAGCTGGCGCTCGCCTGCGACTGGATCATCGCGGCCGACAATGCCGTGTTCGGCCAGCCGGAAGTGAACCTCGGCATCTGCCCCGGCTTCGGCGGTACGCAGCGGCTCTCGCGTCTCGTCGGCAAGGGCCTGGCGCTGGAGCTGATCTGCACGGGTCGGCAGGTGAAGAGCGAGGAGGCCCTCCGCATCGGCCTCGTGAATCACGTCGTCGCGCCCGACAAGCTGCTGGAGCAGGGGCTGCATCTCGCGCGGCTCGTCGCCGCCAAGGCGCCGATCGCCGTCAAGCTCTCGAAGCACCTCGTGCAGCGCGGGCAGGATCTCGACCTCGCCAATGCCAACGCGCTCGAGGCCGACGTGTTCGGACTGCTCGCCGCCACCGACGACAAGCGGGAGGGCATGGCGGCCTTCCTGGAGAAACGTCCCGCACGCTTCGCGGGCCGCTGACCCTCGCGGTCAACGCGCGCCGGATCCGCGCATTGCGCGGTGCTATCCTGCCTCGCGAGCTGCCGCCATGCGCATGGCGTGCCGCTCGGTGCACGATGGGCAAGATGCGTGGAGGATTCATGGAGAAGATTCGCAAGACCGACGAGGAGTGGCGCCGGATGCTGACGCCACTGCAGTTCGACGTGACGCGCCGTGCCGCCACCGAGCGGCCCGGCACGGGTGAGTACACGCACCACGACGAGCCCGGCATCTACCGGTGCGTCTGCTGCGGCACGCCGCTGTTCGCCTCGGACACCAAGTTCGACGCGGGGTGCGGGTGGCCGAGCTACTTCGAGCCGATCGATCCCGCCAACGTGCGCGAGCAGGCCGACAACTCGCAGGGCATGCGCCGCACCGAGATCATCTGCAACGTGTGCGACGCCCACCTCGGGCACGTGTTCGCCGACGGCCCGCCGCCGACGGGCCGGCGCTATTGCATCAACTCGGCCTCGCTGCGCTTCGAGCCCCAGTAGGTCCGCAGTTCCGGGCGGGAGGCGTAGCGCGCCTCCCCCGCCGCTGGCATACTCGGCGGGCGCAACGACGGGGTTCTCGCATGATCGCTCCGCCCGACTTCCTGTTCCTGCTGATCAACAAGCGGTGCAATCTCCGCTGCCAGCACTGCGACTTCTGGCAGCTGAACGACGACGATCGGCCGAACTACCTCTCCCCCGAGCGGCGGCTGGAGGTGCTGTCCGAGTTCGCCGCCATGCGTCCCGGCGGTGCCGTGGTGATCTGCGGCGGCGAGAGCATGCTCGACCTCGAGGACTACTTCGCGGTCGCCGGCGCGTGCCGCGCGCTGGGCCTGCGCTGCCTCTCGGTCATCAACGGCACGCGGGTGCGGGACGTCGAGCGCGCGGATCGCATGGTGCTGTCCGGCCCGCACGAGATCTCGGTGTCGCTGAACAGCCACCGTCCGGAGCTGCACGATCGCACCCGCGGCGTGCGTGGCGCGTTCGCGAAGGCCGTGAAGGCGTTGCGGCTGCTGCTCGACGCGCGTGCGCGGCACGGCACGGACACGCGCATCTATGCGATGGGCCTCATCTTCGACGAGAACTATCGCGAGATCGAGGATTTCTACGACTTCGTCCTGAACGACGTCGGCGCCGACAAGCTGAAGCTCAACTTCATCCAGCCCTCGTTCGGCCACGATGCGCCCGAGGACGCCTTCTTCGCCGGCCATCACGCTGTGGATCCCGACGAGATCCACGCCATCATCGGGCGGGCCGATGCGCGCTTCAATCTGGGCCTGAACCCCGTCTGGCGCGACCAGGTGCGCATGTACTTCCGCTCGCTGCACGCCGCGCGCGATATCGCACGCGGCTGGGGCTCGCAGACGGGCACGGCCGAGCACATCTGCAACACGTACGAGCGCAACATCATGGTCGACCACTACGGTGTCGCGCGGCTGTGCTTCTCGACGGGGTTTCCCGGGTTCCGGCTGACCAGGCGCGGCGACCTCGCAGCCTTCTGGCAATCGGCGGAGTTCATCCGCCAGAAGATGCGCCGGTGCAACCAATTCTGCGGCATCAGCCACAGCGTGCGCCGGGAGACGAGCACGATCGCCTCGCGGCGGCCGCTTCCCGTGCCCGTGGTCGCGGCGGTCGAGGCGCCGCGTACCACCGTCTTCGACTATTCGATCAAGCTGGTCGCGCGGTAGCGCCTGCGCACACGCTCGCGTTGCGCGGCCATGACGGCCTCCGCGGTGCGCCGCGCGTGCGCACCCATCGCCGCCCGCAGTCGCGGATCGTGGGCGAGCGCGCGGACCCGTGCGAGGACCTCGTCCTCGCTGTCGACGAGGTAGGCATTGCCTCCGTCGACGAGCCATTCGCGCGCACCGACGCTGCCGTTGAACGCGACGAGCGGCCGGGCCGCGGCCATCGCGCCGAGCACTGCTGCATCGAGCATGCCGCGCGCGGCTCCTGCGCTGCGCAGGACCACCACGTCGAGGCGCGGCAGCGCATCGAGCGCAGCGTCCGCTCCGAGCCATTCGGCGCCACCGTGGTGCACGAAGGCCGCGCGGAAGAAGGGCGTGGGCGGCAGCAGCACGGCATGGCCGTCGGCGCGCAGTGCGCGGAACAGCGCCGGATCGTTCGGGTGGTCCATCGCCGCGATCCCGCAGCGCCCGAGGCGGAGCGGCCCGGCGTGCGCGGCGCATGCCGGCACGCCGAGCAGCGCGGGATCGATCCACGGATACTCGAGGACGGCGTGCGGGCCCGCCGTGCGGGCGGCAGACTCGTGCGGCACGGTGCAGTCGAGGGCGGCGTCGGGCCAGAGCTCCTCGAGCGCCACGAGACAGCGCAGCAGCGCATCCGGATCGTCGCGTGCGAGCCGGACCGTGGCACGCGCGGGATGCACCTGCGCGAGCGTCGGATCGGGCTCGTGCGGTTCCCATAGCACCAGCCGGTCGCCTGGCGCGAGGTCCTGGGGGCTGCGGACGATGCGGACATCGACGTTATCGACGATGGCCGCGGCGAAACGTGCGGCCGCGGCTTCGCCGGAAGCTGAACCGAGCAGAATCCTGACACGCACGCGATCGTCGCGCGTCTCGGCATGGCGTGCGCACGCGCGCGCCATCACGGTCCGCGCCATGGCCCAGTGCGAGGCGTGCTGGGCCTGTTCCGAGCAACGCTCCGCGGCGGCGTTCAGCAGCATGCCGATCTCCGCGTCGGCGCCCCATTCGCTCGCCCGCTCCAGTAGCGCGAACGCGGCGGACGCATCGTCCAGCGCGAGCTCCACGCGCGCGGCGGCGACCAGCGTCTCGCGATCCGGTGTCGCGCCGGCGAGCGCCTGGCGCAGGACGTCCCGCGCGCGCTCGGCTTCGCCCCGCGCGACGTGCCGTTCGGCTTCGACACAGCGCGGGTCGCGTTGCGGAGCGCCCGTGTCGCCGACTGCAGCGGGCAGCCGTCCGCAGCAGGTCTTGTAGCGAAGCCCGCTGCCGCATGGACACGGCGCGGTGCGACTCACCGCCGCGTTGCGTGGCGCTGCAGGACCTTCCACGTGGCCGAGGATCTCCGCGAGCGTGGCCTGGTATTCGCCGGCCGCGGCATTGATGTCGACCGCGCGCCGCGCGTAATGCTCGGCGTCGGCGCGCTGTCCGCGCACGAGGTGCAGCCGCGCAAGGCCGTGCAGCGCGTTCGGATCGTCCGGGTAGTCGGCGAGGGCGTGCTCGAATGCGCGCTGGGCCGCGGCGTGGTCACCGGCGTGATAGGCCCGCACGCCGATGCGGCAGCGGCGCGAGACGCGTTCGGTGTGGTACGTCCCGTGCCCCGCCCACTTGGCGCGCAGCAGGTTGTCGTAGCGCGCGAGACGCGCAACGTTGCGGTTGGCGCCTTCGCCGGTGCCCGACGTGCCGAGGTCCGGGCGGTAGTTGAAGGTCGCCACGTGCGGCGCGAACGCGAAGTCGCCGTGCTGCGCGATCTGCGCCAGGAAGTCGCGGTCCTCGCAGACGTCGAACGCCGCATCGAAGCCGCAGCCCAGCTCGCGCACGCGCGTCCGGATCAGCGCGGCCTGCCAGTAGAACAGCGGCCCGTAGTGCATCAGCGCCCGGTTGAACGGGCGGCCGAAGACGCGTTGCAGGCGTCCCTCGGCATCGAACAGCCGTCCGGAGCCGTAGACCACGAGCGCGTCGGGATGCGCCGCGGCCGCCGCCACCAGTGCCGCGAGGTGTCCCGGCTCGCACGTGTCGTCGTCGTCGAGGAAGGTGAGCCATTCGCCGCGAGCGGAGGCGAGTCCCAGCGCGGCGGCCGGCGCGCGCTTCAGCGGCTTGCCTGCCGATACGAGCCGCAACGTGTGGCCGGCACGCCAGTCGATCGTCGGCAGCGCGGGATGCCGACCGCCGGTGGCATCGACCACGATCGTCTCGACCGCGGGATGCTCCTGGCGTGCAATGGCCGTGAGCGCCAGCGCGAGCTCGGGCCGTCCCATGCTGCGGACGATGACCGAGACCAGCGGCGACGGCGTGGGGTCGTTCACGGATTCGGGGAGGCTGCCGCGATTCTCCCCGAAAGCCCCGACCAATGCACTGCCGGGGAGGCGCACGGTTGTCAGCCACTCGACAACCGGGCGGACCGGCAACAGCCTTCCCGACGGCGTCGTGCTACGCGACCGACCCCGGCGCGTCGGGCGTCTCGTTCGGCCGCGACGTGACGTAGACCGTGCCCGTGAAGCTCCCGACGAGCGCGCCATCCGGGCGCGTCACGTCGATGCGGTACACGGCGAGCTTGCGGCTGCGGGAGATCTCCGACGCCGTCGCGGTCAGCACGTCGCCCTGCTGCGCCGCGACGTGGTACGTCATGTGCGCATCGATGCCGGCGGCGAGCATGCCGTGGGAGTTCGAGGCGAGCCCGAATGCGGTATCGGCGAGCGTGAACAGCATGCCGCCATGGCACGTCCCGTTGAAGTTGAGGTGCCGCTCGCCGACGGTCATCTGCACGACCGCGTGCCCGGCACCACCCGCGATGCAGCGCACCCCGAGGCGATGCGCGAAGTCGTTGCGCGCCGCGAGGCGCTTGACCCGCCGCTCGGCTTCGGCGGCGTGATCGCTCACGTGGCGGTCCCGTCGGTTGCGCCGGACTCGGTGAGCGTCAACAGCGCTTCGGCCGGAGGTCCCTCGTGGAGCTCGACGCTGCACGCCGCCCCACGGACGTGCGCCGCCGCGAGGATGGCCTGCACCAGCATGCCCGTCCGGATGGCGGCGCGGGCGGACGCGTGCAGGGCGCGCACCCGTACCCGCGTGGCGGCGGAATCGTCCTGCAGCGTGACCTCTGCCGCGTCGCGTGCGCCACTCGCGGCGGCCACGGCGAGGATCTCGGTCGCCGCCGTCCGGGAGAGCGGGGTTGCGTCGACCACAGCACCGTCCGCCTGCAGGGCACGATCGACGGCGGCGACCGCGTCCGCCCCGGGTACGCTGCGGTAACGCCGGCGGCGCCCGCGCCCCACGCGCGCGGCGTGCTCCGCCATCGTGTCGACCAGCGCGGCAACGCCTTCGCCCCGGGTCGCCACCGTCTTCAGCACCGTCACGGCGCGCCCCTTGTCGCGACGCAGCCGCAGCATGTCCTTCAGGTCGCGCACGGTGGCATCGGCGGCCAGCAGGTCGGCCTTGTTCACGACGAGCAGGTCGGCGATCTCCAGGATGCCGGCCTTGATGGCCTGCACGTCGTCGCCGAGCCCCGGGGGGCAGACGACGACGCGGGTGTCCGCCAGCGCCGTGATCTCGACCTCCGACTGCCCCGCACCGACCGTCTCCACGACGATGGTGTCGAAGCCCGCCGCGTCGAACGCGTCCACGATCCGACCCGTGGTGCGCGACACGCCGCCCAGGTGGCCGCGCGACGAGAGCGAGCGGATGAACACGTTCTGGTGGGCACCGTGCTCGCCCATGCGCACGCGATCGCCCAGCACCGCACCACCGCTCACGGGACTGGAGGGATCCACGGCGATCACGGCGACCCGTTGGCCGCGCGCGATCCATTCGCCGAGCAGCGCGTTGACGAGCGTGGACTTGCCTGCGCCCGGTGCGCCGGTGATGCCCACGACGTGCGCGCGTCCCGTGTGCGGCACCAGCGCAGCGTGCAGCGCAGCGGCACCGGGCACGCCGTTCTCGATCGACGAGATCGCCCGCGCCAGCACGCGTCGGTCGCCGGCACGTACGGCCGCGACCAGCCGCGCGAGCGCTGCGTCCGCGCTTGCTGGCGGGGCATCGGTTGTCGCGACTTGCATGCTGCGACGGCCGCCGCCCGCGTCAGACGACCGCGCGCACGTGTCCGAAGCCGAGCTCGCGGCGCAGCGCGGCACAGATCTCGCCGTGCGTCACCCCGGCTTCGGCCGCTTCCACGACCGCGCCGAACAGGTTCGCGCGCGCGTCCTGCGCGGCCCGCGCGAGTCCGTCGAGGGCGCGCTGCACGCCTTCGGCCGAGCGTTGCGCCTTGTAGGCGTGGAAGGCGGCGACGTGCTCGCGCATCTTCCGCGGATCGGGTTTCGGCAGGGTCGGCCGCGCGCTGCTGTCCTCGTCGACGCGGTAGGCGTTCACGCCGACGATGGTCTGCTCGCCACTCTCGACCTTGTCCTGGAAGCGCCGCGCCGACTCGCCGACCAGGCGCTGCACGACGCCGCTCTCGCACGCCGCATACATGCCGCCCGCGTTGTCGACCAGCGCCATGGTGCGCCGGATCTCCTCCTCCATCTGGTTCGTGAGAGTCTCGACGTAGTAGCTGCCGCCGAGCGGGTCGATCACGTCGGTCAGGTGCGCTTCCTCGCGAAGAATGTTCTGCGTCGCGACCGCGATGCGCGCGCCGAACTCGGTCGGACAGGACAGCGCCTCGTCGTAGGCGTCGGTGTGCAGCGACTGGAGCCCGCCGAGGATCCCTGCCATCGCCTGCACGGTGACACGCGAGATGTTGTTCAGCGGCTGCTGGCGCGTGAGGTCGACGCCGGAGGTCTGGGCGTGGAACTTGAAGCGCCAGCTGCGCGGGTCCTTGGCACCGTAGCGCTCGCGCACGAGCCGCGCCCAGAGCCGGCGCCCGGCGCGGAACTTGGCGATCTCCTCGAAGAAGCTGACCGAGATGTCGAAGAAGAACGTGAAGCGCGGCAGGAACTGGTCCGGGTCCATGCCGCGCGCCACGCAGTCGTCGGCGTACTGCAGGGCGGAGCAGAGCGTGAGCGCCATGGCCTCGGCGGGCGTGGCGCCCGCCTGCTGCATGTGCTGGCCTACCACCGACATCGGGTTCCAGCGCGGCACGTGGCGGTTGCAGAACTCGATGTGGTCGCCGAGGATCCGCCGTGCACCCGGCAGGGCGATCCGGAAGAACATGTGGTTGGCGACGTAGTGCGAAAGGTAGTCGCTCTGGTTGGACGTGCCGCTGATCCGCTCCCACGGCACGCCGCGCCGCCGTGCCGTGGCGAGCACGAACGCGAGCAGGGTGAAGGGCGACGGATCGTTCATCGCGCACGACATGTTGCCGATGTCGACGCCGGCGAGGCACGTGTCCATGTGGTCGGTGGTGTTCAGCACCACGCCGCAGGTGCCGAGCAGCTCCTCGTGCACCTCGTTCATGTCGTAGCCGCGGTACACCGAGTTGCACGGGATCAGCGACACCGCCGTCGCGCCATTGGCGATCATGTCGAGCAGGCGCGCGTTGTAGTCGGGCGGCGTGCCGAGCCCGATCAGCTGGCGCTGGGTCCACGTGCGGCCCCGGTGCATCGTGGGGTAGATGCCGCGCGTGAACGGCGGCTGCCCGGGATAGCCGAGATCCTCGTCGTAGCGCGCGCTGTCCCAGTCGTCGGGCGTATAGAGCGGCTGCACTGGGATGCCGGAGCGATTGGCGTACGCCTTGTCCGTGCCGATCTGCACGGCATAGTCGGCCTGCCATTGCTCGAGCCCGGTGGCGGGCGCGAGCGTGGTGTCGTCGAGCGGCTTGTTCATGGTGATTCCTCTGCGGCGAGACGGCGCGCCCGTACTTCGGGCACGGCCTCGCGGATGAAGGTCGAGATCTCGTCGAGCGATGCGCCCGGATGGAACACGCGCGCGACGCCCGCGGCGAGCAGCGCGGCCTCGTCCTCGTCGGGCACGATGCCGCCCACGACGACCAGCACGTCGCCCAGGCCCGCGGCGCGCAGCGCATCCATCAGCTTGGGGACGATGAGATGGTCGGTCGCGAGGGAGGAGATGCCGATCACGTCGACGTCCTCCTCCGTCGCGAGCTTCACCACCGCCGGGATCTCCTGCCACGGCGGCGTGTAGATCACCTCCATGCCGCTGTCGCGGAGATGCGCCGCGACGATGCGGCTGCCGCGGTCGTGGCCGTCGAGGCCGATCTTGGTGACGAGGACCTTCGGAACGATGTCCATGGATGCTTCCCGGTGAATGCCTAGGGTTCCAGCGGCCGGCGCAGGAGCGCGACGAAGTGGCGTGCGATCGTGCGCGGATCGTCCTTGTGCGGCCGGTACCACGTCTGCGACCAGTTCAGCGCGCCGAGCAGCAGGAGACGCAGCGACCGCCGGTCGGTGCCGGCACGCACCGGCAGCGCCTGCACGAGCTCGGTGAACAGCCGCTCGTAGCGGTCGCGCAACGCGACCAGGTGTGCGGCGACCGAGGGAACGTCGGCGGGCCGCACGCGGATCACGACCTGCGCGAAGTTGCTGTCGTCGAGCAGCGCCTCCAGGTGCGCCACGCATGCGGCCTCGAGGCGCTGCCAGGGATCGCTGCGCGTGGCCACCGCGTTGGCGACGCGCTCGGAGATGCGCCGCACGCCCTCCTCGTACACGGCCGCGAGCAGGTCCTCCTTGGCCGCGAAGTGGTAGTAGAGCGAGCCCGGCAGCATGTCGACGGCACGCACGATGTCGCGGATCGACGTGCCATGGAAGCCCTGCTGCGCGAACAGGCGCGCCGCCTCGTCGAGCAGGAGAGGCAGCCGGTTGTCGGCGCGGGGCGCGCGCAGCGAGCGTTCCATGCGCCGAGTATACCAAACGAGTGTTTGTTTTTCACCGGATGGCTGCGTTTGCTGGCCGCATGGGCCGCGATGCCGCGGACGACGGCTCACCTCTGCCGGGAGCGTTCGGCTAGAATCCGGCGACGTTCCCGAGAGCGCGCCGAAAAGAGCATGCCGTGGACGGCCGATCAGCATCGAGAGGCCGCGGAGGAGATGGAAACCAGGCTCGACACGTTCCCGCGACTGCTGCTGCGCAACGCGCGGCAGCGTGGCGACCGCCCGGCGGTGCGCGAGAAGGACCTCGGCATCTGGCAGACCTGGACATGGCGCCAGGTCGCCGACGAGGTGCGGGCGCTCGCGTGCGGTCTCGCGGCCCAGGGCTTCCGGCGCGGCATGCACCTCGCGATCATCGGCGACAACCGCCCGCGGCTCTACTGGTCGATGGCTGCCGCGCAGGCCCTGGGCGGCGTGCCGGTGCCGATGTACCAGGACGCGCCCGCAGCCGAGTTCACGTACGTCCTGAACGACGCCGAGATCGCCTACGCGATCGTCGAGGACCAGGAGCAGGTCGACAAGATGCTCGAGGCGAAGGCGCACGTGCCGACCCTCGCGCATATCTACTACGACGACCCGCGCGGACTGCGCAACTACGAGGGGGTCGTGTCGTACGCGCGGCTGCAGGAGATCGGCCGGGCGTTCGACGCCGAGCATCCGACGTACTTCGAGGACGAGATCGCGAAAGGCGACACCCACGACGTCTCGGTGATGCTCTACACGTCGGGCACCACGGGCAAGCCGAAGGGCGTCTGCCAGACCCACGCCGCGTTCATCGCCGCGGGGGGTGGCGGCGCCAGCTTCGACGCCCTCACCGAGCGGGACAGCATGCTGTCGTACCTGCCCATGGCGTGGGTGGGCGATCACCTGTTCTCCTACGTGCAGGCCATGATCACGGGCATGACCGTCCATTGCCCGGAGTCGGCCGACACGGTGCTGACCGACATGCGCGAGGTCGGACCCACGTACTACTTCGCGCCGCCGCGCATCTTCGAGAACCTGCTCACCACCGTCATCATCCGCATGGAGGACGCGAGCGCGGTCAAGCGCTGGCTCTTCCAGCGCTTCATGGACGTGGCCAAGGGCTGCGGCGCCGACATCCTCGAAGGGCGGCCCGTGCCCTTCACGCAACGGGCGCTCTACGCGATCGGCAACGTGCTCGTCTATGCGCCGCTGCGCAACGTGCTCGGCATGTCGCGCATCCGCACGGCCTATACGGCGGGCGCCGCCATCGGACCCGACCTGTTCCGCTTCTACCGCTCGATCGGCATCAACCTGAAGCAGCTCTACGGCCTGACGGAGACGTGCGCGTACGGTTGCCTGCAGCCGTCGGGTGCGGTGAAGCTCGAGAGCGTGGGCAAGCCGGCCCCCGGCGTGGAGGTCCGGATCGCCGACACCGGCGAGGTGCTCCTGCGCGGCCCGATGCTGCTGAAGGAGTACTACAAGCGGCCGGATGCCACCGCGGAGTCCATCGACCGCGAAGGCTGGTTCCATACCGGCGATGCCGGATTCTTCGATCCCGAGGGGCAGCTCCGGATCATCGACCGCGCCAAGGACGTGGGCAAGCTCGCCAACGGCTCGCTCTACGCCCCGAACTACATCGAGAACAAGCTGAAGTTCTTCCCGCACATCAAGGAGGCCGTCGCGTTCGGCGCCAACCGTGATCAGGTGTGCGCGTTCATCAACATCGACATGGGCTCGGTCGGCAACTGGGCGGAGCGCCGCAACCTGGCGTACTCCGGGTACACCGACCTGGCCCAGAAGCCCGAGGTGTACCAGCTCGTGCGGGAGTGCGTGGAGAAGGTGAACGCGGACCTCGCGACCGATCCGCAGCTCGTCGATTCCCAGGTGCATCGCTTCCTGATCCTGCACAAGGAGCTCGATCCGGACGACGACGAGCTCACCCGCACGCGCAAGGTGCGCCGGGGCTTCATCGCCGAGAAGTACGCGGTGCTGGTGGAGGCGCTCTACGCGGGCAGGACGGTGCAGCACGTGGAGACCCAGGTGAAGTTCGAGGACGGCCGCACCGGCATGGTGGCGGCCGACCTTCGCATCGAGCCGGCGCGCACGTTCGCGGCGCACGTGCGCGAGGCGGCCTGAGGGGTCCCGCGATGGCTTCGCTCCCTGTCAGCGCGCCGCCTGCGGCGGTGCCGGAGACGCCAGCGGCGCAGCGCACCGTCGGCGAGGTCATCCTGGCGCTGGAGGGCATCTCGCTCGCGTTCGGCGGCGTGAAGGCGCTGACCGACATCAGCTTCGACGTCCGCGAGCACGAGATCCGCGCGATCATCGGGCCCAACGGCGCCGGCAAGAGCTCGATGCTGAACGTCATCAACGGCGTGTACCGGCCGCAGCAGGGCACGATCCGCTTCCGCGGCCGGGTCCGGCGCGGCATGCATCCTCACCAGGCCGCGGCCGCCGGCATCGCGCGCACCTTCCAGAACATCGCGCTGTTCAAGGGCATGACGGTGCTGGACAACATCATGACCGGCCGCAACCTGCGCATGAAGGCGACCTTCATCGAGCAGGCGATCCACCTCGGCCGCGCACGCCGCGAGGAGCTGCAGAACCGTGCCAAGGTCGAGGAGATCATCGACTTCCTCGAGATCCTTTCCAGCACAGTGGGATCCGAAGCTTGGAATTCACGTGACTTGAAGTCGCGGC
>JADMIO011403890.1_pt1 | contig 25025 bp, 25 predicted proteins | sample 8958161 | NCBI WGS metagenome assembly JADMIO01 (sample SAMN16585339, study PRJNA669376) | soil metagenome | isolation source: Crop rotation soil | place: USA: Cullars Rotation, Alabama | collected 2011
GCCGCGACTTCAAGTCACGTGAATTCCAAGCTTCGGATCCCACTGTGCTGGAAAGGCGCGCCGCATTGGCGGCGGCGGTCTCATCGGCGGCGAACAGCCGGTCGCTGGCCGCCAGCAAAACACGGGTGGCATCGCTCATCGCGGCGCTGCGCGCCAAGGCGGCCGCCAAAGCGAGAAACAGGAACGGCGGCATCAGCACGGCGGCGGCGGCCAGCGCCTTGCGCGCCGGGTCGAGCGCGATCAGGCCGTTGGGGCCCAGATAGCCCCAAAGGAAAGCGGCGCCCACGCCGATCCAGAACAGCCCCATAAGGGTGGCGGCCAGCAGGGTGACGGTGCCGAACCGGCCGGACCGCAAGCGCAGTGCGGGCGCGGCAGACGCGGTTTGCGGTTCGGCCGGCAAGCTTTTGGCTTCGGGCTTTTCCCGAGGCTTGTCTTGCGCCTGTCCAAATGTCCTGGCCATGGTGTCAGCCTGTCTCGAACGCCCTTTCCCCTTGCATTTTAAGCATTAATTTCAGGGACTGACGAGGGTCGGGGCGAGGTCGCGAGGGCAATTGTGCCACGGCCTGGTCACCGGCCCATTAACGCGGCCTTAGCGGTGGCCGGGCCAGGATTACCGAGCGTTTGCTGGGTTTTCCGCCATGACCACCGCTCCCATCGATCTCGCCCATCTCGCCCGCTACACCGGGGGCGACAAGGCGCTGAACACCGAGATCCTGCGGCTGTTCAACGGCCAGCTGGGCACCATGGTGGGCGAGCTGCTGACGGTGCTGGAACAGCGCGATGCCCGCAAATGGCGTCAGGTCACCCACACCATCAAGGGCGCGGCGCGCGGCGTCGGCGCTTTTGCCGTCGGCGAAGCGGCGGCGGCGGCAGAACCGCTGGACCCGGCTTTGAGTCACGACCGCGCCATCCAGATCATCGAGACCCTGCGCGTCGAAGGGGAAGCTGTGCAGGCGTTTATTGAAGAATATCTGGCTGCCTGACTCGAACGAACTCCGGTATTAGGTAGCAAGCTTCCAAGACCTTTTTCTTGTACTTCGGGGGTCCGGGGGTAATTTACGCCCCATGAGCGCTAAGCTTCGCCATTTCTGGTTCAAATCCGACCAATTCGAGCATCGCCTTGGTTATGGCGTGACCGCCTGGACCGAGGATGATGCAACCGCCCTCCTTCGGGAAAGGGTCTTTGGAAGCGGCGCGCTGCCTGCCGGAATGACTGTGGCGGCTGATATAGACCTCTCCGGCCTCGACAAGCATGTCACCCCGAACATGGAAGCCCCGATTTGGCGCGGCGTCTGGTTTCCGCGCGGTTACGCCGACCCAAAATGACCGACACCCACGTTGTCAGCGCCCTCAAAGAGAAGCGCATCCAGGTCGCCGGACCGTTCTCGCGGGCACGACAAAAAATTATCGCCTGTCAAACGCATCAAACTCATGCCGGATCGAGGCCTCGATCAACGTCCGCCACACCGGCTCGGCGATTTCGGCTGACAGTCCGGCGCGCCGCCCCTCCGCGACCACCTTGGCCACCACCTCCTCGATCCGCTCGGGATCGCGCACCTGGTCGCGCCCGGTCTTGAGCTGGGCGGCGCGTTCGATATAGGCCTGGCGCACCGCCAGCAGCGCCACCAGCCGGGCATCCAGGGAGTCGATGGCGGCCCGCAATTCCTCCATGGAACCGCAGGTTTCAGGCTCTTTCATGGGGGCGTCATTTTGCATCGCAGCGCTGTTATAGGCGGGGGTTGTTGGTCTGGCTATTTTTACACTATAAGAACGACGTTTTCCTTTGACTTACATTAAGTTAGGTGTGGAATACCGAGAATGACCGCTGCCCCTATCGAAACCCGCCCCGCCGAAGGCGGGGCCATCGAAACCGATGTCGCCATTATCGGCGCGGGCCCCATCGGCCTGTTTGCTGTGTTCGAGCTGGGCCTGCTGGATCTCAAATGCCACCTGATCGATATTTTGGACCGCCCGGGCGGCCAATGCACCGAGCTTTATCCGGAAAAACCCATCTACGATATTCCCGGCCTGCCCATCGTCACCGGCCAGGAATTGGTCAACCGTCTCTTGGAGCAGATCAAGCCGTTCGATCCCCAATTCCATTTTGGCGAGATGGCGACTGCCCTCGAAAAGCTGGCCGACGGCCGCTGGAAATTGAGGACCGATGCCGGCACCGAAATCATCGCGCCGGTGGTGGTGGTGGCGGCAGGGGCGGGCTCGTTCCAGCCCAAGCGGCCGCCGGTGCCAGGCATCGAGCATTTCGAAAATGCCGGCGACGGCGTGGGCGTGCATTATGCGGTGCGCAAGATGGAGACCTTCCGCGGCAAGAACATCCTGATTGCCGGCGGCGGCGACAGCGCCCTGGACTGGGTGATCAACCTGGCGCCCCTGGCCAAGAGCATGACCCTGGTGCATCACCGTGACGGTTTCCGCGCCGCGGCGCACAGCGTCAACCAGATGCGCGAGCTGGAAGCGGCCGGCAAGGTCAAGTTCCATGTCGCCAGCGTCAAGGCCGTTCACGGCGAGCCCGGCAAACTGACCGGCGTCACCTTGGCCGGTCATGACAAGAGCGAGTGGCATCATGAGACCGATGCTTTCCTGCCCTTCTTCGGCCTGACCATCAAGCTGGGACCCATCGCCGAATTCGGCATCAACCTGCATGAAAACCTGATTCCGGTGGACACCGCCCGCTTCGAAAGCCAGACGCCGGGAATCTTCGCCATCGGCGATATCAACAGCTATACCGGCAAGCTGAAGCTGATATTGTCCGGCTTCCATGAAGCCGCCCTGATGGCGCAAGCCGCGTTTCACATCTGCAAGCCCAACGAAAAGCTGCGCTTCCAGTACACGACCTCGTCTTCCAACCTGCAAAAGAAATTGGGTGTCTCGTGAAGATCCACGCCATCGACCGCCAAGGAAAGGAACACACGCTGGAAGGCCGCGACGGCTGGAGCGTGATGGAAATTTTGCGCGACGGCGGATTGGATGTGGCGGCGGAATGCGGCGGGGCCTGCGCCTGCGCCACTTGCCACGTCTATATAAATGACGGCTGGTACGACAAGCTGCCCAAGCCGTCGGAAGCCGAGATCGACATGCTGGACATGGCGCTGGCGGTGGAACCCAATTCGCGCCTGTCGTGCCAGGTGATCTGCAGCGATGCCACGGATGGCATCAAGGTGACTGTTGCACCAGAGTAGGGCGCACCAGAATAGGGCGCGCCAGAATAGAGCGCGGCGGAATAGAGCGCGGCGGAATAGCGAAAGACGGGAACATTGCGATAGGTTCCCGGTTAACCCGGCGCGCGGCGCGTTTAACCGTCGATTTGGCCGGATTGGTACGAAGTTTTTCCAACCGCAACAGTGCCTATTTAACAAACCTTAAACACCGCCGCCTATTCTGTACCCAATCGTCGAGCGGTTGGAATTATGGGCGCCCTTTTTGATTCACCGCTGTTAGCAAGCGAACCGGCTTCTTCACAGGCGAAGGTGCCCGCCGCCAAGCTGCATGTCCTGCAGTTGGAGCCGATCAAGGCCAAGCTGGGCGGCAAGTGGGAAAAACTCTCCGCCCTGGTTCACACCCTGTTCGAAAAATCGCTGCGCCGCGCGCAAGGACCGGCCGACCATTTCCTGCTGGTCGATGAAATGTCCTATGTCGTGACCTTCCACAATTTGTCGCTGGAGGAGGCGAGCCTGGCCTGCGCTTCGGTCGCCAGGGAAGTTTGCGGCATGTTGTTCGGCGCCGATGTCGATGACATCACCATCCGCGGCCTTGTCGGCCTGGTACCGCCCTCCATGCTGGAAAGAGCGGCCGGCAAGGGCGGGCAAATCACCGAACTGCTGGAGCGGACCGGCGGCGAGATCATCGTCACCCATCGCGACAATCCCGATATCGAATGGCAGACCATCGAGAAGCACGCACCCATTCAGGCGGCCCCCGCCGGCGCATGGACGGGCAGGGCGCACTTGCTGGCCGAGCAGATGGGCTTGAAGATCGGGTTTTTCCCGGTCTGGGACCTGACGTCGCGCAAAAGCACGTCGCTGTTTCTGTCGGCCATGAGCCGTTCCAGCGAAAATCCCATCAGCGCGCGCCAGGCCCTCAAAGGTATCGACGAGCCCCGCATCGCCAATTTCGAAACCACCTTGCTGCAGGCGGCGGTGGAATATGCCCATGCGGTTCACTCCGCCCAGAAAGTCTGCGCCCTGGGCGTGGGCGTCAGCTATGAAACCCTGTCGGGGTTTCATTCGCGCATCCATTATATCGGCGCGTTGAAATCGGTTCGCGTCCTGCCCGATTGTCCCTTGCTGCTTCGGATCGACCAGGTACCGGACGGCACGCCGGTGGGGCGGCTGGCGGAAATCGTGACCATGCTGGGCGTTCCGAATGTCCGGGTCACGGTGCAATTTGAATCCCTGCGCAATCTGCCCGAATTGGGCATCCGCTTGGGTGCCGTCGGTATCGGGGGCGCCTTGCCGCCCAATTGCGACGTCGCCACCGCGGCTTTCCTGGCGCAAAAGCTGGTGCGCCGCGTGGCGGAGCAGAAAGCCTTCGCCTTCCTGCACGGGTTGGACGACGCCGCTTTGCTCGACGCGGCGCTCAAGAACCATGTGCGCTTCGGTTCGGGCCGCGCCATTAATACCGGACGTCATTATAGCGGCAACGAAGCCATTCCCGATTTTCCCTTGCGGGCCTGATCATCGCCCCTGGCGGCGACGGGCGAAGGGTGGATTAAAGCAGGCCGTCCCGGACAGGAGCGATCTGGCTTTCCCAGCTTTCCTCATTCTCGGAAAGACGCGGCGTATAGCGGCACAGGCCCATCACAAAAGCGGGATGGCCCTGATCGTCGGCCAGGGGCACGAAGAAATTTTCGGCGTCGAGATATTCGCGGCCCTTGAGATGCACGCGTCCCAGAAATCGCAGGGGCCGGCCGCCATTCAAGACCAGGTCCATGCATTCGATCCAGCGCGCCGACAGTTCCGGCGGAGCGCTTTCTCCGAAAGTCTTGCCGGTCTGATTGCCGACGACTTCCGTGACTTTCGAACCGATGAGACGGCCAATGTAAACAGAAGGATTTTCGGCGGTCCGCTGAACCACGATGATGCTTGGCAGGAAATCCTTTAAGTCGCGAGGGCTCAGTTCGGATTTTGCCGGCATGGGCCGCGTCCCGGTTTTACTGCGCCAGAGCGACAGGAAGTGTTCGTAGACGGGATCGCTGAAGGCCAGCGTCGGATCACAAAAGTGATACGCCTTTGCTTGGGCCGCTTTCTGGTTGAGGGCCCGGGCGACAGCCAGAACATCCATGCGCCGATGGTAGCGGCAAGCCATAAACAGCCCGTAAAACCGTTAACCGGCCCCCTTACTGTTTCCTGTTCGTTCCTATACGCTGCCCGCCTTGGGCCGGGGCGTAAATGACTGTTTCTCATATCTATACCGTTGCTTTTCAAGGCATCGAGGCCCGCGAAGTCGATGTGCAGGTTCACATCGGCGAGGGCGGCAATGGCGTGGTCACCGTTGTCGGCCTGGCCGACAAGGCGGTGGCGGAAAGCCGCGAGCGGGTGCGTGCCGCGCTGTCGGCCATCGGCCTGGCGGTGCCTTTCAAGCGCATCACCGTCAATCTCGCCCCCGCCGATTTGCCCAAGGAAGGTAGCCATTACGACCTGCCCATCGCGCTGGGGCTTTTGGCGGCGATGGGCGTGATCCCGGCCAGCGAGATGGCCAATTATGTGGCGCTGGGAGAATTGTCCCTGGACGCGGCCATCACCCCGGTGGCGGGTGTGCTGAACGCGGCGCTGGCGGCCAGCGAACAGAATCGCGGACTGATCTGTCCGGCCGGAAATGGGCCGGAAGCCGCCTTTGCCGGCGGTGTCGAGATTTTGGCGGCGCCATCCTTGATCGCCCTGGTCAATCACATGAAAGGCGCCTCGGTGCTGAGCCCGCCAGTGGCCAGGATTGTGGAAGCGGCGCGCTCGGCACCCGACCTGCGCGACGTCAAAGGACAGGAAAGCGCCAAGCGCGCCTTGGAGATCGCCGCCGCAGGCGGACATAATTTGCTGATGATCGGCCCGCCCGGCGCGGGCAAGTCGATGATGGCGCAGCGCCTGCCCGGCCTGTTGCCGCCGCTGGATGCGCGCGAGGCGCTGGAGATTTCCATGATCCAGTCCTTGGCAGGCGCGTTGGAGGGCGGCACCATCTCGCGCACCAGACCCTTTCGCAATCCGCATCATTCCGCCTCCATGGCGGCCCTGGTCGGTGGCGGATTGAAAGTAAAACCGGGCGAGGTGAGCCTGGCGCATCTGGGCGTCTTGTTCCTGGACGAGTTGCCGGAATTCCAGCGCGGCGTGCTGGACAGTCTGCGCCAACCGATCGAGACCGGCGAAGCGGTGGTGGCGCGCGCCAATGCCCATGTCCGTTATCCGGCGCGCTTTCAACTGGTGGCGGCGATGAATCCCTGCCGCTGCGGCTATCTCAGCGATCCGGCGCGGGGCTGCGGGCGGGCGCCCAAATGCGCCGGGGATTATCAGTCGCGCATTTCAGGACCGCTGTTCGACCGTATCGACATGCATGTCGAGGTAGCGGGGGTGAGCGCCAGCGATCTCAGCTTGCCGCCGCCCGCCGAAGGTAGTGCGGATGTGGCGGCGCGGGTGGCCAAAGCGCGTACCATCCAGCGCGAACGGTTCGAGCAACATCCCATCCGCACCAATGCCGAAGCCGAGGGCGAATTGCTGGACACCTTCGCCACGCCGGATGCGGCGGGGGCCAAGCTTCTCACCGAAGCGGCCGAGCGGATGAAGCTGTCGGCACGGGGCTATCACCGGGTGCTGAAAGTGGCGCGCACCATCGCCGATCTGGCGGGCGCTGACGGCGTGGCCAAGCCGCATGTCGCCGAAGCGTTATCCTATCGGCGGCTGACGCATTTGGCGTAAAACAAGATTACTTGAAATAGTGTCCCGCCCTTCCCGCCGAATATCTGAATCAATTTAATCACTTACCGCGTAGCGCTCGCGCTGTTGACGCCTCCTTTGTCAGCTGCGATGATTCTGTGCGCCGAGAGTGCGTCGAACTGCACGTTGGGACTACGGTCTCACTCGGCGTCTTTCCCACTACACCCAGTTCGCCTTGGGCACTTTGATAATGCCGTAACCTTCCACTTGCCCCTGAGGCCCCCGCCTCAAAGACTCCCGTATCATCATGTACCAGCGGTCGTCAGCCCGCTCGCATTTACGCCAAACCGCCCCAGCAACCATATCCGCAAACTGAATGCCAATGCTTAGGTTGGAGGGCTGCAGCAGTACGCTTTCGACCAGGTTTTCGTATCGTGATGTGAACGCAGCGGTCGAATGCACCAGCATCTGATGATGCGCACGAAGCCGCTTATCATCGCCCTTCCCGCGATGATCGCACACGATTAGACCGCGCGTCACGGCGCCAGATTTTCGCGATTCGTCCTGAAGATAATACTGAAATCGCTCGGTAAGCGTCTTGTAGCTGAGATTGTAGATACCCTGTTGATCGGTAACAGAAGGCATTTTATAGGCCGCTTCAATAGAACACACGGCAGCGAGCGCCTTGATCGTCGCCTCCTTGGTAATCATTCCGTAGATTTCTGTACGAATTTGATCGCGCTCGTCCTGGGACAAAGCCTTCATGGGATTGTCCGCACTATCGTTATTCGGAGAAAAGAAGCGCCACTTCAGTTCGCCTCTTATCTTACGCCGAATTTTCATTCCCAAGATTGCGTCCCGCAGACGATGCCAAACGCTCTCCGGTATAATGATGCCGCCAATGACAAAATATTTTTGGTTCGCCGTGCCAGGGTGTGGGGGCGTTCCAGATTCATCGGCAAATAAGATGTGCATAGTGAATCACTCCGTGCACTGGACGCAATTTGCCAACAAGCAAAAAGCGAAATCAATGGCCAGAGGCTAGCAGGCGCTAGCGACCTTCGGGCACTACGCGCCTGCTAGCCCAGAGATACAAGTCAGAAAGAAGAGACAGATAGTTGTCCGATTTCATCGGACCTGTTTGACGTTTTCGCTTTCGCGCGAAGAAGAAAAGCGAGTCGAAAAAGCCAGTCAAGATCACTTTGCGCAACAGCCGGAACTTCCTTTTGCGCGCGCGCCTTTTACAAAAAATCGCGATTTGAAATCAAGCACATCAAGGCTTCTTATTTTGTGACAATGCACAGCTTTCGGAACTTCCGAAGTTGCCGGAACGGCGCCATTTACCATGCGTTGCAGAGCCAAGCCCGCAAAAAGGAAAGGATACGCCATGAAAAGCAACGGACACGCCATAGCCAAGAACACGGCCAAGAACACAGTTTGTCTCTGGTACACCAAGGACGCCGAAGCCGCCGCCCGCTTCTATGCCGAGACTTTTCCGGGCAGCGCGGTGGGCGCCGTTCACCGGGCGCCCAGCGACTTTCCATCCGGAAAAAAAGGCGATGTGTTGACGGTCGAATTCACCGTCGCCGGCATCCCATGCATCGGTCTCAACGGCGGGCCGGAGTTCCAACCTAATGAAGCCTTTTCGTTCCAGATCGCCACCGACGATCAGGCGGAGACCGACCGCTATTGGAACGCCATTGTCGGCAATGGCGGCCAGGAGAGCCGGTGCGGCTGGTGCAAGGACAAATGGGGCGTCTCCTGGCAGATCACGCCGCGCGTGCTGACCGAGGCATTGGCGGCCGGCGGCGGCGAAGCCAAGCGGGCGTTTGAGGCGATGATGCCCAAGAAGAAGATTGATGTCGCCGCGATCACGGCGGCGCGGCATGGCTGACAGTGCGGCGATCCAACCCCAAACAGGAGAACAGAGATGACACATCCCTTCGTACACATCGAACTGAACAGCCCCGATCCGGCGAAGGCGAAAGCTTTCTATGGAAAATTGTTCCAATGGCAATTGGAAGACATGCCCAACCCCGCCACGCCCGATCATGCCTATACCGTGATCAAGGTGGGAGAAGGCACCGGGGGCGGAATCATGAAACAGGTTCCAAACGGCCCCGCGGGCTGGATACCTTATGTGTTGGTGGATGACCTTCGCGCCGCGACCGACAGAGCCAAATCCTTGGGCGGCAAGATCATGAAGGACATCACCGAAGTACCGGACATGGGCTGGTTCAGCATCATTCAAGACCCAGTGGGCTCGCTGGTAGGCTTGTGGAAGACCAATCGGGAAACCGTGCAAACCGGCGCAGCCCGCAAACAGAGCGCCGAAGCCCGCGCCCATTGAGCCGGAGCCATGTTGCAAAAATAGCCCAGCACCGGGGCCAGACATCGCGCCGTGCTTGAAGGGCGTTTTCCGCGCCCCACCTCTCCGGCATCGACAGGAGAGGGCAAAATGAAAACGACGCGATTGACGGCGGCCTCCTTGGCGGCGTTGGCGCTGGGCGCAACCCTTGCGCACGCGGAAGATGCCACCATGCACGGCAAGGATTTGCGCCGTGTCGGCGCCGCCATTGCCATGAAGAACTTCGACGTGACCTTGGATGGCCGGCTGCTGACGGCATCCGAAGCGGTCTACAATCCCGATACCGGCGAAGTTGAGCTTAAAGGAACGGTGAAACTGACCTTCGGCAAGGACGCGCGATCTTTTCCCGGCGAAGTGAAATAGCGGGCTCGCCGAACCGATCCTGATTGTTCAGCGCACCACTTCGTCAGCGCCCTGTCAGTGGCCATGGCCTATCGTCCCTTGCATCAGGGAAGGGGCCGAGGCATGAGAGTTTCCCTTGTTTGCGGTCTTTGGTTGCTGGCGACGGGAATCGCGCATGCACAGGATGCATCGCCGCATGCGATCCAATTCGTCGCTATCGAGCCGGATGTACGTCTTGAAGTGTTGGACTGGGGCGGCAGCGGTCCGCCGCTGATTTTCATGTCGGGCCTGGGCGGCACCGCCCATGGGTTCGACGATTTCGCGCCGAAATTCACCGCCAAGCATCACGTTTACGGCATCACGCGGCGCGGCTTCGGCAATTCCAGCAAGCCGCCGGTGACGCGCGACAATTACAGCCCCGACCGGCTGGGCGACGATGTTTTGGCCGTCATCGCCAAGCTTGGGTTGGTCAAGCCGGTGCTGGCCGGCCATTCCATTGCCGGACAGGAGATGAGTTCCATTGGCACGCGCGATCCCGGCAAGGTTGCCGGCCTGATCTATCTGGATGCCGGTTATGAATATGCCGCCTTTGATCCGAAATTCGCCGATGGCTCCACCCGCTATGGCGTGGAAATCGAAATGCACACACTGGAGGAAGACTTGCGGCAGCTCCCCCGCATACCGCCACAGCAGGCGCGCGAAACCATCAAGGAAATCCAGGATATCTTGCCGCGCCTGCGGAAGCTGCTGGCTTGGTATGCGCCGCAGGATGAAGTGGCCGACCGCGCCGCCAGGCCCGAACTTTGGACCTATGTCGATGCCGTCGATAGCGTAAAGAAAAAGTACGGCACCCTGGCGGTCCCGGTTCTGGCGATTTTCGCCGAGTTCCAGGACTGCACCAAGGATTGCGCCGACGCCAAAATCTGGGACGCGGACCGAACCGCCTCGGCCAATGCTTTCGCGGCTGTCAATCCCCGGGCGCGGGTGGTTCGCCTGGCGCATGCCCGTCACGCGGTCTGGAAGTCGAATGAGGCCGACGTCTTTCGCGAAATGAACGCCTTTATGGACGGGTTGCCGCCGTGATAATCTGCTGACGGAGGCTGGGATGAAGTTGGACAGGTTAAGCGCGATTGCCGCCGCCACCCTGGTTTGGCTGGTGGCGCTGCCCACCGAAGCCGCCAACAAGTCCGACGATGCGATCTTCGCCATCTGCCGGGCGGAGTCGCGCATTGAGCCCAGTGGCGGCACTCCAACCATCGCTATCCAGGCGGGCATGGGCGATGGCGGCTTCCCGATTTCCACCGCCAATCCGCAAGCGCAGCGCTGGTTCGACTATGGCATCAAGATGTTTCACGCTTTTTATCACGAGGACGCCAAACGGGCGTTCGATAAAGCCGTGGCCGCCGATCCCCATTGCGCTTTGTGTTTGTGGGGTCAGGCGCTGTCGCGCGGCCCCGTGCAGAACTTTGATGTCGATGCGGCGGACCTGAAAGCCGGATTGGAAATCGCCAGGCGTGCCCAGGCACAAGCCCGCACGGCGCGGGACAGGCTGCTGGCTACCGCGATGGTGAAGCGATATTCGCGGCCCCAGGATATCGCCACCGAGCGCGATTTCGCCGCCGATCTTCTCAAGGCGGAGAAAACAGGTCCTTCGGCCATGGACCTGCGATTGCTGGCCTCCGAAGTCCTTCTCACCGCCTGGCGCCGGGGCGACCACAGCACCGCCACGCAAGCGATGGATTTGATTGAACCCATCCTGCGCAAATCGCCCAAAAACACCGCCGCGATCCATTATTATATCCACGCCACGGAATTTGCGGGCAAACCGGCCCTGGCTTTGCCTTATGCGGAAAAGCTTGCGGCGCTCGCGCCCAAGGCGAGCCATTTGATCCATATGGCGGCCCACACTTTCTTCCGGGTTGGCCGTTATGAAGATGCGGCGACCATCAACGCTTCGGCCATCCGCAGCGATGCCGAGCATCTCACGGAAACCAAGACGCCCGGGCCATTGGTGATCGCCCTTTACTATGGACACAATCTGAATTTCGGCATGGCCGGCACCTTGATGTCGGGTGACGGCAAGCTGGCGCTGAAATTCGCCGATCACCTGCATCGCGCCTATCCGCAGAGCGACTTTCAGAAGGACGGCGAGAGCTACAGCGAAATGCGGCGGTTCGCCATTTATGCCCGCTATGATCCGCAAGCCATGCTGTCCTTGCCCGAGCCGGTGGCGGAAGGTCCGGCGACGCAGAGCTTCTATCACTATGCGCGGGGCGAGGCCTTCGCCGCACTGGGCGACACCAAATCATTGACGGTGGAAACGGAGAAGGTCGACGGCGATGGTGTGACCTTGAAACTCGCGCGCCAGGTGCTGATAGGCCGCCTGGCCATGCTGCAACACCGCTTCAGCGACGCAGCCGCCGCCTTCGAACAAGCCGCGGCCTTGCAGGACGAATTGACAGCCAAGCCCGGCGCCATGGACCCGCCGGCCTGGTGGTATCCGGTCCGCCGCAGTGTTGCCGCCGCCTGGCTTCAGGCGGGTCAGTTCCAAATGGCGGCGGACGCAGCACAGAAGAGCCTGACGGTTTGGCCCGCCGATCCTTTGGCCTTGCTGGTCCTGTCCAGGGCCAATGATGGCCTGGGCCACCATGACGATGCCCGGCGTTATGACGCCCAGGCCATCGGCCTTTGGCTGGGCGATATCAGCAAGGTGAAAGAAGCCACGATTTAATCCAACGTCCATCTGATTAATCGTCAGCGCGCGGCTTGACAGAATTTATCCCGATCCCACCAATTCCATGGTCAACCGCCAAGCAGGGCCCAGCGATGATCCGCAACTACCTGATCACGGCGATGCGGAATTTCGCCCGGCACAAGCTTTACAGCTTCATCAATATCGGCGGATTGGCGGTGGGGCTGGCCTGCGCGATCTTTATCGTCCTGTATCTGCGCGACGAGCTTTCCTACGACAGATGGATTCCCGATACCCAGGACCTTTATCAGCTCGAGGCGACCTTCCAGTTTCCCGGCCGCGATCCGGACGTTGTTTCCCTGGTGCCCTTTCCCGCCCCCGTCGCCATGCAGGCGGAGATTCCGGAAGTGGTGGCGCACACCCATTTTATCCCGGAGGATATGACGGCACAGGTCGGCGGCCGCCTGTTCTCGGCCAAGGTGATCGCGGCCGATCCCAATTTCTTCCAGTTGATCAAGCTGCCGCTGATCCAGGGCGATCCGGCGGCGGTGCTGGCCAAACCCGAATCCATCGTCCTGTCCCAGACGGCCGCCAGACGATTCTTCGGCGACGCAAATCCGTTGGGCAAGACCATCACCATGAGCGGGACCCATCCGCTGCTGGTCACGGGCATCATGCGCGACTTGCCGCACAACACCCATATGCGTGCCGAGATGGTGATGCCCAACACCTCGAAAGCCGATGCCATGGATCAGGATGGCAAGTCCCGCTGGCTGAATATTTCGGGCTGGGGCTATGTCAAGCTGGCGCCGGGCGCCGATCCCGCCGCGGTGATCGCCAAAACCATACCGATCATCGACAAGTCGATCGACACCAAAAAACAAAGCAAGGCGGAACGGCGCGGCAGCGATCTTCTGCGCCTGCGCCTGACCCCTTTCCGCGACATTCATCTGGCGCCAAAGGGTGAAACCGAGGCGGGCCGATGGACCACTATTTATGGCTTTGCCGCGATTGCCGTGCTGATCCTGTTGATGGCCTGCTTCAATTTCATGAATCTGGCGACGGCGCGGGCCATGACACGGGCGCGGGAAGTGTCGCTGCGCAAGGTGATGGGCGCCAAGCGGCGGCAATTGATGGTGCAATTTTTGGGCGAGTCGGTGATGACGGCCCTGATCGCGCTGGTGCTTGCGCTGGGTCTGGTCGAAATTCTCTTGCCGGCCTTTGGCGGCTTTCTCAACCGCCCTATCGACTTTGGCTATCTGGCGAACTGGCCGCTGACGCTTTCGATGGTGGCGATCGCCATTGCCGCCGGTCTTTTGGGCGGCATCTATCCCGCCTTGATCCTGTCGGGCTTTCGGCCTGCCGTGATCCTGGGGACCAGTGCATCGGGCACCGGCGGCTCGGGCCTGTTGCGCAATGCCCTTGTGGTGCTGCAATTCGCCATCTCCATCGGGCTGGGCATCGCCACCATCGTGGTGTTCGCGCAAATCAGCCATGCCCGGCAAATGGATTTGGGTTTCGACCGCAACAATCTGGTGGTGATCAGCGGCGATGAGCCGTTGACACAAAGCGCCCGCGACAGCATGGCCAAGGCCCTGGCGGCCGATCCCGCAATCGCCGGTACCGCGCAGTCGCGGATGGTGCCGTTTGACGGCGGCATTCTGGTCGCGCCGGCGAAATTGCCCGACGGGGTTCAGGACTTCACGATCCGCAATGTCAATATCGATCCCGATTTCCTGCGCGTCTATGACATGAAGCTGCTGGCCGGACGCAATCTGTCGCGGGACCGGGGCCAGGATGTCTTTCCCGAGCGGGACAGCAAAGTCCCCAATCCCAGCGCCAATATCCTGATCACCGCCACGGCGGCGCGGCTGTTCGGCTTTAGCCCCGCGCAAGCGGTCGGAAAAACCATTTTATACGACGGTAGAGTCCGCAGCACGATTGTCGGCGTGGTGGGCGACACCAATTTCGACGGCCTGGAAATGGCGATGCAGCCGATCGTCTATTTTTACTACCCTCCAGGCATGGGGCGTTTGTCGGTGCGGATAAAGCCGGGCAACCTGCAGCCGGGCCTGGCGGCGATAGACCGGGTTTGGCGGCAGTTCGTGCCCACGGTGACAATCCGCCGCCAATTTCAAAACGAAAGTTTCGACAAGCTTTTCACCGCCAGCGAAAAAGAAGGCGCGCTCTTTGGCATGTTTGTCGGCAGCGCCATTTTCATCGCCTGCCTCGGTCTGTTCGGACTGGCGGCCTTCACCACCGAACGCCGCACCCGCGAGATCGGCATCCGCAAGGCATTCGGCGCCCGCACCTTCGATATCGTGCGGCTGCTTTTGTGGCAATTCTCGATTCCGGTCCTGATCGCCAATGTCATTGCCTGGCCCGTGGCATGGTTTTATTTGCGCCATTGGCTGGAATCCTATGCCTACCGGATTTCACTCAGCCCGGTCTATTTCTTCGCGGCCGGGTTCATGGCGCTTGGTATTGCCTGGGTCACGGTCATCGCCCACACCATCCGCATCGCCCGCGCCAGTCCGGTCCATGCCTTGCGCAATGAGTAAGGCGGAACGCCGGGCCCAGAAATCAGCGCGCCCGCAAGGCTTGCGCCACCGTCCAGCGCGCGGCTTGAATGGAGGGCAAAATCCCGCCAAGCACGGCTACCGCAATCGCCCATAGGATGGCAGTGCCGATCATGGCCGGCGAAACGGTCAGTCTAAACACATCCGAGCCCATGCCGCTCAGCACACCGTCATAAAGAGACCAGGCCAGGCCCGCACCTATCAAGGCGCCCATCACGGACAGCGCCGCCGCCTCCAGTACCACCGAAACCGCCACCGCGAATCCGCCATAGCCCAGCGCCCTTAAGGTGGCGATTTCCCGGCCCCGTGATTCCACCGCGGCATACATGGTGTTGAAACAGGCGAACAAGGCTCCGACCGCCAGGATAACCCCCACGCCATAGACGATCACATGCATGAACTTGGCGAAATCGGCACTGGTCTTGGCATTCCATTCGGGCAGGCGCATCACGTCGACGGCAAGGGCGGGGTTTGACGTCAACGCGCTGCGAAATTTGGCGAAGTCGGCGGGCGAGGCGATGCGCGCCTGCACGGTGGTATAGGCCTTGCGCCGCAGCGACGGCATCAGGGTTTCGGTGTCGCCGACCAGCTGCCCATCCAGCATGTCGCCGGTGGCGAAGGCGCCCACAATGGGCCATTCGCCATCAGGCAGCATCACCTTGTTACCGACCGCCATGTCCTGGACCTGAAACCGTGCCAGGTCGCCGACAATCAATTCATGGGTGCCGGGGCGGAACATGCGTCCCGCGACCATGCGGAAGGTCGGGTGCAGCATGGCGCCGTTTTTTCCGAAGCTGCGAAGCGTAACCCAGGTCCTGCCGCCGGTCTTTTGCGTCCGCGCCGGCACGCCCACCAATATGGCAGCATCGGCGATGGGCGATCCGTCCCCCGCCTTGGCAATGCCGGGCGCAGCCAAGACGATGCGCGCCTTGTCGCGAGGTACGGCGCTGTTGATTTCCCAGATCACGCCGTGCGAAACCACGATGGCGTTGCGCGGATCGCCGTAATTGAGCATGGCCTGGTGCATGCCGTCGGTCATGGACAGCATCGAGAGCAGCACGCCGATGACACAGGTCATACCGGCCACGATCACCAGCGACTGCCACAGCCGCTGCCGCAGATTGCGGAAATTGAGCAGCGAAACGATGACGATCTGGCGCAGCAGGTTCATGCGCGCCCCGACAGGGCGCTGGCGATATCCATCCGGCGCAGGCGCAGGACGGGCAGCAAGGCGCTGGCCAAGGCGACGATGCAGGCACCGGCTAAGGCCCAGGCAAACACCGACGGCGCCATGGTCGGCGCGGGAATGCCGAAGTTGGGCGGCATCAGCGCCTGGACATGCTGCGCCAGCCACGCCGCCGCCGCAACGCCGCTGACCGCGCCCGTCAGGCAGGGCAACGCCGCCTCCACCACCACCAGAGCGATCACAATGGAATCGGGATAGCCGAAAGTCTTCAGGGTGGCGAACTCCGCAAAGCGTTCGCGCACCGATTGGGCGAGGACGGTCGCGGTCAGGAACAACATCATCAATAGTCCGGCCAGGGCGACATCGCGCGTGACCGTCCTTACATCCATGCCGCCGAAATTGTCGCCGGACATGGCCGAAGTTTCGATATCGGTGAAGGTGGGACTTGCGGAATTGGCGTACAGCCGGTCGATCTGCTGTCCGATGGCGGCCGCCTGGCTTGCATCCTTCACCAGGAAATCGACCTCGTTGATCTTGCCCTGCTCGGCCAGCGGGCGCGCCTTGTCGTAAAAGTCGTAATTGCCGAAAATCAGCCCGGCGGGCGCCTGGGTAATATCCTCGCTGATGCCCACCAGCTTGAAGGTCCAAGTCTTGGTGCCGTCGGCGCGGCTGATCTCCGGCGCAATGACCGTGAACATGTCTCCGATTTTCTTGTTCCAGAGCGCCGCCTGCTTGCGGCTCATCACGATTGCATTGCGCTCCTTGTAAAGCGTCTTCCATTGCTCGGGCGCAACACCCCAGTCCGGATAGACGCGCCCGTATTCGCCATCGACCATGACGACAAAGGTGCGGTTTTTTGGATCGGCGACATAGCCGTTGAGATAATACATGACAGTGGCGGTCTTGACCCCCGGCATGGCCGCGACCCGCTTGGCCACGGTGATGGGAAGGCCGGAATTGTCGAAGCGCAGAAAAGTCCAGACCCGATCGGGACGGGCCCGCTGCGCCACCAGATCGATGGTGGCGTTCAGCCCGATCATCAGCCCGAAAAGGGCGAAGGCCACCGTCACCGATAAGAAGGTCAGGACTGAACGCACCGGCTTGCGCCTGAGCGCCGCCCAGACCAGCGGGAAGTATTTCATCGCAAGCCCTTCCGTCCGCAACCAGGCAATACCAGCCCGGCGCGCGACATTGGTCAATCTGTCAGCCCGGCGGCGCCTCCGCCGGGACCGGCGCCCCCACCGTTCCCGCCAGGGAAAACCATTGCTCGTCTTCCTTGTCGTCGACAGAGGGGGAATGGGCCCAATCGATCACGCTTTTGAAGGCGGTGGCCCCGAAGATCGCGGCGGGAAGATTGCCGGTACCTTTCAGCGGCATGACGATCCGCTCTCCAATGCCGCCAATATCGTCGGTCTTGTAAACCAGCCCATAGCCGCGATAGAGAGCGGGCTCTTTCAGCACCCGCTTGGCGCGTATCATGGAGCGCGGATATTTGTCGTTGGGCCGCAATTCCGAAAGCCGGGCGCCCTTGAAGGGTTTGTTCGAAAGGCTGGTGATGGCCACACCGGCAAGCCGTCCGATGAAATCATCCAGGGCCGGGTCATAGTCGTAACACCAGATGATCCGAAGCTGGGTCTTTATCGCGGCGGGACGAATATCGTTCCAACTGGGCAAACCGCCCGCCGGGCAAATCGCGCGCCAATAATGCGCGATCTCCTTGAGATCCGCCGACACAATCGAACTTTCGAATGGCGCGAATGCTCGATCGAATTCGTTGACGTCCACCGAATCGCGTCCCTGAGGGCGCGCCACCCTAACCCAAGGCGGCCCGCCTGCAACCTGCGGCAGCGCTGCCAGGGCCCGTCAGGCCTGATCGTCTTCCTGGTCCAGCAGTTCGCCCAGGCGCTCGAGCTTCTTGTCCAGCACCGAATGTTGTTCGGCGATCCAGTGCTGCAGCAGCGACAACCCCGCCGGATTCAGACTGCAACTCCTCACCCGTCCGCTTTTCTGGCTTTTCACCAAACTGGCCATCTTCAGCACCTTGAGATGCTGGCCCACCGCGGTCAGGCTGATGTCCAGAGGCTCGGCCAGTTTGGAAACCGACATCGGGCCATGACTTAGCCTTTCCACCATGGCGCGGCGGGTGGGATCGCCCAAAGCATGAAGAACGGTATCGATCTTGGGCATGCGTCAGCGCATGACTTCCTGGTCCAGTCGGGCCAACAGATCCTGCCAGCCTTTTTCGCGCCGGTCGGGGCCGTCGGCATTTTCAAAAAAAGCATTCTGGTGGGTGCAGATCAAATCGGTGCCTTTGGCGCTTTCCAGAAATTCGAATGTCACCAGGGATGCCGAGAAGCGCTGGCCCTCGAACGACATGGCGGAAGCCGTAACGATGCGCTTGGCCTCGACGATATCCTGAAAGACTTCCCTATTGGTGATCAAGGCGCCCGGAAAGGGCGACTTGGGGCCCATGCGATAGGCCAAGGTTTCGCTGCCGCCAGGGCGAAAATCCATTTCAAACGTCTCGATCACATTGCCTTCGCGCTCGGCATACCAGCGGCGCTTTTTGTCCGGATCGGAAAAAGCGGCGAAGACGCGCTCAACCGGCTTGGGGAAGCTTTTCTGGGTGACAAAGGTGGCATGTATTACGACGGGCTGTGCCATTGTTGTCTTTCCTTGGGACATTTAAAGGGTTTGTTTGATAACGATTATTCGGAACGTAATACTGAAGTGTTGAGTTCAGTATATGGCGCTACTCGCCCGATTGTCAAGCGGCGACTTCAGTATCTGCCGCCCCTTTGCATTCCTCTTTTCCGGCGGAACGGCATGACATGACTTGATTGGCCATCGCCGCGCCATCGGGCCCGTTGCACATTCGCGGCCTTTGCCGCACCTGCCGGAAAATTCTCGGCGGTGCCGGCAATTTCTTTTCCGGCATCCCCGCCACACCAAAAGCACCGAAGCGCCGTGATCGTTAAAGTGGGAGATTGCTGTCGCAAGCGCTGCGGACTTTCGCACACGCGCCGCATTGACGGCGCCCACCGTCAAAAAGCAAAAATGAGATTCCACCGCGCTGATTTCCCCACAATCAGCCCCGTGAAGGACGTGTACTGACATTATGTCAAGCGTCCGTTGCCAGAATATGTTGCCCCCCTCTTCATCACGCTGGTTTGCAGTTTCCCCCTAAAAACTGCACCCTGTAAGGGTTCGCTTTGTGGGCAGTCATATATGGTGAGGCAAATCGAACTCCTGCACAAATATGCGCGCGTCGGCGTATTCGCGGTCCTGCTGATTTGCGCCATCGCGCTCATCGGCTGGACCTTGGGAATTCCCGTCCTGGCCAGCATTGTGCCCGGCTGGCCGCGCATGGCGCGCATTGTTCTATGTTGCTTTGTGCTGTGCGCCGCGGGCGTATTGGAACTGACCCTGCCGCCCAGGCACCGGTTTCTTTTCATGGCACGTATCATCGGTGCGGGCGTGGTGTTCGCCATCAATTTCCGTGTGCTGATCGACTTTGCCGCGGCCGGCGGATTGAGCAGTGGCGCCCCGGCCTTCCGCGATCCTTTTGGGCCCTTGCTAGGCCGCCCGTCTCCGGCCAGCGCCTTCAATTTCCTGCTGGCCGCGATCGCGCTGCTGCTGCCCCGCGCCGGGCGCTTCGGGCGGATTTTCACCGGCCTGATCACCTTGGGTCTGATTGTCACCGCCTTCGATTTCGTAGGCTATGCCTATGGCATCGCCGCGCTGTCGCGGGGGCCGACCATCTCGACCATGTCGCTGCCCACCATGATCTCCTTCATCCTGCTTTTTTTGTCGGCGCTGCTGGCAAGGCCCAGCGCCGGATGGACCGCCGTCATCTTGGCAAGGGGCAGCGGCGGCATCACGGCGCGCCGCCTCTTTCCCATCGTGCTGGCCTTTCCCTTCATCGCCAACGCCATCGTCCTGCTGGCGCACCGCAGCCGCCCGTTCGAGGCGCCCTTCGGCTTCGCCATCCTGGCGGTCGTCACCTCTGTCGGGTTGGGCATGGTGACCATCATCATCGCCGATTGGATTGCCCGCGGTGAGGGCGCGCTGATTGCCAGCGAGCAGCGCACCCATTTGATCGTCGAGACTGCCCTGGACGCGGTGGTCAGCATCGATCGCGGCGGCGCCATCACCGGCTGGAATCCGCAGGCCGAGAAAATCTTTGGCTGGACGCGCCAGGAAGCCATCGGCCGGCCGGTCGAGGAAACCATCATGCCGCAGCGTTTTCGCGCCGCCCACAAGAGCGGGCTGGCGCGCTATCTCGCCACCGGAGAGGCGCGGGTTCTCGACCGGCGCATCGAGCTAACCGGCCTGCACCGCAGCGGCCATGAATTTCCCGTCGAGCTTTCGATCACGCCCACCGGCTCGGGCGAGGCGGCTGGTTTCAGCGCCTTTCTGCGCGACATCACCGAGCGCAAGAGCGCCGAATCCCGGCTTCAATCCCAATTGGCGCGGTTGGCGCTGCTGGAGCGGATCACCCATGCCGTCGGCCAGCGCCAGGACTTGCGCAGCATCTTCCAGGTGGTTGTCCGCACCCTGGAAGACCGGCTGCCGGCGGATTTCGTCTGCATCGGCTCGTATGATCCGGTCAAGAATGAAATCACCGTCATTCATGTCGGCGCCAACAGCGCCGCCCTGGGGCGCGAGCTGGGCATCGCCGAACAGACCAACGTCGCGGTGGATAGCAACGGCCTGTCGCGCTGTGTGCAAGGCGCCCTGGTCTATGAGCCGGACATCATGGCGGTCGATTACCCCTTCGCGCGCCGGCTGGCCGGCCAGGGGCTTCGCTCCCTGGTCATCAGCCCCTTGATGATCGAAAAGGATATTTTCGGAATTCTGGTGGCGGCGCGGCTCAAGGAGCGCGCCTTTAGCAGCGCCGATTGCGAATTCTTGCGGCAGTTGGGCGAGCATGTCGCTTTGGCCAGCCATCAGGCGCAATTGCGGGCCAGTCTGGAGGCCGCCTACAACGATCTCAAGCAGACGCAACAGGCCATCATGCAACAGGAGCGATTGCGTGCCCTGGGGCAGATGGCAAGCGGCATCGCCCATGACATCAACAATGCCATCTCGCCGGTTTCCGTCTACACCCAGTCCCTGCTGGAGCGGGAGCCGAACCTGCCCGCCCAAATCCGCCGCTATCTGGAAACCGTCGACCGGGTGGTGAAAGACGTTTCCGCCACGGTGGGGCGGATGCGGGATTTCTACCGCCGCAACGATGCTGACCGCGAACTGAAGGCGTTGAATCTCAACGAGCTGATTCCCCAGGTGGTGGAGCTGACACGGGCGCGCTGGAACGACATGCCCCAGCAGCGCGGCATCGTGATCCGCGTCGTGACGCAATTGGAGAATGGCCTTCCCCGGGTGCTGGGCAACGCCGCCGAACTGCGCGAAGCCATCACCAATCTCATCTTCAATGCGGTGGACGCCATGCCCCAGGGCGGAACGATCGCCATTCGCACCCTCGCAACCCCCGACCCTTCGGGCGCCCGGCGGGTGCGGCTCGAGATCGAAGACAGCGGCGTGGGCATGGACGAGAACACCCGCCGCCGCTGCCTGGAACCCTTTTTTACCACCAAGGGCGAGCGCGGCACCGGCCTGGGGCTGGCCATGGTCTATGGCGCAGCCCAGCGCCACAAGGCGGCACTGGATATTCGGAGCGCACCGGGCAAAGGGACCTGCATGATCCTGAACTTCACCGCGACGGTGGAAAGCCAGGACGAAGAGCAAGTGGTCAAGGTGCCGACGGTTCCGCCCTTGCGCATATTGCTGGTCGATGACGATCCCTCGGTTCTGGAATCGACCCGCTTCGTGCTGGAGATTGACGGCCATAGCGTGGTGTCAGCGGATGGCGGCCGCGCCGGTATCGATGCCTTGCGGGAAGCCAAGAGCAGCGGCCAGCCTTTCGATGTGCTGGTGACCGATCTGGGAATGCCTTATGTCGACGGCAATGAGGTCGCCCGCGCCTCAAGAGAACTGTCTGCCACGACCATGGTGGTTCTGTTGACAGGCTGGGGGACAAAAATGGGAGAGGGCGGCCAGCAGACGGACATCGATCATGTGCTGCCCAAGCCCTTCGATCTCAACGAATTGCGGGCGGTGTTCCTGCGCCATCCCAAAGCGTCGGCGTAAGCTTCCGGCGGTTGACGCCCGCAACAAACAGGTCTTTCCGTCTACAGAGCTTCGCCGCCCGCCAAGACAAAAGGCGGCAATCGGCGTAGACTGATTTGGCCATGGGTTCCGGCTGGGGACGGCGTCGCATCGTCCTGTTCTGTGGAGCGGGGAGGACTTGATGGATATGCCGTCGCACGACCTGGTGCAGGGGCTTCTCAACGCGCACGACTGGTACCATATCGACACGCCGCTGGATTACCTGCGCGCCGGTCTTTGGTGCGCCTCCAATCTTGCCACTGCGCTGGCTTATTTCTTCATCCCCAACGAACTTCGTTATTGGCGGCGGGCGCTGCCCTTTGCCGCCTCCACGCTTTTGGGAAACCTCTTCATCGCCTTCATCGCTTTTTGCGGCCTGTCGCATCTTTCCATGCTGCTGATCATGCAGACCGCGCCCTGGTGGGCGATCCTGCTGATCTATCTTCCCATGGCCATCGTGTCGGTCGCCACCGTCATCGTGATGCGCAAGGACCGTCTGCTCATCCTGTCGGTACTGGAAAGCATCAGCAAGGCCTTGACGGCCAAGCGCCCATGACACCGGACAGCGCTGCCCCTGATATTGTCGCGCCTCCCGAAGGCGCGCCCGACGAGCTTTTATGGGACCAGGCGCGCGCCGCGGTGGCCAACCTGGAATCGGCCGCCGAACCCACGCCACGCTGGCTCGCCGCGCTGCTGGCGTCGATTGCCGCTTTGTTGCTTTTGCTCGCCTCCTTTGCCGTCAACCATCTCAATGCCGACCGGGCGCGCCAGACGCTGGGACTTATTCAGCACCACACCGCGGTGATAGAACAGGCCGCCAGCACCAATCTGGCGCTGCTGAGGGTCGGCGTTGCCCTGCGCAGCTACGCCCTGGCAGGCGCGGACTTTCAGGGCCAGGTATATCTTCGCAACTGGGTGGTGCTGGACAGGCGGTTCGCGGAATTGAGCAAACTGGTTTCCGCCAATCCCGTCCAGGCGGAAAGAGCGACGCGGCTCAAGGCCGATATCGATCGCTATTTCGTCGGCTACGATGCGGCCCGCGGCCACGCCGTTCCCAACAAGCAGGAAGTCGCCAAAAGGCTTTCCGCCCCCACGGTGGCCGAACATGACAGGCAAACCGGCGTGAGAGTTGTCGCGCAGTTCGACGCCATCGCAAACACCGAGCGCGATGCGCTGGCGCAAGTGCGGCGTGGCGCGGAAGGCGAACAGGCAAGGCTGCAGATGATCGCCGACGTCTGTCTTTTCCTGGCGATCCTGTCGGGGGTCGCCGGCCTGTTGCTGATCCAAGGCGAAAGGGGCAGGAGCAGGCTGCGCGAATTGCAGGTGGAATTCATGCACACTCAACGGCTGGCACTGATGGGCCAGACATCGGTGGCGATCGCCCATGAGGTCAAGCAGCCCTTGACCGCCGCGAGCAATTACCTGGCGGTGCTGCGCAACATGTCCGCCGGGGGAGGCCAGCTGCCGCTCGAACGCACCAAGGAGATCCTGCCCAAGATCGAGGTCCAGATCCGCCGTGCCGGCGACATCGTCCAGCGGCTGCGCAATTTCCTGGCCATGGGTGGCGGCGAGCGGGTCAGCGAGATGCCGAAAGTCCTGATCGCCGACGCCGTGGATCTTTTGGGTACCTTGGATGCCACCATCAAGCTGGAAACCCATGTCGAGCTTGGCTTGCCTTCCGTGCTGGTCGACCGGGTGCAGATTCAACAAGTGCTGGTCAATCTGATGCGCAACGCATTGGACGCGATGAAGGACAGGCCGCAGCGGCGGCTGGTGCTCAAGGCTGCGGCGGCGGACAGCAAAGTCAAAATCACCATAGAGGATAACGGCGCGGGCCTGCCCGACCAAGTCGCCAGGAATCTCTTCAAGCCCTTTGTCAGCAGCAAGCGCGGCGGCATGGGGGTTGGCTTGTCGATCTGCCACACCATCGTGACCGCCCATGGCGGGCGGATATGGGCGGACTCAACCTCCGGCGGTACGGCGTTTCATTTTACCTTGCCCATCGCGCAGCAAGCGTGATGACGATTTGTCGGAATTAACCCTTCATCGATCAAGCCGGTGACGGCGTCCGGGCGTTGTGGTTGATCTTGCCGCCATGATGATCCCGATACCAAAAACGCGGCTGGAAGAAATCTGCGTTCTTTATCTGAATCACCAGCCGCGCATGCGGCGGATTTCGCGCGTCGCGCTGGACCAAAGCGGAAATGCAAATTGGTCCCTCGCCATGGTGGAACCGCCGCTCGATCTGCGCGACCTCAAAGTCAGTTTCGCCGCGGTCAGGGAGCTTCAATCCTGCTTCCGTGTGATCGCCTGAGTTGGGATCAGCAATGTTCAAAGCCATGATGTTGGGTTTTCTGCTTGGGATCTTTGCCAGCCGGCAGGTCCAAGAATGGGTTTCGCAGGGGGCGGCGGGGACCCAGCGGGAGTTGCGGAGCCTTTTGCACGCCAGCGCCTATGACCGGATAAGCGCCGCTTTGCGCTAGCCGGAACCTTTGTTCCCTTGCGCCATTATCTCTCCAAACCCGGGAGAGAGCCATGAAACCGATTGCGGCCTTGGGCCTTGTACTGATCGTTTTGGGAATTGCCGGTCTGTTCTTCAGCCGTGTCACCTGGACCGAGACCAAGCCCGTGGTGAAGCTGGGGCCGCTACAGGTCAATTCCCAGGAAGACCATACCGTCTGGATTCCCACCGCCGCGGGCGCAATTGCGGTGTTGGCGGGCGTGGGACTGGTCTTCGCGGGCAAGCGCGCGGCCTGATTTTTGGTCGCGCCGCCCCGGACCGCGTAGACGGCCCAATCCAAAAAGTCCCTTC
>JADMIO012713139.1_pt1 | contig 25021 bp, 25 predicted proteins | sample 8958161 | NCBI WGS metagenome assembly JADMIO01 (sample SAMN16585339, study PRJNA669376) | soil metagenome | isolation source: Crop rotation soil | place: USA: Cullars Rotation, Alabama | collected 2011
GCCGCGACTTCAAGTCACGTGAATTCCAAGCTTCGGATCCCACTGTGCTGGAAAGACATTAGAAAACATGGAAAAACCTGAAGAAATAAGGCAATTTGAAAATTCAAATCCTACCCCGCACCCAATTTCGGGAGAGGGGTCTAAAAAAGAACCTCACCACCACAACTCCTTGTTTGTGGTAGTGGTAGTTTTAAGCCTTGCATTTGGGGCGTTGGGCGGCAGCGCAAGTACAATGTACTTAGTAAAAAATGGCTCGCTAATGGGCATGGAAAAAGGTACTATATTAAATAGCAAAAAAGTTACTTTGCTTGAAGACTCCGCAATTATAGATGTGGTAAAAAAATCCCGCCCCGCCGTTGTCTCCATAGTAATAAGCAAAGACTTAAGCAAATTGCCTGGCTATGGCAGCCCTTTTGGGAATGATTTTTTTTCGCCTATATTTGGGTTTCCTTCGTCTAATGGTTCCGGGGGACCAGACATACAGCAAGTTGGCGCGGGCAGTGGGTTTTTTGTTTCAGCCGATGGCCTTATTTTAACCAACAAGCACGTTGTTGATGACACTTCTGCAAGTTATACGGTTTTAACCAACGACGGCAAAAAATATGATGCCGTAGTTTTAGCCCGAGACCCGGTTAATGACCTGGCTATTGTAAAAGTTGAAATTAAGAACGCGCCTTTTCTTGAGCTCTCGGATTCTTCTAGCCTGGAAGTTGGCCAGCACGTGGTGGCTATTGGTAACGCTTTAGGCGAGTACCAGAATTCCGTTACAAGCGGGATTGTAAGCGGAATAGGAAGAAGTATAACTGCGGGTGGGGAAACGGGCAGTGAGAGTTTGGAAGGAGTTATTCAGACTGATGCGGCTATTAACCCAGGCAACAGCGGAGGTCCGCTTTTAGACTTAGACGGACAGGTGGTCGGTATTAACACTGCCGTTGACTTACAAGGCCAACTGGTGGGTTTTGCCATTCCGGCTAACGACGCTCAAAAGGACCTTGTCTCGTTTCAAAAAAACGGCCGGATTAGCAGACCTATGCTCGGCATTAGGTACATAATGATATCGCAAGCGCTTGCTGATTCACAAAAGCTGCCGCGTTCCTATGGTGCTTTGGTGGTGAGGGGTGAAAAAGTTACGGATTTTGCGATTTTACCGGGAAGTCCGGCTGACAAAGCGGGTATAGTTGAGAACGACATTATTTTAGAAATTAACGGCACTAAAATTGACGGGGAAAACACTTTGGCCAAGCTACTTAAGCCTTTTAGCAGCGGTGAAGAGGTGAGTTTAAAAGTTTACCATAAAGGCAGTGAGAAGACGGTGAAGGTGAAGCTGGAAGATAGTAAGTAAAATTCCAAATAACAAATGAAAATACTTGGTATAGATTATGGCGAAAAGCGGATAGGACTCGCTATTTCCGACGAAACCCAAACTTTTGCGCGGGAGTTAAGTATCTTGTCGCCTAAAGAATTTTGGCAGAGTATTGAAAATATAATTGAAGATAATCAGATAACAAAAATTGTAGTCGGCTGGCCTCTTAATATGAGCGGCGAAATGACGGAGAAAACAAAAGAAGTGGAAAGTGTAAAGTTGAAAGTTGAAAGTAAGACAGGTTTGCCGGTTGAAATTATGGATGAACGATTAACATCTGTAATGGCGCAGAACATTAGTGGCAGTAAAAAAAATATTGACAGTTTAGCGGCGCAGATACTGCTTCAGAATTATTTAGACAAAAATAAATAAAGACGCGGGCGGTCGACAGAGAGTCAACCGCCCGGCGGAGTAAGGGGTAAGGAGTCGTTATCTGGAAAGCCAGCCTCCCAGGATTATTGCGACCCCTATGGTCATACAATAGAGACCTCTAATTGTCTCCCTACGCATTTCGATTCCGAACTGTTCATCGGTTATAGGAGCCTCGTTCGGCATCCTTGGCTCAATGGCGTGGGCGATAGGCATTGCGCCGCCCCCCAAAATAAAAAAAAGTCCTATAACATAGACGACAAACATAAGCACCTTCCCTTCTTGAAGATTTAAATAATTTTACAATAATGAGTGAGTTTCGTCAAAATCCTATAACCAAATCTTGGGTGCTTATAGCGCCTGGTAGAAACAAAAGGCCAGACCAATACAAAACTTACTCTGTTATGCATGGGGTTCCTGAGCACGACGAGAAATGTGTGTTTTGTCCTGGGAATGAACATTTAAACCCGGAGATTGAAAGATTTAATTATCAAGGCGACATAATAGATGCAAAAAACAAAGACTGGGACATAAGGATTATTCCAAATAAGTTTGCTAGTTTAGAGCACAGCACGGCTTACAGCCATAAAGAATTTTATATTTCGCATTCAGGCGACGGTGACCATGAAGTTATTATTACGCGTAAGCATAACGAACCGGTAGCGCTCCAGTCTATTGGCCTGGTGGAAAGCACTTTAAAAGTTTTTATAAGAAGAATAAACGAATTAGACAAGCATAAAGAGCTTGCTTATATACAACTTTTCCATAACCATGGCCGTGATGCAGGAGCCAGTATAATCCATCCACACTACCAACTTATGGCAACGCCGCTTGTGCCTTCGCACATTCACGATGAAATAGTCGGATGCCAGCATTATTTTGGGGTGCATGGTACAGACATTTACGGGGATATTTTAAAAGAAGAGTTAAAAGTCAAAGACCGAATTTTGCATGAAAGCGACCACTTTGTAATTTTGTCCGCCTATGCCTCCAGGCAGCCTTTTGAAACCTGGATTATACCAAAGCGCCAGTCTGCTAGGTTTGAAGAAATGACTGCGGATGAAATAAAGCATTTATCTTTTGTATTAAAGGTTACTTTAGGCCAGCTTTATACTAAACTTTCCGACCCGCCGCTTAATTTTTACATCCACAACATGCCGCTTCGCAGAGAAAGTAAAACCTACAACGAGCGCGCTTACCGCTGGCACTTAACCATTTTTCCTAGAATAACCATGTGGGCAGGGTTTGAATTTGCAACCGGAATACCGGTAAACCCCATCCCGCCTGAAGTAACAGCGAAGTTTTTAAAGGGGGAATGATCCCGACGTTTCAGTCGGGGCTCCCACCGAAGCGTCGAAGCTAATAATTTATAATTGACAGCCAATGAACAAACTCCGGCTAAAAAAGTATATTTTAATTTTTTCCTTGTGTGTTATTGTAGGTTTAGTTTTTATTTTTAATAGGATATTTTTAACAAAAAATCCAGCAAGCAACGAGGTGGTGTATGTTTCTGCGGCTGAGTTGAAAACAATTATTAGTACTCATCAGGTAGATGCTATTTGTCGAGAGACCGGAAGTTTACTGAGTGGTGAAAAGATTGATCGTTATTCAATAGAATATTCCAATAAAAGCATAGCAAAAATTAGCTTGGAACAATTCGACTCTTGCGGAGAAACTTGTAAAAATTTTTTAAAAAGTATGAAGTACCAATGTGGTTCTATAATAAATTAATTTTTTTATGAAAAAACTTATAATCGCAAACTGGAAACTTAATCCGACCACTTTAAAAGAAGCGCAGAAGTTGGCTACCGCTATCAACCGTACTAAAAAGAATACGGTGGTTTTGTGTCCACCCACAATTTATTTATCGCAGGTTCAGTATCCTCTAGTTGGTTCGCAAGACTGTTTTTGGGAAGAAAAGGGCGCTTTTACCGGACAGGTTAGCCCTTTACAGTTAAAATCGCTTAAAATAAAATACAGCATAATAGGGCACAGCGAAATGCGGGGTATAGGGGAGAGCGATGAAATGGTAAATGCAAAAGCAAAGGCTGCTCTTAGCCATGGAATTACTCCGGTTATTTGTGTTGGCTTTGGAACGACTGTTGAGCAGGACGACTTAGAGGTTACCGACGTTTTAAAACAGCAGCTGGATATGGATTTAAAGAATGTTAATGCTTCGAAAGTTGTTGTTGCTTACGAACCGGTTTGGGCTATTGGGACCGGAAAAGTCGCAAGTCCAGAGCACGCAGAAACTGTGGGGATTTTTATAAAAAACCGTTACGGAGTAAAAAAAGTTTTATACGGCGGCAGCGTAAACCCAACCAACGCTAAAGGCTTTTTAGACCAAAGGAACGTGGACGGACTTTTAGTTGGGGGCGCGAGTTTAATTCCTAGCTATTTTAACGAAATAATTAATATGTGAAACGCGGAAAAGACGCTGAAGAAAGAAACGCTGAACAAACGCTGATACCGCGTTTCAGCGACCCATCAGCGTACTAATCAGCGACCCATCAGCGATATATGATTTACATTGCTAGTGACCATGCAGGATTTGAACTAAAAAACCAAGTTGTCGAATATTTAAAATCAAAAGGTTTGGAAGCCGCAGACTGCGGAGCTTTAAGTTTTGACAAAGACGACGACTACCCGGATTTTATAAGCAAAGCGGCGGAAGGCGTTTCAAAAGACTCGGAAAATTCTAAAGGCATAGTTTTGGGCGGTTCCGGACAGGCGGAAATGATGGTTGCAAATAAATTTAAAAATGTCCGCTGCGCGCTGTTTTACTCGCCAGCAGTTCCAGTGGGAGCAGCAGACGTTACCGGCAGAACAAGTACAGACCCTTTTGAAATAATTGCCTTAACCCGCAAACATAATAATTCAAACATGCTTTCTTTAGGCGCAAGGTTTTTAACCTTTGATCAGGCCAAACAAGCTATAGATTTATTTTTGTCCACAGAATTCGAAGCCGGCCGTCACCAAAGAAGAATAGAAAAAATTAATTTGTTAGAAAAGTAAAATACTTTCGTGCTTTAGAGCATTAAAGTATTTGACGAATTTATTATGGCATTAATTATTCCGGCAATATTGGAAAAAACCAAAGAAGCTTTTAACGAAAGACTGGGTTTGGTTTGTAAAATTCCCGGACTTACAAAAATTCAGGTGGATTTTGGGGACGGGGAGTTTGTAGAAAACAAACTTTTGGAAGCTGACGAAATAGACACCTTAAACCCCGCTTTTGAATGGGAAGCGCATTTAATGGTTAAGAACCCTAGCGATTTTTTAGACTACCAAATTTGCGGGTTTAAAACTTTAATTGTGCACTACGAAGCTTTTTCTACGGGCATTGATTTCTTACGCACCTTAGACAATATAAAAAAAATGGGTTTTAAGACAGGCGTGGCAATTAGCCCCGGCACACCGGTTAATGTTTTAAAAGGTGTTATAGCCGACCAGTATTTGGTAATGTCGGTGGTGCCAGGTAAACAAGGCCAGGCTTTTTTACCGCAAACTTTAGAAAGAATAAAGGAATTACGGGGCATTTACCCGCATGCTATAATAGAAGTAGACGGCGGAGTAAACGAAACTAACATAAAAAGTATAAAAAGTGCCGGCGCGGATTTAATATGCGTAGGAAGTGCGTTGGTAAAGGCAGAAAATTTAAATGTGGCTTATGAAAAACTGCAGAAAGAAATTAGTTGAAATTGGAAATTAGGAAATTAAAAACAAAAATGAAAATTTTTAGTTTAGAAACAAAAACTGAATTTCGGTTTTGGATGTTAGGTTTAGGCCTAATAGGAGATTTTGTAACCTCCTGGATTACCTTTTTTTGTCAGCCATGGGAATATTCCAAGGGCTGTGAACGAGGATTTGGGTTTGGGTGGCCGTTTAAGGCAGAAATTCATTTAGGTTTTGGAACAGGAAAGTTTTTCTTCATATTTGTTCTTAATTTATTATTTTGGATTCTGGTTACCTTGATTATTTTATCTTTAGTGAAATATTTTTCAAACAAACAAAAATAACACATGGAGCGACTTTCAGTAGAAAAATTAAAATACAAATCAAACGACATAAGGCAGGATATAATAGAAATGTTGTTAGCCGCGGGAAGCGGGCATAGTGCCGGGCCTTTAGGTATGGCGGATGTTTTTGCTTGCTTGTATTTTAACGTCATGGAGCATGACCCCAGGAACCCTAAAGCTGAAAACCGCGATAGGCTAATACTTTCTTGCGGACATATAAATCCGGTCCTTTATGCAACTTTGGCGGAAGCTGGCTACTTTAAAAAAGAAGAATTGTTGACTTTGCGGAAGTTTGGTACAAGGCTTCATGGCCACCCGCACAATCTCGCTCTCCCGGGCATAGAAACATCTAGCGGGCCACTCGCTCAGGGAACATCGCAAGCCGCAGGTATGGCGTACGGCCTTATGATGGACCGCAAAAAATCGCAACGCATATACTTAATTATGTCAGACGGCGAACAAGACGAAGGCCAGACTTGGGAAGCAGTTATGTTTGCCGGAAAATACCGTTTGCACAACATAACTGCCATAATGGACAGAAACAACATCCAAATAGATGGCTACACCGAAGACATAATGCCCTTAGAAAAAATAAAAGAAAAGTACGAAGCCTTTAACTGGCATGTTTTAGAAGTAGACGGGCATAACCACCAGCAAATACTAGACGCTTGCAATGAAGCTAAGGCAATTTACGAAAGGCCCACGCTAATTATTGCCCACACCATACCAGGCAAGGGAGTGGACTTCATGGAATACGATTTTACCTGGCACGGCAAGCCGCCGGACAAGGAGCAGGGGAAAATTGCGCTTAATGAACTGAGGACTTTAAGGGGCAAAATTGAAAGCGAACATCAGTAGCGCTTTAAATAATAATTTTTAATTAATAATTAATAACAAAATGGAAACCCTTTTATTTCTTGCGGTAGTCATACTTATATTCTGGCTGTTTTCAGTTAGCGGCCGCGTTTCGGATTTAGAAAAAAAGTTGGCGGTGAAGCTTAGGTACGAAAAGCCGGCTGCAGCGCCAGGTGAAATTAACGTAAAAAATCGCAACGAAGAATTCAGGCCAGCTGTGACCGAAACTGCAAATTTTGCTCACACGCAAACTGCGGTGGAACCTAAAGCGCAAATTAAGCCAGAGGCCGTAAAGAAAACCGAGGCGCAAGAAACCGAGGACGCAGTAGGTTGGCTTAACAAAATTGGCGTTGTGGCTTTGGTTTTGGGCATGGGTTTTTTCTTTAAGTACGCCATAGACCAGGGGTGGATAAACGAATGGGCGCGCATTATTATAGGTTTTATTGTAAGCGGTCTGTTAGTTTATTTGGGCGAACTTTGGAAAGGCAAATTTGGCAGCAAGGCTCACGCGCTTACGGGCGGCGGCATAGCTTTGTTTTATTTTACAATTTACGCGGGTTATAACTTTTACCATATTTTCCCCCAAATTATTGCCTTCGCCTTAATGCTCGGCGTGGCCGCAATGTCTGTTTGGCTTTCTTACAGAAATTCTTCTTTGGTTTTGGGGACCTTAGGGTTTTTTGGGGCTTACGGCGCGCCGCCCATGCTTGGCACCGGCACAGACCAACAGGCCCAGCTGTTTATATTTTTAAGCATAATGAATTTGGCGGCTTTGGCCGTCATGTTAAAAAAATATTGGATGGAGCTGCTAGTTTTAGCCTTAATAGGCACGACCATAGACTTTTCGCTTTGGGCTTATGCGTACTCAAAAACGGGCAACACGTTAAACAGCGTATTTTTTGTAATTATTACCACTTTAATTTTTGCCGTGGGCGGCGCGGCATTAACTAAATATCATAGCGACAAAAAAACCTTGCCTAATGGCATTGGCAACAACTTGGGCGTATTTAGTTTTTTGTCGGGTCTGTTTTATTTTACTTCCATTACCCTTTTATTGACTCGGGATTTTCATAATTTGCTTGGGCCAATTGCCCTGCTGGGCAGCGTAATTTTCTTTTTTTCCTACGCCCTGGTAGACAGGCTGGAGTACAAAAATGCCAACTATATTATTTCCTTTGTGGGCGCGGCGCTTTTAGTGGGCGCGGCAACTTGGCATTTTGACGGCAAGGCTTTGGGCCTGGTATTACTTGCTATTAGCTTACTTGGCTCAACTATTGGCGCTTTGGTAAAAAGGGAAGAGCTTAGGACCTGGAGCCTTTTGGTTTTATTTGTTGCGCTATTTAAGTCATTGGTTGAACCGTATGGCTTGGAAGAAAAAACTTTCCTATTTAATGCCAAGTTTGGTTTAATGTTTGCCAACACTCTGGGACTTTTGTTTATAGGCTGGCTTTATGAAAAAGTTAAAGTTTCAGAAAACGAAAAGAATTTGGAAACAGCTTTACAAATAATCGCCGCTATAGTTTTGTGGGCAGCGCTGTCCTGGGACATTAACTCTTCTTATTCTTCAGCCGGAAGTTTGGCTGTAAGCCAATATATGACCTTGTGGTGGGTGGTTTACCCTGGCGCGCTGGCATTTGCCGCGGCTATGGCTAAGCGTAAAGGCCTTTTCCAAACCGCTATAATAATGCTTACGGCGGCATTCTTAAAGGTTTTGTTTTTGGACTATGCAGCCGCACCGCTTATGTTTTATAACGGCAAGTTCGCGCTTATGGCCTTAACCAGCTTAGTTATGCTTTTATGCGCCAGGCTATATGAGAGGTTTGATGAGAAAGATTCGCTCATAGACATACTTAAAGTGGCGGCTAGTTTGCTGTTTTGGTTTGCGGTTTCTTGGGAAATAGTGAAACATTATGAATTAGCAAGCTCCAAAAACGCGCGCAACTTGTACCTAAGCCTGTGGTGGATAGTCTACGCTGTGTTCTTAATGTTCATAAGCAACCTTAGCAAGTTAGGTGTGTTCCGCAAAGTGGCCATTATACTCTTTGGCTTTAGTATAGTTAAAGTTTTTCTATACGATGTGCAAGCCTTAGACACTGCCTACCGCATAATTTCATTTGTGGCCTTAGGTGCCATTTTACTAGGTGTCTCTTTTACTTACAAAAGAAACAAAGAAAAATTTACCCACTTTTTAGAAGGCGATGGTCGTTCTCAAATGTCTAAACCAATAATTAATTAATAATAATTGAGCATTAACTTAAACCCCAAAATAGGAAATAGCGATATAGAACAAGAACCCACCCGCAAAGGTTATGGGCTGGGGGTTTTGGATTTGGGCGCGGAAGATGAAAAGGTTGTGGTTTTAACTGCAGATTTGGCAGAGAGTACCATGGTGCTTGATTTTGCGAAAAAGTATCCTGAAAGGTTTATAGAATGCGGCGTGGCAGAACAGAATATGATGGGCGTGGCAGCGGGTTTAGCACTTTACGGTAAAACTACTTTTGTATCATCGTACGCCACCTTTAGCCCTGGCCGAAGTTGGGATCAACTAAGGGTTAGTGTTTGCTATAGCAATGCCAACGTAAAAGTCGCGGGCGCGCATACAGGCGTTACCGTAGGCCCGGACGGTGCGACACATCAAGCGCTTGAAGATGTGGCAATGACCAGAGTATTACCAAATTTAACCGTTGTTGTTCCATGCGACTCCATAGAAGCGCGCAAAGCCACTGTAACTTTAGGCAGAATGCAGGGACCTGCGTACTTTAGGTTAGGCCGTTCTAAAACTCCTGTTATGACAACCGCGGAAACTCCGTTTAAGGTAGGGAAGGCAGAAGTATTTAGGGAAGGCAAAGATGTGGCAATAATTGGAAGTGGGCCTGTTTTGTATAATGCGCTACTCGCCGCCATAGACTTAGAAAAAGAAGGTATAAGTGTAATGGTAGTAAACAATCACACAATTAAACCTATAGATAGCGAAACTATTATAGCCGCAGCGAAAAAATGCGGAGCAGTAGTAACTTTAGAAGAACACCAAATTCAAGGCGGTTGTGGCTCGGCTGTTTGCGAAGTGCTTGCAATGAATTATCCTGTCCCGGTTGAAATGGTTGGCATGCCCAATACTTTTGGTGAGAGCGGCCAGCCGGAGGAGCTTATAAAGAAATATGGGATGGATAAGGAAGCGGTAATTAATGCAATTAAGAAAGTGCTTAAGAGGAAGAAATAAGATCACAAATACACGAATTTCCACGAATGACACTATTGTCAACCTTGAGATTTGTGAAATTGGTGATATTCGTGTATTCGTGATCTATAAACTATGTCAATTTTTTCCTTAAAAACAGATAAGCATTTTGTTAGGTGGAGTTTGGGTTTGGGAGTATTATTATTTTGTATTGACTCTTTGTTATATAGTATAGCGGTATTTGATCACTGTTTATCGTCATCAGATATGGAAGCATGTACTAGCCATTATGAAAGAATGTTTTTGGTATTTTTTCAAAATCCTTACTTAAACTTACTTTTTTGGATCATTGTAAGCTGGATAATTTTATCCCTAGTCCGACATTTTAAACGCAAACCGGCCTAAACCAAATTTCACCTTCGGGCCAATCTTGTCAATCTTTTAAATCTTGTCATTCTTGTCAATTAAATTATGTTCGACATTATCTCCATCGGCGACGCGACAATAGACACTTTTTTGTTCATTCACGATATTGAAATTAAAGATATCGAGGGTAAAAAAAAGGCGGTTTTTAATTGGGGAGACAAATTGCCTGTAGACGAAATGTACAAGTCAGTCGCGGGGAATGCTGCCAACAATGCGGTTGGTTCTTCGCGGTTAGGACTTAGGACCGCGTATTACACAGTTTTGGCGCACGACGTGGGCGGACGAGAGATTATATATAAAATGAAAAAAGAGGGTGTGTCAGGTCGCTATATCATCATCGATGAAAAGCACAGCACCAACGCTTCTTTTGTTTTAAGCTTTAAAGGCGAAAGGACCATTTTTGTTTACCACCAGCACCGTAAATACAAATTACCCAACTTTGTGAGTTCACATTGGGTGTATTTAACCAGCATGGGCCAGGGGTTTGAAAGTATATATAAAGATTTGGCCAAATACCTAGACCGCTACAAAGTAAAATTAGGCTTTAACCCCGGCACTTTTATGCTAAGGGCAGGGCCAAAAGCTAACGAATTAATGCTTAAGCGCACCAGTGTGCTATCATTAAATATAGAGGAAGCGCAGGCTTGGGTAGGTGAATGTGGCCGTGACCCGGAAGAATTATGTAGGCGATTGTCCAAGCTGGGACCTAAAGCCATAGCCCTTACCGACGGCCGAAAGGGAGCGTATAGCTACAGCGCAGAAGGTTTTTACTACTGCCCCGAATATCCAGGACCACGGCTAGAAGCAACTGGTGCGGGAGACAGTTTTACTACAGCTTACATAGCAGCGCTTAATCATGGCCTTACTCACCACGACGCGCTTATGTGGGGACCGGTAAATGCAGGGAGCGTTGTGCAAAAGGTAGGTCCGCAAGCCGGTCTTTTAACAAGGCATGAAATAGAAATAAAATTAAAAAAGCTAAAAAGTTTTAAACCCATAGCTATTACAAACGATAAAATTAAAAAGAAGGTTATGGAGATAGTGGAAAGAAAGAACGATTAGTAATTACTAATCTACAAATTAATCCGAATCTACAAATCAGCTACTAATTCTTAATATTTGTAGTTGATTGGTAGGATTAGTTCATTTGTAGATTAGAAATAAATACAATGAAAAAAATAAAACTCGCAATTAATGGTTTTGGACGTATTGGCCGCCAAGCTTTTAAAATAGCAATAGAAAAGCCGGAAATAGAAGTGGTGGGGATAAACGACTTAACTTCCACCGAAGTTTTGGCGCACCTGCTTCAGTACGACAGCAATTACGGAAAGTTTAAACATAAAGTTTCTTTTGACTCAAACCATATAATTGCTGATGGTATAAAATATCCGGTCTTTACGGAAAAAGAACCGCAGGCGCTGCCTTGGGGCCGGCTTGGTGTTGACGTTGTTATAGAATCCACGGGTCGGTTTACAGACAGTGAAAAAGCTTCGGCGCACATAAAGGCTGGTGCGCGAAAAGTTATAATTAGCGCGCCGGCTAAAGACGAAGGCATAACCCCAACTATAGTTTTAGGTGTAAACCAAGAAGAATACCACAATCAAAATATAATTAGCAATGCTTCTTGCACGACAAATTGCATTACTCCTGTTTTAGACGTTTTACATAAAAAATTTGGCGTAGAAAAAGCGTTTATGTCTACTATTCATAGCTACACTGCAGAACAAAATTTAGTAGATGGACCTCCGCCTGGCGGGAAGAGTAATGACCTTAGGCGTGCAAGAGCCGCAGCGGTAAATATAATTCCTACTTCCACAGGCGCTGCAATATCTGCCACCCAAGCTATACCATCGCTTAAAGGTAAATTCGATGGTATAGCATTTAGAGTGCCTACACCCGTAGGCAGCCTTTCCGATTTTACGCTACTCCTAAAGAAAAACACCACCAAAGAAGAAGTAAACGAAGCCTTTGAAGAAGCTGCAAAACTCCCGCACTACAAAAATATTTTAGTAGCTTCCAAAGAACAGCTGGTTTTGCAAGACATAGTCGGCAACCCGGCGTCTAGTATTGTAGATTTATCTTTAACCCAAGTCATAGACGGCAATTTTGTAAAAGTAATTGCCTGGTATGATAATGAGTTTGGGTATTCAAATAGACTGGTCGAAGAAGTAATATTAGTGGGTAAAGTATAAGTATGAAAATTTTTAAGCTGTTAGGATTAGGCATTATTGCCGGAATTTTCTCAGTTGTTTTGAATGTCGTGTGTTTTTTGTTTTTCAATAAGTATTCAGTATCAGATCCAGTGTCGTTATTTAAGTATGTTGGATTTTTAGGGTGCGCTATTTTTGTAGCTGTATTTTATATTTATTCACGAAATTCATTAAAGATAAGAATTTTAGAAAGCTTAACAATTTTAGTTATGGGTATTCTCGTGGTCTTTTTTGCCTCAAGGTTGTTGATCCAATCAGGCCCCGCATATTCAGATCCCCAATGCGATAAAAACGGTGTGATATGTAGTAATTTTATAATATGGCGATAAAGTATCTTAAAACATCAATTGTTAAAAACAAAACAGTACTTTTGCGTGTAGACGTAAACGTGCCTATTGAAAATGGTAAAGTTAGTGACGCTTTTAGAATTGAGCAAGTTCTTCCTACCATCAAACTTTTGCAAAAAAATAAAAACAAAGTCATAGTTTGCGGGCATTTGGGCAGGCCAAAGGGTAAGTGGAATGAAGAGTATAGCTTAAAGCCGGCTGCTAAGCTTATGGCGGACATGCTTGAAATGAAGTTTGTGGAAACTGACCACAGAGTACCAGACTACCATGTTCCACACTTTATTTTTTATACAGGAAAGCTTGTAGAGGACAAACACCAAAAGCAAATTGCGGGCATAGAAAGTAAAGACGTGGTTTTTTTAGAAAACCTAAGGTTTTATGAAGGCGAAGAAGAAAACGACGCAATGTTTTCTAAAAAACTTTCGTCGCTTGCCGATGTGTATGTAAACGACGCTTTTGGGGTAGACCATCGCGCAGCTGCATCGGTTGTAGGGGTGACAAAATATTTAAGTGCTTATTGCGGCTTGTTGCTTGAAAGCGAAATTAAGTCCTTAGAAGCGGTTATAAAACACCCCAGAAGCCCTTTTGTGGTTATGACAGGGGGAATAAAACTTTCCGAGAAAATTGGAACTTTGGAAAATTTAGGCAAAAAGGCGGACAAAATTTTGGTCAGCGGGGGAGTGGCTAACCTAATTTTTAAAATCAAGGGTTTTGAAATTGGGATTTCTAAAATAGAAGAAGGTATGGACAAAATTGCCATGCAGGTTGCCAAGAACTATAAAGACAAGATTGTTTTACCAGCAGACGTAGTCGTGGCAAACAAAGAATTAAAAAACATTCGTTCCTGTTTGCCTTACGAAGTAAGGCCAAACGAACAAATTTTAGACGCAGGGCCTAAAACTATTTTGGAATTTGCTAAACACATAAAAGCCGCTAAAACTATGGTTTGGAGCGGGCCTTTGGGATTGTTTGAAAAAAAGCCATTCCACCATGCGACTTTTGCTTTAGCGCGTCTTATTGGCGGCCGAGGTAAAGGCAAAGCTTTTGTGGTAGCCGGCGGCGGCGACACAGTAGACGCCATTCGCCAAGCCCACCAGTTTGAAAACATAGACCACGTCTCAACAGGAGGCGGGGCAATGCTTGAATACCTAGCCGGCAAAAAACTTCCGGGCATAGAAGCTTTAAAGTAAAAATGAAACAAAAACAAAAGAAAGTAATTATTTTAGGCGGAGGGCTAGCTGGTTTGTCTTTGGCTACGGAACTTTCGGATAAAGGTTTTTTAGTGGAAATAATAGAAAAAAAACACTATTTAGGCGGCAGAGCTAGTAATACTATAGACAATAAAATGCAAGATCCAGTCCCGATTGGACCGCATGTTTTTGTTTCAGCATATAATTTTTTAAAAGCATTTTTAAAAAAAGTTAAAGCAGATGAAGAGATTTCGTGGCAAAGAAGAATTTTTTTAGAGCTTTATTATAAAGGATCTTACCAGGTTCTAAAAACTTATAGGCTGCCAGGTGCATTATATATGTTGCCATGGCTTTTGTTTTATAGATTTGTTGGCATGTTTGATAAATTGAGCAATATTCGCTTAATGTTATTTATTCAATTTTCAAGTAAGGAAGATTTAGAAATTTACGATTCTCAGAATGTTTTAGACTTCTTAAAAAGTTATGGGGTAACCGAAAATTTTATTAACAAATTTTGGAGACTGTTTGTTTTAAGTCTTTTAAATTTGCCTTTAGAATTATGCTCTGCCGGAGAATTCTGTCTTCTTTTAAAGGAATGGACTAACTTAAAAACTCCTCATTTTGGCTTTACCAAAGTGGGTCTTGGAGATTTGTACACCATTAAGTCCCAGGAATATTTGGAAAATAGAGGGGCAAAATTTCATTTTGACTCGGAAATTTGCAAAATAGACTTTTCAAAAAGTGAGATCGAAGGAATTCAGATAAAAACCAAGAGAAAAAAGAAAAAAATTTTCGGGGATATTTATGTCTCAACTTTAAACCCCATGGACTTAAGGAATCTTTTGCCTGAAGAAATTTTGTTTTCGAATTTTTTCAGAGGTCTGAATGTTTTTGAACCCGTGCCTTACATTTCAGTTAACCTGTGGTTTGATAAAAAAATTACAAATAAAAAGTTTTGGGCGCTGGTTAATGACGAAGAAACCTCGAAATATATGAATACTGATTTTTACGACCAAAGTAATATTTATAAAAGTCGCAAAAATCAGTCGTATATAACCAGTAACATTATTTATAGCAAAGCTTACGAAAAAATGACTGATAAGGAAATTGTAAAAAAGACTTTAGAAGAGCTTAAAGAAAGCTTCCCGAAAATGAAAGCTAACATAATTCATTACCATATACACCGAATACCTTATGTTATATATGCCCCTTTTCCGGGGGTTAGGCAATACAAACCCGAAAGACAAACACCTTATAAAAATTTTTACTTAACCGGGGACTGGACAGTAAAAGAAATACCACAATGCATGGAAGCCGCAGTAAGAAGCGGTTATGAATGCGCTGAGTTAATAGAAAAAAACCATCCCATTAAATAATGGGAGTAAATTTTTTGTGGTATAATAAGAGTAGCTTTGGCTATATTTTAATGCTGTAAGCGACCAAAATGCAAAACAAAATTAAAATTCAGCTTTTGTTAAGGCAAAAGGCTATTTAAGTATGCCGGAAGACGATTTACAAATTCCAAAGCCCCATAAAATAGGGGGAGTGCCTTTTTCAGTTTCGGGTTCAAACGCCGAATCGGTTTTAAGCGAGCAAAATAAAAAACAAAGATTAAATCCTTTAAATGACAGGATCCCGCATAGTGTTTCTGCAGAAGAGCTGCAAAAACTGTTAGGGAAAAATGCGTCTTTGCCTCAAAAACCACAGCCGATTTTAAATACCGTTAAGGCGCCGAACCCTCAAAGTGGAATAAAAAGTCCGCCGCCTTCAGTCGCCGAGGCCCCGCTTAGCAGCGTACCGGTTTTTCCAAAGCATTCAATATTCGAGGATTCGGGACCTAAAAAGACTGCTGTGAAAAAAGTTGTTTTGGTAATTCTAGACGGTTTTGGCGTGGCTCCGCCCGCAACTGGCAATGCAACTTTTAGAGCACGCATCCCGACTTTAAACAGTATTGTTAACAACTACCCCTCTTTGACTTTACAAGCAAGCGGGCCTTTGGTGGGCCTTCCTTGGGGACAAATGGGTAATAGCGAGAGCGGACACTTAAACATAGGTGCGGGGCGGATAGTAGGCGAAGACTTGCCGCGTATAACTATGGCTATACAAAACGGGGAGTTTTTTAAAAATTCAGTCCTTCGTGGAGCCGTTGAGCATGCTAAGAAGAACAACTCAAAGCTTCATTTAGTTGGGCTGGTTTCAGGCGGCGGCGTTCATAGTTTAGACGAACATATGTACGCACTTTTGGGTCTTGCTATGGAGATGAATTTAAATCGGGTATTTATACATATGTTTACGGACGGACGCGACACACCTGAACGGGTAGCTGTAGAAGAATTAAGAAAAGTAAAAGAGCGGATTACCCGTATAGGTGTTGGGACAATTGCTTCGGTGGGCGGCAGGTTTTACACAATGGACAGGGGTGGGCACTGGAGCCAGACAGAAATGACTTACCAGGCTTTGGTTAACGGCCACGGGCCTACGGGTTCTTCTGCCGAAGAAATAATTTCCCAAAATTACCAAAAGCAAATTTTTGACGAGATGATACTGCCAAGCGTAGTAACTAACTTTGACCAAAAGCCGGTGGCTCAAATACAGGATAATGATTCAGTGGTCTTCTTTAATTTTAGGCAAGACAGGGCTTTGCAGCTAACTGAAATGTTTTTAGCCCCCCAAAACGTACCCGCAGAATTTAGACATCAGGTTTTGCAAAATTTGTATTTTTGCACCATGACTGAATATTCACAGAATTTACCAGGAGCAAAAATCGCTTTTCCTCCCTTAGACCTTAAAAATAATCTAGCCGAGGTTTTGTCGAAGAACCATTTGACCCAATTCCATATTTCCGAAAGCGAGAAATATGCCCACGTAACTTCTTTTTTCAATTGCGGAAAAACCGACCCGTACCCAGGCGAAGAGCGGCATATAGTTACAAGCCCGAGCAATGCCCGCAACTATACAGACAGTCCCCAAATGTCAGCGGAAGAATTGACCGATATTTTAACTCAAAAAATTACGGGCACCGATACAAGTTTTTTTGTTGCCAACTACGCCAATTGCGATATGGTAGGTCATACAGGTAATTTGCAAGCCAGCATTAAGGCTGTAGAGTTTATTGACCAATGTTTAAGGCAGGTTATGGACGCTTCGCTTTTAACAGACGCGACTTTAATTATTACGGCTGACCATGGCAACGTCGAGGAAATGATCTCGTCTCAAACTGGAGAAATTGACAAAGATCATACTACAAACCCCGTGCCTTGCCTAATTGTAAGCAATAGTTTAAAGTTTAAAAGTCCGCATGGTGTAAATTTTGAAAGCTTGTCCGGGGAAATGCCTAATGGTGTAATTTCCGACATAGCGCCGACCATTTTAAGCTTATTTGGCCTGCCAAAGCCGGAAGAAATGACGGGGATAGATTTGTTGGAAATCCTATAAAAATTACAAATTACAAGCAACAAACCAAAAAGCAAGCTTTAAAAATCAAGCATAAATATTTAAACCTATGATTTTGCCAAGCTTTTGAAATTAGAATAATTAAAAATGCCAAAGACTTGGAAACTAAAACCTGCGATCCCGGATTCATTAGCTGGTGCTTATAAAGGCTATCCGCCTTTGCTTGCGCAATTGCTTTTTGGCCGCGGGCTTAGGGAGCCGGAAGAAATTGAAAAATTTTTAATAGCAGATTATAACCTAGGGCTACATAGCCCGTTTTTATTCTCTGACATGCAAAAAGCCGCCGACCGAATTTGGCAGGCTTTGGAGAAAAATGAAAAAGTTACTATTTACGGGGACTACGATGCGGACGCTATTACGGCGAATGCGGTTTTAAGGCAAACTTTTAGTTACTTAGGCCTTTCGTGCGACAGTTATATTCCGGACCGGTTCAGCGAAGGGTACGGGGTGAATTTGGAAGCGCTATCGAGAATTAAAGAAAGCGGATCGTCTTTAATAATTACTGTTGACTGCGGGACAAATTCTGTTGACGCGGCAGAGTGGTGCAGAGCAAATGGCATTGATTTTATAATTACCGACCACCACGAAATTATAGGTAGTGTTCCTGACGCTTACGCTTTAATTAACCCCAAAAATCCAAACGACAGTTATCCGGATGACCAAATTGTGGGAGTGGGAGTGGCTTTCAAAATCGCTCAAGCGATTTTGACAAGTGAAAAGTGTAAAGTAAAATGTGTAAAGTATATTGAGGGCTATGAAAAGTGGTTGTTAGACCTAGTAGCAATAGGTACTGTGGCTGACTGCCATAAACTGCTTGGGGAAAATAGAATTTTTGTAAAATATGGCCTTAAGGTTTTAAAAAAAACTAAATGGATTGGACTGCGCGCTCTAATAACATCGTCTAAACTTGATTTTAGCAAGCAGCCGCCTGACGCTTACGTTTTAGGCTTTGTGTTAGCGCCTAGGCTAAACGCAGCTGGCAGGCTTGAGCATGCAAATGTGGCGCTAGAGCTATTGCTGGAAACAGACCCGCAAAAAGCAAAAGAGCAGGCGGAAAACTTGGAACGAATAAACATACGCAGGCAGGAAATAACCGCGCGCATAATGAGCGAGGCAAGGGAAAAGGCGGAAAGCATTAAAGACAGAAAGGTTTTGGTAATGATGTCTACGGGCTGGCATAAGGGCGTCGTCGGGCTGGTGGCAGGCAAAATTGCGGAAGAATTTTATAGGCCGACAATAGTTTTAGAAAGGGGAGAGACCGAAGCCACGGGGTCTGCCAGAAGCGTTGGGGAATTTAACGTAGTTGAGGCTTTAAAGCATTCAAGCAGCCATTTAGTGCGTTTTGGCGGGCACAAGCAAGCGGCTGGACTTACCTTGGAAGTGGGAAATTTTGAAAATTTTTACAGGAGCATGTTGGATTTTGCGGACAGCAATATGGCTGAAGATGACGGACCCGTTTTGCAGGTAGACTCTGAGCTAAATAGTGATGAATTATCAGTGATGAATTATCAGTTATTACAACAGCTTGAACCTTACGGTGTTGGCAACCCTAAGCCAAAATTTTTAGTAAAAAATGTTAAAATACAAAGTAAGCGGCTGGTCGGCCAAGAGGGCCAGCATTTGCAAATGCAGTTAGAAGCTTGGGGTAATTTAATTTCATCTATAGCTTTTAATTTTGGAGAAAGATCAAAAACCTTAAATGTTGGCGATGAAATAGATATAGCTTGTGAACTTTTGCTAGATACTTGGAATGGTCGGGAGAATTTAAAACTAAGAATTTTAGATATTAGGAATGCTATAAGTTAATTTAAGCGTACAAAAAAATTGTTATTTAAGCATTAAAGCATCTAAACATATAAGCATATCGAATTACCTAAATGTTTATATGTTTAAATGAATTCTATGAAATTAATTATAAATACAGATGGCGGGTCTAGGGGAAACCCGGGGCCCTCTGGTATTGGCGTGGTTATACACGACGAAACTGGCTTAGTCATTGGCGAACACAAAAAATATATTGGCGAGACGACAAACAACCAAGCCGAATACAAAGCCCTTATATTAGCGCTAGAGCAGGCAGGGCAAATCACAAATCCCAAATCACAAATATCAAGCCAGGGAACGTCTTTAGAAATTAGAATGGACAGCGAGCTTATAGTTAGGCAAATGCAAGGGCGCTATAAAATAAAAGACCAAGGGCTAAAGCCTTTGGCTGAAATTGTTTTAAAACTTTGTAAAAATTTTGAAAGCGTGAATTTTATTCACGTACCCAGGGCACAGAATGCTCATGCCGATAAGCTTGTGAATGAAGTAATAGATGCAGAATCGACATAATCATAACTGCAGTTGCACCTTTAATTTTGTCAATTTTACTATCGTATTTCCACCATCTTCAATTCATCCCCATCTAAAATAAACAGCCTCTGGTTTGTTTCGTCAGGCATTATTTTTTTTATGTCTGTGCCCTGGTATAAGTCGCAAGAGTTTTGCGCGTCGCGGGAGTCTAGTTCAAGAGCTTCTATTTTTTGGCCTTTTTGCCAAATGGCGTAGCCTAAATTGCTAGCAAGCATGGGGTTTGTGGTTTTTTCGCTTGAGCGGGAAATAAGCCTTTGTTGGTTTGAGCCAAAATCAAAAAAGTCAGTTTCCCCTTGGCTGTAATAAATTAAATTCGGGCCGGAAGGATCAAACCCCGTTTCTTCAGCAGAGCCCAAATTTTTTATTTCAAGCCCTATTTGGTATAATTGTCCATCGCCTAAAACAAAAATTTGCTTTTGGGAGGTTATAAAAAGCCTGGCCGATATAAAAGGCGGCAGTTCGGCCAAAGTACTTTTTTGCTTCGGGTTGTTTAAGGAAAAAGTGTATAAAAAAGTTTTGTCTTGGCTTTTGCTTAAAGTGTAAGCGTCGGTAGAAATCAGGCTAAAGTCTAAAATGGCCTGGTCAAGGAGCTGTTTTGTCCCGGTTTGCACGTTTAAGCTATAGAGGCTGTTTTCTGACAGTGCTAAATATTGACCGTCTTCGGATAGAATTTTTGTTTTGCCAAAAAAGGTGGCGGGGATTTTTTTAATTGCGCTGGTATTTGGGTCAAAAACAGAAAACTGTGTGGAAGTTGGCGTTTTAAATTCCAGTAAATATTCCGAGTAGCCGCTTAAGGCTAAAATGCTTTCGGCCGGGGTACTTATAGGGTAGTTTTTTTCAGCTAAATTTTTTGTGGAAATTATACTAAGTGACAAGGTCTTAAGCGCTAATACAGAATTATTTTTATAAACAAAATCCGAAACGCCCAAGCTTAGAGTTTTTGTTTCCGGCAAAGCTTTAAGCAAATAAATTTTTCCATCAAAAGGACTGGCCCAAGTTACTTGCCCAGGGTTTACCGGTAGACGTTTTTGCCAGCTGCAGTAGCCCGGATTTTCAAATCTTAATGTATAGTCTTTGGGTTTTAAATACCGCAAAGTGCTTACGGGCTGTTTGAGGGGCAAATTGTCTAAAAAAGCTTCAGGTTCCTTAGGGTCGGTAATAAAAGCCAAAATGCCGGTTTTGGTTAGCTCGCCTTTGCTCCAGTCAAACGAAAGCCCCATAGAGTAAAAAATTGTTGCAGGGGCGATTATGGCAAAAAGAACTACGCACAAAATAATTAGAAGGTATCGGGAACGTTTGGACATATACAGGTATTTTATAGCAAAATGGGGCTTGTTACAATTGGCCCTATTTTGTATAATAATCACTACTGGATATTAATTATTGACAAAATTTATCAAGATTAACAGGATTTATAAGATTTGGATCTCCATAATCTTTTAAATTTTTTAAATGTTGTCAACCTTACTTGCTTGTTTGAATCAAAAGTCGGCATAGACTTAGGTACTGCTAATACTTTAGTCTACTTGCCAAAAAAAGGCATAATTATAAACGAACCCACAGTTGTGGCAATTTCTTTGGTTGATAACAAAGTTCTGGCCGTGGGCCAGGAAGCCAAAGACATGCTTGGCAGGACACCGGAAACCATAGTGGCCAGCCGTCCCATGAAAGATGGAGTTATTGCCGACTACCGCGTGACAGAAGCCATGCTTAGATATTTTATTAACAAAGCTTTGGGCAAGGTTAGGTTCTTTAGACCCGAAGTTATGATTTCTGTCCCAGGTGGCATAACTTCCACGGAGCGAAGGGCTGTTATTGAGGCTGCTCAAGCAGCTGGTGCGCGAGCAGCGTATGTCATTAAGGAAACCGTAGCTGCGGCTATTGGGGCAGGTATACCTATTGCGGAAGCAAGGGGTAACTTAATTATAGATATAGGAGGCGGTACTACCGATGTAGCCGTGCTTTCTTTGGGTGGGATTGTAAATTCTACTTCGGTTCGTGTGGCGGGTAATCGGTTAGACCAGGCAATAATTGAGTATGTAAGAAAAAAGCAGGGTATAGCTATAGGGGATAGGACAGCCGAAGAAATTAAAATAAACATCGGGAGTGCGTTGCCGCTTAAGGAAGAAGAAATTATGGAAATTAAAGGGCGCGATATGGTTACGGGTCTGCCAAAAACTGTAAATGTTTCCACAAACGAAATTGTGGATGCCTTTAGCGAAGACTTATATGAAATAGCGCGTGCGGTTAAAACCGTGCTTCAGGACACTCCTCCTGAGCTGGCTTCCGATATTATTGAAAAAGGCATGGTCATGACCGGTGGAACTGCCCTACTTAGGAACTTAGACAAATATATTAGCCAAAGTGTGGGAGTGCCATGTTATGTGGCTGAAGACGCGCTTTTGTGCGTTGCCAAGGGCACAGGGGTGGCTTTGGACAATTTAGATAGCTATAAGAGGAGTATACTTAGCGTAAGATAAAAAAATATTTTGATTACAGTAAAAATTACAAATTACAAGTAATCTTCAAAAATCAAGAACAAATATTTGAACCTATGGTTTTGGTGTTTATTTAGAAAATAGAGTAATCAATTAGAATATTTTTTTATCCACAATGCTTCCTTCTTGATTTATGTTGGAATTTATCTTATAATAAAATCAAAATCACTTACTGAAAATCAAAACAAAATGATAAATACGTTTAGGAGGTCCGCATATTTGTTCCTTTCCAGCCTTATGGGCATGTTGATGTTTCTTATTCTGCATAGGATAGCAGTGTTTTTTTATTTGTTGTTTGCAACTTTTGGCGATGGAGGCTTTGCTTACTACAGTTTTATTTTTTGGGATTATATAACCCTAAGTACTTTCTTGGTTATTGGCGCCATTTACGGCTTTTGGGTAGGAAAGTATTGGTATAAGTCTGTTTACCACGAATCTTCACATGGAGGCTTGGTTTCTTATGTTAATTCTTTGATATGGGACGAAAAACCGGTTAAAGTTGCTGAGGTTTACAAACATAAGCTTGAAGCGGCAACTCAAAAAATTGAAGAGGATTTAACAGACCTTGAAAATTTGGAGAAAAATTTCCCGGTTGTTTTAAAACCAAAGCCGCTTAAACGGACTTTAGTCATAGCAAAAAAGCCGGCAAAAAAACGCGCTGTTAAAACTAAGACCAAAGCAAAGGCCTAGGTTTTTAAAAAGCCGGCGCTTTAAAAGTAAATTCGCGCAATGACAATAAAAGGTTTTTTTTTAATAACATTTTTGTCCGGATTCTGCCTATTTGCGCTTAAGTATTTTTACTTTCACGGCAGTTTTGGCGCAGGGGAGAGAGGTTATTATATATATTTTGGCTTAGTTGCCTTTGTAACTTTAGTTCTTTGCCGAAGGCTTGGGACTATTAGTTTTCTTGAAGCCGCGTTTGTGGCTTTTTTTTGGTTCGTTGTGTTTTTGTTTTTAGATCTCCTTATTACATCTGCCTTTTTAGGTACAAAAATTTTCCGTTCTTGGGAGCTATGGGCCGGCCACTTGGTTGCTTCGGGAGTGGTATTTTTACTCCACAAAAAACGCCATATTGAAACAAGAAAAAGAATGCACGCACATCATTAGGGTTATAAGTTTTAAGTCGGCTTATTTTCGTTAAGGCTAAAACGGACAAAATATCCACAACTTACGTATTCCGCGTAGGTTTTTTGTTGTATAATAAAGGTGAACGAAAGAACACCAAGGGAATGTTAATTAATAATTCATAATATGCCTAGTAAAAGCGGATTGTTTAGTTATCAATTAACTATTATTAATTATCAATTATGGCCTCTATTATCCTACATCTCGACATGAACTCCTATTTTGCCTCAGTAGAGCAGCAAGACAATTTTGCCTACCGGGGCAAGGTTTTGGGCGTGTGTGAGCATTTGGGCGGCATAATTATAGCTGCCAGCATAGAAGCCAAGCGCTGGGGCATAAAGACAGGCACGCCGGTTTGGGAAGCAAAAAAGTTGTACCCTAAAATTATTTTAGTACATACTAGGGCCGAAGCTTACAGAGAGTATCACCGTCGTTTTTTAAAAGTGCTTCGGGATTATAGTAATTGGGTTGAGCCGGCGAGCATAGACGAAGCGTATGCGGATATAAGCAAGATTTGCAATATAAAAATTCCAAATAACAAATTTCAAATTTCAAATATCCAATATCAAAGCCTTAATCCTTTTAAAGAGGCAGTCAGGGTGGCGCAGGAAATTAAGAAACGGATGAAGAGCGAGGTAGGGGATTATTTAACTTGTAGTATAGGCATTGCGGAAAACAAGTTACTTGCGAAAATAGCTAGTGATTTAAAGAAGCCGGACGGAATTGTATTAGTGAGTAGTGAGCAGTGGTTAGTGAGCAGTGAGCAGTGCCTAGTTTTTTCTAAATCTGACCTCTATAACAAACTCAAACTTACCGACATTCCTGGCATTGCTCACAGGCAGGAAAAAAGGTTGAATGATTTAGGTATAAGGAGTTTAAAGGAATTACGCGTTTACCCTTTAAGTAGGCTGGTAAGGGTATTTGGTATAAATGGCTACCACTTGCACCACATGGGGCAGTTAAATAGCACTTGGAAACCCAAAGTGAATTTCGATGAGTCTATTAAGTCTATAGGCCACATGTACACCTTGCCAAAAGAATACAGAAAAAAAGAATTTTTTGAACCGGTTTTGTACAAACTTTGTGAAATGGTTGCTGAACGTTTGCGTAAGAAAAATTTAATGGGAAATATTGTAATTGCCTATGTTAGAGACGGCAACTATAACAGTTACGGGCATTCAGTAAAGCTTTCTGCAGACATTTTTGACGCGCGCGATTTGTTTTGGGAAAGCCGGCACATACTATTTAATTATCCGCAGATGGATAAAATCATCGCGGATTGTAAACTTATAGGTGTCACCATAGCCGGCCTAAAGCCTTTTGTGTTCCAGCAATCGCTTTTTAAAAAATACACGGCTAAATCCGACTTAATGAAAGCAATAGACGTAGTTAATGCCAAGTACGGGCGATTTACAATAGCTTACACTCCGGTGTTAAAGGCCGGTAAAGTTTTTAGGGATAGTGTAGGTTTTGGAAGAGTTAAAGAGGTCGGTGGCGATGTAGATATTTCTATAAGACCGGGGAAGAGTTTTAAAAGATAAAAAAAGCCGCCGGATTAAGGCTCCGGCGGCGGGCTGATAGGCCCTTTAGTTTTTGGGCTTGGGCACGGGGTGGGGCTCGCCATCTGGGAAAG
>JADMIO011210353.1_pt1 | contig 25020 bp, 17 predicted proteins | sample 8958161 | NCBI WGS metagenome assembly JADMIO01 (sample SAMN16585339, study PRJNA669376) | soil metagenome | isolation source: Crop rotation soil | place: USA: Cullars Rotation, Alabama | collected 2011
ATGTCCGCGACGGCAGCTCCTTCGCAGCCTCCAAAACCGCCTCGCGCTCCGCCCAAACGGTGGTCATCGGCGCCGCCTCGTTATTGATCGAGTGGTAACCTGATCGATCCTCATGCAGCCTTCCACGCTGTCCGCCGCGATCGCTTTGTTCACCGCGCTGCTCGCGTGTCCCTCCCGCGCCGCTGCGCCGCCGGAGGTCCGTGCGGCGGCGGAGCAGCTCTATCAGGACGCTTATGACCTGATCCGCGCGGGTCGTTACGCCGAGGCCTGCCCCATGCTGGAGGAGAGCGATCGGCTCGACCCGGCAAACGGGACCAAGCTGGAGCTGGCCCAATGCTACGAACGGACACGCCGTCCAGCGAGCGCGTGGGTGCTCTACGTCACTGTCGCCGACGCTGACCACCAGAGCGGGAAGAACCCCGAGCGAGAGGCGCTGGCGAGCAACGGCGCGCGCGCGCTCGAGCCGGATTTGCCCATGTTGACCATCGTCGTCCCAGGCGCGATGGCAAACCTGCCTGGGCTCGAGGTCAAGCGAGACGACGTGGTCCTGAAGACGCCGGCGTGGGGGACGGCGGTCCCCGTCGATCTCGGCGAGCACCGGATCGTCGCGAGCGCGCCCGGCAAGCTCCCGTGGGAGGGGCGGTACTGGGCGACGAAGCTCCGGGACCGAGGCGAGATCGTCATACCGACGCTGGAGGACGCACCCAGGGTCGCGCCGCCGCGCAGCACCAGAGAGGTGGTCCGGGAGGGGGGATCGAACCGCCGAACCCTGATGTTCTTGACGGGCGGCGCCGCGGTCACCGGGATCGCGGTCGGGAGCACGTTCGGAGTCGCCGCGATCGTGCGTTGGAGCGACGTCAAAGCAGCCGCCCGGACCGAGTGCATGGATCCGATCCACTTCAAGGGTTGCTCGACGGCGATCGCCGGCAAACAATCGGACGCGTCCTTGTTCGCGACCGTCTCCACCATCGGCTTCATCGCCGGGGGTGCGTCGGTCATCGGGATGGCGGCCCTGTGGCTGAGCGAGCCGCCCCGCGCTCCGCAGGCCGCGCGGATCCAGTTCACGCCGAGCTTCGGCCCAGGCGGCGCGGGCGGCCTCTTGCGGGGGACATTCTGATGAAGGGCGATCACGCAAAGCGCGGATGGGCGAGGTGGACACCAGCGCTCGGGGTGCTCTGGGCGGGCTTGAGCGGCCTCGGGGGGTGCAGCTTGATCATCGGCATCGAGCCGATCGAGGTCACCGGGGGCGCAGGGGGCGCCGGCTCGGCGGGCCATGGATCGGACGCCCACAGCGACGTGAGCGCCTCGACCAGCAGCACGAGCTCTTCGGGCGGCGGGGGCGGAGGATGCTCCGCGGCGGCCATGGCGTGCGCCCAGTGCGCCCAATGCGGTGACATCGTTGACGTCACGTTCGATGGTTACGGGACGCTGCCGTCGTTTCACGATACGACGACCGGACGGATGAACCAATCCAGCGTGGGTCCGGTGACCGGCTGCACCCAGGCCGGCGGCCCGGAGCGCATCTACGCCGTGCACCTCGAGCAGGATGGTTTCCTGACCGCCAGCCTGGCCCGACCGACGACGACGTTCGACAGCGTCCTTTACGCCCGGAGAGCGCCGGACTGCTGCACGACCGGCGCGACCTACCTCTGCGCCGACAGCTCGACCGGGACGCCCGGCGGGGTCTTCGGGGGAGAGGTGCTCTCGTTCCGGGTGGCGAAGGACGATGTCTGGTACATCATCGTGGACGGCGTGGACGCGGCTCACGGCGTCGGCGATTACGAGCTGACGCTGAGCCACGCTTCGGGCGTGAAGTGCGATAGCCCGATCGAGGTGCCGATCGAGCTGGGATCGAAGATGACCCTGCTCGGCGATGCCCAGGGGCTCGGCGACCCCGGCGAGCTCTGCGGCCAGTGCGGGCCGAACCCCTGCGCCGGCGCGGGGAGCGAAGCCATTTATCGGATCACCGCGCCGCCGACCGTCAAGTTGTTGCAGATCGGGCTGGACCCAGCGAAGACCCAGTTCGATTCGGTCCTCTACACGCGGCACGCCTGCGAGATGCCGCAAACGCAGATCGACTGCCAGGATATGCCATCCGTGAGCGGGGAGAAGACCAAGCTCGACAACAACAACGGCACCCCTTTCTATGTCTTCGTGGACACGGGCACCAAGGTGGCGCAAAGCTACGGCTATACGCTGCTCGTGACGCCGAGCATGTGAATCCAAGCTACCGCGGCAGATCCGACGGGGCGCCGGTGAGGAACGCGTCGATCTCGCGGGCGCACTGGCGGCCTTCACGGATCGCCCAGACCACGAGCGATTGGCCGCGCCGCATGTCGCCCGCGGCAAAGACCTTGGGGACAGACGTGGCATAACAACCCTTGCCCTCCGTCGTGGCCTTCACGTTGCCGCGCGCATCCTTCTCGACGCCGAGCTCGGCGAGCATCCCCTCGTGCACCGGGTGCATGTATCCCATGGCGAGGAGCACGAGCTCCGCGGGGAGCGTGAACTCCGTGCCAGGCACCTCCTTCATCACGAGCCCACCCCTGTCGCCCTTCACCCATTCCACGCGGCACGCGATGATCCCGTCGACCTTTCCATCCTTGCCCTGGAAAGACTTCGTGGCAACCGCGAAATCACGCGCGGCGCCCTCCTCGTGCGACGACGACGTGCGAAGCTTCAAGGGCCAGTAAGGCCAGGTGAGCGCCTTGTCCTCGTGCTCGGGCGGCCGCGGCATGAGCTCGAAGTTCGTGACCGATCGCGCGCCCTGCCGGAACGACGTGCCGATGCAGTCGCTCCCCGTATCTCCGCCGCCGATCACGATGACGTGCTTGCCTGTCGCGAGGATCTGGCCCTCCACCGCGTCGCCCGCGACCTTGCGGTTCTGCTGCGGCAGAAACTCCATGGCGAAGTGGACGCCTGAGAGCTCCCGCCCGGGCACGGGGAGATCGCGAGGGTGCTCGGCGCCCCCGGCGAGCGCGATGGCGTCGAACGCGTCGAGCAGCTCTCGCGCGCGCACGGAGACGCCCACATGCACGCCTGTCCGGAAGACGACCCCTTCCGCGGCCATCTGGTCGATCCGCCGGTCGATGAGCGCCTTTTCAAGCTTGAAGTCAGGGATTCCATACCGCAATAACCCGCCGATCCGGTCGCTCTTCTCGAACACCGTCACCTCGTGCCCCGCGCGCGCGAGCTGCTGCGCGCAGGAGAGCCCCGCGGGGCCGGAGCCCACCACCGCGACGCGCTTGCCGGTCCTCTGCGCGGCGGCCTGCGGCGCGATCCAGCCCTCTTCCCAGCCCTTGTCCACGATGGCCTGCTCGATCGATTTGATGGTGACCGGGGCGTCGTTGATGTTGAGGGTGCACGCGGCCTCGCAGGGCGCAGGGCACACGCGGCCCGTGAACTCCGGGAAGTTGTTGGTGGAGTGCAAGACGGCGAGCGCCTCGCGAAAGCGACCGTGGAAGACCAGATCGTTCCAGTCCGGGATGATGTTGTTCACCGGGCAGCCCGTCTGGCAGAACGGGATACCGCAATCCATGCATCGCGCGCCCTGCTCAACGATGTCGGCGTCGGCGAGCGGCCGCACGAACTCCTTGTATTGCTTGACGCGCTCCACGACGCTCATGATCGGCCGCTCCTTGCGCGCGATCTCGATGAAGCCGGTGATCTTTCCCATGCGCTGAGATCCTCGTCGCTGTGCTACGTCCTGTCCTGCAAGATCGCCATCTCGGCGAGCGCGCGCTTGTATTCGAGCGGCATCACCCGCACGAAGCGTGAGAGATAGTCCGTCCAGCCATCCAGGATGCGCCGCGCCCGCTCGCTCCCGGTGTAGTCGAGGTGGCGCTGGATGAGGCCTCTCAAGGTGGGCTCGTCCTCGCCGGGGGGGCGCGCGAGCTCCACCATCGAGAGGTTGCAGCGCTGGACGAAATCCCCCTTTTCATCGAGCACGTAGGCGACGCCGCCGGACATCCCGGCCGCGAAGTTCCGCCCCGCCTTGCCGAGGACGACGACGGTGCCGCCCGTCATGTACTCGCATCCATGGTCGCCCACGCCCTCGACGACCGCCGTGGCGCCCGAGTTCCTCACGCAGAAGCGCTCCCCTGCCACGCCGCGAAAGTACGCCTCCCCCGAGATCGCGCCGTACATCACGGTGTTTCCAACGAGGATGTTCTCCTCGGGGACGAGCGGGCTCTCCTTCGGCGGAAACACGATGATGCGCCCGCCCGAGAGCCCTTTGCCCGCATAATCATTGACGTCGCCTTCGAGCTCGAACGTGACGCCGCGGGCGAGCCACGCGCCGAAGCTCTGCCCGGCCGTGCCCTTGAATTTGACGTGGATCATGTCGTCCGCGAGGCCCGCGTGGCCGTGGCGCCGCGCGACCTCCCCGGAGAGCATCGCGCCCACGCTCCGGTTCCGGTTCTCGATGCGCGCCTCGATGAGCGCCCGCTCTCCCGCGTCGAGCGCGGGCTTCGCGCGGGCGATGAGCTCGTGATCGAGGGCCTGCGAGAGGCCATGATCCTGCGCCTCGCCGCAGCGGCGCGGCGCGGCCTCGCCCGCGTCTGGCCGGTGAAAGAGGCGCGAAAAATCGAGGCCCCTGCTCTTCCAGTGCTCGACGCCGGGCGCCACATCGAGCAGATCCGTGCGCCCGACCATCTCGTCGAACGTGCGGAGGCCGAGCTTCGCCATCAGCGCTCGCACCTCCTCGGCGACGAAGAAAAAATAGTTGATGACATGCTCGGGCTCGCCGGAGAACCGCTTGACGAGCTCGGGATCCTGCGTCGCGATCCCGACCGGACATGTGTTGAGGTGGCACTTGCGCATCATGACGCAGCCCTCGACCACGAGCGGCGCCGTGGCGAAGCCGAACTCGTCCGCGCCGAGGAGCGCGCCCACCACGACGTCTCGGCCCGTCTTCATCTGCCCGTCCGCCTGCACCGATATCCTCCCGCGCAGCCTGTTGAGCACCAGGGTCTGCTGCGTCTCGGCGAGCCCGATCTCCCACGGGCTGCCCGCGTGCTTGATCGACGAGAGCGGCGAGGCGCCGGTGCCGCCGTCATGGCCTGAGATGGTCACGTGATCTGCCTTGGCCTTGGCCACGCCCGCGGCGATGGTCCCCACGCCGATCTCCGAGACGAGCTTCACGCTGATCCGCGCCCGGGGGTTGACGTTCTTCAGGTCGTGGATGAGCTGCGCGAGGTCCTCGATCGAGTAGATATCGTGGTGCGGCGGCGGCGAGATCAGGCCGACGCCGGGGACCGTGTAGCGCACCTTGGCGATGTACGTCGAGACCTTGTGACCCGGCAGCTGCCCGCCCTCCCCGGGCTTGGCGCCCTGGGCGATCTTGATCTGGAGGTCGTCCGCGTTCACGAGGTACTCGGTGGTCACGCCGAAGCGCCCCGCGGCGACCTGCTTGATCGCCGATCGCATCGAGTCCCCGTTCGCGAGCTTCGAATAGCGGATCGGATCCTCGCCGCCCTCCCCGGTGTTCGATTTCCCGCCGATGCGGTTCATCGCGATCGCGAGCGTGCTGTGCGCCTCGTGCGAGATGGAGCCGAGGGACATGGCGCCCGTGGCGAACCGCCTCACGATGGACGCCGCGGGCTCGACCTCCTCGATAGGCACAGGCGCCGCCGCCTCGCGCAGGCAGAACAGGCCTCGCAGCGTCATGAGCCGCTCGCTCTGCTCGTTGATGAGGCGCGCGTACTCCTTGTAGGTCGTCGCGTCGCCGGAGCGCGTCGCGTGCTGCAGCTTGGCGATGGTGTCCGGCGTCCACATATGCGCCTCGCCGCGGACCCGGTAGGCGTACTCGCCGCCCGGATCCAGCGCTTCGCGGTACAAGGGTGCGTCGGAGTAAGCCATCCTGTGGAGGCGCGCCGCCTCCTCGGCCACCTCGCGGAGCCCGATCCCCTCCACCGGCGTTGGCGTGCCCGTGAAATACCGCTCGACGAACCGGGAGGAGAGGCCCAGCGCCTCGAATATCTGCGCGCCGCAGTACGATTGATAGGTCGAGATGCCCATCTTGGACATGACCTTCAAGAGCCCCTTGCCGATCGCCTTGATATAGCGCTTGACGAGCTCCTCGTCGGAGACCTGCTCGGGGAGCGCGCCCTTCATGGCGAGGAGCGTCGCGAACGCGAGGTTCGGGTGGATCGCCTCCGCGCCGAAGCCGGCGAGGCAGGCGAAATCATGCACCTCGCGCGCGCTCCCGGTCTCGACGACGAGCCCCGAGCGCGTGCGCAGGCCCGCCCTCACGAGGTGATGGTGCACGGCGGCGGTGGCGAGGAGCGCGGGGATCGGGAGCAGCTCCCTCGATACGTCGCGGTCCGTGAGGATGATGATGTTGACCCCTCTGCGCACGGCGTCCTCGGCGTCCGCGCACAGGCGCGCGAGCGAGGGCTCCATGCCCTCGGCGCCCCACGCGGCCGGGTAGCACGCGCCGAGGACCTCGCTCTTGAAGTGGCCTCGCGTGAACTCGTCGGCGCGGCGCAGCTTCTCCATGTCCTCGAACGTGAGGATGGGCTGCGAGACCTCGAGTCTCATCATCGGCTCCGTGGAGTCCGGCGAGAGCAGGTTTGGCCTCGGCCCGATGAAGGACACGAGCGACATCACCAGGCTCTCGCGGATCGGGTCGATGGGCGGGTTCGTCACCTGCGCGAAGAGCTGGCGGAAGTACGCGTAAAGCGGCCTCGGTCGGCTCGACAGCACCGCGAGCGGCGCGTCGTCGCCCATGGAGCCCACGGCCTCGTCGCCGAGCGCCGCCATGGGGGCGAGGAGCACCTTGACGTCCTCCTGCGTGTAACCGAAGGCCTGCTGTCGATCGAGGAGCTTGTCCGTGTCCGGCGTCGGGATGAAATCCGGCATCGGGATGTCCTCGAGCCGGATCTGCGTGCGATCGAGCCAGTCCTGGTAAGGCCTCCGCGAGGCGAGGTCCCGCTTCAGCTCCTCGTCGGAGATGATGTGGCCATGCTCGATGTCCACGAGCAGCATCTTGCCCGGCTGGAGCCGCCATTTCCGGATGATCTTCTCCTGCGGGACGCCGAGCACCCCCATCTCGGAGGACATCACGATGTGATCATCGTCGGTGATGAAGTAGCGCGCGGGCCGGAGCCCGTTGCGATCGAGCGTCGCGCCGATGAGCCGCCCGTCGGTGAAGGCGACGGCCGCGGGGCCGTCCCAGGGCTCCATGAGCGCGGCGTGGTACTCGTAGAACGCGCGGCGCTTCGCGTCCATGAGCGGGTTACTGCCCCAGGCCTCGGGGATCATGAGCGTCATGGCGTGCGCGAGCGGATACCCCCCCATCACGAGGAGCTCGAGCGCGTTGTCGAACGAGGCGGAGTCGGACTGACCGTCGTAGATGAGCGGCCATATCTTGTCGAGATCGGGGCCGAGCAGCTTGGAGTGGATGGTCGCCTGGCGCGAGCGGATCCAGTTGAGGTTGCCGCGGAGCGTGTTGATCTCCCCGTTGTGCGCGATGAAGCGGAAGGGGTGCGCGAGATCCCATGTCGGGAAGGTGTTGGTCGAGAAGCGCTGGTGCGCGAGGCAGAGCGCGGAGGCGAGCCGCGGGTCGCGCAGGTCCTTGTAGAACTCGCCCACCTGGTGGGCGAGCAGCATGCCTTTGTAGACGATGGTCCGGTGCGAGAACGACGGCACATAGAACTGCCCGGCGTTCTCGAGCCGGAGCGCCCGGATCGCGTGCCCCGAGGCCTTCCTGATGATGTAGAGCTTGCGCTCGAAGGCGTCGCGGTCGAGCTCGGCGCGGCCGGCGCCCACGAAGAGCTGGCGGATGACGGGCATGGTCTCCCGCGCGCTCCGGCCGAGGTGAGCGTCGTCGATCGGCACGTCGCGCGCGCCGAGCAGCACCTGGCCCTCGTTCACGATCGCGCGCTCGATCTCCCGGACGCAGGCCGCGCGGACGGCGGGGCTCTGGGGCAGGAAGATCATGCCGACGCCGTACGCGCCCGGCTTCGGGAGCCGCACGCCCTGCTTCGCCATCTCCTCTCGAAACAAGGCGTCTGGTATCTGGATCAAGACGCCCGCGCCGTCGCCGTGGAGCGGGTCGGCCCCCGTGGCCCCGCGGTGCGTGAGGTTGTTGAGCATCGTGAGCCCCATCTCGACGATCTCGTGAGATTTTCGGCCCTTGATGTGCGCGACGAAGCCGACGCCGCACGCGTCATGCTCGTTTCGCGGGTCGTAGAGGCCCTGGGGCGGCGGCGGGCGCATCAGTCCTCGGCCTGCCTGTGGAGCACGCTGACGGACGAGAGGGCATATCCATCCTCGCCGTGCAGGGTGTCGTCGAGGCCCTCTCGCTCGTCGTCGCGGCTCACGCGGAGGCCCACCACAGCGTCGATGATCTTCAGGATGACGAACGTGCAGATCGCCGCGTACAACCCCGTGGCGACCGCGGCGAGTGCCTGGATGCCGAGCTGCCTCGTGTTGCCGAAGAGCGCGCCGTCGGCGCCCGCGTCGTTGAGGCTCTTCTGTGCGAAGACGCCTGTGAGCAGCGCGCCGAGGAGGCCGCCCACGCCGTGCACGCCGAAGGCGTCGAGCGCGTCGTCGTACGAGAAGCGGTTCTTGAGCATCACCGCCCCGTAGCAGGCGGCGCCGGCCAGGAAGCCGATGATCACGGCAGCCCACGGTGCCACGAAACCGGCCGCGGGCGTGATGGCGACCAACCCCGCGACGAGGCCCGAGGCGACGCCCAGCGCCGTGGGCTTCTTGCGGTGCATCCACTCGATCACGAGCCACCCTGTGGCCCCCCCGGCGGCGCCGAGGTGCGTCGTGATGAGGGAGAGCGCGGCGAGCTGACCTGACGCGAGCGCGCTGCCCGCGTTGAAGCCGAACCAGCCGAACCAGAGCAGCCCAGCGCCGGTGATCGCCATGGTCAAGTTGTGGGGCACGAGCTTCCTGTGGGGAAAATCGAGGCGTTTACCGATGACGAGCGCGCACACCAGGGCCGAGATCCCGGCGGTCAGATGCACCACCGTGCCGCCCGCGAAGTCTAGCGCGCCGAGCTTGAGGAGCCAGCCGCCGTCAGCCCAGACCCAGTGGGCGACCGGGTCGTACACGAAGGTCGACCAGAGCAGAATGAAGAGCACGTACGCCGAGAACTTCATCCGTTCGGCGAACGCGCCGGCGATGAGCGCCGGCGTGATCACGGCGAACATCATCTGAAACGCGGCGAACAGGAGCATGGGCACCGTGCCCTTGCTCTCGCCGGCGAGCCCTGCGAGCCCGATGTGGTCGAACCCGCCGACGAGCCCGAACCTGGAGGTACCGAAGGCGAGCGAGTAGCCGAACAGCGCCCACTTGAGGCTGATAATGGGGATCGCCGCCAGCGCGTGCATCATCGTTGACAGCACGTTCTTGCGGCTGACCAGCCCGCCGTAGAAGAGGGCGAGCGCGGGGGTCATCAGGAGGACGAGCGCCGTGCTCACGAGGAGCCAGGCCGTGTCGCCAGCGTCTATTTTGCTCATGACGCATGCAGGATGCACGGGTCTTTGTTTCGTGAATGTTTCCGGCATATCCCGGGAGCCATCACCGTCGATTTTTTTGTGTGACAAGGTGCGCCCGGGCCGCCCGCGCGACCGCCGCGGACGGCCGCTCGCGCGCCGCGGTGGATCGGCGACATAGACAACTGCCACGGAAAGGCGCGGGCCGCCGCGGGCCACCTCGCGCCGCGATCGCCTCGATCCATCGGCATTCGGCGCTCCTCGCGAGGGTAATTGGAGGCACATTCTACTGTCATGGAATGGTCCGAGGCGACTGAAACAGCGCGCAGGCGCGCTTTCTCCATTTACATCCAGGAGGCGCGCCGTATCCTGGGGGCATGAAACCTATCCTTGCTTCAATCCTTGCTGGTTCCATCCTCGCCCTGCACGGCGCCGCGTGCGTCGCGCTCGCCCCGGAGTCTTCGGACGAAGGGACGGAGGGCACCGTCGATCAGGCGCTCCTCTCGGGGCCGGTGCCGTATCGCGGGGTCAGCCTCGCGAGCGCCGAGTTCGCCGCTGACGTCTGGGGCAACGGCACGTTCCCCGGCACGCACGGCGTCGACTACGTCTACCCGGATCCCGCGTACGCGAGCGGCTACAACTCCGCCAGCTACTACGTGGGCAAGGGCATGACGGCGTTCAGGATCCCGTTCCGCTGGGAGCGGCTCCAGCCGACGCTCGGCCAGGCCCTCAACTCGACCGAGCTCACGCGCCTCACGACGACCGTGAACAACATCGTCGCCAAGGGGGCCGTGGCCGTCATCGATCCGCACAACTACGCCCGTTACCACACGAACCTCATCGGCTCGGCGAGCGTCTCGAACGCGCAGTTCGCCGACTTCTGGTCCAGGCTCGCCACCACCTTCAAGGGCAACTCGAAGGTGATCTTCGCGCTCATGAACGAGCCGCACGACATGAAGACCGAGGACTGGGCGAGCTCGGCCAACGCCGCCATCGCCGCGATCCGGAGCGCCGGCGCGCAGAACCTCATCCTGGTCCCCGGCAACGCGTACACCGGCGCGCACTCGTGGAGCGAGAGCTGGTACGGCACCCCGAACGCGACGGCCATGCTCGCGATCACGGATCCCGGCAACAACTACGCCTTCGAGGTGCACCAGTACCTGGACAGCGACTCCTCCGGCACGCACGACACCTGCGTGAGCGGCACCGTGGGTTCGGCCGCGCTCTCGGGGTTCACGAGCTGGCTCAAGGCCAACGGCAAGCGCGGCTTCCTCGGTGAGTTCGGTGGCGGGGCGAACGCCACCTGCGCGGCGGCGATCGACGACATGCTCAAGCACATCGAGGCAAACTCCAGCGTCTGGCTCGGATGGACGAACTGGGCAGGCGGGCCCTGGTGGGGCAGCTACATGCTGTCGATCGAGCCGACCGGCGGTAACGATACCGTCCAGATGAAGGCGCTCCTGCCCCACCTCGCCTGGACCGGCGGCGGCGCGGGCGACGGCGGCGCGGGCGACGGCGGCGGCGGCCTGATGATCCCCGCCGCGCCCGCGGGCCTCTCGGCGACGGCCGGCAACGCGCAGGTGACCCTGAACTGGACCGCATCGGCCGGCGCGACGAGCTACAACGTCAGCCGCAGCACGACGAACGGCGGCGGCTATGTGAGCGTCGCAACCGGGCTCGCGGGGACCAGCTATCTCAACACCGGCCTCACCAACGGGACCGCGTATTACTACGTCGTGACCGCGACGAACGCCGCGGGCACGAGCGGCAACTCGAACCAGGCCACCGCCACGCCGGCGGGCGGCGGGGCGACCCCGTGCGCGGGCGCCGTCACGGTGACCGGCGGGCAGAGCGGCAATTTCAACACGACGAACGCTGTTTGCTACCGGACGGCGGACACCATCAATGGCTGGGGCTGCTCGAACTTCACCGGACGAACGGTGAGCATCAACGGATCGGCGACGACCTGCGGCGCCACGCCTCTCCCGGCGAAGTGGGCGGACGGCTATCGCTACTTCTCCATCTCGGCGGGGTCGCTCGCGTACGCGAGCTTCTACTGGTGGTGAGCAGATCGCAGAGGCGCGCTGTCGTTCGCGCGTGACGCCTGCCTCGGACCCGGCTACCGCTGGAGCGTGCACCGCAGCGTCGCTCCTGCGCTCCCTTTCGCCCTCGCGCTCCTCGCCGCTGCCTCCCCTGCCCGCGCCGGCGCCTTCGATGTCCAGGGCTTCGGCCCCGAAGGCGTCGCCGCCGTCAACGCCCGCGCTGCCCGCGCCACCGACGGCACGGCGACCTTCTACAACCCCGGCGGGCTCGCCTTTGGCCGCGGCGTCGAGCTCTCGGTCGCGCCCACGCTCGGCTTCTCGACGCTCTCGGCCCAGCACACCCGCATTCCCCTCGACGATCCTTTCGGCGTGGCCCTCGCCTTTGCGGCCACGGTCCCGCTCGAAGGCCCCCTCCACGACCGCGTCCGGGTGGGCCTGGGCGCCTACTTCCTCCCCACGGGCGTGCTTCACCTGCTCGCGCGCCCCACCGAACAGCCCCTCTTCCCGTACTACGACAACCGCACCCAGCGCCTCATCCTCCTCCCCGCGCTCTCGGTTCGCCTCACGGACAGGCTCGCGATCGGCGTCGGCGCAAACCTCCTCGGCGGCGTCAACGGCCCTGCATCGGTCACGCCGGGCGCCTCGGGCGCGCCGGAGTCCCGCATCGACGTGGAGGCCAACACCATCATCGCCCTCAACGCTGGGATCCGGTTCGACCTCACCGACCGCGTCCACCTCGCGCTCTCCTTTCGCCAGCGCTTCGCGATCCCCTCGCTCATCACCACGAGCGCCGAGGTCGGCGGCGTCCCGCTCGACGTCACCGTCAAGACCGATGCCGCCCTCTACGACCCCACCACCATCGTCCTCGGCTCAAGCATGGACTTCGGCCGCGTCACGGTCGAGCTCGACGCGTCGTACGCGGTTTGGTCCGCATACTCGAGCCCTTATGTCTTTGTCCGCGCCTCGCTCCCGGGCCTCAGCCTCGAGTCGAACCTCCCTGCCTCGGTCGGGCGTGACGTCGTGAGCCTGCGCGGCGCCGCGGCCTACCGGATCGCTCCATGGTCGGACGCCGATATCGTCTTTCACGCGGGCGCGGGCTTCGAGCCGACCATGCTGAAGAGCTTCCAGCAAGGCCGCACCAACCTCCTTGACGGCGACAAGGCCCTCTTCGGGCTCGGCGCCATGATGACGATCCACGATCTCGGCGCCGCCCGCGGAAAAGCCCCCTGGCTCCGCGCGCTCCGCTTCGGCGGCGGCTTCAGCGTGCAGGATGTATTGCCATACACGCAGGACAAGAAGGTCTGCGCCGCGTCGCCTTGCCCGCCATCCACCGTGGCCGGTCCGGACGCGGCGAACCCTGGCGCGGGCATCACCAACCCCGGCTTTCCCCGCCTGCGCGGGCAGGGTCTTTTTCTCACGGCGTCGCTCGGCTTGGGGGTGACCCTGTGAGCCGCCGTGCCCAAAGCCTCTTCGGCGCGCTCCTGCTCGCCGCGCTCACGCCGAGGGCGGCGCGCGCCGACGCGCTCTCCGTCTTCGGCGCGGGCGCGAGGAGCGCTGGCCTCGCGCGCGCCACCGTGGCCGGCGGAGGCCCCGCGGACGCGCCGCGGGACAACGCCGCCCTCGCCGCGGAGCCGGGCCTCCATATGCGCCTTGGCTACGGCGGCGGCGCCATGCTCCTCACGATCAACGGCGACAGCGCGGGCGTCCCGCGCGCCTCGGGCTTCAATCTCTCGGCCCAGGCCGGCGTCGAGCCCGCGCGCAAGGTAGCTATCGGAGCGGCCCTGTCGCTCTACATGCCCGACCAGTACATCGCCGGCATCCGCTTCCGGCCCGCCACCGAACCGCAGTTCGCGCTCTACGAAGCGCCGCTCCAGCGCACCGCCGTTGACATCGTTGTCGCCGCGCGATTCGGCCCGATCGCGATCGGCGGGGGGGTCGCCTCCATCTTGAACATCGGCGGCAAGGGCACCCGCTTCGAGCTTGGCCAGGACGCAGGCGGCCCCTTCGCCGACGCCGGACTCGACATCGCCCTCCCTTACCGCTTCGCGCCCATCGCCGGTATCCACGCGGATTTCGGCCGGGTCGCGGTGGGCGCCTCGGTGCGCGGGGCGCTCGCGATCGACCTCCGCCTCGACAGCGACATCAAGGTCACGCTGCACGATAACCCCCTTGGAGGCACCACGACCGTCCACGTGAACGGCCCCTCCGGCTTCGATCCTGCGGTGATCGCCGCGGGCGCCCGCGTCGATATCGGCGGCGGCCTCTCGGCCCTCGCCTCGTTCGAATATGCGGTCTACAGCGCCGTTCCTCCGCCGGTCGCGGACGTCGTCCTCGACGTCAAGCTGGGCACCACGCCGAGCCAGCGGGAGGTCCGCTTCCCGCTGCCCCGGTTCCGCGACACGATCTCACCGCGCTTCGGCGTCGAGCTGCGCCGGCCCGCCGGGCCCTCGTCCACGTGGCGCTGGGCGGCGCGCGCCGGCTACGCGCTCTCGCCCTCGCCGGTGCCGCCGCAGACGGGGCTCACCACCTATGCCGACGCGACGAGGCACCAGATCGCGCTCGGCGGGGGCTACCATATCGGCCGTGTCATCGCGGTTGATCTGGCCGTGAACGCAGCGGCGCAGCTCCACCTCTTGAACCCGCGCGCCCTGGACAAGGCGAACGCGAGCCTGCCGTATTCGCACGTCGATGTCGGCGGGAAGATCGTTTATGGCGCGGCGACGCTGGAGGCGACGTGGCGATGAAGCGGTTTGCGGTTGGGTCTGATACGCCCCCGGAGCATGCCCCCTATCCCCCGGCCCCTTTCCCCCCATTTGGGGGGAAAGGGGGGTCTTGCCCAGAACGTCCCGACGAGCAGCGGAGCTGGTGTTCCGGCGTCGCGTCTGTCTCCTTCTTGAGCTCGTGCGGTCCACCCCAGGAAGGGCCGCGGGGCGCCAGCGAGACCAAGAATGGAGACCATCACGCAGCTGGCACCGCCGCCCCGTTGTTCGCCGAGCGCTTCGGGGAAAGACCCCCCTTTCCCCCGAAATCGGGGGAAAGGGGCTGGGGGGATAGGGGGCATGCGCCGCCGAGCAGGAGCTGCTGGTCACCGCCCATGGTGGCGCTCCCACTCTCTCTCCTCTTCACCATGGCCGCCGGCTGCGGCCTCGCCGGCGGAGAGGGCGCTTCGACGCCGATCCCCTCGGACGGCGTGGGCCATTTTGGCGCCTCATCGCCCATCGAGGTTTGCCTCGGGACAGCGAGGGTGGTCTCGTTCTGGGCCGCGAGCACGGCTGGGGCCGTGTGCGTCCAGCAGGGCAGGAAGGGCAAGGCCTGCTCGGCGGACAGCGCGTGCAGCGGCATCGAGCGATGCGTCTGCGGCAGGTGCATCGTCGAGAGCTGCGAGGGCGGCGGGTGCGGCGAGGGGCGTGTGTGCCGCAGCAAGCGCTGCACCACCGCCTGCACCGTCGACGCCGAATGTCCGAGCGGCGAGGTCTGCGCCACAGGGGGTTGCGCCCGCCCCTGCTCGAGCGACGATAGCTGCCATTTCGGCGAGCGCTGCGACGCGCTCGAGAGCGTGTGCAGCACCAAGACATGCAGCGACGCCGTCCCCTGCGCGAAGGCCGAGTCCTGCGAGGCAGAGGAGGTGGTAGGCGATCTGCACGAGCCGGAGATCGCGACGATCGACGGCGTCGATTTCGCCTTCGTCGAGATCCGGCAGGTCGTCCCGACCACGGCGAGCTCGATCTACCGCGCGAAGGTGGAGCAGGGCGGGCGCTACACCGTCGATCCCTTCGATCCTGTGCTCGCTGCCGGCGCGGATGGAAGCGTGGGCGCGCCGTCGGTCGTGCTGCGCGACGGCAAGGTCGAGCTCTACTTTGCCATCGGCGCGGGCGCGGCGATCGGCAGGGCGATCTCCAGCGACGGGGGGCGGAGCTTCGTGCGCGATCCGGGCGTCTTGCTCTCGCCCGCGGCCGCGTGGGAGAAGGGTTGGGTCGGCTCGCCCGCGGCGGTGATCCGAGGCGGCGACACGCTGCTCTTCTATGAAGGCGGACCGCGCGCCGGGATCGGCCTCTCGAAGGTGGGCGCAGGCACGGCGAGCCGCGTGGGCGATGGGCCGGTGGTGACCCCTTCGCTCGCCTCGGATCCGCTGTTCTTTCGGGATGTCAGCGAGGTTGGCGCGCCGTCTGTGCTGCTCTCCGGCGACGCGCTCCGGCTCTATTTCACGGCGCGCGGGGCCGAGGGCGGCGACGCGATCGTGGCCGACGCAAGCGTCCCTTCGGACGTGAACGACTCGATCGGGCTCGTGACGACGCGCGATTTGAAGGTGTTCACGCCGTACCCCGGAGGGCCGGTGTTCGCGAGGACGGCGAACCTGCGATCGTATCTCGGGGAGCGGGAGGCGTTCGTGAGGCGGAAGGGCGCCGGGGCCGAGATCACGTTCGTGGCCACCGACGCCTCCGGCGCAGAGCTCAACGGGCTCGCGCGCGCGGGTGATTGAGCCGGGATTTCATGGCCGCGTTTCGGTACCGGCGCGACCTCTCAGCGTCGCATCACGTTGATGACGTGCACGTTCGGACCGGCCGGGATGTAACAGACGACGAGGTCGGTCTCCGGCACACCCCGACCGATCATGGAGATGCCGTGCCTGATGGCCCTGTCCTCGGCGCCCACAAGGGGGACGCTCTCATCCATGAGCTCGAACACGATCCGCTCCAAGGCCTCACGTTCGGGCAGGCCAAGATGATCGTAGACGTCGAGAGCCTTGCGGCTCAGGTAGACGGCGCGCACGCAGGCTCGCGCGACCTGAGGAACGCGCGCAGCTCAGCCGGCGTCCTCGCGATGAAAACGACCTCATCGTCGACGCCGAGCGCGCGGAGCTCAGCCGTGGCGCGGGCCAGCGCTTCGGGCGAGTTCGGCTCGACCCCGGTCGCGGCGGGCGAGCTCATCGTGGCGGACTTCTCGAACGGGGGCGTCATCACCAGAAAGGCTAGCACGCCACACGACGGCGTTGCAAAGAGCAAAGAGCGCGTTGCATCTCTCGGCAATGCGGGGCCGTATATGAATTCTTCTCAGAATCCTCGGCGCTTGCAGTGCTGAGGCGTGGAGTTACGGCAGCTTCGCGCTCAGGAACGACTGGAGCTTCACCAGGTTCTTCTCGTCCCGGGTGAAGCTCGGCGTCGCGTAGCTGGACGCCCAGCCGGTCACCTCGTGGAGGAACGCGGCGCGCGCGTGCTCGTCGGACAGGATCTCGTCCACCGACCGGCCCCGCGCGGCGCCGCCTCGCAGCGTCTTCACGTACGCTTCGAGCCGCGCGTAGTCCTTGGTGCCGAGGAGCTCCGCGATCAGCCTGGCGTCGCTGCCGAGCCGGGAGATCACGGGGTGCTCCTCCTTGATCGCGGGCGCCTCCACGAGGGCCAGCGCCGACGCGACGCGGAGCACGAAGGCGTCGTCGAGGAAGCCGAGATCCTCGATGCCGTCCGGGATCAGGTCGAGCGATTTGAACAGGTAGTTGAGGCCGCCGGCGATGTACCGGCGCACGCTTTCAGGCGTCTCCTTGGCGGTGAGCACCTGCGCGAGGTCGCTCGCGTCGGTCGCCAGGGTGCGCAGCCACTCGGGGAAGGTGTCGAGGCAACGGTTCTGGAGCTCGGTCATGGTGCCGCGAGGGTAATCCGAGCACCACGCGCGCGTCCACGCGGATCCGAGGGGGCCGAGAGGAGGGCCGCGCCGGGCCTATAGCGGCCGCAGGGACGACATGTCGTCGTTCTTGAGATCCATGGCCTCGACCCAGGGGTAGTAGCCCGGCCCGAGCGTGCGCGCGTACGCCCCGTGGTAGCCCGCGTCCCGGTAGAACGTCCAGGTGCCCGAGAGGACCACGATCGAGGAGACGCGATCGTTGAAGTAGTTGTCGTCCTCGGCGTCGAGGTTGGGCTCGGCGCCGAGGACATGCCTGTGCGCCCCGTGGAAATTCGCGTGCTCGAACAGGATCACGTGCGGCGTCTGGTTCATGCCGGAGGTGCTCGTGGGGTGGAGCGAGGACATGTCGTCGTTCTTGATGCCGACCGCCTCGACCCACGAGTAGCTCCCCGGCCCGAGCGCCGTCGCGTACTGGTTCTGATAGCCGGCGTCGCGGTAGAACGCCCAGGTGCCGGCCAGGATCGCCATCGACGAGACGCGGTCGTTGAAATAGTTGTCGTCCGCGGCGTTGAGGTTGGGCTCCCAGGCGATGACATGCTTGTGGGCGCCGTGGTAATTCGCGTGCTCGAAGAGGATCACGTGCGGCAACAGCGCGACGCCCGGATCGCTCACAGGGTGGAGCGAGGACATGTCGTCATTCTTGATGTCGACAGCCTCGACCCAGGGATAGCCGCCTGGGCCGAGCGGGCGCGCGTACTGGTTTTTGTAGCCGGAGTCGCGGTAGAACGCCCACGACCCGGACATCACCGCGAGCGACGAGACGCGGTCGTTGAAATAGCTGTCATCCGAGGCGTTGAGGTTGGGCTCCCACCCGAAGACGTGCTTGTGCGCGCCATGGTAATTGGCGTGTTCGTACAGAATGACCTCTGCCATGCTTCCCCCTCAGGCTCGCGGCGAGGCGTAGCCCCGTCGAGCAGGCGTGTTCGGCCCCGAGCAGGGGCGATATTGAACCCTTGGGCGGGCCCTCGCAAGCTCGCTATTTCTTCTTGCTGAACTTCTTGTAGAGATCTCCCTTGAGATCAGGCATCGCCGGCCTCGAGGGCGAGGGTTTTGGTATCACGGGCGGGGGCGCCGCGGCTCTCGCGGGCGCAGGCTCGGGCGCGGCGACGGAAACGACAACAGGAGCAGGAACGGCGACCGCAACAGGCGCAGGCGCCGGCGCGGGAACAGGAGCGGGCGCCGGCGCGGGAGCAGGGACGTTTGGTACGCCTTGCGTGTCCTGGCCTTCAGGCTCGATCTCCTCCACCTCGAGGATATCCAGCGTCTGTTCGTACCTGCTGGAGGATAAAGGCGGACTCGGGGCAGCCTCGTTTGCCCAGGGCGAGCCGGGGATCGGCTGGCTCTTCGCGGGCGGCGGTACGGGCTTGTCGGGCGCGGCGGACCTCTTGAATGGCAGCGCGTCCGGCCGGCCTGCCACGGCGGACGCGGCCGCGCTGAGCTCCACCGTGCTGTCGAGCGCGCGGCGCTGCGTCCCCGTGATCTTGAGCAGCTCCGTGGGCAGCTGCGTCGTCATCGTCGTTCGGGGGATGCGCTGCAACCGGGACGTCGTCTCGTCCACGTCGCCGTCGCCCATGACGACCGTGGACACGGGGCTCGTCTTCGGCTTCGCCTCCTGCGCCGCGGCCGCCTTCTTGCGGGGAGGCTCCGTGGGCCAGGTGATCTGCGTCCCCGGCGCGGCCACGCTCATCGCGACCCACAGCTCGGCGAGATCCTTGTCGTCCGAGAGCTCGAGGCTGCCTCGCCACGTGATCGAGCAGCGGCCCTCGTCGGCGTCGATCCGCAGCGTGTCGGCGTTGAGCGCGACGAGCTGCGAGCCGCGCTCGAGCGAGGGCCCGTAGAAGCGCGCCCGCGCGCTCATCCCCGGCAGCTGCGTCGCGAGCCACGGCAGCTCCGGGTGCATGCCGAAGAGCATGAGCCACTCGCTGCCCTCGAGGTAGTCGACGCGCTGATCCTCCGGCGCCGACTGGAAGTAGCGAAAGTCGAACGCCTCGGGGATGTCCATGATCGACTTGTTCAGCGAGGCGCGCTGCTCGGTCGTGAGCATGCCCTTGCGCGCGGACCACGTGCGCGAGATCGGCCCGAAGCCGGCCACCTTGCGCGGGTCCGTGGGATCGACGATGTTCGGCTGCTTGCCGTCGTTGCTCACGCCCACGCCGAGCGGGTTCTCGCGGTAGCCGATGCCGCCGTACGCCCGCTCGTAGATCAGCGGCATCTGCCGGAACGGGGCCGGCTCGCCCTTGTCGCGATCGCCGATGATGTGGAGCGTCTTGTCGATGAGCGCGCCCTCGCTCCCGCGCAGGACGAGCCGGACCTCGACGCGCGTCGCCGTGGTCCCGTGGGGCGCGTGGGCGTGGCCGGTGAGCATCACCTCGCTGCGCCCGAGCTCGGGGACGAGATCGCTGCACGCCGAGATGCTCCTCGTCGGGTTGTCCTGGTGGTGGACCTCGCCCGAGAAGATAGGTATTGGATCGATCTTTCGCATGGGCGCGTCGGGCGCGAAGGCGAACGTCGCCTTGGCGATCGCGGAGACGCGGAGCAGACCTCGCTCGCGCCAGGGCATGGCCGCGCAGGCGACGCGTCCGAGCGGGACCACGGGGACCGGCGAGACGCCTTTGGGCATGGGACAGGCTTTTTACCACAGACCTCACCCCCTCGGCCTCCTTCAGGGAGGCGGGGGCGAGGTCTGCCCGGGGAACACCGGAGGCGGCCGCCAGCCGAGCACCCGGAGCGCGTTCAGCGAAAAGATCTTGAGCACGTCGTCGTAGCTCATCCCTCGTCGCATGAGCGCGTCCGCGAGCTTCGGTAAGCTCGCGGCGCCGTCGATGCCCTGCGGCAGCGTGATGCCCCCCTCGAAGTCCGAGCCGATCGCGACATGATCGATGCCCGCGACCTTCACCATGTGATCGACCTGCTTGATCACGTCGTCGATCGTGGCGTCCTGTCCCCCCGAGACGAAGGGCGCGTGGAGGTTGAGGCCCGCGACGCCCCCGGTCTCCCGGATGACTTCGAGCTCTGCGTCGGTCAGGTTGCGCGGGCTGTCGGCCACGGCGCGGGCGTTGGAGTGCGTGGCGACGACGGGCGCGTGGTGCCGTCGAGCGATCTCGGCGACGTCGTCGAAGGACCGATCCGACAGGTGGGAGACGTCGATGAGGGCGCCCTTGTCGTAGACGCGCTCGCAGAACGCTTTGCCGAGCTCCGTGAGGCCAAACTTGACCTTCTTGCCCGTGGCCGACGACGAGAGCAGCGTGTTCGCGCTGTGGTTGGGGCTCACGAGCCGCAGGCCGCGCGCGATGAACCGGTCGATCTGGGTGATGTCCGCGGCGAAGGCGCCTCCGCCTTCGATGGCCAAGAACGTGCTGATCCGCCCGGGTTCGGCCTGGGGCGAGAGCAGCGGGAGGAAGATTTTGTTGGTGGCGATGATCTTCTCGATCGTCGCGAAGATGGCGTCCGCGTCCTCGATGTGCGCGCCGTCCTTGTGGGCCTTGTCAGGCAGATAGATGGGGAAGACGAGGCCGCCGTACGCGCCGGCCTTGAGGCCTTCCACGGGCGCGTGGCCTTCGGTGAGGCGAGCGTCGCGACCTTTGTAGTGAACCTGCCAGGGGAGGTCGACGTGCAGGTCGACGACCATGATCGGCGGCGTCCCGGCGCGCGGAGCGCCGGTGCTCGCGTCGTACGGCGCGCGGCCGTGGGCCGGCGTGCCGAGGAGCGCGCCGGCAAAGAGCGCTGCTCCGAGCAGCGGACGCGCCGCTTTGGCCTTCATGGTCAGCACGGCGCGCCTATCGCACGAGCAGGCCCACCGCGAGACCCAGCCCAAACGCGAGCAAGGCCACGACGCCGACCAACCACCACGGCGCCCCCTTGTGGAGCGGCGGCGGCTGGACCACCTCGATCGCGGGCGAGGAGCCCGAGAGCGTCGGCGTCCCGAAGGGCTTCTGGGGGCTCACGTGCGTGGCGCCCGTGGGCTTCGATCCGGCGAACGGCGCGGGCGCAGGGTGCCCCGCGGGCTGGGTCTGCGCCACGCTCTGCGCAGACCAGACAGGCACCGCATACTGCTGCTGCCCCGCGCTCTGCTCCGGCTTTCGTACGGGATATTGCTGCTGGACGGCGCTCTGCTCGGGCTTTCGCGGCGGGGCCGCGGTCGGCGGCGCCGCGGCGGCCTGCATCGAGAGCACCGTGCCGTGCGCGGTCTGCGGCGCGGCGGCGCTCGCCGGCGCGGCCTGCGCGGGCACGCCGCGCGAGGTCGCCATGAGCGCCTGCGCCATCTCCTCCGCGGTCTGGAAGCGCTGCTCCGGCTCCTTGGCGAGGGCGCGACGGAAGAACGGCCCCCACGCGGCGAGGTGCGGCGCCACCTGCTCGATCGGCTGGACGTCCTCGGTGAGCACGCTCGTGAGCCGGGCAAACTCGTTGTCAGCGGGGAATGGCTGCTTGGCGGTGAGCAGCTCGTACAGGATGATCCCCACGGACCATAGATCGCTCCTCGCGTCGACCGCCTTCGAGTTCTTGATCTGCTCGGGGCTCATGTACCCGGGCGTGCCGAGGAGCACGCCGGTGCGCGTCTTCTGGCCCATGCCGCCCGCGGCATCCATCACCTTCGCGATGCCGAAATCCAGCACCTTGACCAGCGGGTTGCCCCGCTGATCGCGCACGAGGAAGAGGTTATCGGGCTTGAGGTCGCGGTGCACGATGCGCTGGGTGTGCGCCATCGTGAGCGCCTGGAGCACGCCGTAGACGACGGGGACAGCGTGCTGCGGCGGGATCGGGTTGCCCGCGATGACCCAGTGCTCGAGCGGGGTGCCCTGGAGCAGCTCCATCACGAGGTAGGGCGTCCCGTCCTCCGCGGTGGCCGACTCGTACACCTGCGCGATGTTCGGGTGCGTGAGCGATTTGCTCGCCTGCGCCTCGGCGAAGAAGCGCTGGAGGATCTGGTCCTCCTTGACGAACTCGGGGTGGAGCAGCTTGATGGCGCGCTTGCCCTCGCCGCGGAGACCGTCGGCCTCGTAGACCGCGCCCATCCCGCCCTCGCCGAGGAGGCGGGTCAACTTCCAGCGGCCGTTGAGGACGGCGCCGACCAGCGCTTCCGCGGGGCTCGGGGCGTTCACGGCGCCACTCTAGCAAAAGAGCGCGCTCGGCTAGCACTTCGTCGACCACGTCGGGCTCCGAGGCGCGGCGCGGATCCCGCCCGACCCCGCGGTCGCCGAATTCGCGGATTTTTTGGCCCGCATTGCATCCACGACATTCTCCGGGATGTTATTACAAGAAAATCAGGGACTTGCTGAAGGGTCGACGGGCCCGCTGAATCAGGATACGCTCTGAGGCCTCACCTACGGCTGCAATCGCATTGACAGCAGCCGAGGGGGATGCCGCAGGGGGCGTGACCTGTGAGTAATGGCAAGCCAGCTCGGGTTGGATCGGACGTGACGACGCTGCCGGACCAGCCTGTCGCGCGCCCTCAGGCCTCGAGCACCCCCTCCGTGGCCCCGACCAGCACCTCGCAGACCGGATCCGGTCGCCGTCGTCCGGCAGCGCTCTCGCTCGTGGACGAAAGCGAGGTGGAGCCGGCCAACGACCGCCTCAAGCTCGGCCAGGTCATCGACGGCAAGTACCGCATCGACGAGGTGATCGGCCGCGGCGGCATGGGCGTGGTGCTCCGCGCGCGGCACCTCGTGCTCGACGAGCCCGTGGTGATCAAGGTGCTCCGGCCCTCCCTGATGAACAAGGAAGGCATGGTCGGGCGCTTCACCCGCGAGGCCATGGCGACCTCGAAGATCAAGAGCCAGCACGTGGTCCGGGTGATGGACATCGACGCCCTCGCCTCGGGCGTGCCGTACATCGTGATGGAGTGGCTGGAGGGCACGGATCTCGCGGCGGTCCTCAACGAGCAGGGCAGGCTCCCGATCGAGGCCGCTGTCAGCCACATCCTCGACGCCTGCGACGCGATCGGCGAGGCCCACGAGCTCGGCATCATCCACCGCGACCTCAAGCCCGCGAACCTGTTCCTCGCGCAGGGCCGCGACGGCAAGCTCGCGATCAAGGTCCTCGACTTCGGCATCTCGAAGATCGAAGGGCTCACGGTCGCCGAGGAGGACTCGACCAAGCCCGGCACCATGATGGGCTCGCCCAAGTTCATGGCGCCCGAGCAGATGCTGTCGATGCGCGACGTCGACGCGCGCGCGGACATCTGGGCGCTCGGCGCGATCCTCTACACCCTGCTCACCGGCGTCGCGCCGTTCGTCGCCGCGAACCTGCCGCAGGTCTGCGCCCTCGTCCTCAACGCCGAGCCGGACCCGCCCACCCTCCACCGGCCCGAGATCCCCGCCGAGCTCGAGGCCATCGTGATGCGCTGTCTCCGGAAGGAGCGGGAGTACCGCTTCGCCACGGTCGCCGAGCTCAGCGCCGCGCTCGAGCCGTTCGGCCCCGAGCCGGAGCCGGCCTCGCGCCGCGCGATCGACGTGATGAGGAGCGTGCCGGACGACGTCGCGGAGCGGATCACGCCGACCCCGCCGCCGGCCTCGACGCAGCACACGTCGATCACCTCCACGATGGACACGGCGGTGAGCGCCAAGAAGCCGCGCTCCTCGAGGAGGGTGTTCGGCTGGCTCACGCTGGCGCTCGCGCTGGGCGCCGGCGGGGTGGTGTTCGCGCCGAAGCTCATGCCCATGATCACGAGCGCGCTCTCGCCGAAGCGCTCGACGGCGCCGACCATCCCGGCCTCGCCGCCCGTGATCACGGCGGCCATCCCGGCGGCGATCGAGGCGCCGCTCTACACCGCGTCGACCGCCGCGCCTGTCGAGCCGCCTCTGGCCTCCGCCTCCGCGGCCGCGGAGCTCTCCCCGCCGGCGACGAGCAGCGCGCTCTCGCCCGACGCAAAGAAGCCGTGGGCGTCTCCCGGCAAGGGCACGAAGCCTGTGGTCAAGCGCGATCCCTTCGGAGGATCGCGAAATTGATCGCTCGCCGCGGCGCCCCTTCGGCCGTGCTCGGGGCCGCGCTCCTCTTGCTCTCTGCGACCCCTTCGAGGGCCGAGCCCACGCCCGCGGAGAAGAAGGCGGCGGCGCAGACCCTCTTCGACGACGCCCGCAAGCTCACGGCCGACGGCAAGTTCGCCGAAGCTTGCCCGAAGTTCGTGGAGAGCGTGGCGCTCGACGCGACGATGGGCACCAAGTTCTATCTCGCCGACTGCTTCGAGCACATCGGCAAGATCGCGAGCGCGTGGGCGTACTACGTCGAGGTCACGGACGCGGCCCGCGCCGTGGGCATGAAGGATCGCGAGGCGTACGCGCGCGAGCACGCCGAGGCCCTCCTGCCCAAGCTGTCGAGGCTCACGATCCAGGTCTCCGCGGAGGCGCGCGGCGCCGCGGGGCTCTCGGTGACGCGCGACGGGCTCGTCATCAACCAGGCCATCTGGGGGACAGCGGTCCCGGTGGATCCCGGTGACCACGTCGTGTCCGCGTCGGCAGAGGGCAAGGCGCCGTGGACCGAGCGCGTCGAGGTCAAGGACCCAGGGCAGACGGTCACCATCGAGGTGCCCGCCCTGCGCGATCAGCCGAAGGACAAGTCTTCGCCGCCGCCTCCGCCGCCGCCTCCGCCGCCCATCAAGGTCGTGCCTCCGCCGCGGAGCGGCTCGACGCAGCGGATCGCGGGCGTCGTGGTGGGTGTCCTGGGCCTCGGCGGGATCGCCCTGGGGGCGGGCTTCGGGGTCCGCGCCATTGGCAAGAACAGCGACAGCAACGAAGGCGGCCACTGCGACGCCCAGAGCTTCTGCGATAGCACCGGCCTCACCCTGCGAAAGGAGAGCATCACGGCGGCGACCATTTCCACGGTCGGCTTCGTCGCCGGCGGTGCATTGCTCGCGGGCG